>NNBT01002523.1_pt1 | contig 20228 bp, 17 predicted proteins | sample 1173831 | NCBI WGS metagenome assembly NNBT01 (sample SAMN07173936, study PRJNA388173) | plant metagenome | isolation source: symbiotic tissue sample KVJ10 | place: Norway: Troms, Kvaloya island | reverse complement strand
AATGCTCTAAAATGAAACTTATCTATACTCTAGTATTTGCTTGTTTAGTATTATCATCTTGTAATAAAGAAAATCTCCAAGAGACAGAGACTCAGAATAAAAAATGTAGAATCGTTTCTGCCAATATGAATTTTAATCCCGATAAAAAAGTTGATGCATCATATTATAAAGGATCTGCAGTTATAAATTATGATGAAAAGAATAATATTAAAAATATTATAAGCACTCAAGACAGTGCTTTTACAAGTTTTTCAGTGCTTTCTACCCCAACACAATTAACATTAAAGACAAAATATTATGGTGATTGGATTTATAAGCTTGATGGGCTGGGTAGGGTTATTTATGTAGAATTTTATAATGGAAGTACTAAGGCTAACTTAAATTATAATGCTGAAGGATATATTTCAAGTCTAACCAAAATTGATAATTACTCAAATAGTCAAACTGTATATACTTTCAACTATAGCAATGAAAATTTGGTTAAGATAACTAGTGTTAGTTCTTTGGGAGGACATAGTGAAACTTTGGAATATACTTATAATAATGATATTGCCGTTGATTTAACAAGTAATGCAAACCCACTTTATTACCTTGATATTATTGAAGTTATACCGGGTTTCTTTGGTAAAACAAGTAAAAATCAGTTAAATGGAGTAAAACAAACCAGTTTACAAACAAATTCTGGTAATGGATATTCGCTTTTATATTCTTTTCTATATACAAAAGATTTAGAAGGAAAAATAATTTCCATGAAACTGAGTAATACATATTTAGACATTAATCCTGGGGTACCAAATTATGTTAGAGGAAGTTGGGACTCAATTTATAATTTTGAATATAAATGTGACTGATTTTGATATATAGAACGAGGAATTTTGTAGCTTATTTATTTTGAGTTCGCAATTTGCAACTTCAAATTTTTTTTATGCATTAAAAGTCACAAATCATCAGGCATGTAGCCAATTCTTTTCCTTGGCCCAATTTTCTTATCGATCAGTTTATCCAGATAAGTAAAAACCAGTTCGATGTTTTTATCCTGATTGCTTACTTTTTGTTTAATTTCTTCAATTTCGAGTTTAAGCTCGCCACTGTCGATAATGAATTGACGTATGCGTGTGAAAATCCTTACAATCTGAATATTTACCTGTATGGCTTGCTTGCTGTTTAATACGCTCGAGAGCATAAGCACGCCGTGTTCGGTAAAAACGTTCGGTAGATAAGTTCTTCCACCTCTTCCTTTTTTTGAGGTCACAATTTGTGACCTCAAAGATTTCCATTCTTCACCAGTTAGTTGGAACATGAAATCATCGGGGAAACGCTCTATATTTCTGTGAATACTTTGATTTAAAACTTTGGTTTCTACACCATAAAGCTCAGCCAGATCACTATCAAGCATTACTTTAAGGCCTCTTACCTCGTAAATCTTACTAACTACAATATTATCAGGGATGATAGGAAGCACTTGTTTAGCTGTCATATCATTTTGGATTTGAATTGAAGATACAAAAAATAGAATTATTTATTGCAAAGTAGAATCTATAATTTTTTTGATTTTCTCTTCACGTTCATGATAATTTCCACTTATGTGGATATAGTTAATACCCCGCTTTTCGAGTTCCCTTTTAAACAGATTAAACATTTCCAAACGCCTGTCGCCAAAATCGCGGAGATGATCAGCAACCCATTCTACATCAATATCCAATAAGAAATATAAATCGTAATTGATTTCATTTTCAAGATCGTTAAGGATTTCAGGAATCTGATTTAAATAATATTGCGAATATATTTTTGTGGTGATTAAGTCCGTGTCGCAAAAAACGATTTTATTGGCAATGCTTGTTTTTTCTTTTACCCTTTCTGTTTGTGCTTTTCCTATTTTGATAATGTCGTCAACAGTAATATCGTTAGAGGTAATTAATTCGCGTGCAACTTCGGGAACAAAAACGGTATGATAATGTCCCGCCATTTTTTCGGCCATAGTCGATTTTCCGGTGCTTTCCGGTCCGTAGAAACAAATCTTTTTTGTAAAATATGGTCTCACTTGTTCAGGGATAAATTCCCAATATTGGAAAGGATGGTTTCTGATCAGCGTAGCAGAAATCGGGACGAATTTCCTTGGCTCATCAAAGAGGATATGTTCTGCCTGTAAATTATGGGCGAAGGGCGGTCCATAAAATTCAGAACTGAATAGCATATCAATTTTTGGATAAACCTCCCGCATTCTGATGGCCCATATATTGGTCCGTTCATTTAGGGGCAAGGTTTCGTCATCAAAATCATCATCAATAATGGCTGGCTTAATATTGGGCTGGCTTTTAAATATTTGCTTTATCCATTGAAAACGCAATACCGGGTCAATTTTGTCTTCAGGGGTAAAGCTCATCGATACAATCAACTCATCGCAATGTGCAGCAGCAAAATTAATCAGGGCAATATGCCCTTTATGGATTGGCATAAACTTGCCGATAACTAATCCCCTTTTCATGCTGTTTTAGAATAACTTCTGTATTCTTTAATCCAATGCCACAGTGCAAAGGCCGCTATAATAGTGAAGACGAAATATTCTACCCCCATAAACTTGATGCCTTTTAAAAAATATAAGTAAGTAGCCACAACATCAATAATTAACCAGATAATCCAACATTCTACCCTTTTCTGGATCATTAAAAAAGTGGTAATTACACTCATTACAAAAATAAACGAATCAACAAAAGGGTAGGCACTTGGTAAATTAAATAACAATGGAAGCCAATTATGGAGCTGACCAGCTAAAGTACCCATCAAAAATGTGCCAACAATGCCAACAGCCAGTAACATTAAAAACTGCCTCAGGGGCATAAAGCTGATTTTAAGTTCTTTGTTTTTATCTTCTTCACCAGGTTTCGGATTGGTCCAGCGCCACCAGCCCATAATATTGGTTACAAAGAAGAAAACCATTAAAAACATATCGGGATAAAGCTGGCTTTGATAATATAAAAAGGCTGATAGAAATACATTAACGATACCTGCTGGCCAGCTCCAAACACTGGCTTTTGCCGAAAGAATAACAGAAATAATCCCGGTAATTACTGCGAAAAATTCCAGATAGCTCATTTTATAGCCAAGAACCGTAAAAAATATACTATGGGCATCAAAAAAACTCATTTCTTTCTTTTAAAAGATCTATAAAAGACTAATGTAAATAATTTATTTACGCCTATTGATTTTCTGTTGGCAAACAATCCAAAAATATAGCTGTTATAAGAATATCTATTGGCTTATCGCCGTATTTATTAACCAGCAAATTTCTTGTATGCAGTATATCGACCAGATTTTCGGTTATCCTATTCCTTTGTTTTTTAAAAACCTGATTATTGGTTTAGCAGCAGTTTTGCTGGGGATTATGATCAAGTTTATCATCCATAAAACTTTTATCCTGCTTTCGCGCTGGTGGGATTTTATTATTATAAAATCAACCATTAAACATTTAAAAAGACCGGTTGCGGTTTTTATTCCATTGTTGTTGCTTAATTTTTCGCTTACATTAATGGAGATGTCGCCCTCATTTAGGTTGCCCATTACTAAAGCATTAGAAATTGCCTTAACCATCACTTTTGCATTAATATTGGTGCGTTTAATAAATGTATTGGAGGATTACTTTTACCTGAAATACGATCTGAATAAGGAAAATAACCTGAAAGAGCGAAAAATAAGGACACAGCTACAGTTTGTTAGGAAATTTATCGTTTCGCTTATCATTTTAATTACTGCAGCCATTATTTTATTGAGTTTTGATAGTATGCGCAAAATTGGAGCGGGTTTGCTTACGGGGGTAGGAATAGGGGGAATTATCATTGGTTTTGCTGCGCAAAAATCACTGGGAAATTTATTGGCGGGTTTTCAGATTGCTTTCACGCAGCCCATCAGGATTGATGATGTTTTAATTGTGGAGGGTGAATGGGGAAAGGTAGAAGAAATAACCCTCACTTATGTGGTGGTTAATATATGGGATCAACGCAGGTTGATTTTGCCGATAACCTATTTTATCGAAAAACCTTTTCAAAACTGGACACGAGTTTCTGCCGACCTGTTAGGAACTGTTTTTTTATACCTTGATTATAGTATTCCTATTGAACCCTTGCGCGAGGAACTAACACGTTTGCTGAATGCAAATGTATTGTGGGATAAACGGGTAAATGTAGTGCAGGTTACCGACAGCACTAAAGATGGTGCCATTGAGGTGCGTTTTTTAATGAGTGCCTCCAATTCGTCAAAAGCTTTCGATTTAAGGTGTTATGTAAGGGAAGCAATGATTTATTTTATTCAAACCAATTATCCGGAAAGTTTACAAAAGAAAAGGTTGGAGTTTAAGGACATAGATAGATCGTCATTTCGACCGTAGTGGAGAAATCTATTTCGAATGTATTCAAAGATTTCTCCATTCCGTTACCGTTCAGTCGAAATGACGATTTTTTTATTTAAACATACCTTTTAGCTTTGCTAATTTTTCCTGTAAATCGCCATCAGCATCTTTTGGTTCATTGCGGGGTTTAAAATTAGGCTTACTGTTGTTAGGTTTGTATTCTTGCTTTGGCTTGTGCTCTTTAGACTCCCGACTACGGATTTCCGACTTCGGACTAACTTCAGTTTTCATAGATAGTGAAATCCTTTTACGGGCAACATCAACTTCCATTACGGTAACTTCTACCTTTTGGTGCACTTTTACTATATCATTAGGGTTGGACACAAAACGGTTGGCCAATTGGCTGGTGTGTACCAGGCCATCCTGATGAACGCCTATATCAACAAAAGCACCAAAATTGGTAATGTTGGTTACAATTCCCGGCAGTTTCATGCCTGTTCTTAAATCGGCAATTTCATTTACGCCATCAGTAAAGCTGAAAGCCTCAAACTGCTCACGTGGGTCGCGGCCTGGTTTTGCCAGCTCTTTTAGAATATCATTCAAGGTAGGCAAACCAATTTCATCGGTCACATATTGTTGTGGCTTGATCTGTTTTTGCAACTGTGTATCTTTCATCAGCGCTGCAACGGTTGTTCCCAGGTCTTTAGCCATTTTATCTACTACGGCATAACGCTCAGGGTGAACGCCACTGGTATCCAAAACATTCTCCGCATTGCGGATGCGTAAGAAACCCGCCGCCTGTTCGTAAGCTTTGTCGCCCAAGCGAGGCACTTTTTTTAAACTTTCGCGGTTTTTAAATGCACCATGGGTATTTCTGTAATCAACAATGTTCTGTGCTAAAGTTGGTCCTAAGCCAGAAACATAAGCCAGGATTTGTTTGGAGGCAGTGTTTAGTTCTACTCCAACTGCATTTACGGCACTAATTACGGTATCATCTAAACTTGCCTGCAATTTATTCTGATCAACATCGTGCTGGTATTGACCAACACCGATAGATTTTGGATCTATTTTTACCAATTCGGCCAATGGATCCATTAAACGGCGACCGATTGAAACGGCACCACGCACGGTAATATCCTGCGTCGGGAATTCCTCCCTTGCCACTTCTGAAGCCGAATAAATGGATGCACCACTTTCGTTAACCATTACGATGGTGATGTGCGGTAAATTCAAAGCACGAACAAACGCTTCAGTTTCTCTTCCTGCGGTACCGTTACCAATGGCAATGGCTTCAATATCATATTTTTCACAAAGTTGTTGGATGGTGAATTCGGCATTTTTTACATTGCCTTGTCCGGTATGAGGGTAAATTGCTGTGTTTTCTAATAACTGACCTTGCTTATCCAAACATACCACTTTACAGCCCGTACGGAAACCAGGATCAATCGCCAATACATTTTTTTGCCCCATTGGTGCCGCCAATAACAACTGACGTGCATTTTCTGCGAAAACACGGATCGCTTCTTCATCCGCCTTCTGTTTGGTTAATACGCGTAACTCAGTTTCCATTGCTGGTTCCAACAAACGTTTATAACCATCCTCTAAAGCTTGCTGAACTTGTTTTGACGCTGCATTATTACCTAAAATAAACTGATTTTCTAAAATAGCAACAGCTTCTTCGGCAGGAGGTAGCGCATCTAACCGTAAAATTAACTCTTTTTCGCCACGGCGCATGGCCAAAACCCGGTGTGATGCAGCTGTTTTAACCGGCTCACTCCATTCGAAGTAATCTTTGTATTTAATACCTTCTTCTTCTTTTCCTTTAATTACTTCCGATTTAAAAGCTGATTTTTCCTGAAAATAGGTGCGCATTTTGGTACGGGCTTCAGCATTTTCAGATATCATTTCGGCAATGATATCCCTGGCACCAGCCAAAGCTTCATCGAGGGAGTTTACACCTTTCTCAGTATCGATAAATTTATCTGCTTCCGTACTTAAGTCAAAATTGCTTTGATCAAATATTTGCAGGGCCAATGGTTCTAATCCTTTTTCTTTTGCCACCGATGCACGTGTTTTACGTTTTGGTTTATATGGCAGGTAAATATCTTCTAGCAGCGAAATGGTTTCCGCTTCGTTAATCTGTTTTTCAAGTTCTGGCGTTAATTTGCCGAGTTCGGTCATCGATTTTAAAATCGCTTCACGGCGTTTGTCCAAATCGCGTAATTGCAACACCCTATCGCGGATTGCGGCTACCTCAACTTCGTCTAAACTACCGGTTGCCTCTTTACGGTAACGTGAAATAAAAGGTACTGTTGCACCTTCATCTAACAGGTTTACGGTTGCGGTTACTTGTTTTTCTGCAACTTTTAATTCGGCTGCAATTATTTTATGGTGGCTTAACATATCCTAATGGGTAAAATTAAAGGAAGCAAAGCTAATGAGGATTTGTGGGATTTAAGGATTTTAAAAATGAAGTTTTCCACCGAAATTTGTGAGTAAGTTTTTGAGAAAATGTATTCTCATGCTGAAGAACGAAGCATCTGCAATCTATTCGCGATTGATATTATTTCTTCCTGACTCGCTGCAAATCCCGCTCTGCTTTAAATTTAGTAATCCTTATAATCAAATCCAGAGGCAAAGGCTTATCTAAAGGAAATTGAACAGCACCTTTGCTCCACTTATAATCTGTAAATTCATCCTTAAAATTTTCTATACCTGAGCTGGTAGGATAAAAACCGATGTGTTTAGCATAACCTGCAAAATATACCAGCACAGTGTGTTGTTTAAAAGCTGGCATGCCGTAGCTGATTACCTCTTTAGCTTCTGGTGCTGCCTGGCGGATGGTTTCACGGACCTTTTGCAATAACTTTTGCGTTTCAGCAGGGAAGTTGGCGATGTATTGATCAATATTTTCTGGTTTAGGCTGATCCATATCTGATGGTTTTGCAAGATGAATTTACAAATATTATTCGCTAATCTGTATATCGTATTTGTGCAATAACCCTGCAAGTCCTGATTTTGAAAATCTTGCTTTTTTGATCCTGTTGTTATCCGGATCTATGGAATAATTGTAAGCTGTTTTGAAATCTGCTTTTTCGAGAATAGTCCTATCAAAAGTAGCATTTAATAAATCGCAATTCTCAAAAGTTGCGTTTGCTAAGTCAGTTTCAGAAAAATCGACTTCATGCAATTGTGAATTTTTAAAAGCCGTTTTCTTTAGTTTTAATTTATAAAAAGAGGAATGGTCCAGTTTGCAGTTGTTAAAGCTGAACGCCAAACCAAAATCATTGCAGTTTTCGAACCGTAAGCCCAGCATTTTGCAATCCTGAAAACTGGCATCAATTAAAGCAGTTTTGGTTAGGCTTGCTAAACTTAAATTGCAGGAAATAAATTCGCAGTCTAAAAACTTAACACCACTTAAATCAGACCCAGAGAAATTGCAGTTGATGAATTTACAGTTTTCGTATTCTGCTTTTGGGAGTGCCCGTATGGTAAAATCGGTTTTTTCGAATGTTTGGTCGGCTATGTAATTGTCGGGCATATAAGGAATTTATTTTATGACGAATATAAAAATTTAGTGTGGTTTTTTGGCTCTGAGCAGGAAACTGAATTATGTTTCTTATACAGACAGGGGTTAACTAAACCAGAAAGAAATGGAAATACTTTTTGGTTGCAGCAACCTTGAATATGCTGACAAGCTTATCCAAAAAGATTGCAATGAATGGCGGGGCTGATGAAACCGAAGGATTACTGGACGTAAATTTTCGAATATTTGCCACGGAAACACAAAGGACACGGAAAAGGGGAAATAAAAAAATCCCCCAAAGAAATTTGGGGGATTTATATGTTTTTGGTCTTCGACTACGCTCAGACTGACAGACTACGTTCAGACGGTCAATTTTATTTTTTAACGTACATTACTTCTTTTACCGCTTTAACTACACGATCAGCATTTGGTAAGCTGGCAGCGATTAAAGTTGGTGAATATGGAAGTGGAACATCAGCACAGGTTATACGTAAAACTGGTGCGTCTAAGTAATCAAATGCATGTTTCTGTACCATAAAAGCAATCTCTCCAGAAAGAGATGCTAAAGGCCAGGCTTCTTCTACAACAACCAAACGGTTTGTTTTCTTAACTGAAGCTATAATGGTATCATAATCGATAGGACGTACGGTACGTAGATCGATCACCTCAACATTAATTCCTTCTTTAGTTAATTCTTCTACAGCAGGGTTAACAACGCGTGTTAACATTTTACCGAAAGTTACAATAGTTACATCGGTACCTTGTTTAGTTACATTAGCTTTACCAAATTCGATATAATATTCTTCTGCAGGAACGTCGCCTTTATCGCCGTACATTACCTCAGATTCCATGAAAATAACCGGATCCGGATCAATGATAGCTTGCTTTAATAATCCTTTTGCATCATAAGGAGTTGAAGGAACAACAACCTTTAAGCCTGGCGTGTTTGCAAACCAGTTTTCGAAGTTTTGAGAGTGCTGTGCACCTAATTGGCCTGCGTTACCAGTTGGGCCGCGGAAAACCATAGGGCATGAGAACTGACCACCGCTCATTGATAAAATTTTAGCAGCACCGTTGATAATCTGATCAATAGCTACTAATGAGAAGTTAAAGGTCATAAATTCCACAATTGGAATAAGGCCTGCTGTTGCGGCACCAGTTGCAATACCTGCGAAACCTAATTCGGCAATCGGGGTATCGATAATACGTTTCGCACCAAACTCATCAAGCATACCCTGACTTACTTTGTACGCTCCGTTATATTCTGCTACTTCTTCACCTAATAAAAAAACGCGGTCATCTTTACGCATTTCTTCGCTCATGGCTTCGCGTAGTGCTTCTCTAAATTGGATTTCTCTCATTGTAAATTTTAATAACGGTGGCAAATATAATTATTAATCGCTTTGAAACCAAAGGCTAAAATGCCTATGTTTTGTAATAATTATAGGTGTTTTAATTCAATATTCAGCGTTTTTTAAGCGGTATTTTTTGCTAAGTGGTTTAAGAAAGAAATATTATTGGGTAATTGCCTTTTTGTTAAGCTTTTTGTATTAAAGCTTAGGCTTTTTCCGAAATATCTTCTCCAAAATGGATAATATTGCCGCTGTTATCTAAAATGGAGAACTGCCTCATGCCCCAGGGCATATTTTTTAATTTTCCGTTTGGATGAACTACTCCTTGTTCTGAATAGGCAGCATAAAGTTCATCAACTGCAGTAACATAAATATAACAACCTGTGTTTTTAGGGATGCTTTCGTCATCAGTTGGCCACAGGTGGATGCTAATGTCGTCTTTACTAAAAATAACATAACCATCCCAATTGTTATGGAAAGTGAAACCCAGTTTTTCGGTGTAGAATTTTATGGTTTCTTCTGCATTTAACGAGGCAAGAATTGGCGTAGCAGTTTTAAACATTGTTATAAATTTTCTAAATCATTAATATCCTTTGCCCTTGCGGCCGATTTTTTAGCAAGTAAAAGGTCATTATAATTTATAGTTCTGTTTAATCCATCTTCTTCAAAAAAAACTGAATTTGGATAACATTCATCAAAATTTAATCCTTTTACAATAATCATTAAATCAATTGATACCGGTGGACGTCCGAAACTAAAAACCTCCCAATCTGGATGATGAAGAAAGTTGTCTTTGGTCATATCAAACACAGGCATTCCAAATTGAAAAAAAGCATTGAATATTTTTCTATAATTTTCTTCCGTTCTCTCAACCCAAATATCCATATCCCCAGTTGTCCTTGAATATCCATGAAGTATTACGGAATATCCACCCACCAGAATATACTTTACACCCTGGTTATTAAGAGCCTGAATAAATTCGCGGAAATCATCATTGAAAATATTTCCCATTATTTTCTACTTCTAATCGAAAATATAGATTTATCCATCTTTGGGGGATTATTTTCAGGATAGTTATAGGCTACGCTATTTAAATAGTTCGCAATCCTTAAACGCTATTGCCACGACAGATTTTTATAATAAACCCTATCGGCTTTACTAGCTTCTTTTGCGGTTTGTGCACTAAATGCTGTTCTATCTAAACGGTACATACTCAAATATAAAAAATGTTTAGTTTGATTTAATGATTTGGATTTAATAATCCATAAATCTCGCTATCTAGAAATTGCCCCCTAAAATAGTAATCTTGTTTAAAATGCGCTTCTTTTACAAAGCCATGTTTAATTAGCATTTGCCTTGATGCATCGTTTCCTACATTGATGTTTGCACTGATGGTATGCAGGTTAACTTCATTAAAGCCAAAATCGATTGACCTTTTTAGTGCTTCAGCTATAATTCCCTGTCTCCAATAATCAGGGTGGAGCATATAACCAATTTCTGCACGATGGTTGGCAAAATCGGTTCGCCAATAACCTACAGAGCCAATCATCTGGTTGGGGTTTTCTTTTAAAGCAATTACCCAGGCAAGATTGTCGCCATTTTCATAGCCATTTCTGAAACGGGAGATAAAATCCTTGATTTCGAAAATATCTTTTGGCCTTTCTCTATCAATGTATTTCATTACCGTTTCATTAGTGCGCATGGCAAAAAGGGTTTCGGCATCGGCAAGATCGTGTTCGCGTAGGATTAGGCGTTCGGTTTCGAGTACAGGGAATTTTGTGAAATTTAAGGTTAGCATTTTTAAAGATCTTCTTTTTCTAATGTAAAACCATATTTATCTACAAATTCTTTGACTTCAAATTGAAATGATTTTTTTGCATGATGAATTTCTTGATTTTTAATATAGCTGGTGACAGCTTGCAGCCCAGATTCGCTAACTGATACGGCAAAATAATCGTCCTGCCACATAAAAGGACTATCTGTCAACATATTTTTGTTGATCCAATATGCTGATTCTCCCTTAATGAGTTGGGCTACTTTCGCAATTGTTTGTTCTCTTCCTAGAGATATAAGACAATGCATGTGTTCTGTGTACCCATTAATAGCTTGTAGAAAAATAGCTTTTTCTCTACAGTTTTCTATAATATGATTTTGAACTTTGTAGCGGATGTTTTTTGTTAAATAGGGATGTCGGTTTTTGGTTGAGAACACCAGGTGAACCCAAATTCTTACATACGACATATTTGATAGATTGATTAATCTAATATAAGAAATTTTTGCAATCTGCTAAAGCAGACTGTGAAGAAAAGTGATGTTTTCTACTCATTGGCGTTGGCTGAAGCCAACAGCAATGAGAATTATTTCCCAAACAAAGTTTTATAAATAGAATATTTGTAATTATCCTCAACCGCGCTGGCTACAAAATAAGGGGCTTCAAAAAGTTCGGTCAGTTTTTTTCTTAGTTCTCCAAGAAATTCGGGTTTAATTTCTTCAAGATAGACACCTGAGAGATTTTGCCTGCCTGACTTAAACCAAACACCATCTACACTCATGGTTTTTACCACGTATAAATTAGGTTCAACAAAGCTTTTCCCAGAGAACTGTTCGTAAGCGTAGGTATATAATAAGGTTTGGATTAAGGCTTTGTTGATGTGTTTGCCATCAGAGTTAAATAATTCAGGTATATCCTTAAAGGTTAACTTATCACTTCCGGTTTTGTAATCGATGATTTTGGTTACGCCATCCTTTACATCAACACGATCGATAAAACCAAATATTTTTACGCTGGCTTCTTTTCCTTTTAGCGGGAAACTAATCTCTGCCTCAACTTTCTGTTCGAGGCTGATGATGTTGAACGGCGTTTGAGCTTCATCCTGATTTAAAATGATATTTACATAAGCATCAACAATTGATAAAATTACCTTTTGCATGCCCTTATATTCCATCACCGTATCTGGATTTTTAAACATCACGGTATTAAAACCCTTTTGTATCAGCGTGGGGATCTGTTTCCTTTTCTCTTTAATACGCTCTTCAGTAATTTCTGCCGATCTTAAGTCCTCGTAAAAATATTCCATCACTTTGTGCAAAATCGAACCTATTTCGTTGGCTTCTACTACTGCACTGATCTCTTTAGGCTCTTTAATGCCTGCAATATAATTGAAAAAGAAATCTATCGGATTGGAAATGTATTGGGTAAGTGCAGATGGTGAAAGCACCTTCTTTTTATCGAGGTATTTTTGAAGTGTTTCCTGGATAAAGGCATTATTAGTTTTTTCGATCTTGATTTCTTTAAAAGGTTCGGTTTTTACCTCGAGATTAAGTTCATTATAGTTGAAATCGAAACCGCTTTCATACTCAAGCTGCTTTAAAATCCTGCTGGCTTCACCTGAAGTAGATTCATCTGTCAAACTATTATAGACAAAATTGATATTGTTTGCCCGCTGCAATAGACGGTATACCATGTAAGATGAAATGGCATCAAGATTTTCGAGTACTGGCAAACCATAAACACGGCGAATAGAATCAGGAATAAAACTATTGCCAATGGATGATTTTGGAATAATACCTTCATTAAAGCCTAAAATCACTACTTTGTCGAAATTTAAGTTCCGGGTTTCTAGTAATCCCATTACTTGAATCCCGTTCAGCGGATCGCCTGAAAGTGGAACTGCAATAGCCTGCAGTGATTTTTGAACGAGGTAAATTACAAAGGGGATTTCTTCCTTACCAATGTGGTTGCTAAAGGTATCGTGCAAACGGTTTAATTCCTGTATGGTTTTTACAAATAGTTCTGCATCGATTTTTTTGAGCGTTTTTGCATTGGATAAACGGGTTAACACATAATCGAGCACATCAAGTAAATTGGTGACCACATACTGCGGATCGTTGATTTTTTTATAAAAAGTTTCAAACAGTCCACTTTGGCGTAACAGGCGTTTATGGTCGATCTCCACCTGGTTTTCTTCCAACAATGCAGTTAAAATTTTATCCCGCATTTTTTGGGTAAGGCCTGTTAAGGGATGGGTTAAAAAAGCTTCTACATTTTTGTAACTTACTTTATCCCGCTGTAAAATCTCCAGCTGACTCGCCAACCATAAATCAACCAAACCGAATATACTCGAGGTTGACAAAGCAAAACCCATGGTTACATTGAGGTCGATTTCTTTTCCATTCAGGTGAGTTGGAATTGTTTGCAGTGTCGGAATCAACAGGCTTTCATCAGCCAAAACCACTACTGTTTTTCCAACAGTTTCGGCCGCGGTATAATCTTCGGTTAAAATATTGTTCAGGATTTTAGCCTGTGCCGATTGTCCCTGAACCTTATAAACATTTACATGGTGCGGGGCAGATTTCATTAAACTTTCCTGCCCTGCAAATTCATTTTTCAATCCAAGCTGGTTGATGTTTTTACGCAAAAATAAACCTGCCTCCTGCGAGGCATCATCTAAATAGTAGGTGTCGGCATCAAAATAAAACAATGCTTTGCCGGTTTCCTGTAACTGGGTAAATATTTTAGCCTCGGCACTACTCAAAGCATTAAAACCGACGAAAATAATCTTCCCTTTATCAAAATTGGAAATAAACTCCTGATGGTTGGTAATATCATCTGCCAGATAACGGTAAACCGAACCATTGGTTAAATAACCCTGCTCTTTAAGCATAGCGTGATATTTATGGTAAAGCTTAGGCATCCTTCGCCACATCTTGATGAACAGTTCCTGCTGTTTTTTATGTTTACCTTCCGAATAGGAAGTCCAGAACTGTGCAAGAAACTCGTATTGCTCTGGACTTAAATAATCGAAATCTTTATTGATTATCGAAATATCTTCCAGATCACGATACAATTTCCCGGCATCTACCAGATCGGCATCAATCTGGTTGAAATCACTTAAGATGATCTTTGCTAAGGGAAAAAACTTATGGCTTGATATGTTTTCCAGCTTCTCTTCTGCAAGCAGTTGGTTATAAATTCTGTGAAGGGTGAAAAACTGCAGGTAAAAATCGGCTATTTTATAACTGGTAGAACTGGCAAAGAATTCCTGTATGGTAAAAAATGACGGGCTGAAAAATGGTTTCCCAATAATATCGGCAAGGTGTTTTTGCAAATATGCAGATGGACGTTTGTTGTTAAAAACAATGGCACAGTTTTCAAGCTGATTTCCAAACCGGGCAACTAAATCTTCGGCAACTTCCTGTAAAAATGGTTTTATCTGCATATTATACTAATTTCAATTTGCATTTAACTGCGTAGAAAAGATAGGTTTTGATATTCTGATAACCCATTTCAGTAAGTAATATTTTGTAATTATTTACCTGTTCGATGTGTTTATCGCTTTCTTCCAACGTAAATTTATAATCGAGGATAATTACTTCATCTGCGTTGATCAATACCCGATCAGGACGGTGCAGTTTCCCATTGGCATCAATAATGTTTTTTTCTACAATGCTTTCACTTGCTTTGTCTAAAATTTCTTTGAGCTCTGGGTTGTTCAACACTTCAAGTGCTGAATTGATTAACTGCTGTTTTTCTTCTTCTTTGATAATGCCCTGCAAAACCAGGTTTATCGCGTAATCTTCTACTTCTTCTGTATTACTGGCGCTGGCCAGGATATCGTGTAATAAGGAGCCTTTTCTTCCTGATTTTTCAATGTTGACCAGGTGTTTTAAATGTTTTTCTGCTGAGGGAACGTAGAGTTCAGATAAGCGGGTTGTAGTTGGATAGCTATTTAAATTAATAAAATTCGATTCTTCAGCTTTACTTTCAACCGTTACATCGTCAACGATTTCGTACACGCCGTTTTCATCAAACTGCTCATCAAAAGTGAAATTGATTACATCACCCATATTGGATAATTTCAATTCCTTTTTGGCCATTGTAGCAATGTAGAGGTAATCTTTAGAACGTGTGGTAGCCACATAAAGCATGTTCAGCGCATCCATATTGTTGTAAAGCAGCTCTTCATAATAAGCTTTCGCAATTGCAGAATCGGCCAATGCCTCATTGTATTTTAAAGGAATACCTTTTAATTCTTTATAAACCGTTTCTTCTGATGAAACCCAGAAAGTGCCATTGGGTTTACCTTTAATTTCCCAATTGCAAAAAGGTACAAAAACTGCCCTAAATGCTAAACCTTTTGATTTGTGGATGGTAATAATCTGTATGGCATCGGCACCTTCTGGTGAAGGCAATGATTTTTTAATACCGTCTTCTTCCCACCAGGTTAAAAATGAAATAATACCTTTTTCACCCAGTTTTCCGGCAGAAGCGGTCAGGTCTCTAAAGGCTAACAGATAAGGAAGGTTGGCAGTTAAGTTTTTTAAACCATAGCTTTCAATTAAAATCTCCACCAATTCCGGTAGCGGAAGCTGCAGCCAGCTTTGCCAGTTTTCGCACAAAGCAACGGGTAAAACTGCGGTAAGCGTGCTTAAAGGTTTATTGGTGAGGTTAAGGTAATAATTGGCATCAATCTCTTTATCGTGCAAAGAATGGTAAAGCGCAATACAATTGGCTTTGTAAAGGGCCGTTTGCGTTTCTAAACCAATCAGCACTTTTAAGGTGTTAATGATGAGTTGTATAGCTGAGTTGTTCGAGATCAATAAAGCATCGCCTGATAAAACCGGCAATTTGTGCTCCATTAATTTTTTAACGGTTAATAAAGCTTCGCTGTTGGAGCGTACCAAAATGGCAATATCTTTTAGCGCATATTGCTGCTCATTTTTGAGGTGGTTTATTTCTTCAACAAGATCATCCAGGACAATATCCCTAAAAACAGTTTCGGTAAAGCGAGCCTCGTTAGGGGCATGATCTTTACCGAATTTTTTGATTTTTATCGTTCCACCTTTTAAAGTATTTGTGGCAAAATTTTGGGTCGATCCGCTATAAATATCGGTAATAATCTTTTGGTAATGCTGTTCCTGCCACCATTTGGAAATGCTTTCGGCTTTGGTAGCCAGATTTTCATTCAGCTCATTCTGCAAGGTAATTGGAATGGCTTTGTAAAGGAAATTATTAAAAGTGATGATGTTTTCTGCGCTGCGGTAATTTTCTTCTAAACTTTCTTCGAGTACATTTTCTGCACCAACATCAAGCTTGGCGTGTTTATGCAGGATGTTCCAATCCCCATTGCGCCAGCGGTAAATGGATTGTTTAGTATCGCCAACAATCAGGTGATCGATCAAATCCTGACTTGGTGTGGCCATCGCATTGGTCAACAATGATTTAAAACTTCCCCACTGACTGGTAGAGGTATCCTGAAATTCATCAAACAAGAAATTGCGGTAACGGTTGCCAACTTTTTCCCAAATGAAAGAAGGATTATCACCGGCATCTTCGGTAATTCCCGAAATCAGTTTTTGTGCATCGCTGATCAGCAGGTTATCGTTTTCAGCCCTATATTCTTTTAATAACACGGCAATTTCCTGCATCAACCTTAAATAATATAGGTTTTTATTAAAAGCAATAGCGAGGCTATAATTAGGTAAGTGCGTTAAGTAATGCGTTTTTAATTTTTGAAGAATCGGATTTACCGTATCATAAGCTTCAGGGAAATTTGCATTTTTTTGAAACCACTCATCCGGCTCGTCAATTAAATTGAAAAGGGGCTCTGTTTTAGAAAAATCTCCTCTGGCGACTAAAATAATTTTGGCTAGCGGACTACGTGATTTGCCTTTCAGGTGTTCAGTTTCAACACCGATTACATTCAGGGCTTCGTTTGCTTCGGTTGCCAGTGAAACCAGTTCCTCTTCAAAGTTTTTGATTTCTGCCTTCGTAACACTGATGTATTTTTTAAATAATTCGTCGATGTTCTCTAAACCTAAAGCACTAACCGCATCTTCAAAAATCTGGAAACGTTCAGAAAATATTTCGCCGATCAGGTTATAGAGTTCGAATTTATAATTCCAGCTTTTGTTATCACTGATGCGCTCGATGGCCAGATCGATTATCCATTGCAAAAGCTGTTTATTATGATCTAAAGCTTCATCTAGTTTGTTTACGAGATCATCTTTCACCTTGTCATAATTCATTTCTAAATTATAATCGGCGTTAAGTCCCAGTTCAAATGCAAAGCCGCGGATCACTTTCTGTACGAAACCATCAATAGTGCTCACCGAAAAACGGCTGTAATCGTGCAGAATCTTTCGGTAAATCTTATCTGCTTTAAATTGTAATTCCTGAGTACTTAATATCGGATAGGCAAGTAAAATGAGTTTCCGATAATCTTCTATCTTTTTTGAAGGATTGCCTTTTGCCAGTCCTAACAATACCTCCAAAATCCTGGTTTTCATTTCTTCGGTGGCCTTATTGGTAAAGGTTACCGCTAAAATTTCGCGGTATTTATTGTCGCCACTAAAAAGCAAAGTAAGGTAATGTGCAGTTAAACTGAACGTTTTACCGGAACCTGCGGAGGCCTGAAGAATTTTGAGGGGTTTGGGCATATCGTTTTATCTATTCCCCTCCTTTGGAGGGGTGCCCGCGGGGCGGGGTGGTTTAATCTCTTTTAATTAATGTTTAGGATAGTTGCTTTCCATATTCTCTAATAATATACTCTTCCAAACCCATAATTACAAAATCCATTTGTTTCATGACATCATCAACCGTAATCCGATATATTTTTAATCCTAATGAAATTAAATATTCTTCTCTCAATTTATCATAAACTTGTTTATCATCGTGACTACAGCCATCAATTTCTATTACTAAACCAAGCCGCTTGATATAAAAATCAACGATGTAATTTCCGATTATACGCTGCCTGTCAAAATCTATTTTATGAAATCGTTTTTTGGTTACCTGCATCCAAAATAAGACTTCTGGTAAATTTCCAACTTGCCGAAGTGCTTTAGCTCTTTCTTTTAATCGGGGTTGATAAGGTAAATCAGTAATAGGTATTGTGGTTAAAGTTGTGCCATTTACTACAATTTCATTTTGCAAATTCTTTTTTAACACCCCGTCCTGCGGACACCCCTCTGAAAGAGGGGAATGCTGGGTGCCTAAACCGGCAGGGGTGTTAGTTTTCCTTTGCATTTTTCAAGTTGTATCTATTCCCTCGATTTTAAATCGGGAGGTACCCACAGTGCGGGATGGTCGTTAGTTTATTGTAACCATGCGGTGGTTAGCCATTGTTACACCTAGTCATTATCCTACCCTAACTTACAACAATTTAAAATTTTCACGAAATCATGATATTAACAATTTAGCTCAATCAGGCTTTTTTGTTTTTTCTTTTATTGAGTGTTTTATGACTGATCCTTGCCGGGCGTTCGGCCATTTCAATGGGCAGGCCAAGCAAATCGCGGATGACCACAGATGCGCATGCACCGCCAAATGCCGCAGGAAGGTAAGAAACCGTACCATAAGCAGAACGTTTGAAATTACTTCCATCAGTCATGATCATGGAATTTTTATCCATTTCTTCTGTCGAAAAAACTGCTTTTATTTTTGCTGCATTAGGAAGTTTATTCAACCTTTTGCGCACATAACTTGCAAATACACATTGATAAGTATCAGGAAGAAGTGTAATTCTCAATCGTGTTGGATCCATTTTACCACCTGCCCCCATCGAACTCACGATTGGGATGTTTTTTTCTAAGGCAGTTCCCAACAAAGTAATTTTAGGCATCACACTATCGATACAATCCATAATGTAGTCGAATTTTGATTCTAAAATTTCCCTGCACTTTTCGGGTGTTAAGAAGGTATTTACTACATGAAGTTTTAATTCAGGGTTAATAGCCAGTAAACGTTCATGCATAATTGCCGCTTTACTTACACCATGATTGGTTGCCAGGGCTGGCAATTGCCTGTTCCGGTTGGTTGGATCTACCACGTCACCATCAACAATAGTCATTTCGCCAATACCTGAACGGCAGATAAATTCGGCAGCAAAAGAGCCTACACCACCCAAACCGATCACCAAAACGTGTTTCGATTGAAGTTTATCTATTCCATCATTCCCAACAAGGAGGGCAGAGCGCGAAAGCCAGCTAACATCAGACATATTAATTTTTATAAATTCCTTACTTTTTCAATTTCTTTCTTCATTTCATCTATTAATTGCTGCTCTGTAGGCAGATAAAGCTGATATTTGCTTGCAATAATAGTTTTATTGTTTTCTGGAAGTGATATTTTCACTACCGCATCATTCTTGTCCGTGCATAGTAAAATACCAATAGTTGGGTTTTCGAAACTTTGTTTTTCAAAACGGTCGTAATAATTTACATACATCTGCAATTGCCCCATATCTTGATGGCTCAGTTTAGTTGTTTTAATTTCTATTATAACAAAACACTGAAGGAGCCGATTGTAAAAAACAAGGTCTATAAAAAATTCATCACCATCAATGTGTATACGTTTCTGTCTTGCCACAAACGAGAAACCATTTCCAATTTCCAACAAAAAATCTTGTAGGTGGCTAATGATCGCTGTTTCTAAATCCTTTTCGTAATAAGCTGTTTCTTTTTTTAAGCCCAAAAATTCTAATACCATTGGGTCTTTAATAATCTGTGTTGGTTCTGTAGGCTGTTTCTCTGCTCTAGCTATAGCTAAAACTGATTCAACGTCATTGCTCAAGAGTAAGCGTTCGAATAATTGGCTATTTACTTGTCTTTCTAATTGTCTTGCCGACCAGTTATTTTTTTCAGTCTCAGCAATGTAGAAATCTTTTTTATCTTGACTATCAATACTTATCAATATTTTGTAATGTGTCCAACTGAAATGCGTCCGCAGTGCAGACGCAATTGGAAAAGCACGATAAAACTGTCTATTTCGCTCCAATTGGCGAATCGAAAAACCCGTTCCTAGTTGTGGCTGAAACTCATCGGATATAGATTTAATAAGGTATTCGCCATAGCCGGCCCTATCTTTACCAGATTGTTCTTCTTCAAAAATAACTTTACCGATTTTCCAATACATCAGCATCCTTTCTGTCTCAACAGAGCGTATTGCTCTTTCTTTTGAAGAGATTATGATTGATTGGATTTGCTGTAAAAGCTCTTTCTTCAGTCG
>NNBT01003331.1_pt1 | contig 20324 bp, 16 predicted proteins | sample 1173831 | NCBI WGS metagenome assembly NNBT01 (sample SAMN07173936, study PRJNA388173) | plant metagenome | isolation source: symbiotic tissue sample KVJ10 | place: Norway: Troms, Kvaloya island | reverse complement strand
GGGAGGGCGTGCCGCATGTATGATGGACCGGTCATCGATCCGCATCACCATCTATGGGATTACGGCATGGGTAAACATCGCTGGCTCATGCCCGTTGAGGGCGCGGTCGAGGCGTTGGGCGGGCTGGAGCCGTTGCGCCGCAATTATCTGGTCGCCGATTATCTGAAAGATTCGGCCGGTCATAATGTCGTCGGCACCGTCCATATCGAGGCGCTCTGGCAGGAAGACGACGCCATCGGCGAGACGCTGTGGCTCGAGGGCCTCGACAAGAGTGACGGCGTGGCGGTGCGTTATGTAGCGCGGGCGCCGCTCGGCACACCCGAAGCGCGTGACGTCATCGCCAAACAGGCGGCGGTCAAACGCGTCGTGGGTCTCAGGGGCATATTGAGCCATCATCCGAGCCAGCCGCAGAAGAGCTTCATCAAGCGGCCCGATCTCGGCTACGACAAGGACTGGCGGCGCGATGTCGGGCTCGTCGGCGAGGCCGGGCTGCATCTCGAGTTGATGGCCTATCCCTATCAGGCGCAGGCCGTCTTCGATATCGCGCAAGCCTTCCCCAAGCTGCAGGTCATCGTCAATCACTGCGCCAGCCCGATCGACCGCGACGACGCCGGTATGCGGCGCTGGCGTGACGGTCTCGCGCTGATGGCGTCACGGCGCAATATCGCGCTGAAAATATCCAACCCCGGCGCCTACGACCCGCAATGGACGCCACAAAGCATCCAGGGCGTGGTGCGGGATTGTCTCAAGGCTTTCGGCACCGAGCGTGCGATGTTCGGCACGGATTTCCCGGTCGCCGCCTTGCAGATGAGCTTCGATCAGATCTACACCAACTTCAAGCAGGCGGTGGTGCATCTGCCTGAAAGCGAACAGCGCGCACTGTTCCACGACAATGCGCGCCGCTTCTACAAGTTTGAATAATCTATGCCACTGCGACAGATGAGTTCTCGGATAGGGGCAGGTTATTTTCGCATTCCTGCTTCGACAAGGAATTGATCCTCAAGAAAGTCGATGGCCGTACGGAGCCCATTTGACTGGCGGGTCTTTAGGGAGTCTACAGTTTGGGCGGGCAGAATTGTGCGGAGCAACTGATCGCAACCGTGATCGTTCCGCCAGTTGACGTATGTTCTATCTTTGAACGAATTTGTCAGCAGATAAGCTGTGCGTCCGTAAATGGCGTGAATGACAAAATACACGGACCAAAGACGCTGACTGACGAACAATCTCTCTTTGGCGGCGTTGTCGCCTCCAGCTTTTGCTAATTTTGAGATTGCACACTGAGGATTTTGGTACTCTGATACGCAGTCCATTAGGCTGATGTCTCGCCTGCCATTAAAGAAGTCTTCCATTTCTTGAGGGAGAAAGATGGTGTCGACGAATATCACGAAGCCAAATTCGGTCGAGAGATTCCGAAGAATGCTCCAGAGATTCTCAACCGCCACCATTCGGCGTTGATCTATCAGACGGTTGTTGGATTCGGTTGTTTGTAGCGTGATGCTAGATGCGTTAACAGTATGAGCTGAGATGCCGCCGCTTTGGTTCTTGTTCGACACATTCTGTTCGAACGACATTGCAACACGAGAAATCTCATCGTCTGGCAGGCGCGTTGCTTCCGTTTCATGTTCTCGCTTGATCTGCTGAAGTCGTTCAACAGTGTAGGAAGCCTCGTCGTCATCGATAACGGTATGGTGAGTAGGACACATCAGTATCAGATTCTCGCGCTGGTGCCGCTCCAGCGGAGACTGACTCGCGTCGTAACGCGCGCTTCCAGGGCGGGCACCCTTGATATGACAGATTTCACCTAAGAGCGTGTCGCCAAACGCCATTGGAGCCTTGCATTTGGGGAATGCGCAGCGATTGCTGGAATGAGCAAACAGAAGTTTAATATCTGTAATGTTTGGCCCATTAGCAGTCATATTTTGCTCCAAGCCTGATGCGAAGCAGAAACCGATGGTCGGGATATGTTTCCAGGCGTAATAGTATCCAAATCCGTGCTGCCTTTACCAGTGGCGGTGTAACATAGATTTTTGCCCCTGTTTTGAGCCAAAGACTGCGCATAAAACACCCCGCGCCCACCCAAGGGATGCAGACTCCCGGTACAAGGCTGGAGGAGGGGCGATTCCGTCTTGGCTCGTGGCTCTCTAGAAGCTCATCGCCTTGTCCATCGCCGCGAGCGCCATCTCGGCGTGCTCGCGCGCGAAGGGCAGAGGCGGCCTGACCTTGAGCGCGTTGCCGTAAGGCCCATCGATGCCGACCAGCACGCCCAGCTCGCGCAAGGCATTGGTGATGCGTTTCGCTTCCGGCGCCGAGGGCGCGCGTGTGCCTTGGTCGGCGACGATGTCGACGCCGGTCATCAGGCCGCTGCCGCGCACATCGCCGATCATCCGGTGACGTGACTTCAGCGCCCGGATGCCGGCACGGAAGAAATCGCCGGTCTCACGCGCTTTGCGCTGCAGCTCGTCACGCTCGATGACGGTCAAGGTGGCGAGCGCCGCCGCGGCCGACACCGGATTGCCGCCGAAGGTCGAGAAGAAATCGACGCGGCCGGTGAAGCCCGTGAGGATGTCCTCGCGCGTCACGGCGAGGCCGACCGGGTGGCCATTGGCCATCGGCTTGCCCATGGTGACGATGTCGGGAAGGATGCCCTGCGCGGCAAAGCCCCAGAAGGCCTCACCCATGCGGCCGAAGCCGGGCTGTACCTCATCGGCGATGATGATGCCGCCCGCGGCACGGACTTTCTCCGCCACCTGCGCCAGCCAGCCCTTGGGCACGTCGAGAATGCCGTGCGCGGTATAAGCGGAATCGATCATCAGAGCGGCGGGCCGGTGGCCACGCTCGGCCAGAGCCGCAATGGCGCGGTCGGCATCCGCGGCATAGGCCGCCGCCGCATCGGGATGATCCTCGCGGAAGCGGCCGCGATAGATATCGGGTGGTTCCAGCGCCTCGACATGTGGCGGTGAGGGGATGGCGAGCGGTCCGCTATAGGGAGACAGTGCCGCGATCGCGTCCGATATGCCGTGATAGGCATTGGCGATGATGAGGGCGCCCGTATTGCCGGTGACCGCCTTGGCGATGCGCCAGGCCGCGTCATTGGCCTCGCTGCCGCTGTTCACGAACAGGCATTTGTCGAGGCCTTCGGGCATGGTGCGGGTGATGCGCTCGGCATAAGCGACCACCGTCTCATGCAGATAACGGGTGTTGGAGCAGATCTGGCTCGCCTGACGGGCGACGGCCTCGACGACCTCGGGATGCGCATGGCCGACGGAGGGCACATTGTTATAGACGTCGAGCAGGCGGGTGCCGTCGGGCTCCCACAGGAAGACACCGGCGCCCTTCACCGCATGGACGGGCTTCGCATAAGAGAGCTCGAGATTCTTCCCCATCACCGCGCGGCGGCGCTTGACCAGGGTCTCGGTCTCAACGGTGTCAAGGCGCGCGGCGCGGAAGGCGGCCAGGGCCCTGTCCGGTCCGATCTCGGTCAGCTCGGCGAGGATCGGGCCGTTGATCGCGCAATAGGCGTCGAGCTTCGCCGCCGCTTCCGGATCGTGCTTGCTGCGCCAACCGTGGATGGCGAGCGTCACCGCATGACGTGCCTGGATCGTGTCGTAGAGCAGCGCATATTCAGCGTCTTCCAGCGGCGTGACGCTGCTGTAGCCGGCAAGCACGCGCGCCGCCGTTTCGAGCGGTGACAGGCCCACCCCTTGCGTCTCGGCCATGGGCACGGCGAGATCGAAAAGCAGCGGCCCATGAATCATGTCGCCGAAATCGAGAAGGCCGGTGACCTTGCCCTCTGCGTGGTCGACCAGCAGATTGCCGGGATGGCAGTCGTGATGGATCACCTGGCTGCGCAGCTGCTGGAGCCGCGGCTCGAGCATGATGAAGCGGTCGAGCGCCTTGTCGACGATCGCGCGCATCTCACGATCGGCGATGAGAGAGGTATGCGGGCGCAAAGCGGCCGCCTGGCGCGGGTCCCAGGCGATGCGCCGGCCGGCGGCGCCATGGAAAAAGCCGCGCATGGCCACGCCGAGGCGGGCGACGACGCGGCCGATCTCGCCGAGGAGCGGAAGCGCCGCCGGCGTGCCTTCCAGCATCTCGCCGGGCAGGAAGGACAACGCATAGACCGTATGTCCATCCACCTGCGCGAGATCGTGTCCGTCGCGGGTCTGGATGAGGCGCGGCACCGGGAGCGATGCATCCATCCGCGCCACATGCCGCAAGGCGGAGAGCTGCAGGTCGATGACCCGCGGGTCTTCCTGGCCGTCGACGATCTTCAGGAGAATGTCCTGGCCGTCGGGGACGACAATGTGAAAGTTCTGATCGCGTTCGCCATAAAGCAGGCGCGCTGTGCCCTCGCGGGCGAAGACTTCCCGGGCGATCCGGGCGGCATGGTCTTCAGGGAAATGTGGTGGCCGGCCGGCCAGGGCGGTCAAATTGAGTTCCGCCGATCCTCTTTCATGTTTCGTCACGCTGCTCCACTACTGTTATTCGATAAAGTCTTTATTGAGCGCATCACAATATCGCGACTTCGGCCTCGATTTCCACCGGGATGTTGAACGGCAGCTCCGCCATGCCGACGGCGCTCCTCGCATGGGCGCCGATGTCGGGGCCGAAGACGTCGAGGATCAGGTCCGAGAAGCCGTTGATGACGCTGGGCTGGCTGGTGAAGCCCGGCGCCGAATTGACCATGCCGAAGACGCGTGTCCAGGCGGCGACGCGGTCGAGATCACCCAAAGCGCGGGCCAGGCTGCCGAGCATGGCCAAAGCGGTGAGGCGGGCCGCTCCGTAGGCTTCATCGACGGTCAGGTCGCGGCCCACCTTGCCCAAGGGCCCGGCGATCGACCCGTCGGCATGGCTCGGCGCATGGCCTGAAATGAAAGCCCTGGCACCTAAAACCCTGACAAACTGGAACGGCAGCACGACACCGGGCGGTCCCTTGACCGGACCGGGCAGCTTCAGGCCCAACTGCGCCAGACGTTCCTCGACCTTGGCCATCATCATTCTCCTGCTTGATTCATGGATGTTTATCCGGGAATATCGTGGTGATGAAAAGAACATAGCCAGGGAGGTAAGTCATGAAATTCAGATTGTTCTCGGCCGCGTGTCTACTCGCGGTTCTTTCAGTTCCGTCGCTGGCGGACGACGTCACCGTCGTCTCCTGGGGCGGCGCCTATCAGGACAGTGTCCGCAAGGCGTTCTTCGAACCCTTCATGAAGGAAGCCGGCGACAAGGTCATCGAAGAGGAATTCAACGGCGAGATCGCCAAGGTCCGCGCCATGGTCGAATCCGGCAATGTCACCTGGGACGTGGTCGAGAACGACTCGATGACGACGCTCGCGGCCTGCGCCGAAGGCATCGTCGAGAAGATCGACTGGGACAAGCTCGGGCTGAAGCGCGACGATTTCATCAGCGCCGATGCGAGCGAATGCGTCGTGCCGAGCATTCTCTATTCGACCGTGCTCGCCTATGACACTACGAAAGTGAAGGAAGCGCCGACCTCGATCTCGGCCTTCTTCGATCTCGAGAAATATCCCGGCAAGCGCGCCCTGCAGAAATCGCCCTTCATCAACCTCGAATGGGCGCTGATCGCCGACGGTGTCGACGTCAAGGACGTCTATAACGTGCTGGCGACACCCGAAGGCGTCGATCGCGCCTTCGCCAAGCTCGATACGATCAAGAAGGATGTCGTGTGGTGGGAGGCTGGCGCCCAGCCGCCGCAACTCCTCGCCGACGGCCAGGTGATTCTCACCTCGGCCTGGAACGGCCGTATCTACAAAGCCGTCAACGAGGATAAGAAACCCTTTGCCGTGCTGTGGGATCACCAGGCGCTCGACTGGCAGGGCTGGAATGTCGTCAAGGGCTCGAAGCACCGTGACACGGCCTATAAGTTCATCGCCTTCGCCGGCCGCGCCGACCGCCAGGCCGACCAGACGAACTACATCTCTTATGGCCCGGGCAACAAAAACGCGATTGCCGATACCAATCCCAAGGTCACGCCGGATCTGCCCACCAATCCGGACAACATGAAGACCGGCTTCATCGTCAATGCGAAATTCTGGGGCGACAACCTCGACGCATTGCGTGAGCGCTTCAATGTCTGGGTGGCGCAATAAGCACCATCGATAGCGGGGGCTGAGACGCCCCCGCGATCTCGGAATGGCGGAAGAATGACAGAGACCGTCGCGACGGCGCCAAGGCTACCGTGGCAGTTCGCCGCCGCCGAGCGGCGCGGCCATCTGCGCGCGGCGGTCCTCATTCTTCCGTTGCTGCTATTCGTTGTCGTCACCTTCGCCGCACCCGTCATCTATCTGCTGTCGCGCGCCATCTATGACCCGAGCGTCGCGCAGACATTGCCGCAGACCCTCGAGGCCTTGCAGAAATGGGACGGCAAGGACCTCCCCGATGAAGCCGCCTATGCGGCGCTGGCGGCAGACTTCAAGAAAGTCGCCGAGACCAACAGCGCGGCGCTGGTCGGCAAGCGGCTGAATTACGAGATTTCCGGCGTGCGCAGCAAGGTCATCGCCGCGGCGAACAAGGCCACGGAGATGACGGCGCCGCCCTATAAGGAGCAGTTCCTCGCCCTCGACAAGATGTGGGGCGACCGGCTGACCTGGGTCAAGATCAAGCAGGCGGGACGCTCCTATACCGATTTCTACCTGCTACGCTCGCTCGATCTCGAGCGCAATGTCGACAACGAGATCGTGCCGGTCGCCAAGTCGCAAGCCGTCTATATCAATGTCCTTCTGCGCACCTTCTATATCAGCGCGCTGGTGACGCTGATCACCTTGGCGCTCGCTTATCCGGTCGCCTTCATGCTGGCCCATGCGCCGGAGCGGCTCGCCAATATTCTGCTCATTTTCATCCTGGTGCCGTTCTGGACGTCGCTCCTGGTGCGCACCACGGCATGGTTCGTGCTGCTCCAGGACAATGGCCCGGTCAACAATCTCATCCAGTTCCTGCATCTCTCCGACGGGCCGTTCAAGCTGATCTTCAGCCGCTTCGGCACGGTGACGGCGATGGTGCATATCCAGCTGCCCTTCACGCTGCTGCCGATCTATGGCGTGATGAAAGGCATATCGCCGTCCTATATGCGCGCCGCCCGCTCGCTCGGCGGCGGGCCGCTTTATTCCTTCTTCCGCGTCTACCTGCCGCTGACGCTGCCGGGCATCGGTGCCGGATGCCTGCTCACCTTCATCCTCTGTCTCGGCTATTACATCACCCCGGCGCTGGTTGGCGGGGCCTCCGACCAGATGGTCTCGGGCGTCATCGCCTCGGCGATGAATCAGGAGAACAATTGGGGCAAAGCGAGCGCGCTCAGCCTGATCCTGCTGTTTGCGACCTTCGTCCTGTTCTTCGTCTACAATCGCATCGTCGGCATCGACAAAGTGAAGCTCGGCTGAACCCATGCTGAAACCCGCCCCCTATGCCATGCCGATCGAAAAGGCGCTGTTCTATGGCGGCTGGATCTTCACTGCGCTGGTGCTCCTGTTCCTGATCGCGCCGATCCTCGCCATCGTGCCGCTGTCCTTCAATGCCGAGCCCTATTTCACCTATCCGATGCCGGGCTTGTCGCTTCGATGGTATGAGGACTTCTTCGGCAATGAGCGCTGGACCGGCGCTCTGTTTCTCAGCATCAAGCTCGCCATCACGGTCACCATCGTGTCGACGGCGCTCGGCACCATGGCGGCGCTCGGCCTGTCGCGCGCGCATCTGCCGGCGCGCAGCGTCATTCTCGGCATCTTGCTGCTGCCGATGATCGTGCCGGTGATCGTCGTCGCGGTCGCGGTCTTCATGTCCTTCGGTTATTTCGGGCTGATCGGCACCTTCACCGGCCTGGCGCTGGCGCATACGGCACTCGCCACGCCCTTCGTGGTGATCGCGGTGACCTCGACGCTCACCAATTTCGACTGGAGCCTGCAGCGCGCCGCGCAGGGGCTCGGCGCGCCGCCTGTCACGGTGTTCCGGCGGGTGATCCTGCCGCTCATTCTGCCGGGTGTGATCTCGGGCGCGCTTTTCGCCTTCGTGACCTCCTTCGACGAGGTCGTGGTGGCGCTGTTCCTGTCGAGCGCCGAGCAGCGCACGCTGCCGAAGCAGATGTTCAGCGGCATCCGCGAGATGATCAGCCCGACGATCACCGCCGCGGCGACGGTTCAGGTGGTGCTGTCGATCTGCCTGCTTATCGGCGTCGAATTGCTGCGGCGCCGGTCGGAGAGACTCAGAGGCATCACGTAAAACTCACGCGTCGTCGAGCGCCCGGCAGTCCTCCGGCGACCAGCCGATCTTGACCTTCATGCCTTCCTTGAGAGGCGGGCGGTCGGTGTTGTTGGGGATTTTCACGATAAAGTCGGACTGATCCGCCACTTTGAGCCGGGTGCGGACGTGATCGCCGAGATAGATGATCTCCTCGACATCGCCGTCGACGACATTGGCGGCGCCATTGGCCGCCGGATTGATCTTCACCCGCTCGGGGCGCAGCGACAGCAAGGTGCGGTCGCCTTTTCGCGCGACCTTCACGGCGGAGGCATTGACGAGCTCGCCGGTGGCAAGCCGGACGGCGCAGGAATTGCCGCTGCCGATGTCCTCGACGACGCCGCGCAAGCGGTTGTTCTCGCCGATGAACTGGGCGACGAAGGAATTCTGCGGCCGCTCATAGAGCTCGGCCGGGGTCGAGAGCTGCTGGATGATGCCGTCATTGAACACGGCGATGCGGTCCGACATGGTGAGCGCTTCGCCCTGGTCATGGGTGACATAGACGACGGTGATGCCGAGCCGGTCATGCAGATGGCGGATCTCATATTGCATCTGCTCGCGCAGCTGCTTGTCGAGCGCCCCCAGGGGCTCGTCCATCAGCACCAGATCGGGATCGAAAACCAGAGCGCGGGCGACCGCCACACGCTGCTGCTGGCCGCCCGACAATTGCGCCGGACGGCGGGCGCCGAAGCCCGGCAGCTCGACCATCTCGAGGGCAGTCTTCACCCGGCGCTCGATCTCGGCCTTGTCCATGCGGCGGACCTGCAGCGGAAAAGCCAGATTCTCGTTCACCGTCATATGCGGGAACAGGGCATAGTTCTGGAACACCATGCCGATGCCGCGCCGGTGCGGCGGCATTCCGCTGATCGGCTGGCCGTTGAGATAAATCTCGCCGCTGGTCGCCGCCTCGAAGCCGGCGAGCATCAGAAGCGTCGTCGTCTTGCCCGAGCCCGACGGGCCCAGCATGGTGATGAATTCGCCCTTGGCGATATCCAGATTGAGATTTTTGACGACCAATGTCTTGCCGTCATAGCTCTTCTGGACGTCCACGAAGCGGACCATCGGGTCGCCGGGCTTTGAAGCCTTTGCGGTCAAACTCCCTCCCTTGATCTTTTTGTCCTTGCGGCGAGGATATTCCGCCCCTGCCAAAAGGCAAGGGCGGGCCGCAGGAAATGTAACCGCATGATTTAGGTTATTTCATTCCAGTCCGGCGCGGTTCCGTGGGTAACCTCCAGGAAACCCATATTCATGGAGCTTGACCGATGACGTTGCGATTTTCACGACGCGGGGTGCTGACCGCGGGCTTGAGCGCCGCCGGCCTGGCCTTCGGTGCGGCTTCGGGCGTGGCCAGGGCCGAGACCAAGACGGTCCGCATCGGTTTCCAGAAATACGGCACGCTCATCCTGCTCAAAGGCAAGGGGGCGCTCGAAAGGGCGCTCGAACCTTTGGGCTACAGCGTCGGCTGGACCGAGTTCCCGGCCGGCCCGCAGCTCCTCGAAGGCCTCAATGTCGGCGCCATCGATTTCGGCTCGACCGGCGAGGCGCCGCCGATCTTCGCGCAGGCCGCCGGCGCACCGCTCGTCTATGTGGCGCATGAGCCGCCGGCGCCGCGCGGCGAGGCGATCCTGGTGCCGAAGGACAGCCCGATCCAGTCGGTGACAGACCTCAAAGGCAAGAAGGTCGCGCTCAACAAGGGCTCGAATGTTCATTATCTGCTGGTCAAGGCTCTGGAACAGGCAGGGGTCGCCTATAAGGATATCGAGACCAAGTTCCTGCCGCCCGCCGATGCGCGCGCCGCCTTCGAGCGGGGCTCGGTCGATGCCTGGGTCATCTGGGATCCGTTCCAGGCGGCGGCCGAAGCCGCGACCGGCGCCCGCACGCTCGTCAATGGCGAGGGCCTGGTCGCCAATCATCAGTTCTATCTCGGCACGCGCGATTTCGTGTCGGCACATACACAAGCGCTCGATGTCGTGATCGCCGAGATCGGCAAGCTCGACCAATGGGCCAATGGCAATACGAACGCGGTCGCCGATCAGCTGGCGGCGAGCGTCGGCATTCCGGCCCCCGTGCTCAAGGTGGCGCTCGAGCGGCAGACTTTCGGCGTCAAACCGATCAGCGCCGAGGTCGTCGCCCAGCAGCAGCAGATCGCCGATGCGTTCCATGGTCTCGGATTGATCCCCAAGCCGATCTCGATCGCCGAGGCGGTGCCGAAAATCACCTGATCGCCCGTGATGCCGAACAAGATTCTCGACAAAGCACTGACCTGGTTGGTGCCGGTCGCCATCCTGGTGCTGTGGGAGATGAGTGCCCGCAGCGGCATCCTCGCGGCCAGGCTCCTGCCGGCGCCGAGCTCGGTGGCACTCGCCTTCATCGCCTCGCTCAAGGACGGCTCGTTGTGGGCCAACACGCTGATCAGCGGCGAGCGGGCGCTGAAAGGCCTCGCCATCGGCGGCATCATCGGATTCCTGCTCGGCATGCTCAACGGCCTGTGGCCGCCGGCCGAGAAGCTCCTCGATTCGAGCATGCAGATGCTGCGCAATGTGCCGCATCTGGCGATCATCCCGCTGGTCATCCTGTGGTTCGGGATCGACGAGGCGGCGAAGATCTTCCTGGTGGCGATCGGCGTCCTGTTTCCGATCTATCTCAACACCTATCACGGCGTGCGCACCGTCGATCGCGGCCTGATCGAGATGGGGCGCGTCTATGGGCTGAAGCCGGCGGCGCTGTTGTGGCGGATCATCCTGCCGGGGGCGCTGCCCTCCATCCTGGTGGGCTTGCGTTATGCGCTCGGCATCATGTGGCTCACCCTCATCGTGGCGGAGACGATCTCGGCCTCTTCGGGGCTCGGCTACATGACGATGAATGCGCGCGAATTCATGCAGACCGATATCGTGCTGCTCGGCATCATCGTCTATGCACTGCTTGGCAAGCTCGCCGACGTGGCGACCCACGAAATCGAAAAACGCGCGCTCGCCTGGCATCCGAGCTATCAGGAAAATGCGGGGGCGGCGTCATGACCAGCGTCGTGCAGCTCAAGCGGGTTCCGCCGTCCGAGGAGTGGCCGGCTCCCGTCGCCGGCGCGGGGCTCGGCCTTCCCGTCACGCTGGAGCTTGTATCGAAGCAGTTCGGCGGGCGCCGCGTCCTCCATTCATTGTCGCTGTCCATCCAGGCATCTGAATTCGTCGCCGTCGTCGGCCGCTCCGGCTGCGGCAAGACAACCTTGCTGCGGCTGATCACCGGTCTCGATCCGGTATCGGACGGCCATCTTGCCATTGCGGGTGAAGAGGTGCACGGCCTGCAAGGACGCGTCCGGCTTCTCTTTCAGGATGCCAGGCTCCTGATGTGGCAGCGGGTGCTGAACAATGTCGGCATTTCCCGTGAGGCGGGCTGGCGCGAGACGGCGAAACAGGCGTTGCAGGATGTCGGTCTCGCCGATCGGGCGCAGGACTGGCCGGCGGTGCTGTCGGGCGGGCAGAAGCAGCGCGTGGCGCTGGCGCGGGCACTGGTCAGCCGGCCGGGGGTGCTGCTTCTCGATGAACCTTTCGGCGCGCTCGATGCGCTGACGCGCGCCGAGATGCATGAGCTCCTCACCCGCATCTGGGGCGAGCATCGCTTCACCACGATCCTCATCACCCATGACGTCGCCGAAGCCATCACTTTGGCGGACCGCATCATCGTCCTGCGTGATGGCGGCGTCGTGCTCGACCAGAAAGTCGACCTGCCGCGCCATCGCCGGTCGGGCGCCGAGGCGGCGCGGCTGCAGAACATCGTGCTCGGTCACGTCTGACAGTTCTCTTGCCGGGCGGAACAAATAAAACTCAATTGTCGCCGGCGCCCATGCTTTGCATGAATGTTGCATTCATTCAACACAGAGGACGGCAATGACCAAAGACAATGAGACATTTCTCACCCTGGCGGCGGCCCGTACATTCAACCGGCGGACCTTCACCAAAGCGGCGCTCGGCGCCGGCGCGCTGATCGCCACGGGACCAGCCTATGTCCGCTCGGCGCTCTCCTCATCCGGCGAGCTCAATCTCCTCAACTGGTCGGATGAATTCCCCGATCCGGTGATCCCGGAATTCGAGAAGGCGACCGGCATCAAGGTGAATTCGACGCCCTTCTCGCAGAATGAGGAGCAGATCAACAAATTGCAGGCGACCCAGGGCGAAGGCTTCGATCTGGTCCAGCCGACGCGCGACCGCGCCCCGCAATTCAAGGATCTCGACGTGCTGGCGGCAATCGACACCAAGAAGCTCAAGAATATCGGCAATGTGCTGGGCTCCTTCATCGAAAGCTCGTCGAGCATCTGGACCTGGGATGGCGGCCTCTATCACCTGCCGCATCTGTGGGGCACGGAGGCGATCTCGTGGCGCACCGATCAGTGGAAGGGCGACCCGGCGGCGCTGAGCTATGGCGATCTGTGGGGTGAGGAGGTCAAAGGTCATGTCCAGGGCCGGCCGCATTCGCTGCTCGCCGGCATCGGCCTGTGGCTCGACGGCAATGGCAACCTGCCGAGCAACCGGCTGCTCGATGCCTACAAGGATCCCGACGCCTTCAAGAAGATCTATGACGAGATCCTCAAAGTGGCGATCGCGCACAAGCCGTGGATCAAGCAGTTCTGGGATTCGGCCGATAACACCAAATCGGGCCTGCTCGAAAACGATGTGTGGATCGGGCTCACCTGGGACGGGCCGGCGCTCAGCCTGAAGAAGGATGGTAAGCCGGTGAACTATCAGGCGCCGAAGGAAGGCGCCATCACCTGGCTCGACGGCCTGTCGATCACCAAGGCGGCGAAGAACGCCGAGCAGGCCTATGCCTTCATCGACTTCCTCTACACGCCGGAAATCTCCGCCAAGCTGGCGGAAGGCTCGGGCTACAATCCGGTCGTGACCGGCGCCGATGCGCTGCTCTCCGATGTCGCCAAGCGCAATTTCCAGGAGGCCTTCCCGGGCGATGCCCTGAAGAAGCTCTGGCATCGCCCGCCGGAACCCTCCTGGTTCGCCGAGTTGCGCACGCAATATGCCGGCAAGTTCCAGGCTGCGTGACAATTTCTACCTGCCTCTGACGACTTGCGCCCGGTGAAAACCGGGCGCTTCTTTTTGCCGGATTTGACCGGCGTTCCGGCACAGTGCAGAATCAAGGCGAGGGGCAAAATCTTGGTCTGTTAGAGGGTCGATGCGATCGCATCCCTGCGTTGTTGTCGGGTTCGGCGCCGATACGGTCTCGCATTTGCGGGAAGGCGACCAGCTGACACTTGCCCGCGCGCCTGAAATGCCGGGCGATGTCGTCTGTTTTCACGGCGAGGCCTGTATCGGGCATATACCGGCGAGCCGCGGCTGGGTCGCCCGCTCGCTCGCCGAGGGTGACAGCCATCAGGTCACGGTCACCGGCTTCGACACCGATGCCGAGGGCAAGCTGGCGCAGGTGGAAATTGCGGTCGCCATATTGGGGGACGACCGGCCGGACCGGCCGCCGATCCGTTCCGTCATTTCCGAAATCGGCGATGAATTGCGTATCCTCGCCATGGTCGGCGCCGCCGACGGCCGGCTGGCTCCGGCGGAACGCGCCGTGATGGAGGAGTTTGCCGCCGCACGCGCGGCCGAGCTCGGCCTCACTCCCGATGCGGGAGAAGTGGCCCATGCGGTACGCTGGGCGCGCCGGCACGTCCCCGACACGCTCGATGTCGCGGGGATCGTGCGCCGCCTGACGAAAGGCCGCCCGGAGGCGCTGCCGCTTATCGCGGAGGCCTGCGCCGTCGTCGCCGAGGTCGACGGCCGTATCGCGCCCGAGGAACGGCAGTCGATGATCACACTCCAGGCGCTGCTCGATCAGGGCATAGCGGCGGCGAAACGAGGTGGTGCCGGTGCCTAGAGTGAATCGCCGCAAGTTTCTGCTGTCATCGGCTTCGGGGACATTGGCTCTCGCCATGCCGGCCATCAGCCAGGCCGCCTCGCGCCCCGAGCTCAGCCACGGCATGCAGGCGGGCGATATCGATGCGACGTCCGGCATGATCTGGGCGCGCAGCGACCGGCCGGCGCGACTTCATGTCCAGGTCGCCACCACCGAAAGCTTCAAGGATGCGGTCAGGGTGGCGAGCCTCGATGCGCGTCCGGCGCGCGATCTGACCGTGAAACATCTGCTCGTCGACCTGCCGCCCGATCAGACCATCTTCTATCGCCTGCGTTTCGCCAATCTCTCTTATTCGAGCACCAAGAGCCAGGCGCTCATCGGCCGCTTCCGCACCGCGCCCATGAGCCGCCGCAATGTGCGCTTCGTCTGGTCGGGCGACACCGCCGGGCAGGGCTGGGGCATCAATACCGACGACGGCGGCATGAAGACCTATGCCACCATGGCGCGGCATGATCCGGATTTCTTCATCCATTCCGGTGACACGATCTATGCCGACGGGCCGATCAAGCCGGAAGTGCAGCTTCCCGGCGGCGGTGTATGGAAGAACATCGTCGAGCATGGCGTGGGCAAGGTCGCCGAAACGATCGAGGAGTTCCGCGGCCGCTTCAAATACAATCTGCTCGACGAAAATCTGCGCGCCTTCAATGCGCAGGTGCCGACCTATTTCCAATGGGACGATCACGACGTCATCGACAACTGGTCGCCGGGGAAAGATCTCACGGCCGACGACCGCTACAAGGAGAAGTCGATCGCGAAACTGGCGGAGCGGGCGGCGCGCGCCTTCCATGAGATGACGCCGATCTGCTATTTTCCGGAAGAGCCGGGGCGCATCTATCGCCGCATCTCCTATGGTCCGCTGCTCGACATCTTCTTCGTCGATCTCCGGAGCTATCGCGGGCCGAACGGCGCTTCGCTCGAAACCGAACTCACGCCGGAAGCGCGCATCATCGGCGAGACCCAGATGATGTGGCTCAAGCGCGAGCTTGCCTCATCGAAGGCGACCTGGAAGGTGATCGCCTGCGACATGCCGATCGGCCTCATCATCTGGGACGACTGGAAGGAAAGAAAAGGCATCGAGGCCGTCGCCAATGGCGATCACGGCAAGCCATTGGGCCGTGAGCTCGAATTCGCCGAGCTTCTCCGTTTCATCAAGGGATCCGAAATCCACAATGTCGTCTGGCTGACGGCGGATGTGCATTACACCGCCGCCCATTACTACAATCCCGACAAGGCGCAGTTCCAGGATTTCGTGCCTTTCTGGGAGTTTGTCTCGGGGCCTCTGCATGCCGGGACCTTCGGGCCCAATGAGCTCGACAAAACTTTCGGGCCGGAAGTCAAATTCATGAAAGCACCGACCAAGGAGCAAGGTGTCAATCTGCCGCCCTCGGCCGGTTTGCAGTTCTTCGGTCTTGTCGATATCGACGGCAAGACGGAACAGATGACGGTCCGTCTCATGGATCGTGACGACAAGGAGCTTTACAAGGTCACGCTCGATCCGGAACGGAAGACGTAGCCAGGATCAATCCCTCGGCCGCGCGGCGCGTTTGCGTGTGTCGGAGTCCGGCGTGACATCGGCGGCCGGCGATGCGACACCTGGCGGCTCCAGGGCGGCGGCGACGGCATCCTCGACCGTGTCGAGCCAGACGATGCGGACATGCTGGCGGGCGCTTTCCGGAACGTCTTCCAGATCCTTGCGGTTGCGCGCCGGCAGCAGAACGGTGGTGATCCCCGCGCGGATCGCCGCCAGCACTTTCTCCTTCACGCCGCCGATCGGCAGCACCAGGCCGCGCAGCGAGATCTCGCCGGTCATGGCCGTATCGCTGCGCACGGTGCGGCCGGTGAGCAGCGAAGCCAGGGCGGTGAACATGGCGACGCCGGCGCTCGGTCCGTCCTTGGGAATGGCGCCAGCCGGCACATGGATATGAATCTCCGATTTCTCGAAGCTGTCGCTGGTGACGCCGAGCGCCGCGGTGCGCCCCTTGGCAAGCGTCAGGGCGGCCTGGGCGCTCTCCTTCATGACGTCGCCGAGCTGTCCGGTGAGGACGAGCCTGCCACTGCCGGGCGTGCGTGTCGCCTCGATGAACAGAATGTCGCCGCCGACCGGCGTCCAGGCGAGGCCGGTGGCGACGCCAGGAACACTGGTGCGCATCGCGCTCTCGCGCTCGAAGCGCGCCGGTCCGAGGATGTCGGGGAGATTTTCTTCGGTGACGCGGAGCTTCTCGTCCTGGTTCTCGGCGATGCGCATGGCGGCATGCCGGCATACCGCGCCGATCTCACGTTCGAGATTCCGCACACCGGCCTCGCGCGTATAGTCGCGGATGATGCGGCCGAGCGCCGTGTCAGTAATCTCGCACTGCGCCGGCTTGAGGCCCGCCGCTGCAAGCTGCCTTTTCACCAGATAACGCTTGGCGATCTCGAGCTTCTCCTCGTCGATATAGCTCGGGATCTCGATGATCTCCATGCGGTCGCGCACCGGTCCTGGAATCGTGTCGGCGACATTGGCGGTGCCGATGAACATCACCTTCGAGAGATCGAAGGGCACCGCCAGATAATTGTCGCGGAAGGTCGAATTCTGCTCGGGGTCGAGAACCTCGAGCAGCGCCGATGACGGATCGCCCTGGATCCCCGAGCCGAGCTTGTCCATCTCGTCCAGCATCAGGACCGGATTGCGGATATCGGCCCGGCGCATCGCCTGGATGATGTTGCCGGGAAGTGCTCCGATATAGGTCCGGCGATGGCCGCGGATCTCGGCTTCGTCATGGACGCCGCCCAAACTGATACGTGCGAATTTCCGGCCCGTCGCATGGGCGATGCTTTGACCCAGCGAGGTCTTGCCGACGCCCGGCGGTCCGATGAAGCACAGGATCGGGCTTTTGCCGTCGGGATTGAGCTTGCGCACGGCGAGGAATTCGAGAATGCGCCGCTTCACCTTCTCGAGGCCGTAATGCTCCTCGTCGAGGATGCGCCGGGCCTCGGCGATGTCGATGCGTTCCGGCGCCAGCTTGGACCAGGGCAGGTCGATGAGCCAGTCGAGATAGGTGCGGGTCATGGCATATTCGCCCGCCGCCTCCGGCATCCGCTCCAGCCGCTTCAGCTCCTTGTCGGCCTGTTCCCTGGCCTCCTTGGGCATCTCCGCCTTGGCGATCCGTTCGCCGAGCTCGGCGATCTCGGCCGATTTTTCGTCGCCTTCGCCGAGCTCCTTCTGAATCTGGCGGAGCTGCTCGCGCAAAATGTGCTGGCGCTGCTGCGAAGACAGGGAATTCTGGGTCTGCTCGCCGATCTCCTTGCTCAGCCGCAGCACCTTGAGGCGCTCGCCGATCATCGCCAGTACCCTGTCGAGGCGCTCCGTCACATCGACCGCTTCGAGGATCTCCTGCTTCTCGGCGGGCTTCGCGTCGCTGATGCCGGCGACGAAATCGGCCAGCGCCGAGGGCGAATCGAGCCCTTCGATGGCGGCACCCATTTCGGCCGGGAAGTTCGGCAGCAATTGCAGGGCTTCCTGGGCGCGCTGCTTCAGAAGCGTGACACGCGCCTCGATCTCGGGCGAGAGAACCTCGGAGGTTCCGATCTGCTCGACGCGCGCCGCCAGGAACGGATAGCCCGACAGATATTCGACGACGCGGATGCGGCGGACGCCGCGGCAGATCAGGTGATGCGTCCCGTCCGGCGCGGTCACATAACGCAAGATCTCCGCCGCGGTCCCGACGCGATAGAGCTGCTCTTCCGTCGGCTCGTCGACGGATGGATCGCGCTGCAGGAGAACGCCGATGTTCTTCTCGTGCCTGACGGCCTCCTGGGCCGCCGCGATCGAGGCCGGCCGGTTGAGCGTCAGCGGCAGCACGAGGCCGGGAAACAGAACGGCGTGCCGGGCCGGGAGGATGGCCATGGCATCGTCGGGAAGCGGCGGGAAGGCTTCAGTCTTGCCGGCTTGCGAAACTGTGTCGGGCATGATCCACCTCTCGGTCACACGTCTTCCCGGCCGAAGACCAGGGTCAAGAGGCCGTCCTTGAATTCGGATCTGCTGGTGGGCCCCCAGCCGGCCGGCAGATGGACCCGCCGTTCAAATCCGCCATGGGGAATTTCGAGACGATGGATGAGGGCGCTGCGCGCGAGCCGCGGCAGATGCTGGCGGCCACGGATGACCACGGTGCCGCCTTCCATGCGGATGTCGAGGTCGTCGGCGGCGACGCCCGGCAAGGCCACCACCAGGATCACATTGTCGTCGTCCTCGAATATGTCGATGGGCGGCATCCAGCTCGCCGCGGGCGCGTCAGTGAGCTGAGGCTGGAAGAAATGGCGATTCAGGTTCTCGGCGCGCTCGATGAAGGCGCAGGCTTCGTTCCACATCCAATTGCGGGGATCAATCGACATCGCCGAACTCCTTGGTCTGGGAAACCGGGGCCGCAAGATACCTCCATAAGAGACCCGCGCTCCGATGCCTGTCAATTGTCCGTCGCGGCACGTGTGCAGAGCCACTGAATGATCACAACGCCCGTGCTCCCGTAGTTGTTCCCTCATGTGGCGCTTTCGTCATCGCTCTGTGACACTTCTCGGAGAGTGTCTGCCTCCCCATCCGCAAGACAGGAGGCCCGCCATGCGTTTGACCGTCAACCGCCGCAAATTCATGAAATCATCCGCGCTCGGCGCGCTCGCTCTGTCGAGCGGCCTCGCCATGCCATCTCTCAGCCGCGCCGCGGCGCGTCCGGTGGTGAGCCATGGCGTGCAGTCGGGCGACGTCGATACGACGTCGGGCATGATCTGGGCGCGCAGCGACCGGCCGTCGCGGCTCCAGGTCGAGGTGGCGACGACCGACAGTTTTGCCGATGCGATCCGTCTGGCGCCACTCGATGCCTTGCCGGAATCGGATTTCGCGGTGAAGCGGCTGCTCACCGATCTGCCGCCCGACCAGAGCATTTTCTATCGCCTCAACTTCGTCGATCTCGCCGATGTGAACGGCATCAGCGAGCCGGTCGTCGGCCAGTTCCGGACCGCGCCGGCGAGCCGCCGCGCCGTTCGCTTCGTGTGGTCGGGCGACACCGCCGGCCAGGGTTGGGGCATCAATCCCGACGATGGCGGCATGCGGACCTATGCCACCATGGCCAAGCACAATCCGGACTTCTTCATCCATTCGGGCGACACCGTCTATTGCGACGGCCCGATCAAGGCCGAGGCCGAGATCGCCTCGGGCGGCGTGTGGAAGAACATCGTGGCGGAAGGCGTCGAGAAAGTCGCCGAGACGCTCGATGAATATCGCGGCCGCTGGAAATACAATCTGCATGACGAGAATCTGAAGGCCTTCAATGCAACAGTGCCGACCTTCTTCCAGTGGGACGATCACGAGGTGACCAACAACTGGTCGGCGTCGAAGGATCTGAGCAAGGACGAGCGCTACAAGGAGAAGTCGATCGGCGTGCTGTCGGCCAGGGCCGGCCGCGCCTTTCATGAGATGACGCCGATCCGCTACATTCCGGAAGAGCCGGGCCGCGTCTATCGCAAGATCTCCTATGGTCCGATGCTCGACATCTTCTTCGTCGATCTCAGGAGCTATCGCGGACCGAACGGCCCGTCGCTGGAGACCGAGCTCACGTCGGCATCGCGCATTTTGGGCGAAACGCAGATGCGCTGGCTGAAGCGTGGCCTCGCCGCCTCGCGTGCGACCTGGAAAGTGATCGCCTGTGACATGCCGATCGGCGTCATCGTCTGGGACAATGGCAAGGAGAAGAAGGGCGCCGAAGCCATATCGAATGGCGACCAAGGGCCGGCGAAAGGCCGTGAGCTCGAAATCGCCGAGCTGCTCAAATTCATCAAGGTGGCGGGCATCCCCAATGTCGTGTGGTTCACCGCCGATGTGCATTACACCGCGGCGCATTACTACAATCCCGACAAGGCGCAGTTCCAGGACTTCGCGCCCTTCTGGGAATTCGTCTCCGGCCCGATCCATGCCGGCACTTTCGGACCCAATGATCTCGACATGACCTTCGGCCCCGAGCTCAAATTCGTGAAGGGCCCGACGGCCGAGCAGGGCCAGAACCTGCCGCCTTCGGCGGGCCTGCAGTTCTTCGGCATCGCCGATATCGACGACAAGACCGAGCAGATGACGGTCCGSCTGATGGATCGCGACGACAAGGAACTCTACAAGGTGACGCTCGATCCGCAGCGGATGGGAT
>NNBT01003547.1_pt1 | contig 20332 bp, 29 predicted proteins | sample 1173831 | NCBI WGS metagenome assembly NNBT01 (sample SAMN07173936, study PRJNA388173) | plant metagenome | isolation source: symbiotic tissue sample KVJ10 | place: Norway: Troms, Kvaloya island | reverse complement strand
GCCGACAATGGTAATTGAAATCTTCTCATCCTGAATGTGGGTCCTAAATGCGTAGCGTATATCCATACTCAGGAACGGCGAGACGTGACAAGTCTTTGCGCAATTGTGAGTGAGATGACTAACTGAACCTCCTAAGTAGAGATAGGTATGCCGTTCGMSACARGTATTGTGGACTTCATACAGGAGCGCCGCGACCGAGCCATCGGGGCGATGGCAGAAGTAGATACTGATAGGATTGAACGCGTAGCCTAGAATGCGCGGCATCGTGAGCAGCCGAACGGTGCGGCAGTCGACAACCCCAGCACCAGCAAGAATGCGCTCAATCTGCGCCCGTAGCGGTGTAGTGCTACCATCGCCGTGATCGCGATCCTGGAAGCTTAAAATGTTGAAGCGATTGTAGCTGAAAGGAAGCAGCCTTTCGGCTATGTCCGGGACCTCGTCTAGATCGAGCAGCATCCAGAATACGCTATAGCGCAGGACGTGCCGGCGGGGACGCAAGCGGCGATGCGTGACCGTACCAAAATAGAGAGCGGAATGGCGCATTACGCCGCTCGTCTATAGTCTAACGAAGCGCTAGCGCTTGGTGGAAGCTGAAGGCGATCGTATTGGTTTGGCACGCTCCACGGGCACTGTCCCCCTCCAAGCATTTCCGCAACAGCAAGTCCAGCTTGTAATCCATCTTCGTGGAACCCTGAGCCGAAATAAGAACCGCAGAACCAAGTGTTTCGAACGCCCTGCAAGGCCCACAAACGTTCTTGCGCCTCGATAGCTGCGCGGTCGAACAAGGGATGTTCATAGAGCTCCTCGTGCAGCACTGCTTCGGGCTGAATTGCAGGATTCAGGGTCACAAACAGTGGCTTGCGGCTGCTCAAATGCTGCAAGTGGTTCATCCAATAGGTTATACAAGGTGCATCGAAGACCGGCGTGGCATGGGTGATGAAGTTCCAACTCGACCAGATCTGCCGGCGTTGTGGCATAAGCCTAGTGTCGCGATGCAGCACGGCGCGGTTACGACTGTAGCGAAAGGCGCCTAGCGATCGGCGCTCGTCACTTGAAGCGTCGGCAAGTAAAGCAAGGGCCTGATCGGCGTGGGTACAGATGACGACGTCGTCATATACTTCGCTGCCGTGATGGCGGTCGTGGACCGTAACGCCCAAATCGCCGCGCTCCAAATGGGAAATTCTCGAATTCATGCGAATTTGTCCATTTAGTCCACGCACGAGCTTTTCGACATATACTCTGCTGCCGCCCGCTACCGTGCGCCAGGAGACCCGGTCAGCCAATCTGAACAGCTGATGATTGACGAAGAACTGGATAAAGGAGCGGGCGGGATAGTCGAGAAGGTGCCGAGGCTCTGCGGACCAGATCGCGCCCGCCATTGGCAGAAGATGATCTTCTCTGAGGGCTGTGCCGTAACCCCTCGCATCCAAAAACTCGCCGATCGTCATGGCAGAATCAAGCGTCGAAGCAGCAGCGGGAGAGTGACGGTAAAAATGGACCAAATCGCGCAACATGGAGAGAAAGCGAGGACGCAGCAGATTGGTTTTTTGCGCGAATAGACCTCCAAGACTCGAGCCCGAGTATTCCAGGCGACCAGACCGGAGAGAGACGGCAAAAGACATGTTGGATGTGCGGGTTGGGACGGCAAAATGGTCGAATAAGGCGGTCAGATTGGGATAGGTCAGCTCATTGTAAACAATGAACCCAGTGTCTACGGGGAGAAAGTTGTCGCCATCGGCGACCATAACGGTATTCGAGTGCCCGCCTAGCCGGCTGGCTGCTTCGTAAAGTGTCAGATTATGGACTTTTCCCAAAAGCCATGCTGCCGCCAGACCGGAGATGCCCGCCCCGATGACCGCAATTCGCTTTCCCGTAACTTGTTGTTGGGGCTGTACAATTGTCATGGTGCTTGTGGGGTTTTTCCATCAATCCTTCTCCTTACGAAATGGCGGTGGTTTTGGATCACCCAGGAGGGCGGGGAGTGATCCAAATGATCTGGCTGGGCGTATCCATTACATGCAACTCCTGGAAGCTGGCGCTCCCACCGTTCCGACGCGCGGCCAGTCCAAAAAGGGCCGACCGCAGACGGACTGCTTGCAAATTCAGGAGGACTCACGCTTAAGCTTGGGTGGTATGGACGTATTTGACGCCAATTCGCTGGTTGCACGCGTAGCGGTTGCACAGGATCGTGAAGCCTTCGCGATACTGTTTAACTACTACGCCCCACGCCTCAAGGGATTCCTGATGAGGCGGGGGGAGACGGCCGAGGCGGCGGAAGACCTTGCCCAGGAGACACTCGTGCGAATGTGGCATCGAGCGGGTTCATTCGACCCGGCTCGTGCCGACGCCGCGACCTGGCTGTTTGCCATAGCCCGTAACCTCAAAATTGATAGGTTCCGCCGTGACCGGCATGCCGAGCTGCATATCGACGACTTCTTGCTTCGTCCGGAACAGCCTCCTCAGCCAGAGGACACGCTTCTCGGAACTGAGTGCCGCGACCATGTTCAGCGCGCCATGTGTACACTGCCTGAAGAACAACTCCACCTGGTGAGGCTATCATTCTTCGAAGGACGATCGCACGGCGAGATCGCCGACTTGACTGGCGTTCCGTTGGGAACTGTCAAGTCAAGGCTGCGGCTGGCTTTTGGACGCTTGCGCTCCAAATTGGGTGACATGCGATGACAGGCATTGTTCATCATCCGAGCGATCTGACACTCGCCAGCTACGCCGCCGGCACGCTTGATGAAGCGCGGCGGCTCGTGGTGGCAACTCATGTTACGAAGTGCCCCAATTGTCTGATCGCCGTCCGCAATCTCCTCCAGGTTGGTGGCATGATACTCGAGTCCGTGGAGCCAGCGGAAATGCGTGAAGGTGCTTTGGACGACGCCTTGCGTGCGTTGGATCAGCAACCGGTTCAGGGCAGCCATGAAATTGGGGATGAACAATTGCCTCTGCCGCTGTTGGACTACGCGATGGGGCCATGGCGACGGATCGGCGGTGGGGTTCAGTGGCGTTCCGTATCTTTGCCTATTGTAAATGATATTCGTGTGTTCATGCTGCGCGCGAGGGGTGGGACGCATTTGCCACGCCATCGTCATGAGGGAATTGAATGGACTTGCGTATTGGAAGGCGCATTCGAGCATGATCTCGGCCGCTTCGGTCCTGGAGATTTCGACGAGGCCGATGAGAGCGTCGAACATAACCCCGTCGTTGAAGAAGGTCCAGCCTGCGTCTGCCTCGTAGCTCTAAAAGGCAATATTCAAATGCAGAGTCTCCTTGGTCGATTGCTTCAACCTTTCATTCGGTTCTAGGTGAAATGGATGCGTTTCGAATTGGCGCTTTTCGTCATCGCAGCTACATCATTCGCCTTATCAGCCGGTATGTGGTTCGCCTGGCTGGTATGGGGGTGGACGAAGAATTCGGGCTGGATTGACACGGTCTGGACATTCAGTGTCGGGACCATCGCAATTGTTGGCGCGGCGATCCTGTACTTCTTGAGAGGCAACGTCACGGCGAGACCCGCAATCGTATCCCTTCTCGTCCTGGCGTGGACGTTGCGGCTCGGCACACACATCGCCATGCGTACCAGCGGCATAACCGATGACCCTCGATATGCGAAATTGATACGCGACTGGCGCCAAGACGCCGGGTCTGGAATGTTTTGGCTATTGCAGAAGCAGGCGTGGGTCAGCATACCCCTTGTCCTTGCCATTCTTCTCGCCTCGGCTAACCCTTTTCCAACCTTGCGCATACAAGACTGGCTCGGTGTTGTTATACTCGTCGTCGCAATCATAGGCGAAGCAACCGCCGACCGGCAGCTGCGCGAATTCCGGTCGCGCAATCCGGGGAGCGAAGTTTGTAGCGAAGGCCTGTGGGCCTGGTCGCGTCATCCCAACTACTTCTTCCAATGGTTTGGCTGGCTCGCCTATCCCCTGATCGCCGTTGATTTGTCGGGCGCTTACGTCTGGGGCTGGCTCGCTCTATTCGGTCCAATTTTCATGTATTGGCTCCTCGCTCATGTGTCTGGAATACCGCCCCTCGAAGAACATATGCTGTCGACACGAGGTCAGAAGTATCGCGACTATATGAACCGGACCCGTGCTTTTCTACCACTGCCGCCCCGAGACGGTACATGAGCTTCCTAGGAGAAATATTGTCTTTCGGCGAAAGATTGTCCTTGCCGGATTCCATGAGCCGCGCCGCCATACAATTGCTGGTCGCTCGCACGGGCAGGCAGCTTTCCGCAGCGCCACCTGACGCAACACTGGCATTTGCCCGAACAATGCGAGCGCTGCCGATCGCCGCAGACCCGGTCGTTGTGAACCGTCAGCATTACGAGGTGCCGACGAAGTTCTTCGAACTCGTACTCGGCCCTCAGCTCAAATACTCCTGCTGCCTTTTCATCGATCCTCGCATGAGACTGGCTGAGGCAGAAAGTCATGCCTTAGCCGAAACGCTCAAGAATGCGGATATCGAAGATGGTCAGGAGGTCCTCGACCTCGGCTGTGGGTGGGGCTCGCTGTCACTGCGGATCGCCAGACGGTTTGCAAGAACTCAAATTCTGGCCGTCTCCAACTCTGACACGCAGCGTGTCCATATCGAAAGGCAGATTGCTGCGGAAGGCCTATCAAATCTGAAGGTGGTGACCGCAGATATAAACAGATTCTCGACCCCCAGGCGCTTCGACCGGGTCGTCTCAATTGAGATGTTTGAGCATATGTCTAATTGGCAGGAACTCCTGACCCGAATTAAGCGCTGGCTCGCGTCGGATGGTCGTCTTTTCATTCACGTCTTCTCTCACAAATCTTCCCCCTATCGATTCAGCCAAGCCGACGATGGCGACTGGATCGGCCAGCATTTCTTCAGCGGAGGCATCATGCCGAGCCACGATTTGCTGCATGCCTGTGCCACTATGTTCGACGTCGAAGCTGAATGGCGATGGGATGGCAATAACTATCGCCGCACCGCTGAAGCATGGCTCGCCAATTTCGACAACAACGCCGACCTAATTGACCAAGTATTTATAGGCACGTATGGAGCACAGGCTGGCCTTTGGCGGCGGCGCTGGCGGCTTTTTTTTCTCGCAACCGCGGGACTATTCGGGTTCAACCAAGGTCGCGACTGGGGTGTCAGTCAATATCGCTTGAGCCCGCGCTAGCTTAGGGCTCTAGCGGCCATTAAACCCACGATCGCTGATATCGCCGATACAGTTGTACCGTAAGCAAGATCAATGATGGTAATTTCGAGATTCCAGTTCCGCAGTGTCGCGTAGTTCGTGAGATCGTAAGTGCCATAGGCAATGATGGCAAAGAATGAGGCATAAAGACCGGCCGTGTACCACTCACCGGATTTCAGCACTGGCGCGATTGTAAAAAAGGTGAGGCCGGCTGGGTAAAGAAAGTAGAAAACGATGGCTGGCGTCATTCGCAGGTCGCTCAGCAGGATATCGCCCAAAACAGGTCTATAAAGCCGGCCGGACATGGTCCACAGCCATATTGCATCGAGCATCCCGAAAACCAGGAGCGCAGCTAGATAGGCAATTAAATGAGCCATGTTACCCATTGGAAAGTTGTTTTTCGTCAAGCTAATACGGCTGGATTGGCGAGTTAGATTATCCGCGTCAGCCGGCAAAGTGTGAAAGTTTCATTCATCATGCCTCTCTGGGGAGAACTGCACCTGCGGAGAATCCTAATTTTGCCTACGCACTTGCGGCAGTGAAAGTTCAACTATTGAGCCACCAGATGGAAAGATTGAGAAGCGTAGCGAAACCAACCCAAATACACAGCGGTACAAGAGACCAACCCGCGAGTCGGTCTATGCGAAAAAACAAACTGGTGGTGACAAGTGCAAAAACAAGCTGCGGAACGATATTGACTAAGCCCAATAAAGGGCTTTGGGCGGCGAAAAACATCCACGACCACGCGGCATTGAGGATAAGCTGCCCAAAAAATACGCTCAGTGCGAGACGCTTGGATGGATGATCTGATCGCAAGATCCGCCACGCCGCGACCATCATGAGAAAATAGAGGGATATCCAGACTGGAGCAAATACCCAGTTCGGTAGACTGAAGCTTGGTTTGATAAGGGTTACATACCAGGGCTCGAGGTGGGGAAAGGTCGCAATCATGCCGGCCAGCCATGCCGCGATTGGGGGTATGATGGCTATCGCTGCAGCTGGTAGAGCTCGCGTCGTGCGCTCCATTTATCGAACCTTTTCTTCCTATCTCGGGCCGTTTGCGAACCAGCCGCCTTTCAAGGCTGGCCCGCCCCGCCAAAGGCTAGGGCGGGCGGCAGCCGCCGGGGATTTATGGCAATAAGACCCTATTCACCACGTGAATAACGCCGTTGGATTGATCCACATCGGGAATGGTGACACGCGACACGCCGCCTTTCTGGTCAGTGACTGAAATCCCATTTCCCTTCTTTTTGAAAGTAAGGCTTTTGCCCTCTATGGTCTTCAGGCGGGCCTTTCCCCCACCTTTCTTGATCATGTCGAGAAGTTTCTTGGCTGAGTAATCGCCGGCGATCACGTGATATGTCAGGATATCTGTCAGAGCTTGTTTGTTGTCAGGCTTCAAGAGATTATCGACCGTGCCCTTCGGCAGGCGTGCAAATGCCGAATTGGTCGGTGCGAAAACTGTGAACGGGCCGGCGCTCTGGAGGGTCTCGACCAAGCCAGCAGCTTTGACCGCGGCAACTAGGGTCGTGTGATCCTTCGAATTGACCGCATTTTCGATAATATTCTTATCCGAATACATCGAAGCGCCACCTACAGTGACGGTCTTCGCCTCAAGTGGGAAAGTTGCGAATGGAACAGCACTGGCGAAAGCGGCTGCAGAAATTAAAGCCGCTAAAAGCAATTTGCGCATGGAAATCTCCTTGACGGCACGAGCTGCCGTAATGTTGATACGGGCGACAAACAATATGGATCGGCGGTGCGCAGTGAATCTTTTTCTTTGCGGGCAGTGATCCAGCTTTGGTCACCAACGTAACCATGAGTCTTTGGGTCCGACGGCTAAACGGCAGCTATAGTTCCACTGCCCGGCAAATAAGCTCGCAAAGTGCAGCCGGCGGGTGATGCTCGCCGCAAGCCATCAAGCGTTCCATAGTCCGCGCTCACTTCAATAACCTCAAGAAGCTAGTTTCGCCCTTCGTGCTCATTTATTTCCCCGAGCGATGAGAGTCCCGTAATAAGCAATCTCAGAGTGATCGACAGTGTCGACATCCACCCGCGCAGCCGCCTTTGACCGAAAGCCACCTCCAGGGCGTGGCATTTATTGGCCCGGGCAGCCTTGTTGAAGATTTTCACATTGCCCATTGTAACGTAGTGCTGTCGGCATCAAAGCGGCCACCGCATGCGCGCTACCATGGCACGGGCGGAAACGGCCGCAGCCCGGCGATCCTGATTATTACTGTTAAATATCCGTCCAAGCGGCACCATGTCGGTGGCAGTGAATACTGTTGAGCGAAGGAGGTCCTGGTTACCGACACATTTGTCGCGTTATTCCACTTAGCAAAAGTCAAGGCCGACACTCTAATGGTCATGCTATTGGTAAGCTCGTCATCTCTCCATCAATGTTACGAAGTCACCATTTTGAGCTTATTCCAAAAATTCGCCTTCGGCCCGACGATGTCATTGGTGACATTGGTGACATTCTGACGTCAATTGAGCTATTGGCCGCGAGTGCAACGTTCGCTATTGATGACAGAATGTCAGACTGCGGATCAGTTCACCGCCCCTCAGCCGGGCTGGATTTGCTACCGCTCTCGACTGTATTCTTCGCACCATGGGTCTATCGCCCTGAGGCTACGAGTGGTGGTAATGGTGCTACGCTATATTCGTTTTGACAGCTTGAGCACCGATAAAAGTCGGGACGTACGGACTTGACGACCGGCGAGCGCTCACCCCTGACGATCCAGCAATTGGGGCAAATCGGGTCCTTGTCCGGCCTGAAGCTACTGAACCGATAGAGCGCTTGGCGGCAGTTTTCGGCCTCCGCCTCCATGGCGGCGATATCCTGGGCGACTTCGTCGGTAATCGGGTAGGCTTGGCGCCGACCAATATCGGCGTAAATCTCGACACGGCGAACGGTCTGGCTGCTGACAAGGGCGGCGGCGTTCTGCCATAGAAAGTCTTGCAGTTTCATCTCTGGGGCTCTTTACACTTCATGGAACGAGCCCGCCGCTTGCATGTGGTGCTGAGCGGCAGGCTCTACTGTTATCCGCCATGGGGGCACCTGGCGGACGCGGATGCCTTGGTCAGATCAGCAAATCGCTCTGCCTTACCCATCGCCGATAAGTCGGCGTTCGCTTGAGGCCCTGCCGGGCCTGCTGATCCAACTCTTTCAGCGCGTCCATGATTTTATCGAAGGTCACCGTCCCGCCGGCTGGCGCCTTGCGAAGCTCGGGAACGGATTCGACGGCGCATGCGTCGGATGCCCACGAAGCCAGAATTGCCCGTTTTTCGTTTATCGACAGGTCTGGGTCACAAAACACCTCGTTGGGGTGCGTGAAGGCGTCGGCCGGACGCAAGACGCCATCAATATTGAGTTCGCAAGGGATGTGCCTTGCCATCTTCATTCCTCGCATGGCGTCACCTTACGAAAGACGCTTCTGCGCGCTGCCTACGTTGATGGAGATTTTGCGCGGCTTAGCGGCTTCGGGGATCTCGTTATGAAGGTCGATTTCGAGGATGCCCTTATCATAGCCGGCGCCTGTCACTTCCACGTGGTCGGCCAAGCTGAACTGACGCTCGAACTCTGTGTCCGTGATGCCCTCATGCAAGTATTGCTTTCCTGGCTCACAAGCCTTGCGGCCCGCCACCGTCAGGAGGTTTTGCTGAGCCGTAATCGTGAGGTCGCTTGGCGAGTAGCCGGCGACAGCGAGGCGAATAGAATAGTTCGCCTCGTCCTTCTTGATGATGTCGTAGGGCGGGAAATTGCCCTCATTCTCTAAGCGGCGACTGGCTCCATTCAGGATGCTGAAGAATGGTTCAAAGCCAACGCTCGAACGCGAAAAGTTAGTCAGATCGTAGTTGCGCATAGCCATATCCTCCGTTGAGCAACATGGGTACGAGCAGCGCGCCGGACTTCCGCCAGCGCCCGCACCGGATCTGATACCCCATGATCCAGCGGCATTTGATCTAGTTTGACCTGTTGAGTGTTCAAGACCCTTCGGCAGAATTTTTTTGGAGAAAAGGGCTGGGCGATTAAAACAATGATTTCGGGCACTTGAAAATCGAAAATATGTAACTGGCTCGTTATAGCTACGTTCGAGCTGGCGGTCGCTGCCGGCCGACGCGAATCCAAACAGCAGAATTTTCGTAAGCCCGAACATGGATCGACCTCTATTTAGAAAGCCTGTTTCCGCTCTGGTGGGGTTCGGCTAAGCCACGCCGTTAACAACCCGATCGCTGCGCCGGCCAAGCCGAAGCTAGGGACCGACCTAATCGTCCCGACCTTGCGGCCTGCCGAGCCTCAGTAGCGCTATCGACGACGCGCGGGTCGGCACGGAAGGCGGTTCCGGGTGGATGAAGTTGGCGCGTGGTTGGCGCCATTGGCGATGCCACGGGGTTAGATTGCGCTTTTGATGCTGCAATGCGAAACGAACAACGGCGGCGCCTGAAAGTTCCTTTGAATCTCGTGCTCTCCGGATGATTTTAAGGGCCGGCCCGCCTGCAGCACCACATCCTGCAGGCGGGGTTTTTTGAAACTTAGTTGCTCCCATTAGCATTTGATTTTGCGTATCATGCGCTTTTTCCTAATTGCGGCGCCTCGCCAAAGGAGTTCTAATCCTATACTTCCTTGGCAAGCCTTCGCGCCGCCAATGGAGTTCCTGCATTCTCAAGGGCAAGCTGAAGGGCGGTGGTCGAATGGTCTTCAATTGGCTTTAAGTCAGCAGCCTCCATTTGCAAACGTAGGATGCAAATTTCTATGGCAGCAATCTTCTGAGTTGATGGCGGTATACCCAGTAAATGACGTTTGGTAACGCCATCTACCGACCGGTAGCTGAACGACCCTTGCTCTGCTAAGCCCCATTGACAGTTTCCTGCCGCGCGCGCAACAAAAGTTCCATTCCTGGGAACCAAACCAATGCCGCGTTTATTCTTCGATCCAGCTGGAATGCAGCGACTGGGGCAAGTATATGATCGGGCTAAGAAAGAGCTGGAGCAGCGCGGTGCGTTGACGGCGGTTGAACTCGACATGGCCGCCGCTCGGTTACTTCGGGCCGCAGCGGACGGGGTACACAACGAGGAAGCGCTATTGATAGCTGCGCTCGGTGAAAAGTTCGATCCTTCGAAGCAATGAGGCACAGTAAGCTGAGCTCCAAAGTTAGCAATCACTCCGTCTCGCTGGTTTCGTTGGAGCGCGCATAATTTCGGCTGCTTCCGCCTTTAGCTGTATTACGATGTCCATCCCATGGCTTTGGCCTCCGCCTTCGGCGGCTGCATACAAGCATTACCTATGCTCCTTTGTACTGGAGTTCGGGTTGGTACGATGAGCGAGCCTCGTTTGGTTTCCCCTAGGGGCCTCATCTCTGCAGAGCATTCTAATCGCAACAGTCACCCTTGCCATTAGTTCTGGATTTCTGATGACCAAGGGAAGTTCAAGTATTGGTCGCGGCTATCATAGCAAATATTGCCGTACATGCGCAGGTATGCCGAACGCCGATCAGGGTTCGCAAAAACGGCAGCTGGATTCGCCAGGTCGGATTCGTATGCACTGATGTTGTCTTGGTTTAGCGTGCTCGGCAGGATGTCCATAGCCTGGGGAATGCTACGGCCTTCCATCCAGTCCGCCGCGTATTGCCCCATGGCATAGCCAAACACTGGTGAGGCGAGGCTGATGCTCACCTTATAAGGGCTATCCTTCTTCTTGAGTTCGGCCACCGCGTCGGGCTCGCCATCGATTCCTCCGAGGAACTGATCTGGACGGGCCTTCCCAGCCGCGCGCAAAGCGGCAAGCGCGCCGAGCACTACGGTATCCGCGCCCAGAATGACGTCGACATCGGAATGGGCGGCCAGGATGAGGTTCATCGTTGCGAAGCCGCCAGCTTCATTCACCGTCGCCGGCGACACGTCTGCGGCGATGGTTACGTCCGGAAGCCTCTTCAGAGCGTCCCGGATGGCAACGAACCGCGGCGCAAGAAATTGAAGGCTGTCGTGGGTCAGTATCACGACAGTCGCCTTGCCTCCGAGATTCGTCTCAATGTAAGCGGCCGCGGCATCGCCAAGAGCCTTGCCCGTCAAATACTGCGGGGCATTCAGGATCAGGGTCGCCGGCGGTGGAACTACGGCGCCCACATAACTGCCGTCCCATATCAACTGCTGGAGGCTGAGGCTCACCGAAGCGGGATCGATTGGGGCGACAACCACCGCTCCAGTTTTGGCGTCATGGAAAGCGCGCAACTGGGCCAGCATTTTTGCCGCATCATTATCGGCCAAGGCGATCTGATATTCGAGGCCGCGGTCACTCGCGGCACGCGCCAATCCGTCGCTCACCCCCTGCATGAACTCACGATTATTGTCCTGGGCGAATCCCAGCACTTTCCGGAGGCCGGGTGGCGCTGAGCAGCTCGGCGCCGTGGCATTGTAGGGAGGCAGCGCCATAGGCGTAGTGAGCCCTTGAGGCCCCTCTACTGCCAGGGTCGGAGGGGCGCAAATTCCGAGAATGGCAGCCGTGGAGATAAAGGCGGCGGCCGAACGAAGCCACGAGCTCCTGGGGGACACGTCAGTTCGCCTCCGCGCGGGGAAAAGTCAGCTTGGCCGTTGTTCCCGGGCTCCGCTGAACATACTCGACCTTGCCATTCAAGCTGACCGCCATTGCTTTAACGATCCGGGTTCCCAATCCTGTACCAGCCACAGGCTGGTCGTCACTGCGGCCTATCCCGTCATCTTCGACTGCCAGCTCGAGCTTAGAGTCGGAAGCCGACCTAAGCCTCACTCTGATCTCCCCATCGTGCTCCGGATAGGCGTATTTGAAACAATTGGTCACCCACTCAGTGACAATGATGCCAACATTGACGGCCTGATCTGTCTTGAGCTTGACGAGGGCGAGGTCCTGACTGAGGAGTGCAGTGTGGCCTTCACGGCGCATCGTGGAGCGGAGGTGGTCGAGAAGCCCTGAAAGGTACTCTTTCAGATCAACGCTGCTCACATCGCCGGAGCTGTAAAGGCGCTTATGGACAGCGGAAATAGCAAATATCTGGGCATGAGTCTCAGCAAGTGCGTCCTTGGCCGCCTGGTCCTTCACCGCATTGGCCTGCATGTTCACCAGCGACGAAACGATCGACAGGCTGTTAGCGACGCGGTGATTCACTTCAGCCAGGAGCAGCTCGGCGCGGTCGCGGGCGGCGCGGACTTCTTTCTCTGCCGCCTCCTTCTGGGCAATGAGCGCAGCCTTTTCGACGGCTTGTTCCAGCGCGGATCCCAGCAGGATCAGGAAATCGTCGCCCACCGTCTTCGGCACAAAATCGACTGCACCTGCTTTGAGAGCGGCGACAGCCACGCTTGTTTCCGTCGACCCCGTCACATAGACGACCGGGGGGCTAGCTTCAGTGCCGGCCAGACTCTTGAGAAAGTCCAGGCCGGTCCCGCTAGAAAGGAAGTGATCGAGGGCAAGCACGTCCCACTCTTCGTCAGCTAATAGCTTCCTGGCCGTCTCGACGGTGGGCGCCTGGACGACCTCGAAGTTGCGCCGGCCCAATGTGCGTTGCACAAGTCGAGCCAGAGCATCGTCATCGTCGACATAAAGAACGCGGACGGGAGATGTGGTCATAGTATCAGGCGGTGGTTGGAACTTGCATGACCGACAGGAATAAGCCGAGCTGTCGGATCGCGTTGGCGAAGTTTTCGTAATTGACTGGCTTGGTTATGTAGACATTCGCGCCCAGGTCGTAGCATCTCTGGATTTCGCGGCTGTCATCGGTGGTGGTCAGGACGACGACGGGCGACCGCTTGAGGTGCGTGTTCGTTTTGATCTTATTGAGTATGTCGACGCCGCTCATATCAGGCAGGTTCAGGTCGAGGAGCACCAATAGCTGGCGACCGGCGCTAACCATCCCATCTCCGGACGGGCCTAGGAGATAGGCGACCGCGCTCGATCCATCGGTAAATGGAAGGATTTCGTTGTTGACGCCCGCGCGGCGGATATTCTTTTCAATCAACCGGGCGTGTCCTTCATCGTCCTCAATCAGGACGATGGTCACGGCTTTCGGGCTTTCACTCATGTCGATGGGCTTTCGTTTGCGGGTAGGTAGCGGGGCAGGGTGATCCGAAATGTCGAACCCTCACCCAGACGGGAAGTCACTGTGATATCGCCGCCGAGATTGCGCACGACCGTCCGGACATGAGCAAGGCCGATCCCCTCTCCTGGCTGATCTTGCGGCCCCGCTCGCCGGAACAGTTCAAATACACGTTCGAGGTCCTGTTCCGCAATGCCCCGCCCATTATCCGACAGTTCCATCCACACCCTTCCTCCCGGAAGGGGGCCACCCTTGATCGCTAGTCGGAGGGGGCGGTCTTTGGACCGGTATTTGACTGCATTATCGAGGAGGTTTCCGACAATCAGTTCGAGGGCCAGCCGGTCGGTGCTTATCCTGGGCGCATTTACGGTCTGGACGACCTCCCCATCCGCTTCGCTGATCTGGTGTTGGACCGCTTTCAGGCTCGAATCCACGAGTTCCCGAAGGTTTATCGGCTCCGCCCTCAGCGTCCTTCGGCCTTCGCGCGAAATTTTGAGGATGGCGTTGATCAGCTGGTCCATCTTCCGGGTCGATGACCTGATGAAGCCTATCGCCTCGGGCAAATCCTCGGTGGCGGCGGCCTTGGCATCCTGGGAAACAGTATCCGTTGGGTCGTTGCCTAAGTCGGCTTTGTCGATCAGTTGCTGCATGCTTTTGACCCCGCTTTCAAGCTCACTGGTGAAGCCCATGATATTGACGAGCGGGGCGCGCAAGTCATGAGTGACGATGTACGCAAATCGCTGAACTTCTTCATTGGCGCGGGCGAGTTCCGATGTTCGCTCCTTCACCCTGGTCTCGAGCTCAGCGTTCAAAAGGGTTACCGCGTCGCTAGCTTCTCTGAGGGTCGCGGTATAGCGGAATGCCGCAAAGCCGGCCGCCGCAACGACGCCAATGACAGTGATGGCGCCCAATAAGGATACCCATTCCAGGAGCGTCGTCGCTTCCCGGTGCTCTCTGACCCCTGTGGCGAGCCTGGCGTCTGCCGCCCGTAAGGCACCGGAGAAATAGATGTTTGCCTCATCCATCAGGGCCTTGCCCCGGTTCGAGCGAAGTACCTTGGCAACTTCCACATCCCTTCGCTCGCGCTTCAATGCGACGGTCTCTTCCATTTCGGCGAACTTTTCCGTCACAACCTTCTCAAACCGGTCAGCCGATGCCTTGGTCTCGTCGAATGACCTCAATGTCGCCGTCACAGACTGAACATTGCGCAAAGCGTTGGTTTTTGCCGTCTCATAGGGAGCTAGGTAAATCTCGTTCCCGGTCACCAGAAAGCCGCGCTGGCTGCTTTCGGCGCTGGCCAGGGAATAGCGCAAATCGACCGCGGCGCTGCGCGCGTTTCGGGCGGCCACTACTTCGTCGAAATAGTTCTGGGCGCGCAGGCCTAGCCAATATGTCACGCCGACGATGATGAGCAGGGCCATCAGGCCCGTAAACAGCAGCCCCGAAATCCAGGAAATGAGCCGTCGATTTTTCTGCATGAAGCCCGCCGATATTCACCTCGCCCAGATCATGGGAAGAGGTGGACCTTAGCATTCCCCGTGGGGCGGCGAATGCCCATATGGATCGGAAGGGAGATTTTTATGGTTCCTGGGCCTTGGCGGCAGCGAGCAAGCGTTTAATGCGATCCACAACCAAACTCTGATCGTAAGGTTTAGATAGGAGGGGACCCTCCTCACAAAGCTCCCCTGCGGCATCGGCAGCTTTGTCGACGGAACCGGCAAGTATGACCCTCACTTGCGGGTGGCTTTTTCGAAGCGAGCGCATAAGGCTGAAACCGTCGACTTCGCCCGGCAACTGTACCTCGGACAGAACAACGTTTATGCTAAGGCCGCTTTCGCCGAGGATGGCGAGGGCCTCCTCCGAGTTGGACGCCTCAAGAACACGATACTGGCAATCTCGCAGGTAGTCGCAAAGGACCAGGCGCGCCAGGATCGAAGGTTCGACGACAAGTACGATAGGCTTTGCTTGGTCTGCGGCCGCCGCATTATTCGCTCCCATCTTTCATGTTCCCTACGATGCGCTCGAAGCGAGCAGCGTTTCGAATAGCTTTGCAATATCATGAAGGATATATGGCTTGCCGATTGGCGGAGCGACATCTTCCGGAACATCACCAGCCTTCACATGTCCCGATGTGACGACTACGTGAATGCTGGGATGATTCAACCGAATGTACCGCGCCAGGGCCAAGCCATCCAAACTGCCCGGCATGTTGACGTCAGTAAAAACCAGTGAAATGGGGATGCTCGCAGCCAGTATTTTTAAGGCGTCGTCAGCATTGGTTGCCTCAACGACGTCAAACCCCCTGCCACGCAGATAATCCGCAGTATCAACGAGAATTAGAACCTCGTCTTCAACCACCAGAATACGGTGCAGTTGAGCAAGGCCGGCCTTTTCTGCTGGAATCATCTCCATCCCCCTTCAACAAGGTCGAACGGTCTGAAAGGGAATTAGTTCCCGCGGCGTCAGAAAAATTCTTGATCCGGACTAAAAGCCAGAAAAAAGCCCTGAGCTGATGATCAGGGCTAAGGGGATTTCCAGGAACCTACAACCCAATTAGCGGCGCACTACCAACGCTGGCTGTCGTACCAGGTATCGATATCCCTCTTAACCTGGTCCTTGGCGATGCCGTAGCGCTCCTGGATCTTGCCTTCGAGCTGGTCACGCCGACCGTTGATCACATCCAGATCGTCGTCGGTGAGCTTGCCCCACTTTTCCTTGACGGTGCCCTTAATCTGCTTCCAGTTGCCTTCAACGCGATTCCAATCCATTTCATGCTCCTCGTTTGGAAGTATTTCCGATCAGGCAACGCGGAACTGTCTCGAGCGTTCCAGCGCCGTGCCTTGATCCACTAGACCGCTATGCTCACGCCGCCTCTTGCGTGAGAGCAGCCTGGTTGATTTGCGCGGCGAGGCCATTCAACTTTTCATCGGCCGCCTTTTCTTCTTCCAGTGTCTCGCTCAGAAGGGTGGCGGCGGCGTCCATGCCGAGTTCCTTCGCCCATGCCATGAGTGTTTCGTAACGAGCAGTCTCATAGTGCTCGACGGCCTGTGCACTGGCGATCAGGCCAGCGTCCATCACCCCACCGTCCTCCGCTTCTTCCATGACCTCGTCCGCCTCGGCGGACAGGCCTTCGAGGGCCTCACATTTTTTGGCGCGAGGCGCCTTGTCCAGCATCTCGAAGACTCTTTCTATGCGGGCGACATGCTCCGCCGTCTCGTCGGCATGCGAGCTGAACGCTTCGGAGAGAGCCTCCGCGCTCGCCATTTTCGCCATCTTGGGAAGGGCCTTCGTAAGTTTCTCTTCTGCGTAATACACGTCGCGAAGAGTGTCTTCGAACAGTGCATTGAGAGAGTTCAAAGCCATGACAAATGCTCCATCTTAAGGTTGGTCACGGCTAATATCGGCGCAGCCTATTTGTTCCAGTTAAAGGCGCAGCCGGAGCTGCTTCGATGCCAGAGGGCTGGAAAGTGCTGCAATTGGTTCGCTGCTCAAACCTTTGAGGAACTAAGCATCACGGCTTGCATTGAGATGTAACCGCCTCAAGCGGATCACCCTTCAACAGTTGAGAGATTTCTATGAAACGTTTTTTCCTGGCGGCTGCGGCTTGCCTTTGCTTCACCGCGCCGGCCTTCGCCCTGACTGAGGCGGAATGCAATACGATGTGGACTGAGGCCGATGCGAACAACGACGGTACGCTGAGCGGTTCCGAAGCCATCCGCTACGCGGCATGGATGCGCGTCAACGGCCAGAATGTTCCCGCCGATGGAACAGTGAGCAAGGCGGCGTTCCTCGAAAACTGCAAGACGGATGTTTTCACGACGGCCGCTGTGGATGAAGGGGCGCCGCTCGAAGGCGCGAACAGCTTCACCGAGAGCCAGGCGCAGGACCGGGCCATTGCCGCCGGTTATTCGGACGTGTCGGCTTTGACCAAGGATGACAAGGGCATCTGGCGCGGGTCGGCGACCAAGGACGGCAAGTCGGTGAAAGTCGCCGTCGATTACAAAGGCAACGTCGTCGCCAACTAGGTTCAACAATCTCCAAAAGGAAAGTTGCTCTTCATGCAGACCATCACCAAGGTATTCGACAGCCATGAACGCGCTCGGCGCGCGGTAAGTGAACTTGAGGCGGCTGGCATTCCCTCCACTGACATCAGCCTGCTGGCCAATCGACATGTGAGCGCCAAGTACGTCGATCGTGACCAGACGTCCAGCACGACCGCCGGCGCAGGCCTCGGCGCCGTTGTGGGCGGCGGAGCAGGACTCCTTGCCGGCTTAGGCATGCTGGCAATTCCAGGAGTCGGACCGATCGTAGCCGCCGGGTGGCTCGCTGCCACCGCGGCCGGCGCTGTTGCGGGCGGTGCGGCTGGCGGAATTGTCGGCGCGCTCGTCGACGCGGGGGTGCCTGAGGAGCACGCTCATGTGTACTCTGAGGCGATCCGTCGTGGCGGGACACTGCTTTCTGTCAAGACCGACAGTGCGCATGCTCAGCGTGCGCAGGCCATTCTCGACAGAAATGAACCGCTCGATCCGGTGAGCCTGGGTGAAGGCTACCGGAAGAGCGGGTGGAAGTCTTACAATCCCGATGCTCCTCCGTATGAACTCACCGAGGCGGAGATCGAGCGCATCAGACGGCCACTGTAAGACGGCAATTATCGAGAGCCCCGGTTTGCAACGGGGCTTTTTCGTACCGCGCGACTATAGGTCGTCAAAAACACGGATGCGCGCTTTAGGAACCTTGGTCTCTGTTGCTTGTTGGGAGGCTATGGCAACACTTCCGTTACAGCAAAGTGAAGAGCAGCCGACTATGAGCGGTTTTGAGTTTTTTTGGGTACCGGCCGTTCCGCGACACAGCGGCGAAGTAGCTAAGCATCTTCTGGAACATGTCAGAGACCATGGCGAAGACCCAGAAGCAATCAAGGGTGGTGTTCTAATTCGCCGCCCGGGCACTTAAACGGCTGCATACCTACAGTATGATTCCACGGTAGCGGGAATCTCGTGGCTGAGTTGCGTGGATTAAGGAGAGAGTTGACAATCAGGGCGGAGAACATGGGCCGCAACGCCGTTATGTCGTTCGAAAGTTAGAAGCAGGAGTTTTATGAGCAAAGTTGAACGCTCCGAAGCACTAGCCCAGTTCGCACAGTCCGCCCGTCAGGGGCAGGATAAGCGAGCGGTAACACCCACCGCGACCAAAGCGACCCAGCCCATTTCACCTGATCCAATACGAGCCTGGCTGTAATGGTCTTTGAATGTCGCGGAGCGCTCGCGGACTTTCTCCGAGCCGAAATCGCCATGCGGATGAGTGACGAAGCCTGAGGGCTTTCATCGGGGCCATCAGGAGCGAGGCTGTTGAGTTCATAAGCCCTGCGACCCTGCGGCCCTTCGGAACTTCAATACGGCGCATACCATCGCGTTGAAAGTTGCGCATCGGGCAGCGCGGCCGGTAAACGGGGATTTCGTGGAAATTGGCGCCGCCCAGCCGAGACAGTTGCGTGAATAAGCGGCGCTGCAAAAGTGCATCGCCGGAGAACTCAATCCCCGGCACCAGATTACCCGGGTGAAAGGCTACCTGCTCAGTCTCGGCAAAGAAGTTATCGAGATTACGATTTAGTACCATTTTCGCGATCGTTTTGGACGGGAATTGCTTCCTCCGGAATGAGCTTTGTCGCATCGAGAATATCAAACTCCAGAGCTGCGGCTGCTTGATCGTCGAGGACCTGATCGCCAAATTCGAACTCCGGAAAATCTCCACTGTCTTTGGCCTTCCTTAAATCACGCCTATGAAAATCCTGATCGGCACCGTTGATCTTCACCGCTTCGTCCGACAGAACCGAAGCAGCACCCAATACCGGCCGCCAATGGAATTTAACTAAGTGCGATTCACCTTCCGCGTTCAACAAAGTGGAAAGTGTTCACTCCGAAGCCCTCGATCATACGCAGGGAGCGAGGGATTGGGGGCCGCGGTCGTAACTTTGGCCACCATCGAGTACCACGGACTAGCGGATCAGCCTGACGCCTTGCCCGGTCCGACAGGACACACATCAGCATGTGCATGCTCTCGGGCTTGAGCGAAACGAAGTTCCAGAAGGTATCGTGCGCGGAGGCGCTCTGTGGAAAACCTCGATCGGGCTCTATCTTTACCGAGTGAACCAAGTCAGGAAATTTGGCCGCGTCTTGAATAAAGAAGACAGGAATGTTGTTGCCTACAAGATCAAAATTGCCTTGATCAGTGTAGGATTTGACAGCAAGCCGCGAACGTCGCGGGGAAGATCCACTGAGGCGGCGCCGCCGGCGACCGTAGAGAGCCTAACGAAAACCTCGGTGCGCATTCTTGTATCTTGCAGAAAAGTAGTTTTGGTCAAGTGAGGGAGCGATTTGTGAAGTTCGAAATAGCCATGAGCACCTGAGCCGCGGGCATGCACAATTCGTTCGGGAATGCGCCCATGATCGAAGTGGGTGATTTTCTCGCGCACGAAAAAATCTTCAAGGAGAGTGGGGCCACGCACCTCTAGTTTTAGGGTGTTTTGATTATTTGAGATTGCAACCCCTTGATTAGTGGTGAGTGTGACCCCCGCTTTTACTGGATTGGTGAAGTTCCCCGCCTGTGCCAACAGCTGAATTCGATTTGGATATCTTCGACGAACCCTTATGACCCTCCTTTTCAACAGCTTCCAACCCCGTGGAAAGCGAGAAGCCCACCAATTGAAATGTGGACCTCCGTCTTCGTTCGACTATTTCTTGTTCGGATTCGGAGAACGGTCGTCGTCCGTCTCCTCGTGGGTATGTTCTGGATTCTGCTGCTGCTGTCCGGGGTTTTTTGGCCCCGCGGCCTTGCTGTTGCTGATCGGGGGCGCTGAGCGGGATTCTCTCGCTTCTGCTGGTCGCTTTGAGTTGCTATCAAGGCGGCGATGCGTAGGGTGACCTCAGGCGCCAGGAACTTCAAGCCCCTCCGCAAATATTTGCGGGCAAGCGTTTGCGCTCACGAACTCTCGTCTTCCTTGTCGCGGTTGACCCGGGCCTCAATCCGCGCAAAGACGACGAGCAGCAACAGTGCAAGTCCGACACCCACAGCCACAACCCGCCACGCGGCAAAG
>NNBT01003496.1_pt1 | contig 20335 bp, 22 predicted proteins | sample 1173831 | NCBI WGS metagenome assembly NNBT01 (sample SAMN07173936, study PRJNA388173) | plant metagenome | isolation source: symbiotic tissue sample KVJ10 | place: Norway: Troms, Kvaloya island | reverse complement strand
ACGAGCTGACACGACATGGCCGATGATGGGCGAGTGACATTGCGGGATATTGCCAGGCGGGCCGGCGTCTCCATGACGACGGTGTCCAACGTGGTCAATGGCCGCCTCGAGCTGATGTCGGAGGCGACGCGCGAGCGGGTCGCCGCCGCCATCCGCGAATTGAACTACCGCCCCAATGCCGGCGCCCGCAATCTCAGGCTCTCGCAGCGCGGCGCCGTCGGCCTCATCGTCGTCGATGAATCGCCGCGTTTCCTCGCCGATCCGATGACCAGCAACATCCTGGCCGGCATCTCGAATTATCTGAGCGGCAATGGCTATGGTCTGCTGGTCACCGGCATCCGCCGGGCGGCGGTCGCCGACCTGCATCTGTTGCGCCGCGACCAGACCGACGGGCTCTGCATCATGGCGTCGGGCACCCAGCAGGAACGCCGGGCACTTTATCGCCAGTTCAAGGACACCGGCCAGCCGATCGTGATCTTCCAGGACCAGGCGCCGGATTTCATGACCGACACGCTGTCGGTCCGCCAGGACGATCACAAGGCCGGCGAGCTTCTGGCCGAGCGGCTGATCGAGCGCGGCGCCCGGCGCCTCGCTCTGCTGGTGCCGGCGCAGAGCTGGCCGGCCATGGCCGAACGCCAGGCAGGTGCCCTGGCGGCGGCGGCGCGTCATGGCGCTACGCTCGACACGGTGACCTGCGGCAGCGAGGAGATCGCCGACACGCAATTGGCGATCGCGCGGTATGTCGAGCGCAACGGCCTGCCCGATGCGCTGCTCGGCGGCAACGACCAGATGGGCTGCGCCGCGCTCACCTGGGCGCAGGACCGCAATTTCGCCGTGCCGGGCGATGTGCGTATCACCGGCTGCAACGGCTTCGCTTTTATCGACTATGTCCGCCCGCGCCTCACCTCGATCGCCTCGCCGGCTTACGAGATGGGCAAGCAGGGCGGCGCGCTGCTGCTCCAGCGCCTGTCGGAAGGCCGCTTCAAGCAGCGCGAGATGCTGTTCGACGTGACGCTGGTTCCGGGCGGTTCGGATTAGCTGCGCCTGAGCTTTGCGGTGGCCGCCGCATCGATCTCCAGCCCGTCCGTCACGGCGACGCGATAGACCTCCTCCGCCCGCGCCGGGCTGACCCAGCCTTCGCGCACGTCGCGCAGCACCATGGCCGGATCACGCTCATCGGGCGGGCCGTAACCGCCGCCACCGCAGCTGATCGACACCATCGCCTCGTCGGGTTTCACCAGCACCTCGGCGCAGCCCGGCATCGCCTCGAGCGTGCCGTCGGCGCGCCGCACATATTGCGATGACGGCGCCCCGGTGAGGCCGCCGCGCACGCCCCGCGCCGGGTTGATGTTGCCGTCGCTGACATAAGCGACCGTCATGTCGCAGCCGACGGGCGAAAATTCCGAATAGGCGCTGACCGCGCCGCGGAACCGGCCCGCCCCTTCGGTGTCGGCCATCAGCCGGCGCGCTTTCACGAAGATCGGATGGCGGAGCTCGTCGATCTCGATCGAATCCTGGTAGCACATGCCGGCATTGCCGGTATGCATGATGGTGAGCCAGCCGTCGGTCGAAGGCGTGCCGGCGCCGCCGGTGCAGCCGAGATAGACTTCGTTGACGAAGGGCTCGCCTTCATGGACGCCCGACACGACGCCGGAAGATGCCGGAATGCAGGCGCCCGATTCCGCCATGCCGAGGCCCTCGCGCAGTTCGGCGATAGCGCATTGCACGGGGTTCGACACCCGGTCGGCGAGATTGGTGGTGGCGACCGAGCAAGAGGTCGGGTGGCTCGGCCGGCCGACCGCGCTGTTGTCCTTGAGCAGCACCGAGATGCGCCGGAAGCTGCCTTCGTTCTTCGGCACCGAATGGTCGATGGAATTGAAGATGCCGACCATCGGCGCCGAGCGCGCGCAGCCTTCCGACAGGTTGAGGCCGTTTTCCATGCAGTCGATATTGTCGCGCACATCGACTTCGATGCGCTCGGCTTCAGGATCGATATCGACGGTGACCGAGACCTCGACACCCTCGGCCGGCGTCGCCGGAAAGGGATCATGCCGGCTCGTCCGCGTGATGCGGCCCTTGGGCATGGCGCGGATGGCGGCGCGCATGCGCTCCTCGCTGTAGTCGAACCAGGCCTGCGCGTAATCGGCGAGCACCTGCCAGCCCATCTCGCGGCCGAGCGCCAGGATCTCGCGCTCGCCGACGCGCGCCGCGCCGAGCGTAGCGAGGTAATCGCCCCACCATTGCTCCGGCACCCGGATGCGCATCTGGCACATGCGCACGATGTCCATCTGGTGCTGATAGTCGCTCTGGATCTTGACCGCCGGAAAGATGAGAGCGCCTTCGGCATAGACGTCCTTGGCGGCACCCATATAGGTGCTCGGCAGCGAATTGCCGCAATCGGCCTGATGGCCTTTGGCGAGCACCGTGAAGCGATGGATGCCGTCATCGTCGATCACCGGCACCAGGATGCTGTGATCGGCCGGGTGCGTGCAGCCGTGATAGGGCGAATTGTGCAGATAGGCATCGCCGCGCCGCAATACGGCATGATTGTCGGTCATCGTCCGGCACATGACTTCCGGCCCGCGCAGCACATGGATGGGCAGGCTGTCGGAGGCGGTGAGAAGCTCATGTTGCGCGGTGAGGATCACGCAGGAGAAGTCGCGCGCGATGGTGAGGATGCCGGAGCGCCCGGTGCGGTGGAGCGTATTGGCCATCTTGCGCGCCACGCCCTCGAAACGCGCGGTGAGCACGGCGAGCTGGACGCGGTTCATGGCGTTCGATGGATTGTCGCGCATGTGTTCCCTCCTCAAGCTCCGATATCGATGACGAGCGTGCCGGACGCATCGCGCGCTACTGTCGCGCCCGGATCGATCACGATCGAGGTGAAGCCCGATTCGAGAATGGCCGGGCCTTCGATCGCCGCATTGCCGGCGAGCGCGTCGATGCTGGCGACCTTCGCTTTCACCCAGCCGGTGTCCTTGAAATAGACCTGCCGGTCCTGGCCGATGGCCTTGTCGTCATGGCTCTTCATGCGGCCCAGCGCCGTCGCCCCCAGGCGGCAATGCACCGCCGCCGCCCAGCCGATCGTTTCGATCGGCGAGGCCTCATCGCTGACCGCGAAGATCTCCTGATGCGTCTTGTGGAAATCGGCGACGAGGGCCGCGATGTCGGCATCGCCTCCGAAGCGGCTGGCGCGCAGCGGCACTTCGATCTCCCAGGCCTGGTCCGGATATCGCGCTTCCGTCGCCCAGTCGATGCCGACGAATTGCGCGTCGGGTCCGATCTGGCGGCGGAAGTCATCGCAGCGCGCCTCGAGTTCGGCCAGCACCTTGTTCACCGCCGCGAAATCGAAATCGCGGCTCGTCGCATGCAGCATCGCCTGATGATAGGCGACGAGATCCGACACGAGCGCGCCCGCCGCGGCGAGCGCAGCACCTGTTTCCGGCACCAGCACCTTGCGGCAGCCGAGCCGTCGGCCGATCGCCACACAGTTCAGTCCCGCCGCCCCGCCACCGGCGACGAAGGCGGCTTCCCGCGGATCGATGCCTTGATTGACGGTGATGTCGAGAATGGCCTGCACCATATGTTCGGTGGCGAGCTCGATGATCGCATCCGCCGCCGCCTCGACGCTTTGCCCGAGCGGCTGCGCGACATCGCGAAGGATCGCCGCTTCGGCCGCGGCGCGGTCGAGCTTCATCTTGCCGCCGAGAAAGAAATCGGGGTCGATGAAGCCCAGCGCCACCGACGCGTCGGTCACCGTCGGGCGTGTGCCGCCGCGGCCATAGGCGGCGGGCCCCGGCACCGCGCCGGCGCTGATCGGGCCGACATGCAAAAGGCCGCCGTCATCGACCCAGGCGATCGAGCCGCCGCCGGCGCCGATGCTTTTGGTGTCGACCGAGGGCATGCCGGTGAGATGGCTGGAGAACGGCTTGCCGAGCCAGGTCTCGCGGGTGCGTGGAATACGCCCGTTGCGCACCAGCGAGACGTCGAACGTGGTGCCGCCGGTATCGCCGACGATCAGCGTGTTCGTACCGCTGTTGCAATAAGCGCGCGCCCCGACCGGCGCCATGCTCGGTCCGGAATTGATGAGATGCACCGGCTGCTCGGCCACTTCGGCGGCGTCCATGACACCGCCTTGCGAGGTCACCACCAGGAGCCTGCCGGCGAAGCCGACATCGCTGAGCCGCTGGTCGAGGCTGCGCATATAGCTGCCCATGATCGGTTTCAGCGCCGCATCGATCGAGGTCGACATGGCGCGGCGGTATTCGCGGATCGAGGGATTGATCCGGTGCGACAGCGTATAGGGCATGCCGGGCAGATGTTTTTCGATCAGCCGGCCGACCGCGAGCTCGTGCTCGGGATTGACGATCGACCATAAAAGGCAGACCGCGATCGCCTCGACGCCTTTGCCGGGCAGTTCCTTGAGCAGTGCCGTGAGCCGCGCCTCGTTGAGCTGCGTGCGCACCGCGCCCGAGGCCATGATCCGTTCTTCGACTTCGAAGGTCAGCGCCTTGGGGATGAAGGGCTCAGGATAAGGAATGGTGAAGTTGAACGCGTCCTGGCGCCCGCCTTCGCGGAACACCAGCGTGTCGGGATGGCCTTCGGTGGTGAGGAGGGCGGTGCGCGCGGTGCGCCCGGTGACGATGGCGTTGATCGCATGGGTGGTGCCATGCACCAGCACTTCGCCCTGCGCCAGATAATCGGCGAGCTTTTCGCCTTTCGCGGTGGCGGCGACGTTGAGCACGTCGATGACGCCGGCGACCGGATCGGCGGGTGTCGTCGGCGCCTTGTGCATGGTGAGGCTGCCATCCGCCTCGCCGACGATGAGGTCGGTGAAGGTGCCGCCGGTGTCGATCGCGAAGCGCAAGGTCATGGCGCGCCTCAGAGCACGCCGTATTTTTCGTAGACTTCGGCCAGCAGCTTTCCGGCGCGCAATTCGTCGCGCGTGCGGTTCTCGCGGGTCACCTTGTCGAGCGCTTGCGTGAACACCTCATCGGCGACACCTTGCGGGATGATGACGACGCCGTCGATATCGCCGAACACCCAGTCACCGGCGGTGACAGAGACGCCGGCGCAATCGATCGGGCGATCCATCTCGATCATCCGGCAGCGGCCGCGGCTGTCGAGCGGGCCGATGCCGCCATGGAAGACCGGAAACTTCATCGCCTTGATGTGGCGCACGTCGCGCACCAGCCCGTCGGTGACGCAGGCCACGGCGCCGCGCGCGGTGGCTGCCGTCGACAGGAGCTCGCCCCAGGGTGCGATCCGGTCGGTCGGGCCGCCGCAGGCGACGACCGCCACATCGCCGGGCTTGAGATCATCGACCAGGCGGATCTCCAGCTCATAGGGATTCTCGCCGTCTTGCACCGAATAGGTGTTGGTGAACAGCGCGGTGCGGGCGCGGCCGACGAAGACCAGCGTGTCGTCGACGGGCCGCACGAAGGGACGCATCGCCTGCTTGGTCAATCCCATCTCGTCCATCACGTCGGAAAGGACGGCCGTATAGAGATGCTCGCGCAGCGTGGCGGTGGAATGCATGGAGTGACCTCGCGATTGAAGATATAAAACGTTAAAGCTAAAATCACGAATTCGTCAAGGCCGGCATCCGGGATGATGTTGTGCCGATGCCGTCGGATAGTAATCATATGCCATATTTTTCGGCAATACGCGGCGCTTGACATTCTTTCTGAAGCGCGGTCTATTTTATCTGTAACGATAAAGTAAGATGATCGCCGGCCTGAAAGGCGGCGATCCGGACTTCATCCAAGCAGAGCGGGACAATGTCTGAACTGGCGACATCCGGTACGAGGACAGAATTCGACCCGATCCTCAGCCTCGCCAATGTGCGGCAGAGCTATTCCGGCGTGCTGGCTCTGCGCGGCATTTCCCTCGACGTCGCCAAGGGCGAGTTCCTCACCCTCCTGGGCCCGTCGGGATCCGGCAAATCGACACTGCTGCGGGTCATTGCCGGCTTGGAAGAACCCGATTCCGCCGATGTGATGCGCCTCAACGGCCACTCGATCGCCGGCGTGCCGCCCGAGGCGCGCAATGTCTCGACGGTGTTCCAGCATTACGCGCTGTTTCCGCATATGAGCGTCGGCGAGAATGTCGAATACAGCCTGCGCATCCGCAAGGTGGCGCCCGATGAGCGCCGCCGCCGCGCCGAGGCGGCCCTGGCGCTGGTGCGCCTGCCCGACAAATATGGCCGCCGCATTCATCAGTTGAGCGGCGGCGAAAGGCAGCGTGTGGCGCTGGCGCGTTCGCTCGTCATGGGCCCCGACATATTGCTGCTCGACGAGCCGCTGGGCGCCCTCGATGAGCGTTTGCGCCTCGACATGCAGCTCGAGCTCATCGAGCTCAGGCGCAAGACCGGCGCCACCTTCATCCTGGTCACCCACAGCCAGGAAGAGGCCATCACCATGAGCGACCGCATCGTGCTGATGCGCGCCGGCACCATCGAGCAGATGGGAAGCCCACGCGAATTGTTCGCCAGTCCCGCCACCGAATTCGCCGCGCGCTTCATGGGCTTCGAGAATATTCTGCGCGGCCGCCTCGTGCGCGTATCGGCCGGGGACGCCGAGATCGACATCGAAGGCGCGCCGATCCGCGGCCGCCTCGTCGCCAAGGACTTGCGTCCCGGTGATACCGCCTTCGCCGCCATCCGCGCCGAGCATATCCACATCATCAAAACCGCTGATCGCACCAATCACTTGCGCGGCATGGCCGGGGCGCCTGTCTACAAGGGCCGTTTCACCGACGTGCCGTTCAAGAGTCCGGCCGGCGATCTGATGGTCCGGCTCGACGGCGCCGATGAAAAGCTGCCGCCAGAAGCCGATTTGAGTTTCGCACCCGAAAACTGCGTCATCGGCAGTATCGGGCCCGAAAGTGCAGGCCAAGAAGAAACATCATCGAAAGGGAAGAAACATGACTGATTTTAGAAAGGGCCGGCCATTGCACCGGCGTTCGGTGCTCAAGGCTCTTGCTGCCGGCGCGGGCGCGCTCGCCGCACCTTCGCTTATCCATCACAGCATCAGGCGCGCCCAGGCCGCGCCCGGCACCATCCGCATGATGGGCGGGCCCACGGTGGCGCTCAAGGACTGGACCCAGTTCGAGAAGGACACCGGCCTCAAGATGGAGTTCACCGCCTTCAATGTCGACGATGTCGGCGCCCTCTATAACGAGATCCTCGCCAATGACGCGGGCGAGCGCTTCGATCTCATCAACACGCTGGCAGGCGTTCAGAAGCCGATGGTCAAGCAGGGCCAGGTGGCGCAGCTCGACACCTCGCGACTGAAGAACTATGCCGGTATCGCCGACAGCGTGAAGCGCAGCCCGGTGCTTTATACCGGCGACGACAAGGACTGGGCCGTGCCGCTCTACTACAATGCCGACAGCTTCGGTTATTATCCCGAGAAGCTCGGCCTCGCCCGCCCGCCCGAGGCGCTCACCTGGGACATCCTGCTCAACAACGAGAAGACGCTCGGCAAGGCTTCGATCGATGGCGACAATATCGCGTTGATGATCGGCGGCATGTATCTGAAGGACCGCAAGCTCGCCGAGATCGCCGATCCCGCCAATATGACGGCGAGCGAAGTGAAGACCGCCGCCGACTACATGATCGAGCGCAAGAAGGCCGGCCAGTTCCGCAATCTGTGGAAGACCTATGACGAGCAGATCGCAAATTTTGTCAATGGCGAGGTGCTGGTGCAGCGCTGCTGGGAGCCGGCGGTGAAGGACGTCAAGGGCCGCGGCCAGGACATCGAATACGCGACCTGCAGCGACTTCCACATCAACTGGATGCATGCGACCTCGATCCCGGTGCAGGCGGCCGAGCGCGAGAATATCGAGGAGATCTATCGCGCCCTCGACTGGTTCCTGGGCGGCTCTTATGCGGCCGAGCTTGCGGTGCTGCGCGGCTATACCGGCTCGCGCATGGATCTCGGCCTCGACTACGCCAAGGCGGCCGGCTGGCCCGCCGACAAGGTTGCCGCGGTCGAGGCCAATATCGTCAAGGTGAAGACCAAGTTCCTCAACCCGAATTACTGGATCGGCGGCGCGCCCGACGATCTGGCCGCTCATGACGCCGAAATGGCGCGTTTCCGCAACGCTTGATCACTGAGGGCGAGGTCGATCTCCGGTCTCGCCCATATTCTCCGGGTAGCATGTCCACCATCCGCAAAGGCCAGGCTGGGACCGGCGTCGAGCAGGCGGCGATCGGCACGATCACCGTTTTGTGGGTGCTGGGCGTGCTGCTGCCCATCCTGTCGCTCTTGGTGATCTCCTTCATCCAGGGCAAGGGGCTCGGCTTCGTCTGGGCCTTTTCGACCAAGGCCTATGCCGACATCCTGGTCGATTTCCGCATCGAGATCGTATTGCGCACCTTGCGCATCGTCGCCGCCGTGACCTTCATCGAACTGCTGCTCGCTTTTCCCTTCGCTCTCTGGCTCGCCAAGGGCCTGAAGCCCGGCTGGCTCAAATCGACCTTGCTCATATTGCTCGTCGTGCCGTTTTTCCTGAGCCCGGCGGCGCGCACCATCGTCTGGCGTTCGATCCTCGGCAGCGAGGGCCTCGTCAATATCTTCCTTGCCCAGACCGGCCTCTCGCCCGAGCCGGTGAGCTGGCTGCTGTTCTCCGAATTCTCGGTGCATCTGGGCCTGATCGGACCTTATTTCCCATCCATGGTCTGGCCGCTGTTCATTTCCTTCTCGCTGATCGATGACGAGCTGATCAAGGCGAGCCGCGATCTTGGCGCCGATGCCTTCACCACCTTGCGCCATGTCGTCGTGCCGCTGGCCTTGCCCGGAATCGCCGCCGGTCTCGTCTTCACCGCCATTCCGATGCTCGGCGACAATGTCGCCTCGACGCTGCTGGGCGGCGGCAATGTCGCGCTCATCGCCGAAAGCTTCGACGATCTCATCCGCGCGATGAACTATCCGGGGGCCGCGGCACTGGCGAGCCTGCTCGTCCTCGCCATGCTGCTGGCTTTTCTCGTCGCGCGCCTGGTCCTGGTGCGCCGGCAGGCGGGTGAAGGCGGCATCTTCGCGGAGATGCAGGCATGACGAAACGCACCAGCCTGCCGCCCGCCGGACTGTTCACCCGCAATGGCGTGCGCTTCGCCGTGGCCTGCGGCGTCTTCGCCATGCTGCTGCTCTATCTGCCGATCGTCGGCTTGATCCTCTTGTCCTTCAGCGCCCAGCCTCTGACCGGCATTCCCTGGCCGCTCACCGTCGAATGGTACACCTCGCTCGTCGACGGCGAGAATGCCCGCTGGCTGAAGCCGCTCGCCACCAGTGTCGGCATCGGCCTCCTCGTCTCGTTCACCGCCACCGCCGCGGCCTTGCTCATCGGCCGCGCCGTGCCGCTCGCCCGTCGCAGCGGCAGTCTTCTCGCCACCTATCTGTCGGTGATCGTGATGCCGGGCATTCTCATCGGCATCGCCATCCTGATCTTCTATCGCGGCCTCCTCGGCATCCGCACCGGCTTCTGGTCGGTGTTCCTCGCCCATTTCATCTGGGCGCTGCCTTTCGCGCTGCTCTGCATCCTGATCGTCGTGGTGCGCTTCGACCGCCGCCTCCTCGATGCGGCGCGCGATCTGGGCGCCGGGCGCCTCCACCGTTTCCTCGATGTCGAGCTGCCTTTGCTGATGCCCGGCATCTCGGCCTCGCTGTTCTTCAGCTTCCTTTTGTCCTTCAACGAGTTGCCGCGCACCCTCTATGCGCGCGGCGGCATCATCACTTTACCCTATTATCTATGGACGGCATCGTCCTCGCACAGCACGCAGGTTTCGCTGATCTATGCGCTGAGCGCCGTCATCACCGTGGCGAGCTTTCTCCTGACGCTCGCCGCCATGCGGCTCTTGACGAGGCATGACTGAAGGCGGCGGCATGCTTGCTTCCTAACGGCTTCTGTTATAGTATCGCAACGTAAATACTGGCGGACCTATCCTCCGCCCTTCTACCTAATCTTGATCGTGCCGTCCGAGTTGGCGTTCCGTCCCCTGACGGAAACGCGCCGAGGAATCGTTCCATTTTTGGAGGGATCGTATGGCCGGGTATCTCGAGCTTATTCGCAAGCCGGATGCGAGCACCGTCAATGTCGGCCTGTCATCACCGAAACTCTCGACATTACGCTCCATCCTGGGCGAGCCGCGCAACAACTATACGGGTGACTGCCAGCCCGTCACGGGTCCGTTCAAGAACCGGATCGTCACGCGGTCGGTCGGACCCTTCAGATGCACTGGTATCGACGTCGCCGTCGAAGCGTTGAAGGCTATTCTCGCCTCCGTCAAACGGGAGGTGCCCGATCTCTATGACATTCTCCAAACCGCCGGCATGACCTGCGCCCGCAAGGTGAAAATAATGCAGCCGGATGGGTCGATCCGACTCGGACGCAACCCCTCGAACCATTCCTGGGGCCTGGCGGTCGACATAAAGCTCGGTGACAGGCTTGACCGGCAGGGCGACGACAAATGTTATCGCGGGCTGCTCATTCTCTCCCGCTACTTCAATGCCGCCGGCTGGTATTGGGGCGTCAGTTTCCCGACCGAAGACGCTATGCATTTCGAGGTCGCTGAGACGACACTGCGACGCTGGCGCCGCGAGGGCTTAATCTGATCAGCTCAGCGCCTTGTCGAGATTGGGCGTCTTCAGGCTGAGCTGGCCGAGCTTCGCCTTGAGTGTCTCCCAGCCTTCATCGGAAAAATCGGTGAGCGGCGGGCGCATCGTCTTGAAGCCGGGCGCCTTGCCATATTCGGCGACGGTGCGTTTGAGGGCGGCGATCATCGGAATGCCGTCATAGGCGGCACGCGTCGCGTTGAGCGCCTCCTGCTTGGCCTCAGCGCCATCATTGGCGCGCGTCTCATAGAGATTGACGATGGCGCCCGGATGCACATTGGCCATCGCCGAGATGCAGCCGGCGCCGTTATGTTTCATCGTCTCGAGCAGGAAACGCTCCGAGCCGCAGAAGACACGGAACTCCGGGAAGGCGTCGAGCATCGCTTTCGTGTTGGCGAAGTCGCCGCCCGAATCCTTGATGCCGACGACCGTATCGGGATATTGCTTGATGAGCCGTTCGATCAGCGGCAGGCTGATCGCGACGCCCGATACTTGCGGAATGTGATAGAGGCAGATCTTCAGATTGGCGTCGCCGACCCGTTCGATCGTCTCGGCATAGAAGGCGAAGAGCCCGTCATCCGACACCGCCTTGTAATAGAAGGGCGGCAGCATCAGTGTCGCCGCGGTCTTGGCCTTGGCGGCGGCCTGGCACAATGTCACCGCATCGGGGAGCGCGCAGGCGCCGGTGCCCGGCATCATCCTGTCGACCGGCAATTCGTTCTCGACCGCGAGCCCCAGAAGCTCGAGCTTCTCCTCGACGGTGAGGGAATTGGCTTCCGAATTCGTGCCGAACATGGCGAGGCCCGATCCTTGCGACAGGATCCAGCTGCAATATTTGACGAACAGCGGCGCATCGGGCTTCAGCGTCTTGTCGAAGGGGGTGAGCACGGGCGCGAAAACGCCGGCGAGTGTGTCATTGGCCATGAAGTTCTCCCTTCGAAGGCGAGGCGGACAGAGAGGACTTAGTGCCCGCCTTTTCAGATCGAGTCAAAGGGCCTCGTTGCCGATTCTGCGGGCCTTGGCTCAATCAAGTGCTTTGACCGAGATCCGCTGAGGACAGGCCACTGGCGTGGGTCGGCATTCTCTGCGTCACACTTGACCAGTCGCGAGCAATCCGCGTAGCGTCGTAGCCTATTCGCGGGGGTAGAAATGAAACATTTGCTGAGAGCCGGCGGCCTTGTGCTGTTGATGGCGATTCCGGCGTTCGATGCGGCGCGCGCCGAGGAAGATTGCACCGGCTCTGAGGCCAAGGTCTGCCGCGACAGCGTGATCGCGCAGATCAAAGCCAGCCGCTACAGCACGAAAACCGGCGGCTTCCTGCCTCAGGGTTTTACGACCCGCAGCGGCGTGACATTGGTGTCGACCATGACCTTGCAGAAGACTCTGCCCGCCTGCCGGGCGATGATGCGCGAGAAGGCCGGCAAGCTGCTCAAGGAGCCGAACATCTTCGGCTTCTGCATCGAGCTGGCTCCCGGCGGCAAGATCGGCCGCATCGTCGAGATCGAGTGAGGGCGCCGGGCGGTCTGTCACGCGGCTCAACCCTGGTGTCTTATCCAATCCTCTCTGGATAGGCTGGTTAGAATCTCATCTCGCCACGACCCGTCCGCCAGGCATTTGCGCCGCCGCGGCTCCTCGGCGCTGTGTTTGTAGCCGAAGCGTTTTTGCAAATCCCACGACGGTTCGTTGTCGCGAAAATAGCCGTTGTGAAGCTCCCGCAGATGCAACGTGTCAAAAGCGAAACGAATGCGCTCGCCGAAAGCCTCGCGTCCATACCCTCGACGCTGATGGGCGGCGCTGATCCATATCCCGCCGCCGGCACGGCCACGCTCCATATCGACGGTGTTCAAGCTGACGCCGCCGATCACGTCGCGATCGGCTTTCCGCTCGATGGCGAATTCGTAGTCGCGGAGCGCGCCTTGATCAGGCGAAAGCCGCTGGCAATGTTCTATCCATTTCAAGCCGTCCGACCGCAGATACGGGTGCGGAACAAATGCCAGCCACTGCGCGACCTCGATGTCGTTCAGACCTTCAATGAGCTGGTCAATGTCCTTGGGGCTCCAGGGGCGAAGGATGAGGGCCCCGGTTTCCAATGTGGTTTCCATGATTATCCGCGTTTATTTACGTGCCGGAAAGCGGGTGCCTTGGGGGCCGCCGGCATATCCCAGTCACCGAGCGCGCTTCTGACGTGGCCTCTTCCACATCGTTGCGATTTACCAATGGCGTTGAATGCGGTCAAACCCCGTTCATCTTTGATGAGTGCCCGCCTGGGTTGATCAGGCAAGACTGCCCGTGAAGGGCGACTGCCACGCCGGCAATTCCATGAGGCGATCGTGCCAGCGCCGGACGGCCGGAAACTCGCCGAGCGGAATCTTCGCCTCCTGCGCGTAAGGCAATGTCGTGGCCACGGCGAAATCCGCCACCGTGAGCAGGTCGCCCAGAAGATATCGCCGTTGCGCGAGATGGTCGTCGAGGATGCGGCCATATTTGCGCACATAATCCGTTGCCGTTGCGACGGCGGCGGGATCGGGATCGCCGAGGCCGAATTGCCGGCGGATGATGTGTTCGAAATAAAGATCGCCGGAAAACCGGCAGAAATGTTCGGTGCTCCAGTTGAACCATCTGATGATTTCGACTTGCTTTTCGTCGCGCGGCCACAGATCGGAGCCCGCCTTCATGGCCAGGTGGCAGATGATCGCGTTCGATTCCCATAGCCTGAGCTCGCCATCGACAAGCGCCGGCGTCTTGCCGTTCGGGTTGATGGCGAGGAATTCGGCGGATCGTTGCTCGCCCGATTGGAGATCGACGCGCTGAAACGCGATGTCGAGATCGAGATGACGGGCGACGGCGCAGGTTTTGTAGGAGTTGATGGTCTCGGCGAAGTAGAGCTTCACGGGGCTTCTCCATCGGCTTGCGGAACGGGATGAGGGGTGCGGATGAGCAGCGTCAGGACGGCGCCGAGAAGCGCCACGCCGCTGCACAGAAGGGCTGAGATCTGCAAGCCCCGGCCCAAAGCGGCGCGGGCCGGCTCGATGTCGATGCCGGCGGCGCCGGGTTCGAGCACCACGCTGATCGGCGCATCGGCGAGAGCGGGAAAGTCGACAAGGGCGAGGCGATAAACGAGGGTCATCAGGCTGCCGAGCACAGCGATGCCGAAGGCGCCGCCGAGTTCAGTGCTCGCTTCCGATACGCCGGCGGCGGCGCCGGCTTGCGCCGGCGGCACCGAGCCCACGATGACGTCGGTGGTGAGGGTGAATACGGGGGCCAGCCCCAGCGAGAAGACGCAATAGCCGGCGATCAGCAAAGCGAGATCGCCGTCACGCGCGGCGGCGCCGACCAGGCCGAATCCCGCAGCGGCAACAACGAAGCCGGTTGCCATCAGGGCCGCCGTTCCCAGCCGTTGCACCAGAAGAGGCGCGGTGAGGGCGCCGACCACGAAGGCGACGCCTGACGGGGCCGCGGCGAAGCCCGCCTGCAATTGCGAGAGACCGAGCGCCAGTTGCAGATAGAGGGCGATGAGCAGGAAGCTGCCGAACGCGGCGAAGAAGCCGAGGATGTTGATGGTCAAGGCCGCCGAGAACCGGCGCGAGGCGAACAGCGACAGATCGAGAAAAGGAACCGTCAGCTGCCGCTGGCGGCGGAAGAAGAGAAAAGCGGTGACGAGGCAAACAGCAAGCGCCGCGCCGGCTGCCCCTGTCCAGCCATGCGCCGCCACCTGCTTGATCGCATAGACGAGGCCCAGAACCGCGATGAGCAAGGCAAGGGCGCTCGGCAGGTCGGGACGGGGCGCCGACCGATCCCTGGCCTCGGGCAGAAGCTTGGGCCCCAGGACCAGGAGCAGCACCATCACCGGCAGATTGATGAGGAAGACCGAGCCCCACCAGAAATGCTGCAGCAGCAGGCCACCGAAGAGCGGTCCGAGCGCCCCGCCGGACGAGAAGCTGGCGATCCAGATTCCGATCGCCTTGCGCCGGTCGTCGGGATGCGGGAACAGATTGCTGATCATCGACAGGGTCGAGGGCGCGAGCGTCGCTGCAGCGAGGCCCATCAGCGCCCGCGCCGCGATCATCTGGGGCGCCGAGCCCGCGAAAGCGGCGGCGCAGGATGCGGCGCCGAATGCAAAGGCGCCCCAGAGCAGCAGGCGCCGCCGGCCGATCCGATCGCCGAACACGCCCATCGGCACCAGGGCCGCGGCGAGAATGAAGCCGTATATGTCGACGATCCATAAGAGCTGGGTCGCGCTCGGCTTGAGATCGGCCGAGATCTCCGGCATGGCGAGATTCAGCACCGTGAGATCCATCGCATAGAGCAGGCACGGCAGGGCCAGGATGGCCATGGCGAGCCATTGGCGTTTTCCGGCCCGGAGGGGTTCGTGCGGTCTGTCCATGGGCGTCTCTCCGCCTTGCGGGCGCTTGATTGCGCCCTGACTGCGTGACATTCTCCATAAGAGAAACTACTTACTCCTAAAAAGCAACTAGAAAGTTTGAAAGAAGGACTAATGCGCAGCCGCAGCTACGACGATGGATGTGCGACGGCTCATGCGCTCGACCTGATCGGCGAGCGCTGGGCCCTGCTGATCGTGCGGGAATTGCTGTTCGGGCCCAAGCGGTTCACCGACCTGCGCGGCGAGTTGGCGTCGATCAGCGCCAACGTGCTGACGCAGCGCCTCGAGGATCTCGAGGCCGCGACCATTATCCGCCGCCGTAAGCTGCCGCCGCCGGCGGCGTCGTGGATCTACGAGCTGACCGATTGGGGCCGTGGGCTCGAGCCGTCGATCCTCGCTCTGGGCCGCTGGGCGGCGGGCTCACCTTTCCTGAAGCAAGGCCTGCCGATGAGCCGCGCCGGGCTGCTGCTCGCTTTGCGGGCGATGTATCTGCCGCAGGCGGCGGGCGGATTTTCCCTCCATCTCGACATGCCCCATGGCGCCGTGGTCGTCACCGGCACGCCGGACGGCCTCGCGATCCGGCAGGATGTCGAGGCATCGGGATTGCCCGCGACAAAGATCGCCGGAACGCCGCAAGCGCTGGACAGTATTCTGTTCGGTGGTGTTGCCTTGCAGGCGGCGGCGGCGTCGGGTGCCGTGAAAGTCGCCGGCGACCGCGACATGATCGAGAGATTCGTGCGCTCGTTTCCCTTGCCGGAGGTTCAGATCGATTCGGCATGAGCCTGCCGCGTCTGCTTACGCCGCCACTGAAGCTCGTGCCCTGGCCGGGAGGCCGCTCGTCATTGGCTATGCCGCATAGATTTTGTATAATGACCCCTATGAAAAACGGCCATCGAGACCCGGCAGGGCATGGGCTGTCGCTGTCGGAAGCGAAACATCTTCAAGCCATTGAAGATAATCCCCTGGATGCTGAACAAGTGGCGATGTTCGAAATGTTCGACCGCGAAGGCTGGTCGGACGAGCGCCGCCGTGATTACATTCGCAGGCGCGCGCTCCGGCGGATTGGCGTTTCCGCCGCTGAATGAGCGACGAGATTTATTGCTACCCGCCCGACTTTAAGGTTCTGCGCAACCGTTTTGGCATTCGCGACGAGGCCGAGTTGGATGCGGTCGAGCGCGAGTTCGTCGTACAAAGACTCCGTGAGCCGAGCCCGGTGGGCGCGTTTGACCGCCCCCATGTGCAAGCTATCCACCGGCACTTGTTTCAAGACGTCTACGACTGGGCCGGTGAGCTTCGAGTTACGGAGATCTCCAAGGGCGGCAGCCAATTTCAGCTCGTTCGATTCATCGAAACGGGTCTGAGAAACGTCCATTATCGTCTCATGCAACGAAGCTTTCTCGAAGGCCTCGATGCGCCGACATTCGCGCGGGAAGCCGGCCATATTCTCGGCGACGTCAACTATGTCCACCCGTTCCGCGAAGGAAATGGACGAACGCAGATGGTCTATCTGGCACAACTTGCCGAACGCGCAGGTCATTTGATCGACTTGGCCAAGGTCAGCAAGACCGCATGGCTCACTGCATCGCGTAACGCCCATGTCGGCGATTGCGACGGCATGGAGCGATGCATTGCCGAAGCGATCGTGAAATCACGGTAGCGATGCCATCGCACCAACGCAGCCGCGAGGCGAATTAACTAATAATTTCAACGAGAATTGGTGCCCCTGGAGGGACTCGAACCCCCACGCCCTTGCGAGCAACAGATTTTGAGTCTGCCGCGTCTACCATTCCGCCACAGAGGCCAAACCAGGGGCAGGGTGTAGAGGGAGGCCGGGCCTTCCGTCAACCTGAAAGCTGGCGCAGCGCCCGGGCGGTCTCGGGATCGGCCGGGAAAAAGGCTTCGAGCGCCAGCTCCGACAAGGTCACGTCGACCGGCGTACCGAATACGGTGGTGGTCGAGAAGAACGACAGGACACCCAGCGGGGTCTTGAGCCGGAACGGCACCACCACCCCGCCATAATCGGGATGCGGCTTCTGGCTCGCCGGCGCCGGATAGGCCTTGAGCTCTTCCAAGAGGGCGGTCAGCGTCGCATCGCCGGTGACGTCTATCTGCCGGCGCAGCCGGTCGATGAGATGGGCCCGCCATTCGCTCAAGTTCTCGATCTGCGGCGCGAGGCCTTCCGGGTGCAGGCTGAGCCGCAGCACGTTGATGGGGCCTTGCGTCAGATGCGCCGCGGCACCCGCCGTCAGCTTCAGCGCCATGTCATTGGCGGCGACGAGCGTCCAATGCCGGTCGACGGCGAGCGCGGGAAAGGGCTCATGCCCTTTGAGGATCAGGCCGATGGCGTCACGCGCCGCGCTGAGCGACGGGTCATCGAGCTTGCGTTCGGCATAGGCCGGCGCGTAGCCCGCCGCCAGCAGCAATTGATTGCGCTCGCGCAGCGGCAGGTCGATCACTTCCGCCAGCTTCAGCACCATGCCGCGCGAGGGCACCGAGCGGCCGGTTTCGATGAAGCTCAAATGACGGGTGGAGATCTCGGCGTCGGAAGCGAGGTCGAGCTGGCTGATGCGGCGCCGGCGCCGCCAGTCGCGCAAGTGATCGCCGAAGGTCTTGGGCATGTCGTTCATGCGGTCAGACTAGCGGACCCGCGGAATCATCTCCATGACCTCCGAGGTAATCGACTTGCCTCGGCTCCTTCCGCATCCTCGGGGTCATCAACGAAAGGAGCTTGTCATGTTTACCCGCCATCCCGAATTCCTCCGCTATGCCCTGATCGCCGACGCCGTCGCCTCTGGCGCCACCGGCGCCTTGATGATCGCCGGCGCCGGGTTTCTTTCCGGATTGCTTTCCTTGCCCGGAGGACTTCTCTTCGAGGCCGGACTCCTGCTCGTCCCCTATGTCCTCTTCGTCTTGTGGACCGGCACCCGCAGGGAAGTCCCGGTGAAGCCGGTCTGGTTCATCATCGCCTGCAACACGGCATGGACGCTGGGCTCGATCATCGCACTGATGGGCTTCCTCGCCCCCAACGCGCTGGGCGTCGCCTTCGTCGTCTTCCAGGCGGCCGCCGTCGGTCTCTTCGGCCTGCTGCAATATGTCGGGCTTAGCCATCGCCCCGTCACAGCGTAATTGCCCAACATACGCCGGAGGTTCCCTCGGAACCTCCGGCACTATACATTGCCGGCATCATGATCCGCGTCACCGGCAGCATATCCATTCCCGACGACTCGCTGAGCGAGCGCTTCATCCGTGCCTCGGGCCCGGGCGGGCAGAATGTCAACAAGGTCGCGACCGCCGTCGAATTGCGCTTCGACGTCGCCCGCGCCGCTTTGCCGCCCGACATGGTGCAGCGCCTCGGCATCATGGCCGGCCGCCTTCTGACCCTCGACGGCATCCTCGTCATCGCCTCAGACACCCATCGCTCGCAGGAGCGCAACCGCGCCGAGGCACGCGACCGGCTGCTGACGCTCTTGCGCCGCGCCGCCGTCCGGCCCAAGAAGCGCATCGCGACCAAACCCACCAAGGCCTCGAAGCAGCGCCGGCTCGAGTCCAAGTCGCGCAATTCGAAGGTCAAGTCGCTGCGCCGTGTCCGCCCGGCCTTCGACTGATATTCCCGGAGACCGCGCCCGTGCATGTGACGATGACGCCCGACGAATGGAGCCTGTTTTCGGGCTTCGTGCGCTGCGCCCGCCGCTATGTCGAATTCGGCTCGGGCGCCAGCACGGTGCTGGCGGCAGAGCGCGCCGGCGACAGCGTGCTCACCTTCGATTCGTCCAAGGCCTGGCTCGACCGCGTGGCGCAAGAGTGCCGCGCCCGCGCCACCCGCCTCACGCCCGAGCTCACTTTCGTCGATATCGGCGAGACGGAAAACTGGGGCTTTCCCAAGGGTGAGGCGACGCGCGACCGCTGGCCCGATTATCACGCCAGTGTGTGGGGCGATCCGGCCGTTTCGCAAGGGGATTTCTATCTGGTCGACGGCCGCTTCCGGGTCGCCTGCTTCCTCCAGGTGATGCTCCATGCCGCGACCGGGTCCTTCGTCGCCTTCCATGATTATGCCTCACGGCCGCATTATCACGACGCCGCCCGGATCGGGCGGGAGATCGTGCGCGTTCACGATCTCTCGATTTTCGTGACCCCAGCGGATTTCGACGCCGACACGGCCCGGAAATTGCTTGAAACTTACGCTTACGACCCGCGCTGAACCAACCTCTCGACGTCCTCCACCCCGCCAGCTAGACACGGCCCCATGCTTCGCACGCTTTATGACTGGACTCTGTCGCTCGCCGCCCGCAAGACCGCGGAAATCTGGCTCGCCGTCATCGCCTTCATCGAAAGCTCGGTCTTTCTGATTCCGGCCGACGTGCTTTATCTGCCGATGGCGCTGGCGCGCCCCGATCGCGCCTATCGCTACGCCATCGTCGCCACCATCTTCTCGACCTTGGGCGGCATCGCCGGTTATTTCCTCGGTCTCTTCGCCTATGACGCGCTGGCCCGGCCGGTGCTCGAATTCTACGGCAAGTTCGACGAATTCGAAGTCCTGCGCCAATGCACCGGCGAAGACACGATCATGCTGCTGCTGGTGACGTCGGGCCTCTCGCATCTGCCGCCGATCAAGGTGGTGACCATCCTGGCGGGTGTCGTCCAGGTGTCCTTCGCCTTCTTCGTGATCTCCTGCATCATCGCGCGCGGCGCCCGCTTCATGGCGCTGGCCTGGGCCATGCGCCGCTACGGCGAGCCGATCCGCCACTTCATCGAGAAGCGGCTGGGGCTCATCGCCGGCCTTGCCGCCGCCATACTCATCGCGCTTTACTTCATCGCCAAATATCTGGGGGGCGGCGCCATCGCCGCTTGCTAACCATAATGTTGAACCAACGCACCGCCTTGATGTTCATCTTTATCGTCAGCCTGCTGACGATCGTCGGCGCGTTCATTTTCCAGTGGCTGGGTTATGAGCCCTGCCCCCTCTGCTACATGCAGCGCTGGGCCTATTACGCCGCCATTCCCTTGAGCCTGGTCATCGCCGGCATCGCGCGCAGCAATGCCGGCATCGCCCGCTGGGGTCTTCTCCTGCTGGCGCTCATCTTCATCGCCAACAGCATTTTCGGCATCTATCATTCGGGCGCCGAATGGAAGTTCTGGCCGGGTCCCTCGACCTGCGGCGGCGCCTTGGGTGACGGCCTGCCGACGCTCACCAATGAGCCGGTGGTACGTTGTGATGAAGCGGCGATCCGGATTCTCGGTCTGTCGCTGGCGGGCTGGAACGCGGTGATCTGCGCCGTGCTCGCCGTTGTGGCCTTGAAGGGCGCGTCCCGGAAAGTCTGAGTGATCGGGGAGAGCCTAGAGC
>NNBT01002353.1_pt1 | contig 20398 bp, 14 predicted proteins | sample 1173831 | NCBI WGS metagenome assembly NNBT01 (sample SAMN07173936, study PRJNA388173) | plant metagenome | isolation source: symbiotic tissue sample KVJ10 | place: Norway: Troms, Kvaloya island | reverse complement strand
CTGCTGGACCAGGGCCAGGCTGGCGACAACATCGGCGCGCTGCTGCGCGGCACGAAGCGTGAGGACGTCGAGCGCGGGCAGATCCTGTGCAAGCCGGGCTCTGTGAAGCCGCACACGAAGTTCAAGGCCGAGGCCTACATCCTGACCAAGGAGGAGGGCGGTCGCCACACCCCGTTCTTCACCAACTACCGCCCGCAGTTCTACTTCCGCACGACGGACGTGACCGGCGTGGTGCACCTGCCCGAGGGCACGGAGATGGTGATGCCGGGCGACAACATCGCCATGGAAGTCCACCTGATCGTGCCGATCGCGATGGAAGAGAAGCTGCGCTTCGCCATCCGCGAAGGCGGCCGCACCGTCGGCGCCGGCGTCGTCGCCTCGATCATCGCTTGAATCAAGCGATCGCTGCAAAGCTTTGAAGGGGCGGCGGAAACGCCGCCCCTTTTTTCATTGTGCTGTCGGTTGCAAATTGTCTGTAATCGGACTTTCGCGCGATGCTGTCCGACATGGCTGAAATTCGACAAACGCCGGTGTTTTCGGCATGGTATGCCAAGCTGGGCGCGGTTGAGGCCCGTTCGCGCATTCGCGTTCGGTTGCGCCGATTGGAACTCGGGAACCCCGGCGACGTGAAACCTGTCGGCGAGGGTATCAGCGAAATGCGCATCGACTTCGGACCGGGCTATCGAATCTACTTTGTCCGTCGTGGCGACCACGTCATCGTCCTGCTCTGCGGCGGAGACAAATCGAGTCAGGCTGCCGATATAGCGAACGCCAAACGTCTGGCTCGGGAGAACTGAAATGGCGCACGAAACGATAGCATGGAGTGCGCTCGACCATCTCGATACCCCGGCTGAGCAAGCAGCTTATCTTGATGCAGCACTCGATGACGGCGATCCCAATCTTGTGGCTGCCGTGATTGGCGATATCGCTCGTGCGCGAGGGCTTGCCCGTTTCGCGCTGGAAACTGGGATTGAGCCTCGGACGATCGAACTCACCTTTCGACCTGACGGCAATCCAAGTTTGGATTCGATCACGAGGGTTGCGCGCGTTCTGGGTCTTCGGCTGAAATTGGTCGCCGCCTGAGACGTAGGGCCCCGTCAATAGCAGGCCGCCACGCAGACGCGTCCGTGGACGATCATCAATTTCGACTTGAAAAGCCCGTTCAGTTGAGGCAAACCACCGCCGACTACAGGGGTGTAGCTCAGTTGGTAGAGTACCGGTCTCCAAAACCGGTTGTCGTAGGTTCGAGCCCTACCGCCCCTGCCAGTTTCCCCCAGCCCTGTCAGATGTGATGGGCTGCGTTCGGCAGGGAGCTGGTTTCGTCCGATGACGAAGACGCAGAATATCTACGACAAGCCCGATTTCTTTCGCGCCTACAGCGCCTTGCCGCGATCCGTGAGCGGTCTCGACGGCGCGCCCGAATGGCCGACGCTTCGGGCCATGCTCCCCGATCTCGCGGGATCGCGGGTCCTGGATCTCGGCTGCGGCTTTGGCTGGTTCTGTCGCTGGGCGGCGGAGCAGGGCGCATCGCGCGTCCTGGGAGTCGACCTCTCGGAGCGCATGCTGGAGCGGGCGAGGGCGGAAACGCCGGCGTCCGCCGTCACCTATAAGCGCGCCGATCTCGAGGACTTCGCGCCGGGGCCAGCCGGCTTCGATCTCGCCTACAGCTCGCTGGCCTTTCACTATCTTCAGGATCTCGCCGGGCTTCTGGCCCGCGTCGCTGCGGCGCTGCCCTTGGGTGGCAGTCTGGTCTGCTCGGTCGAGCATCCGCTGATGACGGCGCCCGTGCTGCAAGGCTGGTCCAAAGACGGAGCCGGGCGTGCCGCCTGGCCTGTCAACGGCTATCTCGACGAGGGGCCGCGCAAGACCGACTGGCTCGCCAAGGGCGTCGTCAAGCAGCACAGGACGATCGCGACCTATCTCGACCTGCTGCGCCGTCATGGCCTGGTCCTGACGCAGCTCGTCGAATGGGGACCCAGTGCCGAGCTGGTGCTGGCGCGTCCGGAATGGAGCAAGGAGCGGGAGCGCCCTGCCTTCCTGCTCATGGCGGCGCAGCGGGTCTGAAGCCTGTCTGCCGGGGAGCTGCGCCAAAGCCTGCCGGCAGCTTCACCAAATGCCACTTGGCTAACGACTTCGCCCGTTGTATGAGGCTTCTCACGACGGCGCGCGGCTCCCTGAGCCCCGCGCCGCGAATGTTTCAGGACGGCCGAATCGACGCCTTGGCGAGAGCCAGTGGAACGGTCCGGAACCCGAGGTGACCCATGGCGAAGAGCAGCCCCTTCAGCTTCCTGCAGGATGTGCGCAACGAAGCGTCCAAGGTCACCTGGCCGTCGCGTCGCGAGACGCTGATCACGACGGGCCTGGTTCTGGCCATGGTCGTCGTCTCCAGCCTGTTCTTCCTCTTCACCGACACCATCATCCGCTGGTCGCTCGGCATCATCCTCGGCGCACGCTGAACGGAATCAGACACGTGAACACCCGCTGGTACATCGTCCACGCCTATTCGAACTTCGAGAACAAGGTCGCTCAGTCGATCCGCGACCAGGCTGCGCAGCGCAACCTCGCCGACAAGTTCGACGAGGTGCTGGTCCCGACCGAGAAGGTCATTGAGGTTCGTCGCGGCCGCAAGGTCGAGGCCGAGCGCAAGTTCTTCCCCGGCTACGTGCTGGTGAAGTGCGAGATGACCGACGAGGTCTACCACCTGATCAAGAACACGCCGAAGGTCACGGGCTTCCTGGGCGCCGACAAGGCCAAGCCCATGCCGATCCCCGAGGGTGAGGCGATGCGGATCAAGGGGCAGGTCGCCGAGGGCGTCGAGCGTCCCAAGCCCACCATCGTCTTCGAGATCGGCGAGCAGGTGAAGGTGGCCGACGGCCCCTTCGCTTCGTTCAACGGCGTCGTCGAGGACGTCGACCATGGCCGCGCCCGCCTCAAGGTGGCCGTCTCGATCTTCGGCCGCGCCACGCCCGTCGAGCTGGAATACAGCCAGGTCGAAAAGCTCTGAGGCCCGGAGGGGCTCCGCCATCGGCGGGGCCCGGACGGGAACGCGGCCCGGCTAGGGGCGCCTCGGCCTGACCCAGCGTTAATCGGGCCTTAAGGCGACTGACGCAACGTCGCCTCCTGGTTGCGGTGCGCGGTCAAGATGGTCCTGAGATACTTCAAAGCGACGGTCGGCCAACGCATGGCGCTGTGGGGCGCCGTCCTCGGCGGCCTGGTCTGCCTCTACATCACCAATGAAATGGTCGCCTCCGAACGCATGGGGCGGATCGCTGCGGAGCTCTCCGCCAGCGGCGACGCGCTCGTGCGCATGGAAGAAGCCGCCACGATCTTTGAGGCCATGCATGGCGCTTTCGAGAACCAGTCGGCCACCGAGGTCGACTGGTCCCAGATCGATGCGATGGTGCGTGCTTTGACCGATATCTCCGCGCATACCCAAGGAGCGGTCCGCGACCACGCGCTGCGGGCCGGGGCCATGCTGACGGAAGCCAGGCAACATCCCGACAGCGTCAGCGCACAGCGCATGCTGCGGCAGTGGCCGGCGATCCATGAAGACATGCACCTGGCGCTCAACCAGGCGCTCCTTGACGTCAGCAACCGGCTCAAGAGTCAGATGGTTGGCTCCGACCATTTCGAGGGTCTGCTCGGCGGCGTGTGCCTCGCCATGCTGCTGGGCATCGTCGCGCTGGAGTATCGCTGGCTCGTGCGGCCGATTATCGACATGTCGCGGGCGCTGCGGGACGAGAAGGACGGCGCCGCCTGGCTGACGGGCAGCGCGCAGCGGCATGACGAGATCGGCGCGCTGGCGCGGGCCCTCTTGTCCCATCTCGGCGAACAGCGGGCCGGCCAGGAGGCCGCGGTCTCGCGCATGGCGGCGATGTCGGACGAAATCGCGCGACGCGAGCAGGCCCAGGCGCAGAGCATCGCCTTCCAGGACCAGATCGCCGGCATCGCGACTGCGCTGGAGGTTCATGCCAGCCGCATGTCCGATGGCGCCAAGCAACTGGGCGAGATGTCGAGCGACGTCGACCGACGGGCCAGCGCGGCGGCGCAGTCGACGCAGCGCGTGGCGGCCCATGTCGGGGGCGTCGCCACGACGATCGGTGACGTCACAACACTCCTGCGGACCGCCGCCAGCGAGGCGCAGCGGAGTTCGCAGGTCAGCATCGGAGCCAAGGCGTTGGTGGGCGAGGCGAGGGCGGATACCGAGGCGTTGCGCGACGCCGTCGCGAGGATTTCCGGCATCATCGACCTCATCTCGACGGTGGCGAGCCAGACGAATCTGCTGGCTCTCAACGCCACCATTGAGGCGGCGCGTGCCGGCGAGAGCGGCCGCGGCTTCGCCGTCGTCGCCTCGGAGGTCAAACAGCTGGCGCACCGGACGGCGCAGGCGACCGCGGAGGTCCAGGGCGGCCTCGATTCGATCCGGGTGGCGGCCGAGCGCATCACGGCCCGCGTCAGCGCGCTCGTCGAATCCGTCGACGATGTCGAGGCCGCCGCCGAATCCATCGCCGATCTGACCCGCCTCCAGGAGGCGAACTCGTCCTCCATCGCCAAGAGCACCAGCCAGACCGCCGGCGACGTCCGGCTCGTCGCCGAGCAGGTCGAGCAGCTCGCCGGCATGGTCGAGCGCTGGCGGCTGGCGGCCGATGCGGCGACGCTGGCCTCGACGGATCTCGACCGGCAGGCGGCGGGCCTGCGCGACGTCGTCGATGGCTTCATCTCGCGGCGCGCGCGCGCCTGATCGCGCGACAACGGAGCCTCCCGTCCGCCGGGCCTGCTGCTTCGACCGCGAGCCGGAACCGAAAAGGACTTCCCCTGCCGGCGCGGATATGCCATAGCCCCGGCCTCACTTGCGTGGGAGGCGGGCCGGTCGCCAACCGGAACACCCTGCCGCACCACGCTCTGCAACCACCCCGACCCGGACCGACTATGGTTCAGGGGAGGGTCGTCGTCGTTCCGATAGGCGTTGGAGCGGACGGCAGGAGCAGCCATCATGGCAAAGAAGATCACGGGTTACGTGAAGCTTCAGGTTCCGGCGGGCGCGGCCAATCCGTCGCCGCCGATCGGTCCGGCGCTGGGTCAGCGCGGCCTCAACATCATGGAATTCTGCAAGGCCTTCAATGCGAAGACCGCGCAGATGGAAAAGGGCATGCCGATCCCGGTGATCATCACCGCGTATCAGGACCGCTCCTTCACCTTCGAGATGAAGCAGCCGCCGGTGTCCTACTGGCTCAAGAAGGCCGCCGGCCTGACCTCGGGTTCCAAGACCCCGGGCCGCGGCGGCAATGTTGGCAAGGTCACCATCGCCCAGATCAATGAGATCGCCGAAAAGAAGATGGCCGATCTCAACTGCGATTCGGTCGAATCCGCCTCGTCCATGATCAAGGGCTCCGCCCGGTCGATGGGCCTGGAAGTCGTGGGCTGAGGGGGCGAAAATGGCACATATCGGAAAGCGCGTCGTCAAGGGCCGTGAAGGCATTGACCGCATCAAGCTCTACCCGCTCACCGAGGCCGTCTCCCTCGTCAAGGAGCGCGCCACCGCGAAGTTCGACGAGACCGTCGAGGTCTCGATGAATCTCGGCGTCGATCCGCGCCACGCTGACCAGATGGTCCGCGGCGTCTGCAACCTGCCCAACGGCTCGGGCCGCGTCCTGCGCGTCGCCGTGTTCGCACGCGGCGCCAAGGCCGAGGAGGCCAAGAAGGCCGGCGCCGACATCGTCGGCGCGGAAGATCTCGTCGAGATCGTCCAGAAGGGCACGATCGACTTCGATCGCTGCATCGCGACCCCGGACATGATGCCGCTGGTCGGCCGTCTCGGTAAGGTGCTGGGCCCGCGCGGCCTGATGCCGAACCCGAAGGTCGGCACCGTCACCATGGACCTGACCACCGCGGTCGCCGCCTCCAAGGGCGGTTCGGTCGAGTTCCGCGTCGAGAAGGCCGGCATCGTGCATGCCGCCGTCGGCAAGGTCTCGTTCTCGGCCGAGAAGCTGGCCGAGAACATCAAGGCCTTCGCGGACTCCGTCGCCAAGGCGAAGCCCGCCGGCGCCAAGGGCACCTATATCCAGCGCGTCGCGATCTCCTCGACGATGGGTCCGGGCGTCAAGATCGAGCCGAACACCGTTCTCGGCGGTTGATCGAACAGCCTTCGCTCCGACCGGCATCGTGCCGGCCGGAGCACGCGTCTTGACCTTTCGGGGCCAAGACGCCACTTGGCAGAGGCGGGCGAAGGCGTTATGACGCTGGCCTGTTTCCAAAAGTGATGTGGGCTCCAGCGTGCTTCGCACGAGGGGGTCCGTTTCGCGTTTTTCGGCGGTTTTCCGCCGAAGAGTGGGTGTTTCGGGGAGGGGGAGCGATCTTCCGACGCGAATCATCCAGTCCTGTCTGAGACTGCAGGTGCTCCGAGGGTTCGCCCGAGGGCATAATTTCGCCAAGAGGCCTGCATAGACGGTGCAAGAGCTCAAGCGGGGTCGCAAGATCCCGAAGACGGTTCGAACCATCTCGCCCGACCGCGGCTTTCGAGCCCGGAAGGGGACAGGGCACTGAGCGTCGCTCCGATGAAACGCTGGGTCAACCGGCGTTTCGAAGGGGCGGCACGTGCAACCGGCGGCAAGCCCCCAAGGCGTGCCGCCTACCGGAGAGAGCCCAGTGGATAAAGCGGCAAAAACAGATGCCGTCGCGACCCTGAACGGCGTGTTTGCGAACACGTCGGTCGTTGTCGTGGCCCACTATGCGGGTTTGACGGTGGCTCAGTTCCAGAAGCTTCGTCGCGAGATGAAGGCCAATGGCGCCACCGTGAAGGTCGCAAAGAACCGGCTGGCCAAGATCGCTCTTGAAGGCACCGACGTCGCGTCCATCAGCAACCTGCTGACGGGCCCCACCCTGATCGCCTATTCCAGCGATCCGGTCGCGGCGCCGAAGGTCGCCACCGCATTCGCCAAGGAGAACGACAAGCTCGTGATCCTCGGCGGCGCGATGGGAAAGACCGCCCTGAACCCCGAAGGCGTCAAGGCTCTGGCCTCCATGCCCTCGCTCGACGAACTGCGCGCCAAGTTGCTCGGCCTTCTCGTGGCCCCCGCAACGAAGATCGCCCAGCTCTCGACCGCGCCTGCAGCCAAGCTCGCGCGCGTGTTCCAGGCATATGCCGACAAGGATGCGGCCTGATCCAGGCCAGTTACCCCTGAAAACCGTTCGAACCTCTTAAACCAATAGGAGCCTATCATGGCTGATCTTGCCAAGCTCGTCGACGAGCTGTCGTCCCTCACGGTCCTCGAGGCCGCCGACCTCGCCAAGCTTCTCGAAGAGAAGTGGGGCGTCTCCGCCGCTGCCGCCGTCGCGGTTGCCGGCCCGGCTGCCGGCCCCGCCGCCGCCGCCGTCGAAGAGCAGACCGAGTTCAACGTCATTCTTGCCGCCGTCGGCGACAAGAAGATCGAGGTCATCAAGGAAGTCCGCGCCATCACCGGCCTGGGCCTCAAGGAAGCCAAGGACCTGGTCGAAGCCGCTCCGAAGCCTGTCAAGGAGTCGGTGACCAAGGACGAGGCCGAGAAGCTCAAGAAGCAGCTCGAGGCCGTCGGCGCCAAGGTCGAGCTCAAGTGAGCAGGACCGGCGTGATGCCGGTCCGACCCTAGTCAAGACCTGGCAGTCCCGGGGTGGTCTCCACCTCCGGGGCTGTCGTGTCGTTTCCGCACGGTGGTGCGGAATGGTTGTAGGCGCCCGCGATGCAGCTCTTGGTTGCGGATGGGTGGATGTGGATGATGTCGGCGCGATGATGCGCCGAACGGCTCACCCGGCGGCCTGGCCGCTTGGTCGCCCGGACTACCGGGTGAGCCGTCCGTAGAGATTGCGAGGAACAACATGGTCAACTCTCTCCAGGGCCGCAGGCGCGTCCGCAAGTTCTTCGGAAAACTCAAGGAAGTGGCGCAGATGCCGAACCTCATCGAGGTTCAGAAGGCGTCCTACGACCAGTTCCTGATGGTCGAAGAGCCCAAGGGCGGCCGCGGCGACGAGGGTCTGCAGTCGGTCTTCAAGTCGGTGTTCCCGATCGGCGATTTCTCGGGCGCCTCGCTGCTGGAATTCGTCAAGTACACCTTCGAGCCGCCGAAATACGACGTCGACGAGTGCCGCCAGCGCGGCATGACCTTCTCCGCGCCGCTCAAGGTGACGCTGCGCCTGATCGTGTTCGACATCGATCCCGACACCCAGGCGAAGTCGGTCAAGGACATCAAGGAGCAGGATGTCTACATGGGCGACATGCCGCTCATGACCGACAACGGCACCTTCATCGTCAACGGCACCGAGCGCGTCATCGTCTCGCAGATGCACCGTTCGCCGGGCGTGTTCTTCGATCACGACAAGGGCAAGACCCATTCCTCGGGCAAGCTGCTCTTCGCCGCCCGCATCATTCCCTATCGCGGCTCCTGGCTCGACATCGAGTTCGACGCCAAGGACATCGTCTACGCGCGTATCGACCGGAAGCGGAAGATCCCCGTGACGTCGCTGTTGTTCGCGCTCGGCATGGACGGCGAGGAGATCCTCAGCCGCTTCTACGCCCACATCACCTATGTCCGTGACGCCAAGGGCTGGCGCGTCCCCTATGACGCCGAGCGCATGAAGGGCTTCAAGGCGACCGTCGACCTGGTCGACGCCGACACCGGCGAGGTCGTGGTCGAGGCCGGCAAGAAGCTCGTCGCCCGCACGGCGCGGCAGCTCGCCGAGAAGGGCCTCAAGTTCCTGCGCGCCACGGACGAGGATCTCTACACCCAGTATATCGCCGAGGATCTGGTCAACCCGGCCACCGGCGAGGTCTTCGCCGAAGCGGGCGAGGAGATCGACGAGAAGTCGCTGAAGCTGCTGACGGATGCCGGTTTCGACGAGATTCCGGTGCTCGACATCGACCACATCACGGTCGGCCCCTATATCCGCAACACGCTGAAGGTCGACAAGAACTCGCGTCGCGAAGAGGCGCTGTTCGACATCTACCGCGTCATGCGCCCCGGTGAGCCGCCGACGCTTGAGACCGCCGAGAACATGTTCCAGTCGCTGTTCTTCGACTCGGAGCGCTACGACCTCTCGGCCGTCGGCCGCGTCAAGATGAACATGCGCTTGGACCTCGACGCCGAGGACACCGTCCGGATTCTCCGCAAGGAGGACATCTTCGCGGTCGTCAAGGCGCTGGTCGACCTGCGCGACGGCAAGGGCGAGATCGACGACATCGACCATCTCGGCAACCGCCGCGTGCGCTCGGTCGGCGAGCTCATGGAGAACCAGTATCGCCTCGGCCTGCTGCGCATGGAGCGCGCCATCAAGGAGCGCATGTCGTCGGTCGACATCGACACCGTGATGCCGCAGGACCTGATCAACGCGAAGCCCGCGGCCGCCGCGGTGCGCGAGTTCTTCGGCTCGTCGCAGCTCTCGCAGTTCATGGACCAGACGAACCCGCTCTCGGAAGTCACGCATAAGCGTCGTCTTTCGGCGCTTGGACCGGGCGGTCTGACCCGCGAGCGCGCCGGCTTCGAGGTGCGCGACGTGCACCCGACGCATTACGGCCGTATCTGCCCCATTGAGACGCCGGAAGGCCCGAACATCGGCCTGATCAACTCGCTCGCCACCTTCGCGCGGGTGAACAAGTACGGCTTCATCGAGAGCCCCTATCGCCGCATCCGCGACGGCAAGCAGACCGACGAGATCATCTATCTCTCGGCCATGGAGGAGGCGAAGTACAACGTCGCCCAGGCCAACGCTGCCGTCGACAAGGAAGGCCGTCTGACCGACGACCTGATCGTCTGCCGCCGCGCCGGCGAGGTCATCGTCACGCCGGTCGACAAGGTCGATTTCCAGGACGTCTCGCCCAAGCAGCTCGTCTCGGTCGCCGCGGCGCTGATCCCGTTCCTTGAGAACGACGACGCCAACCGCGCGCTGATGGGCTCGAACATGCAGCGCCAGGCGGTGCCGCTGGTTCGGGCCGACGCGCCCTTCGTCGGCACCGGCATGGAAGCCGTCGTCGCCCGTGACTCGGGCGCCGCAATCGCCGCCCGCCGCTCGGGCGTCGTCGACCAGGTCGATGCGACGCGTATCGTCATCCGCGCGTCGGATGAGATGGACCCGACCAAGCCGGGCGTCGACATCTATCGCCTGCAGAAGTTCCAGCGCTCCAACCAGTCGACCTGCATCACGCAGCGTCCGCTGGTGCGCGTCGGCGACATCATCAAGAAGGGCGACATCGTCGCTGACGGCCCGTCGACCGAGTTCGGCGAGCTCGCGCTCGGCCGCAACGTGCTCGTCGCGTTCATGCCGTGGAACGGCTACAACTTCGAGGACTCGATCCTGCTCTCGGAGAAGATCGTCTCGGAAGACATCTTCACCTCGATCCATATCGAGGAGTTCGAGGTCATGGCCCGCGACACCAAGCTCGGGCCGGAGGAGATCACGCGCGACATTCCCAACGTCTCGGAAGAGGCGCTGAAGAATCTCGACGAAGCCGGCATCGTCTATATCGGCGCGGAAGTGGCGGCGGGCGACATCCTCGTCGGCAAGATCACGCCCAAGGGCGAAAGCCCGATGACGCCGGAAGAGAAGCTGTTGCGCGCCATCTTCGGCGAGAAGGCCTCCGACGTCCGCGACACGTCGCTTCGCGTGCCCCCGGGCGTGCAGGGCACGATCGTGGAAGTGCGCGTGTTCAACCGCCATGGCGTCGACAAGGACGAGCGCGCCCAGGCGATCGAGCGCGAGGAGATCGAGCGTCTCGCCAAGGACCGCGACGACGAGCAGGCGATCCTCGACCGCAACACCTTCGCCCGCCTCGGCGACATCCTGAACGGCAAGGTCGGCCTCGCCGGTCCCAAGGGCTTCAAGAAGGACACGGTCATCACCCGCGAGGGCATGTCCGAGTTCCCGCGCTCGCAGTGGTGGCTGTTCGCCACCGGCGACGACGCCCTGATGACCGAAATCGAGGCGATGCGGAAGCAGTACGACGAATCGAAGAAGCGCCTCGAGCAGCGCTTCCTCGACAAGGTCGAGAAGCTGCAGCGCGGCGACGAACTGCCTCCGGGCGTGATGAAGATGGTCAAGGTCTTCGTCGCGGTGAAGCGCAAGATCCAGCCGGGCGACAAGATGGCCGGCCGTCACGGCAACAAGGGCGTGGTTTCGCGCATCGTGGCTGCCGAGGACATGCCGTTCCTCGAGGACGGCACCCATGCCGACATCGTGCTGAACCCGCTGGGCGTGCCCTCGCGCATGAATGTCGGGCAGATCCTGGAGACCCATCTGGGCTGGGCTGCCGCCGGTCTCGGCAAGCAGATCGGCGCGGCGCTCGACGCCTACAAGAAGTCGAGCGACTACAAGGCGCTGCGCGCCTCGTTCGAAGCCGTCTACGAGGACAACGAGATCATCGCCTCGATGGACGAGGCCGAGCTCGTGGAGATGGGCCAGAACCTGCGCCGCGGCGTGCCGATGGCGACGCCGGTGTTCAACGGCGCCAAGGAAGCCGATATCGAGCGGCTGCTGGAGCAGGCGGGTCTGCACTCGTCGGGCCAGTCGACGCTCTATGACGGGCGCACCGGCGAGCCCTTCGACCGCAAGGTGACGATGGGCTACATCTACATGCTCAAGCTGCACCATCTGGTCGACGACAAGATCCACGCTCGTTCGATCGGCCCGTACTCGCTCGTCACCCAGCAGCCGCTGGGCGGCAAGGCGCAGTTCGGCGGCCAGCGCTTCGGCGAGATGGAGGTCTGGGCGCTCGAAGCCTATGGCGCCGCCTACACGCTGCAGGAAATGCTGACCGTGAAGTCGGACGACGTGGCCGGCCGCACCAAGGTCTACGAGTCGATCGTGCGCGGCGAGGACAACTTCGAGGCCGGCATTCCCGAGAGCTTCAACGTGCTCGTCAAGGAAATGCGCTCGCTGGGCCTCAACGTCGAGCTGATCAGCAACAAGCCGCGCCCCGGTGAGTTGCCGCCGGCCGAAGCCGCCGAGTGAGCCGGTTCATCCCGCTCTAGAGACGTTCTGCCGGCGGCACTGACGCCGCCGGCCCTTGGATTAGACGAAGCCGGGCAGGGCGGTGTTCCACCCCCGCCGGCGAGAGGAGACAGGCGATGAAGCAAGAGGTCATGAACCTTTTCGGCCAGCAGCCGGTGCAGCAGGCCTTCGACGCGATCAAGATCTCGATCGCGAGCCCGGAGAAGATCCTGTCCTGGTCGTATGGCGAGATCAAAAAGCCGGAGACCATCAACTACCGCACGTTCAAGCCGGAGCGCGACGGCCTGTTCTGCGCCCGCATCTTCGGGCCGATCAAGGACTACGAGTGCCTGTGCGGCAAGTACAAGCGCATGAAGTTCAAGGGCGTCATCTGCGAGAAGTGCGGCGTGGAAGTCACGCTCGCCCGCGTCCGGCGCGAGCGCATGGGCCATATCGAGCTCGCCGCTCCCGTCGCGCATATCTGGTTCCTGAAGTCGCTGCCCTCGCGCATCGGCCTGCTCATGGACATGCCGCTCAAGGACCTCGAGCGCATCCTCTATTTCGAGTCGTATGTGGTCATCGAGCCGGGCCTGACCCCGCTCAAGGACCGTCAGCTGCTCTCGGAAGAAGAGTATGTCCGCTGCCAGGAAGAGTACGGCGCCGACACCTTCACCGCCATGATCGGCGCGGAAGCCATCCGCGAGATGCTGCGCGCGCTCGACCTCGACCAGATCAACGCCGATCTCAAGCATGAGATCGCGACGACGACGTCGGAGCTGAAGCCCAAGAAGCTGATGAAGCGCCTCAAGATCATCGAGGCGTTCCAGCTCTCGGGCAACAAGCCGGAATGGATGGTCATGACCATCATCCCGGTGATCCCGCCCGATCTGCGTCCGCTCGTGCCGCTCGACGGCGGTCGCTTCGCGACGTCGGATCTGAACGACCTCTATCGCCGCGTCATCAACCGCAACAACCGCCTGAAGCGGCTGATCGAGCTGCGCGCGCCCGACATCATCATCCGCAACGAGAAGCGGATGCTGCAGGAATCGGTCGATGCGCTGTTCGACAACGGCCGTCGCGGCCGCGTCATCACGGGCGCCAACAAGCGCCCGCTGAAGTCGCTCGCCGACATGCTGAAGGGCAAGCAGGGCCGCTTCCGCCAGAACCTGCTCGGCAAGCGCGTCGACTATTCCGGCCGTTCGGTCATCGTCGTCGGCCCTGAGCTGAAGCTGCACCAGTGCGGCCTGCCCAAGAAGATGGCGCTGGAGCTGTTCAAGCCGTTCATCTATGCGCGCCTCGACGCCAAGGGCTACTCGACCACGGTCAAGCAGGCCAAGAAGCTCGTCGAGAAGGAGAAGCCCGAGGTCTGGGACATCCTGGACGAGGTCATCCGCGAGCATCCGGTGATGCTGAACCGCGCGCCGACGCTCCACCGCCTGGGCATCCAGGCCTTCGAGCCGACGCTGATCGAGGGCAAGGCGATCCAGCTTCACCCGCTGGTCTGCGCCGCGTTCAACGCCGACTTCGACGGCGACCAGATGGCCGTGCACGTTCCGCTGTCGCTGGAAGCGCAGCTCGAAGCGCGCGTCCTGATGATGTCGACCAACAACATCCTGCACCCGGCGAACGGCCTGCCGATCATCGTGCCGTCGCAGGACATCGTGCTGGGGCTGTACTACCTCTCGATCGTCTCGGACGGCGAGCCGGGCCAGGGCAAGGTCTTCGGCGACATCGGTGAGCTCGAATACGCGCTCTACGAGAAGGTCGTGACGCTTCACTCGAAGATCAAATACCGCTGGACCGGACTCGGGGCCGACGGCAAGGAATATACCAAGATCTACGACACGACGCCTGGGCGCGTGATCCTCTCGACCGCGCTGCCCAAGCACGCGAACATGACCTTCGACGTCAGCAACCGCCTGATGACCAAGAAGGAAATCTCGGGGATGATCGACGCCGTCTATCGCGGCTGCGGTCAGAAGGAGTCGGTGATCTTCTGCGACCGCATCATGTCGCTGGGCTTCACCCACGCCTTCAAGGCGGGCATCTCCTTCGGCAAGGACGACATGGTCGTGCCGGAGAACAAGTGGGAGATCGTCGACACAACCCGCGCGCTCGCCAAGGATTACGAGCAGCAGTATCAGGACGGCCTGATCACCCAGGGTGAGAAATACAACAAGGTCGTCGACGCCTGGGCGAAGTGCTCCGACAAGCTCGCTCAGGAGATGATGCTGCGCATCTCGACCGTGAAGAAGGACAAGAACGGTCGCGATCTGCCGATCAACTCGATCTACATGATGAGCCATTCGGGTGCGCGTGGTTCGCCGGCGCAGATGAAGCAGCTCGCGGCGATGCGCGGCCTGATGGCCAAGCCCTCGGGCGAGATCATCGAGTCGCCGATCATCTCCAACTTCAAGGAAGGCCTCGACGTTCTCGAGTACTTCAACTCGACCCACGGCGCCCGCAAGGGCCTGGCCGATACGGCGCTGAAAACGGCCAACTCCGGCTATCTGACCCGTCGTCTCGTCGACGTGGCGCAGGACGCCATCATCTCCGAGACCGATTGCGGCTCGGACAGCGGCATCAAGATGCGCGCCATCATCGACGCCGGCCAGGTCGTGGCTTCGCTCGGCATCCGTATCCTGGGTCGCTCCGCGGCCGAGGACGTCACGGATATCGACGGCAAGGTCCTCGTGCCGAAGGGCACGATGATCGAGGAAAGCCACATCGAGGCGATCAACGCCGCCGGCGTGCAGGAGGTGAAGATCCGTTCGGTGCTGACCTGCGCCACCAAGAACGGCGTCTGCGCGACCTGCTACGGCCGCGATCTGGCCCGCGGCACGCCCGTCAATATGGGCGAGGCCGTCGGCGTCATCGCGGCGCAGTCGATCGGCGAGCCGGGTACGCAGCTCACCATGCGTACCTTCCACATCGGCGGCGCGGCAACGATCGCCGACCAGTCCTTCACGGAGTCGAACTTCGAAGGCACGGTCAAGATCCGCAACCGCAACCTCGCCCGCAACTCGGACGGCGACCTGATCGCCATGGCGCGCAACATCGCCGTGGTCATCGTCGGCCCGGACGGGGCTGAGCGCGCGGTGCACCGCGTCCAGTTCGGCTCGAAGCTGCGGATTGACGAGGGCGACAAGGTCAAGCGCGGCCAGCGCCTGATCGAGTGGGACCCCTATTCCCGCCCGATCCTGGCGGAAGTCGACGGCACCGTCGGTTACGAGGACCTGGTCGACGGTATGTCGATCACCGAGACGACCGACGAGGCGACGGGCATCTCCAAGCGCGTCGTCATCGACTGGCGTGGCTCGGCCCGTACGTCGGACCTGCGTCCGGCACTGACGGTGCATGGCCCCGACGGCAAGATCGCGAAGCTCGCCCGTGGTGGCGAGGCTCGCTACATCCTGCCGGTGGAGGGCATCATCTCGATGGAGCCCGGCGCCTCGATCAAGGCCGGCGACGTGCTGGCGCGTGTCTCGACCGACTCGGCCAAGACCCGCGACATCACCGGCGGTCTCCCGCGGGTGGCGGAGCTGTTCGAGGCCCGTCGTCCGAAGGACGCGGCGATCATCGCCGAGAAGTCCGGCGTGATCGGCTTCGGCAAGGACTACAAGAACAAGCGTCGCGTCACGCTGACGCCGCATGACGGTTCCGAGGGGCTCGAGTACCTGATCCCCAAGGGCAAGCACATCCATCTCCAGGACGGCGACGTCGTGGAGACGGGCGACTACATCCTCGACGGCAACCCGGCACCGCACGACATCCTGGCGATCAAGGGCGTCGAGGAGCTGGCGGCTTATCTGGTGAACGAGATCCAGGAGGTCTATCGCCTCCAAGGCGTGGGCATCAACGACAAGCACATCGAGGTGATCGTCAGGCAGATGCTGCAGAAGGTCGAGATCACGGAGTCGGGCGACACCGACATCCTGACCGGCGACCAGGTCGACCGTATCGAGCTGCAGGAGATCAACGCGAAGATGAAGGAAGAGGGCAAGAAGCCCGCCTCCGGCGTCCCCGTGCTGCTCGGCATCACCAAGGCGAGCTTGCAGACCCGGTCGTTCATCTCGGCGGCGTCGTTCCAGGAGACCACCCGCGTCCTTACGGAAGCGGCGGTCAACGGCAAGTACGACACGCTGGAAGGCCTCAAGGAGAACGTCATTGTCGGCTCGCTGATCCCGGCCGGCACCGGCGCGCAGGTCGCCCGCATCAAGCAGGTGGCGACGCGTCGCGACGATCTCATCGTCGGCCAAAAGGCGGAAATGGCGGCGAAGGCCGCAGCCAAGGCGGCCAAGGCCGTCGAGGCGGCGCTGCCTGCGGCGGAGTAGGCCTCTGTCCCCACATGACGGGGACTGCAATCTGACGAAGCCGCTCCCGCAAGGGGCGGCTTCGTCGCATTTTTTGGCGCTGAAGGCCCCGGGGCAGGGGCTTTTCGGCGCCTGGGACCGAGAAGGGGGTTGACGCGAATCTATCCCCGAGTCATAAGCGCGCCACTGTCGGTGGTTGTCGGACACGTATGTCGCCTTAAGCCTTTGTTGCTGGCGAATTTCGCGACCGAAACTCCACCGGAACTCCAGCGTCGATTGACGACATGGCAAGATGCATGAATGCGGTGTGAGCCGTGTTCCTCTGCTGGCGAACGCGCCTGAGGCCCCTGACCGGGAGCCGATGGCGCGGCTTCGTTTGTGTCATGGCAACGACCGGCCTGGTCCGAGATTTAGCGATTTCCAAACGCTCAATGGGAGCGAGAGGCCAGAATGCCGACAATCAGCCAGCTCATTCGCAAGCCGCGTTCGCCCGTCAAGGCGCGCAACACCGCTCCGGCGCTCGAGTCCTGCCCGCAGAAGCGCGGCGTCTGCACGCGCGTCTACACGACGACGCCGAAGAAGCCGAACTCGGCGCTGCGTAAGGTCGCCAAGGTGCGCCTGACCAACGGTTTCGAGGTCATCGGCTACATTCCCGGCGAGGGCCACAACCTCCAGGAACACTCCGTGGTCATGATCCGCGGCGGCCGCGTCAAGGATCTTCCTGGCGTGCGCTACCACATCCTGCGCGGCGTGCTCGACACCCAGGGCGTCAAGAACCGCAAGCAGCGCCGTTCGAAGTACGGCGCCAAGCGTCCCAAGTAATTTCTGCCTGACCGGCAGGGGCAGTGAAGCCCGGGCCGGTTCGCAGCGTTGAAGATTTGACCGGAGACTAGACGATGTCCCGCCGCCATAGCGCCGAAAAGCGCGAAGTGATCCCGGATCCGAAGTTCCACGATATCATCGTGACGAAGTTCATGAATTCGGTGATGTATGAAGGCAAGAAGTCGACCGCTGAGCGGATCGTCTACGGCGCCTTCGACATCATCGAGAGCAAGATGAAGAGCGACCCGCTCGCCGTCTTCAAGAGCGCGCTCGAGAACGTCGCTCCGGCGATCGAGGTGCGTTCGCGCCGCGTCGGTGGCGCCACCTACCAGGTTCCGGTCGAGGTTCGCACCGAGCGCCGTCAGGCGTTGGCAATCCGCTGGCTGATCACGGCCGCTCGCGGCCGCAACGACAAGACGATGGTCGAGCGTCTCTCCTCGGAGCTGATGGATGCGGCCAGCAACCGTGGCAACGCGGTCAAGAAGCGTGAAGACACGCACCGGATGGCGGAAGCCAACCGCGCCTTCTCGCATTATCGCTGGTAATCGTCCGCTCGACCCCGGAAAGACGGAAGCATTCTCATGGCCCGTACCCATCCTATCGACCGTTATCGCAACTTCGGCATCATGGCCCACATCGATGCCGGCAAGACGACGACGACCGAGCGCATCCTGTTCTACACGGGCAAGTCGCATAAGATCGGCGAAGTCCATGACGGCGCCGCCACCATGGACTGGATGACGCAGGAGCAGGAGCGTGGCATCACGATCACCTCCGCTGCGACGACCTGCCTGTGGCGCGAGCATCGCCTGAACATCATCGACACCCCCGGCCACGTCGACTTCACCATCGAAGTCGAGCGTTCGCTGCGCGTGCTCGACGGCGCCGTCTGCGTGCTCGACGGCAACCAGGGCGTCGAGCCCCAGACCGAGACCGTCTGGCGCCAGGCCGACAAGTATGACGTGCCGCGCGTCGTGTTCGTCAACAAGATGGACAAGACCGGCGCCGATTTCTATCGCTGCGTCCAGGACATCATCGACCGCGTCGCCGGCAAGCCCGTCTGCCTGCAGATCCCGATCGGCGCCGAGTCCGATTTCGCCGGCGTCATCGACCTGATCAAGATGAAGGCGATCGTCTGGAACGGCGAGGCGCTGGGCGCCTCCTTCGAGGAGAAGGAGATCCCCGCCGATCTGCTCGCCAAGGCGACCGAGTATCGCGGCAAGCTGATCGAAGCCGCCGTCGACATGGACGACGCGGCGATGGAAGCCTATCTCGACGGCACCGAGCCTGATGCCGAGACGCTGCGTCGTCTCGTCCGCACCGCCGTGCAGCGTCGCGCCTTCCATCCCGTGCTTTGCGGTTCGGCCTTCAAGAACAAGGGCGTGCAGCCGCTTCTTGATGCGGTCGTCGACTTCCTGCCGTCCCCGGTGGATCGCGGCGAGATCAAGGGCATCGACTTCAAGACCGAGGAAGAGACCGTTCGTCATCCGACGGACGAGGATCCTTTCTCCATGCTCGCCTTCAAGATCATGGACGATCCGTTCGTCGGCACGATCACCTTCTGCCGCGTCTATTCCGGCAAGGTCGAAACCGGCCAGGGCGTGATCAACTCGACCCGCGACAAGAAAGAGCGCGTCGGCCGCATGCTGCTGATGCACGCGAACAACCGCGAGGACATCAAGGAGGCTTTCGCCGGCGACATCGTCGCCCTGGCCGGCCTCAAGGACGTCCGCACCGGCGACACGCTGTGCGATCCCCTCAAGGCGGTCATCCTCGAGCGCATGGAATTCCCCGAGCCGGTCATCACGATCGCGATCGAGCCGAAGTCCAAGGCCGACCAGGAGAAGCTCGGCCTGGCGCTCGCCAAGCTCGCCAACGAGGATCCCTCGTTCCGCGTTTCGACCGACCAGGAGAGCGGCCAGACCATTCTCAAGGGCATGGGCGAACTGCATCTCGACATCAAGGTCGACATCCTGCGCCGGACCTACAAGGTGGACGCCAACATCGGCGCTCCCCAGGTGGCCTATCGCGAGACGATCACCAAGAAGGCCGAGATCGACTACACCCACAAGAAGCAGACCGGCGGTACGGGTCAGTTCGCCCGTGTCAAGCTGGTGATCGAGCCCAACGAGACGGGCAAGGGCTTCGAGTTCGAGTCGAAGGTCGTCGGCGGCACCGTGCCGAAGGAATACATCCCCGGCGTCGAGAAGGGCCTCAACTCGGTCATCGGCTCGGGCGTCATCGCCGGCTTCCCGGTGGTCGACGTCAAGGTCACGCTGATCGACGGCGCCTTCCACGAAGTCGACTCGTCGGCTCTCGCCTTCGAAATCGCGTCGCGCGCCGCGCTTCGTGAAGGTCTGCAGAAGGGCGGCTCCGTGCTGCTTGAGCCGATCATGAAGGTCGAGGTCGTGACCCCGGAGGACTACACCGGTTCGGTCATCGGCGATCTGAACTCGCGTCGTGGCCAGATCCAGGGCCAGGACATGCGCGGCAACGCGGTCGTCGTGAATGCGATGGTCCCGCTCGCCAACATGTTCGGCTACGTCAACCAGCTGCGCTCGTTCAGCCAGGGACGCGCCAACTACACCATGCAATTCGATCACTACGAGCAGGTTCCGTCGGCGGTGGCCGCCGAGGTCCAGGCCAAGTACGCCTGATCACCAGCCCGACCTGCTTTAACGCAACAACGATTTGACTGACGGAGGCTACGATGGCCAAAGAGAAATTCGCTCGCACGAAGCCGCATTGCAACATTGGAACGATTGGTCACGTCGACCATGGCAAGACGTCCTTGACGGCTGCGATCACGAAGATCCTGGCGGAGTCGGGCGGCGCGACGTTCACGGCCTATGACCAGATCGACAAGGCTCCCGAGGAGAAGGCCCGCGGCATCACGATCTCGACGGCCCATGTCGAGTACGAGACGGCTGCGCGTCACTATGCCCACGTCGACTGCCCCGGCCACGCCGACTATGTGAAGAACATGATCACGGGCGCCGCCCAGATGGACGGTGCGATCCTGGTCGTGTCGGCCGCCGACGGCCCGATGCCGCAGACCCGCGAGCACATCCTGCTGGCGCGCCAGGTCGGCGTTCCCGCGCTGGTCGTGTTCATGAACAAGGTCGATCTCGTCGACGACGCCGAGCTGCTCGAGCTCGTCGAGATGGAGATCCGCGAGCTTCTGTCGAAGTACGACTTCCCCGGCGACGACATCCCGATCACCAAGGGTTCGGCCAAGGTTGCGCTCGACAACGGCGACAAGACCATCGGCCATGACGCGGTGCTCGCGCTGATGAAGACGGTCGACGAGG
>NNBT01002760.1_pt1 | contig 20456 bp, 18 predicted proteins | sample 1173831 | NCBI WGS metagenome assembly NNBT01 (sample SAMN07173936, study PRJNA388173) | plant metagenome | isolation source: symbiotic tissue sample KVJ10 | place: Norway: Troms, Kvaloya island | reverse complement strand
CTACTGGCATGATTGAGCTGTGCACAGCTGAGAGACACCAGATGATCCCAACTGGTGAACGACTTATCGTAGGCGTCCCCTTTGCAGCGCTCGACGATGGCGGCAAATTGCCTGCGATCAATGGGTTTAAGAAGGCTCGTGAGAATGCTAGCAGTGAAGCGCATGCCCGTCTCTCTTTCTGTGTCTCGACAACCAGAAAGTATCAGGAAATCCCTGATTTGGCGGGCATGCACCCGCGACATATAGAATCTTCCCCGGACAGCCCTGCCGCTCCGCGGGAGAGAGGGATGATCAACCGGTCCATTTCTGGCGCATGGTCACCAGTTCCTCGGCGGCGGTCGGGTGCAGCGCCATGGTGGCGTCGAAATCGGCCTTGGTGGCCCCTTTCTTGACGGCGATGCCGAGAAGCTGCGCCATCTCGCCGGCATCGGGGCCGACGATATGGCAGCCCAGCACCTTGTCGCTGGCGGCATCGACGACGAGCTTCATCAGCATGCGCTCGTCTCGGCCCGTCATGGTGTGGCGCATCGGGCGGAAGGTCGTCTTGTAGATATCGATCTTGGGATGGAGGTCGCGCGCCTGCGCCTCGGTCAAACCCACGGTCCCGATCTCGGGCTGCGAGAAAACGGCGGTCGGCACATTGGTGTGATCGACGGCAATGTCGCGCCCGCCGAACACGGTATCGGCGAAGGCATGGCCCTCGCGAATGGCGACCGGGGTCAGATTGAGCCTATTGGTGACGTCGCCGACCGCATAGATATTGTCGACGGTGGTGCGTGAATAGTCGTCGACCTTCACCGCATAATGCGGGGTGAGCTCGACGCCGGCCTTTTCGAGATCGAGGCCCGTGACATTGGGAATGCGTCCCGTCGCATACATGATCTTGCTGGCGCCGAAGACGGCGCCGTCGCTGCAGGTGATGCGCACGCCGTCGCCCGACCTTTCGATATTCGTCACGTCGCAACGCAGGCGGAACTCGATCCCCTTCTTCTTCATCTCGGCGGTGAGATGGTCGCGCAGGTCCTCGTCGAAGCCGCGCAGGATCTTCTCGCCGCGATAGATCAGCACCGTCTCGACGCCGAGATTATTGAAGATGCCGGCGAATTCGACCGCGATATAACCGCCGCCGACGATGCAGATGCGGCGCGGCAGCTGCTCGAGATGGAAGGCCTCGTTGGAGGTGATGGCGAGCTCGCGGCCCGGCAGATGCAGCGGCACGAAAGGCGTCGCGCCGGTCGCGATGAGGATATATTTGGCAGTTATCTTGCGGCCGTCGGACATCACCACCGTGTGGCGGTCCTCGAGGACGGCGCGCCCCATGATCAGCTCGGCGCCGGCGCTTTCGAGATTGCGGATATAGGCCTTGTTGAGGCGGTCGATCTCCTTGTCCTTGTTGGCGACGAGCGTCTGCCAGTCGAAGGAGACTTTCTCGGTGGTCCAGCCGAAGCCCACCGCGTCCTCGAAGGCTTCCGCATAGTGGCTCGCATAGACGAAGAGCTTCTTCGGCACGCAGCCGCGGATCACGCAGGTGCCGCCGACACGATATTCCTCGGCGACCGCGACCCTGGCGCCATGCTGGGCGGCGATACGCGCGGCCCGCACACCGCCGGAACCGGCGCCGATGACGAAGAGATCATAGTCGTACTGGGTCATTTCTTCAGGGTCTCGACGCCGTTTTCGGTGGCGATGATGGCGAGGCTCGCCATGCCGATGAAGAGCCCGTGATCGACGACGCCCGGGATGGACGACAGCGCGGCCGCAAGCTTCTCAGGATTTTCGATGCGACCCAAGGCGCCGTCGAGAATGACATTGCCGTTGTCGGTGACGAAGGGCTTGCCGTCGCGCATGCGCAAAGTGAGCGGGCCCTTGTTGCCCGACCAGGCGAGCGCCTGGTCGATCTTCATGGCGGTGGCCTTGAGGCCGAAGGGGACGACTTCGACCGGCAACGGAAACTTGCCCAGCGTCGCGACCTTCTTGGTGTCATCGGCGATGACGATCATCTTGCGCGACGAGGACGCGACGATCTTCTCGCGCAGCAGCGCGCCGCCGCCGCCCTTGATGAGGCGCAGCTCGCTGTCGAGCTCGTCGGCGCCGTCGACGGTGATGTCGAGCGCCGGCGTCTCGTCGAGCGTGGTGAGCCTGATGCCGAGGCTCTCGGCCTGCTGGCGCGTCGCTTCCGAAGTCGGCACGCAGACGAGATCCCAGCCTTGGCGGACCTTCTCGCCCACCGCATCGACGAAATGCTTGGCGGTCGAGCCGGTGCCGAGGCCCAGCTTCATGCCGGAGGAGATGTGAGCGATGGCGGCGAGCGCCGCGGCCTTCTTTCGATCATCAGGTGTCATGAAGCCTCGGCGTTTCTTGGGAGCGTTTGTTTGCCCTCTCCCCCGGCGGGAGAGAGGGCATGTTCCAATTACGAGCCGAGACCGCCCATCAGCATGTATTTGATCTCGGTGAATTCCTCGACGCCGTGGCGCGAGCCTTCGCGGCCGATGCCGGATTCCTTCACACCGCCGAAGGGCGCCACCTCGGTCGAGATGATGCCTTCATTGATGCCCACCATGCCGTATTCGAGGCCTTCGGCGACCCGCCAGATACGGCCGATGTCGCGCGAATAGAAATAGCAGGCGAGGCCGAATTCGGTGTCGTTGGCCATGCGGATCGCTTCTTCCTCGATCGAGAAGCGGAAGAGCGGCGCCACCGGGCCGAAGGTCTCCTCACGCGCCACCGCCATCTTGGTGGTGACATCGCGCAGGATCGTCGGCTCGAAGAAATTGCCGCCGAGCTCCTTGCCGCCGACCACGACCTTGGCGCCCTTGCTGACCGCGTCGTCGATATGCTCGCGCACCTTCTTGACCGCCGCCTCGTTGATGAGCGGACCAGTGGTGATGCCCTGCTCGACGCCGTTGCCGACTTTCAGCTTGTTCACGGCGTCGGCGAATTTCGCGGCGAAGGCGTCATAGACCTTGTCCTGCACCAGGATACGGTTGGCGCAGACGCAGGTCTGGCCGGCATTGCGGTACTTCGATGCCATGGCGCCCTGCACCGCGGCATCGAGGTCGGCATCGTCGAAGACGATGAAGGGCGCGTTGCCGCCGAGTTCGAGACCGACCTTCTTCACCGTCGTGGCGCACTGCTGCATGAGCAGCTTGCCGATCTCGGTCGAGCCGGTGAAGGTCAGGATGCGCACCAGCGGGTTGGAGGTCAGCTCGGCGCCGATCGGACGGGCCTTGCCGGTGAGGATGTTGAAGACGCCGGCCGGGATGCCGGCACGCTCGGCGAGCTCACACAAGGCAAGAGCCGAGAGCGGCGTCTCGCTCGCCGGCTTGCAGACGAAGGTGCAGCCGGCAGCGAGAGCCGGGCCTGCCTTGCGGGTGATCATCGCATTGGGGAAGTTCCACGGCGTGATGGCGGCGACGACGCCGATCGGCTGGCGGATGGTGACGATGCGGGCATGGGGCCAGGGCGAGGGAATGGTCTCGCCATAGATGCGCTTGGCTTCCTCGGCGAAGAACTCGACGAAGGAGGCGCCATAGGCGATCTCGCCGCGCGATTCGGCGAGCGGCTTGCCCTGCTCGGCGGTCATGATCTGGGCGAGGTCTTCCTGGTTCTCCATCATCAGGTTGAACCACTTGCGCAGAATGGCGGCGCGCTCCTTGGCGGGCTTGGCGCCCCACGCCTTCTGGGCCTTGCCGGCCGCTTCGATGGCGGCCTTCGCCTCGGCCTGGCCGAGATTCGGCACCGCGGCAATGACGTCGTCATTCACCGGATTGGTGACGTCGATCGATTCCGTGCCCGACACCCACTTGCCGCCGATGTAGCACTTGTCCTTGAGCAGCGATTTGTCTTTGAGGATGTCTTTGAGCGCCTGGGTCTTGCGGATATCCATGATCCGGTCTCCTTGTCCGTTGGAACCGTCGATCCTGAGGATGAGGGTTCTATAGGTGAATATAGGGGGCGCCGGCCTGGGGCCTCGGCACCTTCGCGGCGGCGTCTTAGCACAAGGGCAGGTCAAACCGCAAAACCCTGCGGCCTCATGGCAGCCGCGCGGCCTCTGCGGCTTGCCAATCCAGGTTCCATTGCCGATAAGGCCCGCCATGACCCGCAAAGCCGTAATCTTCGATCTCGACGGGACGCTCGTCGACACCGCCCCCGATCTGTGGCGCGCCACCAATCATGTGATGTCCGAATGCGGACGCCGCGCCGTGACGCTCGATGAGGTCAGGGCCTTTGTCGGCCATGGCGCACGGAAGCTCATCCAGCGCGGCCTGGCGGCCACGGGCGAAGAATATGACGCCCCGGCGATCGAGCCCCTCTATGAGAAATTCGTCGCCTATTACCGCGACAATATCGCCGTCGGCAGCGTCCCTTTCCCGGGTTGCCTGGCGCTGCTCGACCGGCTGAAGGCTGAGGGAATCAGCCTCGGCGTGTGCACCAACAAGCAAGAAGGCCTGTCGGTGAAGCTCATCGAGACGCTCGGCATGACTTCCTATTTCGACGCCATCATCGGGGCCGACACGATCGGCATCGCCAAGCCCGATCCCGCGCCCTATCGCGAGGCCTTGCGGCGCATGGACCGGGAGGGCGCGCCCTCGCTCCTGGTCGGGGACAGTGAAACGGACGTGCTGACCGCGCGGGCCGCCGGGGTTCCGGTTGTCGGTGTCACTTTCGGCTATACGCCCCGCCCCATCGCGGAATTCAATCCCAACAGCGTCATCGACCGCTTCGACGAGGCCTATGGCCCCATCATGGCGCTGCTGGAAGGCTGACTATTTCGAGGGTGGATGGTGGGCGATACTGGACTCGAACCAGTGACCCCTGCGATGTGAACACAGTGCTCTACCAACTGAGCTAATCGCCCGTATCAGGGTGCCGCGATATAGGGTCGCCTCTCTAGGAAAGTCAAGGTTGCCGCTGTGGGCTATCCCGCCCTAATCTTGGAGCGTCGTGACGTCATCCGTTATGAGGGCCCCGGCCGCTGCCGCTCGCCAGCAAAACCATCCAGATGCCCCGCAATCTTGCCCTGGTGCACAAACCAGGCTGGCAGGCGCTCGAGGATTTCGCGGCGATTCGGCGTCTCGGACGTCGCCGCCACGGCGGGCGCTGATCGAGTGAGTTCGTTACGATGCGACCTGACGGCTCGACTTTACGGGCCGCCTCACTCTATTCTTCGGGGAACGAAAATACTGCAGGTGACGTCTGTTTATGAGCTCCTCCTCTTATTACTCCGCCCTTGGCGGCCATCCGCCGCAGAGCGATCTCCTGACCGGGCGCGCCGTTTTTACCGAAGCCTATGCCGTCATCCCCAAGGGCGTGATGCGCGACATCGTGACGAGCTACCTGCCCTTCTGGGATAAGACGCGGGTCTGGATCATCGCCCGTCCGCTCTCCGGCTTCGCCGAGACCTTCTCGCAATATATCGTGGAAGTCGAACCGGGCGGCGGCAGCGCGGCGCCGGAGCCCGATGACAAGGCGGAGGGCGTTCTTTTTATCGTCGAAGGCTGCCTGGCGCTGACCCTTGAGGGAAAACGTCATGAGCTGACCCCGGGAGGTTTTGCCTATATTCCGCCGGGCTCGGACTGGTCGGCCCGAAATGACGCTGCGACAGCGGTAAAGTTTCACTGGATCCGCAAGTCCTATGAGGCGGTCAACGGCCTCGCGACCCCGCCGGCTTTCGTCGCCAATGAAAAAGACATCACACCCGTTCCCATGCCGGGCACCGACGGCCGCTGGGCGACCACCCGATTCGTCGATCCCGCCGATCTGCGCCATGACATGCACGTGACCATCGTCACCCTGGCGCCGGGGGCGGTGATTCCTTTCGCCGAAACCCACGTCATGGAGCATGGGCTCTATGTCCTGGAGGGCAAGGCCGTCTACCGGCTGAATCAGGACTGGGTGGAGGTGGAGGCTGGCGATTTCATGTGGCTCAGGGCCTTCTGCCCACAGGCCTGTTATGCCGGCGGTCCCGGAAAATTCCGCTATCTTCTCTATAAGGACGTCAACCGGCATATGCGCCTGCCGGTTTTCCGGTGAGTCTCGGCGGCCAACTCCCGCGATCAGGGTTAGCCGTTTCTTAAACCACCGGTATAACAACTTTAGATTGCATTCATACTCTTAAAAGTTGTATTCTCTTCGTTTTTCCCAGTAATTGGCCCCCGGTTAATGTGGCAAACCGGCAACACTCGCCAGGATTCTGACACGGTGCTGCCTAGGTTACTTGACGCTGGAACCTGCCGGGAAGAAGGTACGCCCATGCACGATTCAGTCGTGCAGCCTTCCAGCACCGGTTTGTAGGGGATCGGGGGGCCGCTTTAAACACTCCAAGAAGTGGGAGAGACATAATGAAGATGATGAAGTGGGCGCTTCTGGGCGGTGCGGCGGTTGCCGTTACAGCCACGGCTGCTCGCGCTGACGATCTGTCGGCCTTGAAGGCGCAGATCGAGCAGCTGCAGTCGCGCGTGTCGCAGCTTGAGGCCCAGCCGCAGGCTTCGATGCCGTCGGGCTACAGCCTCCTTTCGATCCGTGACGGTCAGGGCACCTATGAAGGCGTGCTCCCTGAGCGTTATGCCGATCGTGTCCGTGAAGAATCGGGCTTCACGCTCTCGGTCGTTCCGACCGCTGACGCGGCTCCGGCYGCYGAAGTGTCGGTGTCCGGTGAAATCCGTACGGCTCTGATCTACACGGATATCGATACCGAAGACTTCGACGACAATCTCGACGTCAAGGTTCGTGGCCGTATCTTCGTCAAGGGCAAGGCTGATACGGCCGTCGGTGAAGTCGGTGGTTACTTCCGTCTTCAGGCTGATGGCGGCGGCAACTTCTCGGACTATTCCGAAGCCACCAAGATGAACAAAGCCTATGGCTGGTGGAAGTTCGCTCCGGAATGGGAGCTGATGGCCGGCTATAATGACAACACCGCTGCTCTGCAGGTCGGTTGGGACTGGCTCGCGGCTTCCGGCCCGGTGTCGTCCTTCGGCCCGTCGAACATCAACAACGAGCAGATGCGCCTGACCTACTCGTCCGGTCCGCTGTCCTTCGCCATCGCGGTTGAGGATCCGGATGCCGGCACGACCTTCGGCATCTTAGTGACAAAGGATGTTGTTCCCGATGGCCCGGATGGAGATTTGCTGCCTGACGTAGTGACGAACACCAACCTGGTTTCGGCCACCACTGTTGACCGTGCGGACATCCCGGCGGTCGCAGGCTACCTGATGTATTCGTCGGACGCCTTCACGGCCCAGATTGCCGGTCTCTATCAGACCGACGATCTCGGCGACAGCGACGACTGGGCGATCGGCGGCGGTGCCACGGTCGGTCTCGGCGAGATGTTCCAGCTGACCGCTGGCGCAGTCTATGGCGAAGGCACCAAGCAGTACGAGAACAACATCTCTCAGCTCACGGTTGACGAGGAATTTTGGGGTGCGTCGGTCGGCTTGCTGGCCAACCTCTCGGAAGACACCCGCCTCGAACTCGGCGTCGGCTATGAAGACTACGAGAATGCCGGCACGGCGCTCGGCTTCGGCGGCGGTGTCTATTGGGATCCGGTCAGCCAGGTCACCCTGGGCATCGGCGCGACCTATATCGATCGCGGCGACACGGCCAAGCTCGGTATCGTCGAAGTTGATCCGCCGGTAGGCCCCAACTTCAACGAGATCCAGGTCGTCGAATCGGAAGACGCGGACAGCCTCGAGATCTTCTTCGGAACCTGGCTCAGGTTCCCGTAACGAAAAGGATCAAGTCTAGTTAGGTTGTTCCCACTTCTTGGCTAGGCAAGATCCCCTACGGGGAGGCCCCTGCTGAACTGAACAGCGGGGGCCTTCTTCATTGTCAGAGACCGTTCCTTTGTGCGAGCGAGGCCAAGCCCCTCGAGGGAATTCTGTCACGCCCGGTGCGACCATCCTGCTCGATGGACTATGGCTTCGCCCGTTTCCAGCACCCGTACGACAGGTGGAACTTCGCCAAGTCCGTCGACGGAGTGATCATCACTTTGCCCGCCGGCCAAGGGCTACTCCTGTGCTGACACTTCCGGCCCCTGAAGGGCCGGAAGATGCAGGGGCGAAGCGCGCTACTTGATTTCATGCCCCTGGAGGATGCGCTGTGCTGGCGCCCAGCCGATGTAGCGGGACTGTGTCCAACCCTCGGCGGGTTCGAGCGTCTCTATTGCCGCCAGAGAATCGATGCGTATTTCGTCCCAGGCATGGATGACCCGGCCGTCGCCGAGATGAAGTCCGACATGGCCGTAATTTTCGTGTTTACCCACAATGTCGCCGGTCATATTGTAGAAGACGAAAGCGCCGCGCGGCGGTATCTCCATTATGTTTCCTGAGACACCATATTCATCGGCCGATTCCTTGGCCGAGCTGCCGCCGAAGATCTCGATGGCATTGGCTTCTTCGTAGGCATCCTCGACGAAAGCGAGGCAGCGGAAGCAATAATCGTCGCGGCCGAGCTGACGCTCCGCCCAGGCGATAGCGTTATCGATGTAGAGTTCGGTTTGATTTTTCACGGTGTGAATGTCCTGTCGAGATAAAGAGGGCTTCCGTCGCAAGTAAAATTTTCGCGAAACGCGCCATTTGACCCTCCTTCTGCAGAACATCGATCGAGGCTCGGATACATAGGAGTTTACTCTGCCGATGCAAGGGTGGCTTGACGCATCATCCGAGCGCGGCAATACAGGCGATCATGACCGAACAAATATCTGCCGATGCCGAAGTCACGCTGCGTCGCATCTCCGCCACGACGGTGTGGGATGTGTGCGTCTTGAGCAACACGCTGTCGCCCGAGCACCGCAATCTGGTCGCCGACAACGGCGCCTCGATCGCGCAGGCGCATTTTTCCGAGAATGCCTGGATGCGCGCCATCTATGCCGGCGAGACGCTGGTCGGCTTCGTCATGCTCCATATCGGCGCCGATTACGATGACGGGATCGACTGTCCGGGCGCCTTTCTGTGGCGCCTGATGGTCGGTGGTCCCTATCAGCGCAAAGGTTATGGCGAGAAGGCGATCGCCCTCATCGTGCGCGACCTCAAGGCGCGCGGCTTCACCGAACTCTATACCAGCTATGGCCAGGAGACCGGCAACGCCGCGGGCTTCTACAAGCGCCTTGGCTTCGTGACGACCGGCGAAATGTATGACGATGATGTCGAGGCGGTGCTGAAATTCTGATCAGCCGTGCGAGGCAAGCGCCTGCGCATAATGCTTGGGGTCGAGCCTGAGGGTCAGCAAGGCGACGATGAGGATCAGCACCAACTGCAGCGCCCAGATAAGGGCGAAATCCGGCACGAAGGCATGCAGGGCCGAAATCAGCAGCGGGACCAAAGCGGCGATAATGAAGCCGCCGCCCTGCATGGCGGCGCTCAGCGCGCCGGCGCGCCACGGATCGGCGAGATGGTCGAGGCTGATCACCAGGGCAAGGGCGAAACAGCCACCGAGTCCTGAGCCCAGCAGAGCAGCGATAACATAAGGGCTGAGCCCGGGCGCGAAAATAAGCGCGCCAAATCCCGAGAGCTGGAGCGCGAGCGCCAGCCAGAACCACGGCCGCTTATCGCGCGCGTGGCGGCTGAGAATCGGCAGGCCGAGCGCCGTCACCGTCTGGGCGAGGGCCATGACCGCGACGATGGTGCCGCCCGTCGCGGCTGAATGACCGAGACTCTGAAAGAAGGGCGCGAGCCAGGCGACGGTGAGCGAATAGCCGCTATTGACCAGTCCGAAACAGAACATCAACAGGATCGCGCGCGGGGTGCGCCAGTAGGCCGGCATCGGACCGAATTCGGCGCGCTTGCGCGGGGCGACCTTGCCGATGATCAGGGCGGCGAGGAAGGCGCCCACCAGCGCCAGCGGCGCGAACATCGCCAGCGCCAGTTCCCAGTTCGCCACCGCGGTGGCGATGCGCGGTGAGAGATAGGCTCCGAGCGCGCCGCCGCCCATCAGGGCTGCCGAATAAAGGCCGGTCATGGCGGAGACGCGGTGCGGAAAGCCGGCCTTGAGAATTCCCGGGAAGACCGCCTGGACGGCGGCGACACCCAGGCCGCAGATCAAGGCCGTTGCCAGAAGCAATATTTGCCCATGGGCGACGCCGCGCAATGCGAGACCGATGCCAAGCAGCAGCAAACCCGCGATGACCACGCCGCGCCCGCCGAGGGTTGCCTGCAGGCGAGGGGCGGTGAAGCCCAGCACACCCATCAGGAACATCGGCAGGAAGGTCATGACCGACAGCGCCGTCATGCTCATGCCGGTCGCCTCCGATATCTGCGGCGCCAGCGGACCGATGGCGGTGAGGAAGGGACGCAGATTGAGGCCGACGACGATGATGAGCAGCACGAAGGCGAGGCTGCGCCCGGCTGGCGCCGCGTCTTGTGATGGGCCGGCGGTCACGTCGGCAACGCGCGGGCGTAACGTTTGAGGATGGCGGCGGTGTCGCCGTCGGAGTTGGGCGCGCGCAGATCGGCCCTGACCGCGACGGATTCGAGATGATGCAGCATCAGTGCCTCGGCGACGCTTGCATCCCCGGCCTGAAGCGCCGCGATAATTCGGACATGCTCGTCGACGGCGCATTCGGAAGAATGCAGACGCGCGAAACGGGCAAGGATCAGCGAGCTGCGCGACACGGTTTCGCTGACGAAGCGGGTGAGAACCTGGGAGCCGGTCAGCTCGGCGAGCAGGAGGTGGAATTCACCCGCCAGCCTGATCGAGAGCGGACCGTTCACCGGGCGGGCGCGTTCCTCCTGCTCGACATGCCGGCGTAGGCGCTTTACGTCATCGGGCTTGAGATTGCCGGCGAGGCGGCGGATGACTTCGCTCTCGAGCATGCGGCGCAGCGCGAAGATGTCACGGGCATTCTCGGCGCTGGGCTCCGCAACGAAAGAGCCGCGATTGGCCTGATGATCGACAAGGCCGTCGCCGCGCAATTGCTGCAGGGCGGCGCGCACGCTGGTGCGGCTGACCTTGAATTCGCCGGCAATGACGTCCTCGGCGAGTTTGGTGCCGGGCTTCAGGCTCTGCTCGAGAATGGCGTCGCGCAGCGCCTGATAGACATTTTCCGCACGGCTCCGTTTTTGCGGCACGTCGCCCATCCTCACCTTGCGCCTCCTGCCGGTCTCGTCGAATTCGCTCTCTTGCGCAATGGTGTTGTCATTATGTGTACATTACTGTATACAGTTTTTGTGTGCAAGTCGTCGATTGGCTAAAATCGGGACAGGGCAACAAAAACAAAGCGATGGAGGGAGTGCATGAATAAATCTGTTCTCGCCCTGGCGGCCGCGGCCGCCCTGGGTGCGATGGCGATGTCGGCCGGGGCCGCGACGCTCGATACGGTCAAGGGCCGCGGCAAGCTGATCTGTGGCGTCTCGCTGGCGACGCCGGGTTTCGCCGCCCCGGACGACAAGGGCCGCATGATGGGCTTCGACGCCGATATCTGCCGCTCGATCGCCGCCGCCGTGTTCGGCGACGGCGAAAAGGTCGATTTCGTCCCCACCAATATCAATACGCGCTTCCAGGCGGTGCAGTCGGGTGAGGTCGACGTGCTGTCGCGCCAGACGACACTCACTTATACGCGCGAGGCTTCGCTCGGGCTCGATTTCGGGCCGACCGTCTTCTATGACGGCCAGGGTCTCATGGTGGCGAAGAGCCTCGGCGTCGCGAGCGCCAAGGAGCTGAAAGATGCGGCGATCTGCACGCTGCCCGGCACGACCACGGCGCAAAACCTGAGCGATTTCTTCCGCACCCTCGGCGCCAAGTTCGAGCTCGTCGTGTTCGAAAGCCCGGATGAGAACCGCGCCGCCTTCTTCGGCGGCCGCTGCCAGGCGATTTCCTCGGATCGCTCCGATCTGGCTTCGATCCGCGCCGTCGCCAACAATCCCGACGACTATATCCTCCTGCCGGAAACCATCTCGAAGGAGCCGCTGGCCCCCGCCGTGCGGCAGAATGATTCCGCCTGGCGCGACATCGTCTCGTGGTCGGTGTGGATGCTGATGGCGGCCGAAGAGAAGGGTATCACCCAGGCCAATGTCGATGAGAAGCTCAAGAGCGAGGATCCGGAAATCCAGCGCATGCTGGGCGTCACCGACGATCTCGGCCCGATGCTCGGCCTCGACAAGAAATGGGGCTACAACATCATCAAGGCCGTCGGCAATTACGGCGAAGTGTTCGAGCGCAGCCTGGGCCAGGGCACCCGCCTCGGCATGACGCGCGGGCCCAACACGCAATGGAATGCGGGCGGGCTCCTCTACGCACCGCCGATCCGCTGAGACGAGGCGCGCGCCGCCGGTGCTTGATCCGGCGGCGCGGGCCCCTTGCTGCATGACCCTGTTCTACGACAAGCGGTTCCGCGCCTGGTTCTACCAGTTCTGCGCGGTGGGGATCGTCCTCATCGCCGGCTGGCTCATGTTCGTGACCGTCAGCGACAATCTCGCCAAGCAGAATATCGCCACCGGCTTCGGCTATCTCGATCGCCAGGCCGGCTTCATCATCAGCGAAACGACCATTCCCTATCAGGAGACCGACACGATCGGGCGTGCGCTCCTGGTCGGCATCGCCAATACGGTCAAGGTCTCGCTCCTGGCGGCGATCCTCGGATCCATCATCGGGCTTCTCGTCGGGATTGGCCGCATGTCGCGCAATCCGCTGCTCCAGCGCCTGATGCTTGTCTATGTCGAAGCGCTGCGCAACGTGCCGCTGCTGCTCTATCTCTTTCTCTGGTACGCCATCCTCCTCTTGATGCTGCCGTCGGTGAAGGACGCGCTGGAGCTGGCTCCCCATATCTATCTCTCCAATAGCGGCCTCGTGATGCCGTCCTTCACCTTTGAGAAGGGCGCGGTGTTCCTGCGCTGGACCGTCATTCTCGGCATCATCGCCGCCTTCTTCATCCGCCGCGCCGCGCTGCGCCGACGTGTCGAGACTGGACAGCCGAATCACGGCGGCGTGGCGGCGCTCCTGGCCCTCATCGGGCCGGCGCTCGTGCTGGTGCTGCTGGGCGGTGTCGCCATCACCTGGGAGGTCCCCGAAGCCGGACGATTCCGGATCACCGGAGGGTTGCATATTAGGCCGGAATTCGTCGCCCTTCTGGTGGGCCTGGCGCTCAGCGTCTCGGCGAGCGTCGCCGAGATCGTGCGCGCCGGCATTCAGGCGATCAACAAGGGCCAATGGGAAGCGGCCACGGCGCTCGGGCTTCCGCGCGGCCGGGTGATGCGCCTCGTCATCCTGCCGCAGGCCTTGCGGCTGATGGTGCCGCCGCTCACCAATATTTATCTCACGGTGTTCAAGAACAGCTCGCTCGCCATCGCCATCGGCTATCCCGATCTGGTGATGGTCTCCAATACGGTCATGAACCAGACCGGCCAGGCAATCGAAACCATCGCCATCTTCATGGCGGTCTATCTCGGTCTGTCGGTGACGATCTCGCTCTTCATGAACTGGTACAATGCGCGCGTCGCGCTGAAGGAGCGCTGAGATGGCCGAGCTTCAGCTGTCCACTCCTCTTGGCCCGCCGCGGCAAGCGCGTCCCTGGATCAAGAATCTGTTCGGAACGCCGAGCAATGCGTTGATCACCGTGTTTTGTGTGCTGGCGCTTGGTCTTGTGGCCAAGGTCGCCATCGGCTGGCTGCTGATCGATGCGATCTTCACGGGCACCCCGGCCGATTGCAAAGCGGGCGGCGGCGCCTGCTGGCCATTCCTCGGCGCCAAACTGCGCTACATGATCTTCGGCTTCTATCCCTATGAAGAGCAGTGGCGCCCCTTCGCGGCATTGCTTCTGTTCCTCGGCGCGGCGCTCGTCTCGATGACGCCGCGTTTCTGGAGCCGGGGACTGCTGCTCGTCTGGATCTTCGGACTGGTCCCGGCACTCTACATCCTGATGGCCGGTGGTGTGCTGGGCCTCAGTGCCGTGCCGAGCTCGAAATGGGGCGGCCTGCCGCTGTCCTTCATGCTGTCCTTCATCGGACTCGCCGCGGCTTTGCCGCTCGGCATCGCGCTTGCTCTGGCGCGCCAGTCGGATCTCCCCGCCATCCGGGTGCTCGCCATCAGCTTCATCGAAATCGTGCGCGGCGTTCCCTTGATCAGCCTGTTGTTCCTGGCGACGGTGATGCTGCCCTTGTTCATGCCGGAAGGGGTGACGATCGACAAGTTGCTGCGCGCCCAGGTGGCGATCATCCTCTTCGCCGCCGCCTATATTGCCGAGATCGTGCGCGGCGGGCTGCAGGCGGTCCCCAAAGGACAGATCGAGGCCGGCAATGCGCTGGGGCTGCATTACTGGCTCATCATGCGCAAGATCGTGCTGCCGCAGGCCTTGAAGAAGGTCATTCCGCCCCTGGTTTCGCTGTTCATCGGCTTCTTCCAGGACACGACGCTGGTGACGATCATCGGTCTCCTCGACTTCCTCGACACGGTGCGCTCAGCCTTGCGTGATCCGAACTGGCAGGGCATTGCGGTGTTGGAAGGTTATCTCTTCGCCGCCTTCGTCTATTTCGCCTTCAGCGCACTGATGGGCGCCTATAGCCGCTTCCTCGAGCGCCATTACAGGACCACACATGACTAGCCACATCACCGTCATCCGCAATGCCGAGCGCGTCGTCGCTTATGACGCGGCGCGGAAGGCTCACGCCTATCTGTCCGATGGCGACGTCGCCTTCGACCGGGCCGGCTTCATTCAGGTCGGCGGGCGCTATGAGGGGGCTTTCGGCACGGAGGTTTCCGGGCGCGGCAAGATGGTTTTGCCGGGCTTCGTCAATGTGCATTGCCATTCGGGCGAGGAGCCGGTCGCCAAGGGTATCTTCGACGACATGGGCACGCCGGCGCTGTGGGGCAACGCGCTTTACGAATATTCGAACCTGATCGAGATCAGTCCCGAAGCGGTCGAGGCGTCCCTGACGGTGATGCTGGGCGATCTCTTGCGCAGCGGCGTCACGACGCTGGTCGACATTGCCGGACCGCATGAGGCGTGGCTGCCGACCCTGGCGAAGAGCGGCGCCCGTGCTTATGTGGCGCCGGGCTTCCGAGAGGCGCAGTGGCATGTGGAGGGGAGTCATCGTCTCGATTTCCACTGGGACAAAGCCAAAGGCCGAGAAGCCTTTGCCCGCGCGCTCGCCGTCGTCGACGAAGCGCGCGCCCATCCGTCGGGCCGGCTCGGCGGCATCGTCTCGCCGTCACAGATCGAGACCTGCTCGGCCGATTTGCTGCAGGACGCGATGCAGGCGGCCCGGTCGCGCGGCGTGCCTATCACCGTCCATGCGGCGCAGACCATGAGCGAGCACGAGGAGCTCCTGCGCCGCACTGGGCTCACCGCCGTGCACTATCTCGAGGAGCTCGATCTGCTCGCCGATAATCTCATCATCGGCCATTGCATCTTTATCGACAGCCACAGCTGGACGCGCCAGCGGACGCGGCGCGATGTCGAGCTCCTGGCCGCGTATCGTGCCAATGTCGCCCATTGCCCGGTCACTTTCGCAAGAAGCGGTATGGTGCTGGAATCGATCGGCGCTTATCGCCGCCAGGGTGTCAATGTGGCGCTCGGCACCGACAGCTATCCCTACAACATGATCGAGGAGATGCGTCAGGCGCTGATCTGCGGACGTATCGCCGGCAAGAGCTTCGCCGATGTCGCGACGGCCGACGTGCTCGACATGGCGACGCTCGCCGGCGCCAAGGCGCTGGGGCGCGACGATATCGGCGGTATCGCCGCCAAGGCGAAAGCCGATTTCGTCGTCGTCGATCTCCGGCACCCTGCGATGCAGCCCGTTTATGATCCGTTGCGTAATCTCCTTCATTGCGCGGCGGAGCGCGCCATCGAGGCCGTCTATGTCGATGGCGATCGTGTGGTCGAGAAGGGGCGCCCGGTCCATCTCGATTATGACGCGGCTTCCGAGGCGCTCGCCGAGGCGCAGCGTTTCGCCTTGGCGCGCATCAGCGAGAACGACCCGCGCCGGCGCAAGCTGGCGGAGCTGGCGCCTCTGAGTCTGCCTGCTGCTTCGGAACATCGAAACCAGAGCAACAGAAAATAATAACTTTCTCCGCCTGCCGTTAGGGACAGAGTTGGGCTGTCACCAATACGGAGGAAAGCCAAATGAAAAAGATCTGGGGCGTGCTCGGCGCGGTAGCCCTCGCGCTGGCGAGCACGGCGGCGTCGGCACAGGAGAAGCTGGTCGTCAGCATCTGGGGCGGCAACTGGAAGGAGGGCGCCGGCATCATCGCCAAGGAGTTCACCAAGCGCACCGGCATGGAAGTCGAGTTCATCACCGGCGGCACGCTCGACCGGCTCGCCAAGGCCAAGGTCGCCAAGGACAGCCCGGAATCGGATGTGGTGTTCACCACCAGCCAGGTCGGCTTCCTCTATCAGGCCGACGGCCTGTTCGAGAAGCTCGACAAGGCCAAGATCGCCAATTACGCCGGCCTGGTCCAGGCCGCCGATCGCGGTGACTATGAAGTCGGCGTCTATTCTTACGTCTACAGTCCGGTGTTTCGCGCCGATCTGATGCCGAAGGACTTCAAGCTCACCTCGTGGAACGATCTGTGGTCGCCGGAAGTCGCGGGCAAGCTGTCGCTGCCCGATTTCGATCCGAGCCACATCATCATCGCCTCGGCGGTGCTGGCCGGCGGCACGGCGGCGAATTGGGAAGTGGGCATTCCGCTGCTCGAGAAGCTGAAGCCCGGCGTCAAGGCCTTCTATCAGTCGGACGCGACCAGCCAGGATCTGCTCAAGACCGGCGAGACGCCGGTGCAGGTGATGCTGTCAATCAACGCCTATCATCTGATCCAGAATGGCGTGCCGGTCACCATCGCCATCCCGAAGGAAGGTGCGGTCGTCGGCATCGATGTGCTCGGCATCAATGCCGGCACCAAGAAGCTCGACAAGGCGCGGGAATTCATCAATGTCGCGCTCGATCCGGAGATCCAGCGCCAACTGTGCAATTTCCACAAATGCTCGCCGATGCATAAGGACGCGAAGATCGATGCGGAGCTCGCCAAGCTGCCCGGCATCTTCACCACGCCGGAGCAGTGGTCGACACAGGCGATCATCACGCCCGACGAGATCCGCGCCAAGCTGCTGCCGACCTGGAAGGCCTGGTTCACCGAGAACATGATGCAGTAAGCCGCATCACTCAGTGTTTGTGGAGCACCGGGATGGCAACGTCCCGGCGCTCTATTATTGTGCGGCGTCTGCCTCTACTTCGGAACATTGGAAGCAAGCGCACAGAAAATAATAATTTTCTGATTTAGTCCTGTCCGTAAGATTGTCCCTGTCCTGCAAGCGATTGTCGCTACGCAAGGTCAAAATACGAATAAATCAATGAAAACAGGGAGAAAAGACTAGATGAAGAAGCTTATGGTAGCCCTTGGCGCGCTCGTCGTCGCTCTCGCCAGCACCGCCGCTTCGGCGCAGGAAAAGCTCATCGTCAGCGTCTGGGGTGGCAACTGGAAAGACGGCGCCGCCATCATCGCCAAGGAGTTCACCAAGCGCACCGGCATGGAGGTCGAATTCATTACCGGCGGCACGCTCGACCGTCTCGCCAAGGCGAAGGTCGCCAAAGACAATCCCGAATCGGATGTGGTCTACACCACCAGCCATGTCGGTTATCTCTATCAGTCCGACGGCCTGTTCGAGAAGCTCGACAAGAGCAAGCTCACCAATTTCGCCAATCTCTATCCGGCGGCCGATCGCGGCGACTACGAGGTCGGCGTCTATTCTTACGTCTACAGCCCGGTGTTCCGCACCGATCTGATGCCCAAGGACTTCCGCATCACCTCGTGGAACGATCTGTGGTCGGACGCCGTTGCCGGCAAATTGTCGATGCCCGACTTCGATCCGAGCCACATCATCGTCGCTTCGTCGATCCTGGCGGGCGGTGACGCCGCGACATGGGAAAAGGGTGTCCCGCTCCTCGAGAAGCTCAAGCCCAATATCAAGGCCTTCTACCAGTCGGACGCGACCAGCCAGGACCTGCTCAAAACGGGCGAGACGCCGGTGCAGATCATGTTGTCGATCAATGCCTATCATCTGATCCAGAACGGCGTGCCGATCACCATCGAGATCCCGAAGGAGGGGGCCGTCGTCGGCATCGGCGCGCTCGGTATCAACAAGGGCACCAAGAAGCTCGACGCGGCGCATGAGTTCATCAATGTGGCGCTTGATCCGGTCGTGCAGCAGGAGATCTGCGACTTCCACAAATGCTCGCCGATGAATAAGGACGCGAAGGTTTCGCCGGAGCTCGCCAAGCTGCCCGGCATCTTCACCACGCCTGAGCAGTGGTCGACCCAGGCGATCGTCACGCCTGACGAAGTGCAGGCCAAGCTGCTTCCGACCTGGAAGGCTTGGTTCACCGAGAACATGATGCAATAGGCGGATATCGGCTGGCCCGTCCCAAGCGGGCCAGCCCTTTCATTTTTGCCATGTCCAAGCGCCCGTTCCTCATCCCCTTCCTGGTCCCGGCCGTTCTCGTCGCGGTGATCTTCCTCGCGGCGCTGGCCGAGATCCTGCAATACAGCTTCCGCGAGTTCATCCCGGGCTCGCTCGATGTCGGCGGCTTCACGCTCGACAATTTCGCCCGCATCTACCGGCCGGTCTATTTCAAGGCGGTCGTCAATACCTTCGTCCTCAGCCTCGCGACCGCCTTCTTCACGCTGATCCTGTCCTATCCGATCGCCTTCGCGCTGGTGCGCACCAAGGTCGAATGGGTCCGCACGCTGCTCATCCTCTTGTCGATCACGCCGCTCTTCACCGGCGAGATCGTGCGCACCTATGCCTGGATGCTGGTGCTCGGCACCAATGGATTCCTCAACACGATGCTCATGGACATCGGCATCATCTCCGAGCCGGTCACCTTCATGTACACGCGCGCGGGCGTGGTCATAGCGCTCGTCCAGTTCGCCATGCCGGTGATGATCATCATCCTCGCCACCGCCATCAGCCATATCAACACCGACTATGAAAAGGCCGCCGCCAATCTGGGCGCGCGTCCTTGGACCGTCATCACGAAGGTGATCATCCCGCTCACCATGCCCGGCATCATTTCGGGTTTCATCGTGATCTTCGCCTGGACGATGAGCGCCTTCGCCACGCCGCAGCTCATCGGCGGGGGCAAGGTGCTGATGATCTCCAACGCCATCTATCTGCAGGGCTTCTCGGCCCTCAACTTCCCCTTCGCCGCCACGCTCAGCGTGATCGCACTGATCAGCGCCTTCGCCAGCCTGGCGCTCATGAAACTCGTCGCCAACCGCCTCGAGCGGCAAACGGCCATACACTGACGGAGCGCTCAGCATGTGGAGACAAACGCTGTTCTGGGTGGTCGTCAGCTCAATCCTGTTCTACATGACGATCCCGGCGATCGTCGTGGTGATGACGTCGTTCAATCCGGGCGAGATCCTGTCCTTCCCGCCCAACGGCTTCTCGTTGCGGTGGTATGAGAAGGCGCTGACTTATCCCGACTTCCGCGTCGCCTTCCGCACCGGCCTCGCCGTCGCTTTGATCTCCTCGACCCTGGCGCTCGCCATCGGCACGTCCTTCGCCTTCCTGGTCGTGCGTTATGTTTTCCCCGGCAAAAATCTGCTCGAGGGCATCCTGTCGTCGCCCTTGATCATCCCGCATTTCACCACCGGTTTTGGTTTCCTGCTGCTCGGCGCGCATCTCAATCTCAACCAGACGCTCACCATCATCATCATGACGCATGTCGTGCTGGTGCTGCCCTTCGTCGCCCGCGCCGTCTATGTGAGCCTGCTCAATATCGATCCCAATTTCGAGCGCTCGGCCGCCAATCTCGGCGCCTCGCCCTTCATGGTGCTGAGCCGCGTCACCGTTCCGTTGATCATCCCAGGCATGGCGGGCGGCTGGCTGGTGGCGGCGATCCTGTCGCTCACCGAATTCTCGGCCTCGCTCTATGTCACGGCGAGCCGCACCCAGACGCTGCCGGTCGCCATGTACAACTATATCCGCGAATATACCGATCCGACGGTCGCCGCGGTCTCGGCGCTGCTCATCATCGCCACCATGCTCATCCTGATGGTGGCCAATCACTTCCTCGGCCTGCGCAAGATCCTCGCGATAGATTCACACTGATGACAGGTGGTCCGAACAGCATGAATACCAGCAACAGCGGCCACTCGGTCGATATCGTCGAAGTGACCAAGACCTTCGCCAATGTCACCGCCGTCCACAAGGTTTCGCTCAACATCCGGAAGGGCGAGTTCATGACGCTGCTCGGCCCATCGGGCTGCGGCAAGACCACGCTCCTCAACATGGTGGCGGGCTTCGAGATGCAGACATCGGGCGCCATCCATATCGACGGCAAGGATATCTCCGACGTGCCACCCTATATGCGCGAGACCGGCATGGTCTTTCAGAGCTATGCGCTCTTCCCGCATATGAATGTCTTCGACAATATCGCCTTCGGCTTGCGCATGCGCAAGTTGGGGTCGAAGGAGATCAAGGCGGAAGTCGAGCGCGCGCTCGACATGGTGAAGCTCGCCGGCAT
>NNBT01003808.1_pt1 | contig 20490 bp, 18 predicted proteins | sample 1173831 | NCBI WGS metagenome assembly NNBT01 (sample SAMN07173936, study PRJNA388173) | plant metagenome | isolation source: symbiotic tissue sample KVJ10 | place: Norway: Troms, Kvaloya island | reverse complement strand
GATATAGACCGGGCTGTCCGGCTGGCTGGCCTTGACGTTACCGATGATCGGGACGGAGACGGCGGCGCGCACGGCGCGGACATTGCGGATGCCCTGGATGCGGACGCCGGCGGCGCCGCCCAGCAGAACCGAGCGCGCCAGCGCCAATATATAAGACTCGCCATCGAGCGGCATGCCGGCATCGGCCTGGCACGACACCACCAGTTTACCGGCCAATTCTGTGAGCGCCACGTGCGGCCGCATGGGACCCCCGTTTCTGTAAAACTGGGGTCGACGTTAAGAAAAAAGAAAAAATCCGTCAACAAAAAATCATTGATGAAGAAATTTTTCGTCCAACAGGGCGGCAACCCCCAGAAGACCGGCTTCGGCGCCGCCGCGCGCCGGCTCGATCGGGCGGCGATAGATCGGGGGCAGGCGCTCCATCGTGTCGCGCAGGCGGTTGAGGAAGGACGGCACCAGGCCGACGCCGCCGCCCAGACGGATGACGTCGAGATCGAGGCCCGCGACCAGATCGGCGATCATGCCGGCGAGTGCATTGACGGCGTCCTCGATCACCTTGCCGCACTGTTCGTCACCCTGATGCGCCGCTGCGAAGACGGCGGGCGCGCTCATCTCCCGGCCGGTGATTTCGCTGGCGCGCTTGGCGATGGCGGTGCCGGACGCGATCATCTCGACACAGCCGCGCCGGCCGCAGCCGCAGAGCGGACCCGACCAGTCGACGGTGATATGCCCGGCATGACCGGCAAGTCCATGCCGTCCCGTCTGCAATTGCCCGTCGAGAACGATGCCGGCGCCGATGCCGGTCGATACGGTGATGAAGGCGAGGCGTTTGGCGCCGCCGGTCATGGACCGGCTTTCATGGAAGGCGGCGGCTTGCGCGTCATTGACGGCGAGCGGCGCCACGCCGACCCGACGCCTGAGCGAGGCGACGATCGGATAATTATTCTCGACCGGCAATGTGCCGGGATTGAGCGCGGTGAGACAGCCATCGGCGACGATGCCGGTGGTGGCGACGCCGAGCCGCGCCGGCAGCGCCGTGATTTTGCGCACCGTGGCGGCGACCGCATCGGTGAGATCGCTGCCATGTCCGGTGCGCGGCGTGGCGATCTGATGACGTTCGGTGATTGCGCCGTTTTCGACGCGGGCGACGGCGATTTTGGTGCCGCCGATATCGACGGCGACGGTCGGTTCAGTAGTTGCGGTCACTGACGGACTCCGCGGTCACATCGATGACGCCGCGCCGTGCCGCGTCGGCCTTGAGGATAGCGGAAATCAGGGCGTCGACAATAAGAAGCTGGCTGATCTTGGAGGGGAAGGCGCCGCCGGTCAGCGGCGTCTCGGGCCACGAGGCGACGAAGGTGATGTCGCTCAGGGCCACCAGCGGACTCTTCGAGCGGTTGGTGATGCCGATCACCGTGCATTTGCTGGCGCGCGCCACTTCCGCCACCTTGACCGCATCGATGGTCGAGCCGCTGCTCGACACGATGATCTGGACGACGGAGGAATTGGCGGTGGCGGCCGTCATCATGGCGAGATGTGCGTCCGAGCCGACCCGGCACATGAGGCCGATGCGGGTGAATTTGTAAGCGAGATATTCGGCGGTGACGGCGGACGCGGCGACGCCGAAAATGGCGATATGGCGGGCGGCGAGAAGCACCTTGGCCGCTTGCTCGAGCGCCTTGCGGTCGACCAGCTTTTCCGTCTCCTGCAGCGCCGTGATGGCGGTAGCAACCAGTTCCTGCAACGCATCGCCCTGGCCTTGCGGCGACGGCGGCGTATCGCGGGTGGCGAGCTCGCGCGCCAGCGCCAGCTTGAAGTCCTGGAAGCCCGAAAAGCCGAGATCGCGGCAGAAGCGCATGACGGTCGCTTCCGAGGATTTCGAATGGTCGGCGAGCTCGGTAATGCTCTGATAGAGCACGATATCGGGCTGGGCGAGCACAGTCGTGGCGACGCGTTCGAGCGCCGGCGTCATGTCGGCCGAGACGCTGCGCAGCCGGGCGATGAGATTGAGGGTCAAGGGCGGTTCCTCTCAGAAATGCTCGGCCGACCACGGAAGCGGTCCGGCGAAGATCAGATCGCACAGGGCAATCGCGTCGGCATCGCCGGTGAGGCGTCCGGCGCGGGCGAGGAAGCTCGCCGAGCGATAGCTCGTGAACAATGGTGCGAGGTCGGTCGCCTTCAGGGACACGCCGGGGCGGCCGCCCGCCTGAGTGATTGTCGCTTTCCCCTTCGAGATCGTCAGGCCGAAGCTCGTCTGATTTTCGCCAGTCAGCGTGAAGTCGAGCTGTGCGTCCGCGCAGGCGTAGCCGCGCGCCGCGAGCGCCTGTCGCGGATCGATGAGCTTCGCCATGAAATCTTCCTGATGCAGGAGCTTCCAGCCCTTGTCCGGCATGGCGAAGATGAGATCATCATTGGGCGCGCCATGCCAGTGCATTTTCGGATAGACCGAGCGGAAGCCGCTGAGAAAGGCGAGGATCGCTTCCGCTGCGACGCCGTCCCGGGCATGCCAGTCGCGCAGCATGAGACGATTTTCGTCCGCGGTGTCGATAAGGGCATAGCCGCGCGCGACGTCGCCATCGACGGCGTAAGCGGCGAGCGCATGGTGGGGTGCGCGCAGAAGCTCGCGCCAATGCGAAGGGGCGCGCTCGAGAAGGCCGTTATGGATCTTCCCTCGTGTCGATGCCGCTTCGCTTAAGCTTTGCGCGATATCGCCGGTCACCGCCTGGAAGCTGACATCCTTCAAACGTGTCGGCAGGGCGGCGGTCTCGGACTCATAGATGATCTCGGATCCCGCCAGCTCGTAACCCGCCTTGCGATAGACGGGCCGAGCCGACGCGAAGAGAGTGGTCATCGCCGCGCCTTGGCCTAAGGCTTCCGCCTCCAATTCGGCCAGAAGCTGACGCGCCAACCCATGTCCACGCCACTGCGGCGCGATGGCGATATGGCAGATATTGGCGGCCGGCACGCTTTGCCCGCCGAGAAAATGGCCTGTCCGCACCAGAGCCGCGATGGCCGCGACGCCCTGTGGGCCCATCAGCACGCGGAAATCGGAAAGCCCGATATTGTCGATATATTCGGCGGCTCTTTCCAGGGAAAAGCCGAAAGCCAGCGCCAGCTCGCGGGCAATGGCCGGCCGGTCGGCAGGCGCTGCTGGCTGATAACGGAAAGACGATTGCGCGGTCATGAAGAAAAACTTCAGAAAATGATAGTGAGTGACGAATTACTTCAAGATAGCCGTTTGGCGGGAGAGCGCAAGGGTGGAGGGCTGCTGACGGCTTGCCCATCGCGCTACAGGGGAATATCAGGGCAGGAGCAGGGTGCGCATTCAAGACAGGACGGAAACATGAAGACGTCCGAAGCCGGCAAGCGCGTCGATCTTTATGGTGCCAGCTACCGCAATTTTGCAAGCGAACTCTATAGCGAGGTTCGCCGCGAGGCTTTTGGCGAGGACATTGGTCAGACGGGATGGGTGACTGCGGCAGAGCAGGACCTTTTCATCGGCTGGCTGCACCTGACGCGCTCCAGCCAGTTGCTCGATCTCGCCTGCGGATCGGGAAAGCCGACATTGCGTATCGCCCAGAAGACCGGCTGCCATGTCTCGGGTGTCGATCTGCATGCCGACGCCATCGCCAGCGCAAAAAACTCCGCGCGTGAGCTTGGTTATGAAGGGCGCACGAAATTCTACCAGGGCAACGCCGCCGAGCGCCTCGCCTTCATGAACGCGACCTTCGACGCCATCACCTGCATCGATGCGATCAATCATTTGCCGGACCGGCTGCATGTCCTGGCCGAATGGCGCCGCGTCCTCAAGCCGGGCGGCCGTCTGCTGTTCACCGATCCCATCGTCCTGACCGGACCGGTGACCAATGCCGAGATCGCTGTCCGGGCCTCGATCGGACATTTCATCTTTGTACCGGCAGGTCTCGATGAGGTGCTGTTGAAACAGGCGGGCTTCGAGGTCGAGCATGTCGAGGACCGCACGCCGAACATGGCCGCGAACGCCGAAGGCTGGCTGGCGGCGAGGGCCAAACGCGAAAAGGCCTTGCGCGAGATCGAGGGCGATGATGCCTTCGCCGGCCAGCAGCATTTCCTCGAAATAGCGGCGCTGCTCGCCGGCGAGAGACGGCTTTCGCGCTTTGCCTTCCTGGCGCGCAGGGCGGATTAGAGCCGCGGATCGATCGGTTCGCTTTCGAGCGCCAGCACTGCGAAGACGCATTCATGCACCCGCCGCAACGGCTCGCGCGCGACGAAACGTTTGAGCGCTTCATGGCCAAGCGCGAACTCCCGCAAAGCCAAAGCGCGCTTGCCGCCGAGGCCGCGCTGGCGCAGGCGCGTGAGATTATCGGGCGCGTCATATTCAGGCCCGTAGATGATGCGCAGATATTCGCGCCCGCGCACCTTGAGGGCGGGCTGGATCAGGCCTTTCGGGCCGCGGCTGACGAAATCGCGCGGCTTGACCACCATGCCCTCGCCACCCCTGGCCGTGAGATCCTCCCACCAGCGGATCGCGTCGGCGCAGGCCACGTCATCGGCGAGCGCCACCTGACGCCATGCGGTGCGGGTGACCACACCATTGGCGGCCTCAGCCAGGCGGTCGGSGAGGGTCATGTGCCAGACGTGATCCTGGTCGAACCAGACACGTTCTTCGCTCGCCAGAAGATGGAAAGGCGCCACTTTGAGGTCCTCGATGCCCGACACCGGCCAGACATAAGGCGCCCAGGCCTTGCCATAGAGAGCGGCGCGCCGGGCCCGTTCGGCAAAGCGTTCCCGCAACGCATCGACCTCGCCGGTATGCGATCCGGTACGGGTCAGGGCGTCGAGGGCGGCGGCGAATCCCGCCGCGGAGGAGGTGGCGACCGGCGCATATTGGCTTTCGATCAGGCTGTTCGCCTTCGCCGACCAGGGCATGATCTCGGCGTCGAAAAGCAGCCAGTCGCTGCCGAGCTCATCCCACAGCCGCGTGGCGTCGGCGGCAGCGCGCAACCGCGCCAGCAGGCCTTCCGTCGTTGCGGCGTCATTGAAGAAACTCCGGCCGGTCCGCGTCCAGATGGCCCCGCTTTCGTCACCGGCAACCCCGAAGCGTTTTTGCGCGACCGCCGCCGACCGGCACAGCGCGATGACCGCGCGCGAGCCCATATGCTTCTCCTCGCAGACGACCTCGGTGACATTGCGCTCGCGAAAATGCGCGAAGGCTTCTTCGGGACGTTCGAGCCAACCTTCCGCTGCGCTGGTCTCCGACGGAGACATGGTCGGCGGCAGATAGGTCAGCCATTGCGGCGCCAGCGCGAAGCGGCTCATCACTTCGAGCGCGGCGCTGGCATTCTCCTCCGCCACCACGATACGGCCTCTGAGCGCGGTATCGATCCAGCGCCGCCCGCTGACATCCTTGATATCGAGCAACTGATCCGCCTCGGCCTGCGCCGATGTCTCGGATTGAGGCGCCGCCAGCGGCCGCAACGGCTCGGACCAGACCTTGGCGGCTGCGACCTCGACGAGCTCCTTCTCCGGCCAGCGCAAGGCCGTGAGCTTGCCGCCGAACACGCAGCCGGTGTCGATGCAGATTGTATTGTTGACCCAGTCCGCCTTGAGCATCGGTGTGTGCCCGTAAACGACCGTGGTATCGCCGCGATAATTGGCGGCCCAGTCGGCGCGCACCGGCAGCCCGAATTCGTCGATCTCGCCGGTCGTCTCGCCGAACAAGGCGAATTCACGCACCGCCCCCGAGCCGCGCCCGATCATCTCGGCCTTGAGCCCCGCATGCGCCACCGCGAGGCGGCCCTGGTCCAGCCAGACATGGCTGCGCAGGCCGCTCAGGAATTTCGGCAGGCTCTTGCGGAAGTCCTCGTTCTCCGCCTGCAACTGGTCGATCGTCTGCTGCAGGCCATGCGCGATGGTCACCTTGCGGCCGGCGAGCCAGCGCTCGAGCTTGCGGTCGTGATTGCCTTGCACGACATGCGCGGTGCCGTCCGCCTGCATGCTGATAGCGATGCGCAGCACATCGGGGGAGTTGGGGCCACGGTCGACGAGATCGCCGACAAACACCGCTTTACGGCCTTGCGGATGGCTGACGGCGACGGTGCGGGCTCCTTCCGTATCCGACCATGCGATCTCGTAACCGAGCTTTGCGAGCAACTCCTGCAATTCGTCGGCGCAGCCATGTACGTCGCCGATGATGTCGAAAGGGCCATGGTCGCCGCGCTTGTCGGTCCACAAGGGCACCCGCGTCAGCGTGGCGGCATCGACGGCTTCGGCACTCGTCAGCTTCCACGCCTGGCGAAAGCCCTCGCGTTCGAGGCCGCGTTGGCCGCGGCGGATCTCCGACACCATGCGGCGCACGATCTCGCCGCCGAACGGGCGGTCGGGCCGGTGCCGGTTGCGCTCGATGCAGATATCGATGCCGGGATCGATCACGATGGCGACCGGCAAAGCGTGCCAGCGCCGTGCGAGCTCGATCCAGCTCTTGCGGTCAGCACTGCGCACATTGGTGGCGTCGATCACGGTGAGCTTGCGGTTCTTGAGGCGCTTGCCGGCGATCTCACGCACCAGGTCGAAGGCATCGCCGGTGACGCTCTGGTCGGTCTCATCGTCGCTGACGAGCCCGCGGCAGCGATCCGACGAGATCACTTCCGTCGGCCGGAAATGTTTCGCCGCAAAGGTCGATTTGCCCGAGCCGGTCGAGCCGATGAGCACGACCAGGGCGAAGTCCGGCACTTCGATATGGTGATCGCTGTTCCTCATCGCGTGAACACCGCCATCTGGGAGGGCGCGCCATGGGTTGGATCTTCGGGGCCGATGCCGGAGATGACCGCCCGATAGCCGTAGGTTGCCGCTATCCGGTCCGTCCAACCCACGAACTCGCCACGTGTCCATTCGAAGCGATGATCGGGGTGGCGGAAGGCGCCGGCGGAAAGCGTTGGGAACAACACGTTGTAATCGGCATTGGGCGTCGTCACGACAACGGTCTTGGGCCGCGCGGCGCCGAAGACGACACGTTCCACCAAGGGCAGGCGATCGGGATCGAGATGCTCGATGACTTCGACCAGCGCCGCCGCGTCGACGCCGGCCCAGCGCTCGTCACGATAGGTGAGCGATCCATGCAGCAGCGTCAGCCGGCCTTCCGGCGGACCACCCGGCTGGTTGAGCTTCAGACGCCGTGCCGCGCGTTCCAGCACATATACCGACGGATCGAGGCCGATCAGGTCGCGGGCCCAGCTCTCCCGCAGCAGGAGCTGCAGCAATTTGCCTTCGCCGCAGCCGAGATCGACGATGCGCTTGGGGCCGATGGCGCGCAGGGCGGCGACGACCGTGTCGAGGCGGACATCATGCAGGCGGATCGGCGCTTCGAGCGTCTCCTCGGGCGCCGCTTGTGTTTCGGGCTCGGCCGCTTCGTCCTGCGTCTGTGGCGCCAGGCGTTCCAGCGCCGCGCGGGCCAAGAGCCCGCGATGGCGCAGATAACGCCGCACGATCAGATCCTTGGCCGGATGCCGGTCGAGCCAGCCTTCGCCACGCTTCAGCAATTTGTCGATCTCATCCTCGCCGACCCAGTAATGCTTGCTGTCGTCGAGCACCGGGATCAGCACATAGAGATGGGTCAGCAAGGTGCTGAGCCGGGCCTCACCCTTAAGGACCAGGCGTCCATAGAGCTTGGGAGCTTCGCCCAGTGTCTCGACCTCGACATGCCAGCCCAAAGGTTCGAAAAGCTGGCGGACCAGAGGCTCGCCGCCGCGCATTGGCAAGGGCGTCACCACCGCTTCGAGCGGCAAGGCGCTGTCGGCGAGATCCTGCTTGGCGGCGCAGGTGCCGGCCATGGCGGTCCGGAAGGCCTTGTTGAACGCCACCGAGAGGAAGGAGGAGGCCGCATATGGCCGGTCATTCACATATTGGTCGAGTAGGCCGTCGCTTTGGCCTTTGCCGCGCACCAGGCCGACCGGATCGACATCGAGCACCAGTGCGGCTTCACAACGCTCATTCCTGGCCTCGGGGTAAAATACCCAGGCCTTGCCGAAGGTGAGCTCGATCTCATGCAGACGGGCGGGGTGCTTGTGGAGCAGGAACCCCAGATCCGTTGCCGGGCGATGCGTGGTGGCGATGGACAGGAACATGCCGCCAGATAGCCGAGTGCCGGGAACTTATCCAGGGTGAAGTCAGCCTCGCATATTGTTGGTATAAGGAGACCTCGCCGAATAAGGACGACATCGATGACATCTCGGTCAACTTTACCTTTCGCCGAAGCTTTGCTCAGCGATGGCCCACATCCCTCCATTCCGCCCGATCAACGGATCTTCGCCCCGTTCATCGGTTCCTGGGATCTGCTCGTCCGTTGGTTCGACGAGGGCGGCAAGCTTGCGCGCGAAGAGCAGGGGGAGTGGCATTTCGCCTGGATATTGGAGGGCAGAGGTGTCCAAGATATCTGGATCGTGCCACGGCGTGCCGAGCGGGCGGATCGCAGTGATCTCTATGAATATGGCACCAGCTTGCGTATCTTCGACGAGAAGATCGGCGCCTGGCGGTCGACGTGGATCGGCCCGATGCATCGGGTCGTCAGGACGTTCATCGCCCGCAAGATTGGCGATCAGATCATGCTTGAAACGACCGAAGGTGAGGTGCCACGCATGCGCTGGTCCTTCTCCGACATGCACGCGAGCTCCTTCTCCTGGCGCAATGAGCTGTGGACAGGGAGTGGCTGGCGCCTGCAACAGACCTTCGCGGCGCACCGCATCGCCTGACGTCGGGTTATCAATCGGGTGTTGAAGCAGCTGGATTTCTCGCCTAACCAGGACTCATGAGCTTGGCATTGGACATCATGCGGCCCTTGAGCTTGGCCAGCCGGCTATTTCTCCGTTTCTGGCCGCAGCTTCTGCTTCTCGCCACCATCGGTGTCCTCCTGCGTGACGTGCTGCTCGATCTCGCCGTGCGCGCCGGACTTAAAAATGCGCTTGCCGGCATGGTCGTCCTTTCCTTCGTCGTCCTGGCCAAGCTCGTGGTCATCGTGATGATGTTCGCGGTGCTGCGCCCGGCAATGGCGGGTCTCACCGCGCTCGCCGAAGCGCCGGCCGCCGCGACCGGCAACACATATCGCGCCACGCATATCGTCGGTGTGACGGCGATCGCGATATTGCCCTTCTTCGCCTATTACGCCGCCTGGGGTTTCCTCGGCGACACGGTGCGCGAATATTCGCGTTTGGCGCTGGCTCGTGTTCCGTTTGGCGAAAGCGCCAATTTTCTCGACCTGTTGCAGGCGCGCTGGCTCGTCATTTCGATCATCGCCTGCTGGCTGGTCCGCTGGTTCGCCAAATACATGAACAAGCGTGCCACGGTGCCCTATTGGCGTTTCCTGGTGGTCGCCTGCGACGCGAGCTGGGTCTTCATCGGCCTCTATGGCATCAGCATCTATACCAGTCAGCTGATCGAGCGCCTGGGCGCCGGCGCCTTCACCGCCTCATCCCTTTTCATCGGTGAGGCGCGGGCCGCTCAAGATTTCACGCCGGTCGAATTCGCCGCACCCGATTTCTGGACGCAAGCGCAGAGCCTGTTCTATTTCGCGCTGCTGGCTCTGGTCTGGCTGGTGATGACGGCGATCATCTATGGCTATGAATTGTCGAAGCCCGGCGCGGTGCCGGTCGGCGCCGATACCAGCGGAGCGAAGGCGTGGCGCAAATGGTTCGGCGACTTCCTCGGCCACTATATCGGCGGCTATCGCTCACGTTACACGCCGGTATGGCGCTGTGTCCGCCTCACTTTGACGGCGGGCCCGGCGACATTGCTCACCTTCATGATCGCCTATCAATTCATCACCTGGGCCGGCGCCTGGGCCTGGGTCGGCGCCACCCGTGCGATCGGCGCCCATGATCTGGCGACCTGGCAGATGCTCGCCGACCCGTTGACGCTCCTGTTCGGCAGCCCGAGTGATCTCAGCGGTGGCATCCTGCTCGATGCGATCCGCATCTGCCTGCTGGCGGCAGTGCTCGATTACGCGATCACGTCGGGCCGCCGGCAAGGTGCGTGAGTCAGCGCAAGATGAGATAGCTGGGCCGCAAAGTGGCTTGCGAGATCGTCAGGTCGAATTTGGTGATGTCGGCCGGTGCCCGGAAGAATTCCGCCATCTTGACGGTCTCGCCCGCCTTGAGGGGTTTGATGGTGGCGCCGCCGCAGGTCGGGCGTTCCGCGATCGCGGGGCGCGCCTTGCGGACTTCATAAGGCGGTAGGAATTGCGGTGACCAGCGTCTCTCGCCGCGATCGGTGAGGGCGATCTGGCAGGCGCCTGCCGCGAAGGCCGAGGTATCATCGATCTTCGCCTCGAATTCGGCGAGGATGTAAGCCGATTTTTTGTCCTGCCCGACGAGCTGATAGAGACCCTCGAGGCGCCATTCGGCGCCGCCATAACGGACCGGTTGGCCCGGCTCGGCGATGAGCGGATAGAGCTCCTGATTGGCGCGCCAGGCGAGCGCGCTGTCATAACCACGCACGGCGATAGCCCCCGGGATAGCGACGAGAAGGGCGGCGAGACTGCCCCAGAAGAAGCGTCTTTCGCTCATTTGGCTTCGATGCTCCACTCGGCGTCTGAACGTCCCCTTTCGAGCATCACTTCGTCATGGATGAGAGGGACAGCGGACGACTCCATGGCGATATGCAGCTCATTGTCGAGCGGCTGGAAGGGATAACGCGCCACGAGGAGCGTGCCCTTGCTCATTTCGCCTTCGGGGAATTCGAAGATCATCAGCACACGCTGGGGCAGGCCTGGCTCGAGCCGCTGGCGGCCGAGCAGGCCGGGCGCATTATTGATCCGATCACTGGCGAGATAACGCAGGCCGCCGGCGCCGAGCCAGGCCGCCGATGTCAAAGTGACGGTCTCATTGCGTGCCGCCGCCTCCGCTTCGACGATGGCCCAGACGCCGGAGGTGCCGAAGCTGCGCTCATTGCCGAACGCGGCAAGCTTGATGGTCCGGGCAAAGCGGAGCTGTGTCACCGTGAGCTCGAAATTGCGGGCGATGACTTTCTCGCCGATGCTACCGGGAACCACGATGGGGCTGGTGATGTCGCCATAAGTCGGCAGCGATTTCTGCAGGACATAAAGAGCGAAGATCGCGAGGAAGACGCCCAAAACCGCGGCGAGCCTGCGCATCAGGACTTCGCCTCGCTTTTGACCGGCAAGGATATCTGGGCGACGGGCGGGCGGTCGAACCAGCCGGGTGCGCCATAGAGATTGTCGCGGCGCTTATGGATCTGGCTTGTGAAGATGAGGTGGATATTCTGCGGCGGCAGCACTTCCTTGGGCCATTGCCACTGGGCGATCAGGCGTTCCGGCATGTTGGGATGGAGATTGTAGGCGACGGCGTTGTCGCGGGTGAGCAGGTAGGTCGGCGTTCCGAGGCCGGGCGGCGGATCGACCAGCGTCAGCACGTGCGAAAAGGAGTTGCTGGTCATTGCCGCGAGATTGGTGATCTCCATGTCGACGGAGAGCCGTTCCTTGTCGAACCGGGAGTCGAGCACTGTGACCTTCCAGCGCCCCGTATTGACGGGCTCGCCGATCTGGACGACGGGCAATTCCTTCGGCTGAGCGGCATCATAAAGCGCCATCGCGAAAGACATGACCGTCGCCGCGCCGGCGCCGAGACCCGCGATGATGAAAGTGACGGCGCGCTTGCGCAGCGCGATGACGTTGGGGCGTTTTGACAGCGCAACCTCCTGTCCCCCCGCAGATGTACGGGCCATGCCGGCCTTGTCAACCGCGCAAGACTGCCGCAACGACAGGAATCATTTCGTGGATCTTGCGCAAGAAACGGGCTGCTTCGCCCCGCTCCTTCGATCAAGAGAGCTCCGCATTTCAAATGAAAGGATCTCTCATGAAGTCTCTCTCCGACAAGATCGCCATCATCACCGGCGCCAGCTCCGGCATCGGCCGCGCCGCAGCGAAGCTCTTCGCCACCGAGGGCGCCAGGCTCGTTCTCTGCGCCCGCCGCAAGCCGGAGCTCGACGATACCGTAACCGAGATCCGGGACATGGGCGGCGAAGCGGTGGCGGTCGCCGGCGATGTGAAGGACGAGGCCGTGGCCAAGACGCTGGTCGAAACGGCGCGCACCAGCTTCGGTGGTCTCGATATCGCGTTCAACAATGCCGGCACCGTCGGCGAACTGGCGCCGGTGCCCGATATCAGCGTCGCCAGCTGGCGCGAGACGCTCGACGTCAATCTGACCAGCGCCTTTCTCGCCGCCAAATATCAGATACCGGCGCTCCTCGCGCGGGGCGGTGGCTCGTTGATCTTCACCTCCACCTTCGTCGGCCACACGGTGGGCTTTCCCAATCTCGGCGCCTATGCCGCGAGCAAAGCGGGCATCATCGGGCTGGTCCAGGTCATCGCGGCGGAATTCAGCCCGAAGCGGATCAGGGCCAATGCTCTGCTTCCCGGCGGCACCGACACGCCGATGGGGCGCGAGGTCGTCAACACGCCCGAGATCAGGAGCTTCGTCGAGGGCCTGCATGCCATGAAGCGCCTGGCTGAGCCGGAGGAAATTGCGCGTTCGGCGCTCTTTCTTGCGTCCGAGGCGTCGAGCTTCATGACCGGCGCGGCGCTCCTTGTCGATGGCGGCATGTCGATCAACAAGACCTGAGAAATGGTGTTCCCTATTGCGGGTGGCTTTCACATTGTTGAAGATGCGGCGGCGCAATAGGGAACCCGGATGGCGAAGCTGGATGCGGTTATCTTCACTGGTCACATGATCGATCTGCCGGATCGTCCGGAGCCGCGTTTTCCGCCGGATCTGGAGCTAGCCGCCGCCAGGGCAATCCGCAGCCACCTGAGTGACATCGCGCACGAGATGCCCGACGAAAAGATCGGCTATGCGAGCGCGGCGCGAGGCGGGGACATCCTCTTTCACGAGCAGGCGCGCGCGCTCGGCTTTCGCACGGTGATCGTGCTGCCTTTCGCGCCCGTCCTGTTTGAGAAGACATCGGTCTCGGGCCTCGCCGGCGGCGGCTGGGTGGCCCGTTTTCACGCGCTCTGGGACCGGTCCCCGCCGCGCGACCGCATCGACATGGACCTGCCCAAGTCGAGCGAGGCCTATGCCGCCTGCAACACACGGATGATCGAGCTGGCGCGGGCCAGGGGGAACTATCACCTTGTTGCATTATGGGACGGTCAGAGTGGCGACGGTCCCGGCGGCACGGCCGATCTCGTCGAAAAGGCGGAAGCAGATGGTGACAAACCGCACATCATTCGTCCCTCCGACCTGCGATAATCCGCTCGCATAGGCTTGACGGGCCCGTGAGGCGGGGAGTTGAATGACCCGACCTTGCACCGGGGGCCCGACGCGGAGAGGGCGTTCAGCCATGAGCGAGGTAAAGGTTTTCCTGAGCTATGTCGGCGACACGAGTCTGTTCGTCGAGGAGTTCGCCAAGCATTTCTTCACCCTCGCGGGCAATCTCGTCCGGGTCGACTGGATGATCGAGAATGTCGACGCCGGCGAGCCGGTCTTCGCCGAGATCGTCGAAAGAATCAAATCGTCGAATATTTTCATCGCTTTCATCGACAAGGACTATCCGGGTCGGATGGCCGCCAAGGAGCTCGCCAAGGCGCTGGAGCTGCGCAAGGCGGGCCAGCAGCTCGTCATCGTACCGGTCACCTTGGGACACACAGGCCGCGCCTGGTGGAAGGAAACCAAACAAAAAGCGGGCCTCGACGACATCGCCGATCAACCCTTCTTCAAGCCGGGGACCAATGCGTGGTCGCTTCCCGACGCGGCGGGCGTGATGGCGATCCAACGGTTGCGCCGGTCACTGGCCGAGAAGTTCGCGGCCTAAGGCCGTGTTTGTGCAACGGGAAAGGAGCTCCAGGCGGGCGAGTGTCTTGACGGGCTTGCCGCTTGAGAGTTGAATTGCCGAGTTACTCGAGGGCATAGATCGAGGAGCGGATTGGGCCATGAGCGGCACTCAGGTCTTCCTAAGCTATGTCGAGGACACAAAACCCTTCGTCGAAGCGTTTCGCGAGTTTTTCTTCAGCCGTGACCTCGAACTGTACTGCCTCGACCGCGATGTGGCGGCGAGCGAGGTCGAGCGCGATGTTCTGGCGCAACGGATAGAGACCGCCGATGTCTTCATTGCCTTCATCGGCAATGCCTATGAAGGCGATTGCGGCCATGAGCTCGAGCAATGCGCCGCCTTGCGCCGGGCCGGCCGTTTTCCCCGGATCGTTCCGCTCACGCTCAGCCAGGCCGGCAAGTCATCCTGGGAAAAATTCAAACGGGAGCACCAGTTCGAGGGCGAAGATCAAGCTTTCTATGAACCCGGCGGCGCCAAATGGGTCATGCCCGATGTCCAGAAGGTTCTGGAGATCCGCAACGTCGTCCTGAAGCCCGTCGTTCCAGCGAAGACGGCCATCGACATCAAACACATGGTTCTGCTGGGCCACCCGAAAAGCACCTTGGCGCCCGGCGTGCGTCAGGCCAGCGACCAGCTGGCGCAGGCGATGACGGCGAGCGGCGCGGTGATGACGTCCTGGCCGGATGACTGGTGTGATCCCGACCGGAAGAGCTCATTTGAGCCGGGAGCCCTTTTCGTCCAGCCGGTGGCGGCGGCGGATGCGCAGAGCCATGTCGACGAGCCGGGGCGCACCGAGAGATATCTGCGCTTTGCTTTACCCGATGCGTCCAAGCCGGCGCTGGACAGATCGCGCATCATGCTGTGGCTGCCGACGGGCGAGCAGAACGAGGCCTTCGCCAAGCTTGCCGGGAAAGACGCTTGGCCGGCTTTCCAGACCGGAACGCCGACGGAGCTCTCGCAACTCCTGGCGCGGCTTTTGGGTCGCGACAAGCGGGGCCCGGTCTTGACGCTCGAGGGCGTCGACGAGCCGGGCGCCGAGGCTGCCGATGTCCGGCGCAAGCTGCCCGAGGAGATATTCGGCTGCGTGCGGAGATATCTGCCCGAGGAAAACACCTATGTCGAATATCCGCCCGCCGAGTTCGAGTCACATTTCGGCGACATCGCCGCGCAGCGGCCGATCCTCGTCGCGCATGATCTCAAGGCGTCGGCCAATGTCCTGATGGGCAGAGGCGACCCGCGTCAGGAGATCCTTGCCAAATTCACCGATGTCCAGGAGCGGGCCGACCGGATCCTGAAGGCGCAGGGGCTGAATATCGACGATGTCTTCTGGGTCGCCTGTATCGCCAATGGCCGGCACGGCCTGCCGCGCAGCCCGCATCTCCCGACCTTTCATCTGCGGCGCTGGGTGATCCTGGAGCTTCAGCATGCCGGGGAAAAATTCGTCCCCGAGGAGCAGAGCCGGCAGAGACTGGACGCCGCCTTGGGTGCTTGGGCGCAGGCCGCATGAACGACAATGCCACCAATATGATCCTTGAGCGGCACAAACGCATCGAGCGGCTGGTCGCCCGCTGGGACGAGCTGAGACGGGAACGTATGGGCCAGAAGGGGCCCGAGAAGACGCCGCCCGAGGTCGATGATGATGAGCGGCGTGAGCTTCTGTGGCTGACATCACCGGCACCCTATCCAGGCTTGCGCAGCTTTGGTCCGGACGAAACGGCCTTGTTCTTCGCCCGAGAGGCGCAGACCGATGGCCTGGTCCAGCGCCTGGCCAAGAGCAACATCATGGTGGTGCTCGGTGGTTCGGGCTGCGGCAAGTCCTCGCTGGTCCGCGCCGGCCTCATCCCCAGGCTTTCGACGTCGGCCTCCGTGCCGGGACTCAAAGGCCGTTGGTATGTCGTCGAATTCCGTCCGGGGACCGATCCCAGCAGCGCCCTGGTGGATGGCTTCCGTGACAGCATTGTCGCGCCCGTCGCCCGCTTCGCGCCGCCCGACGATCCGCTTCTCGGCCGACGCGCGCTGGTGAAGGCCCTCGACCTGGACGAGACCTTGCTGCGGGCGGAAACGGACGATGCTCTGCGCCGCGAAGCGGTCGCGGCCATCCGCCGCCGCCTGTTCGGCGATACCGAGGCGGAGGCTCTGCGCACCGCGGGCCTCAAGGTGGAGGGCGTCTTCGATCTCGCCCGCACCGTGCTCGATCGTCTCGACATCGAGCTTTCGCGCGGGGCCCGCGCCGGTCCTCCCAACCTCCTGGTGCTCATCGATCAGTTCGAGGAAACCTTCCGCACCGAGGTCACCCCGCAGGGGCAGGACAATTTGTGCCGGCTCATCAAGGAGACATTCGCCCAGCGCCCGCCCTCCTTGTTCCTGGCTCTCACGCTCAGGAGCGAGGAACTGCACCGCTGCGCCGAGGCGGGGCTCGCCAATATAGTCACCGAGACTGCCTATCTCCTGGGGCCGCTCGACGACGAGAAGGCGCGCCGCGAGATCATCGTCAGGCCGGCCCAGGCGGTTTTCGGTGATTGGATCTGGGCGCACGAGGAAGACTCCGAAAGGGGCACGGCCCCGTTCGATCCGCAGGTGGTGCAGCTGCTCATGAACGAGAGCCAGCATGCCATGGCGGGCCTCGCGCACAAATCGGACTATCTGCCTCTGCTGCAGCACACGCTGCTGCATCTGTGGGACGCCGCCATGGAGCGTTGGCAGAAGGAGCTCGCGACCGGCAGTGCTACGGATCTCGCCATCCATGTCACGGACCTCGAGGGGATCGCCGATGGCGTGACGCCTGACTTTCTCGTGCGGTGCCTCAACAAATACGCGGACAGGGCGCGTGACGAGGCCGTCGAGAAGGTCGCCGGCTATTTCAAAGGGCCCGATGCGCTCGTGCAGGCGGAGCGCGTCGTGCGCACCGCTTTCTGCGCCATGGCCCGCAAGGACGATCGCGGCAATTGGGCTCGCCGGTTTGTTACGCCGGCGCGGGTTGCGATGCTTCTCGATGACGATGCCGCGGACAAAGCGGCGGCGAAGGAGGTGCTGCGGGTCTTCAAGCGCGCCGGCTACCTCAACCGGTCGGGCAGCGACCAGGACAAGAAATTCGATGTGTCGCACGAAGCCCTGATCCGCAATTGGGATACCTACAATGAATGGTTGCGCGAGATTGGAGCTCTCCAGCACAGCTTGCGCGAAGTGGCGAACAATCTGGAGATCGAAGGTGCCAGCACGGCTGGCCGCCGTTCGACCTGGGACTGGGCCTGGGATTGGATTCGCGAAAGAAACGAGACTCGCGCCCGTGAGATAATTCCAGATCGCTTCCGTGACGACATCGGCAAGGTCGTCGGCCCGGCAAAGAGCGTCAGCATGGGGCTTGCCGCGGCACTTCTGGCCGACGGCGAGCGGCGAAAGTCGCCGCGCGAGGCGGACGGCGCCTTGCCGGCGGATGCGCAAGCGACGGCGGCGCAGGAGGCGCGTGAGCGCGAAGCGCTGGAGACGGAGATGCGCGGCCGGGTCGAAGCCATGGCCGAGCCCTGGGGCAAGGCCGTTGCCGCCTCGAAGCGCTACCTGCCGCGGTGGATCATCGTGCCGAGCATCGTCGGCCTCATCACCGTCGCAGTAGGTGGAGGCCTGCTGTATTCGATCGCCAAGACCAACGAGTTGACGCGGTCTCAGAACCGGCTGCATTTCGGCGCCGTGGCGGCGGCGGGAAATCTGGATGTGCCGCGCTGGATGGAAGCTGGCGCCTTCGAGCTCGAGCGTGTGCATAATCGGATCGATGCGCATCGCGGCGAGGAGAACTGGTCGGATAATCGCTCGGCGCTCGACGAGATGTCCTTGTCGATGAGTTCCTGGGAGCGCGCCGCGCGTCAATTGGCAGGCGCGGTTGTCTTCCGCGACCAGCCGGCCATGCCCGCTGATCCGCCGAAGGCGAAATGCAGCATCGTCGGAACCGAGCTGTTGCGCCAGGTGGGAACGATTTCGTTCGGGGTCAAATTCGACGCCGGGAAGAATTCCTGGTGGCCCCATATCAAGACGGCGTCGCGGGCCAATGCGGCGCCCGCGGCGGATCCGAGATTGTATCCATTGGCGCAGAATGGCGACATGATCTGTCTCAGCAGCACCATTCCCCTGGTCATGGTCTGGCCCGCCGGGCAGGAAAAAGAGCCGAAATTCTGGCAGCTCGGTGTGACCTGCAGAAAATTCACGGCCAGCAGTTGCGCCGAATGGCTTCTGGATCCGCTTCTGCTGCGTGTCACCTTCTCGAAAACCTACGCGAATGTCCGGGCCGAACCGCCTTGGCGGAAGCTGTGGCGGGCGAAGAGCGGCGGCAATGCCGGCGCGTCCCTGTGGGCGAATTTGGATGTCTATGATTTCAAGTCGCTGGTTCATGAGGCGCCGTCCCGCGTCGGCTTCGCCTTCAAGTTCAACAAGGAGTGGATCATCGCCGACACCACGCCGGGCGCGATCGTTCCTTATGTCCTATGGGGTGCTTCGAACATGGAGCGTGTGTGCACGTCCGCTTCATGCGAGTTCGACATGTCGTCCTCGAAGGTGAGCGTCGTGAGTGAGATCAAACCTCAAGGTCAGAAGGATAGTCCGTCGAATTGCACCAGCAGCGAGAGTGAAGACTGCGTCGTCACGCTCAAGGTCCAGTCGGTGCCCTCCGAAAGCAACGGTTATCTGCCGATCTGGACCTGGACCTTGCCGGGCTCCGCCGTCGACATCGTGGCGACGGATGGCCAGTCCATGGATTTTCATACCGTCGACGGCCTGTGGCGCCGAAGCATGGTCGGCGTCCAGACCTTGGCCGAGCATGTGAAGATCCTGGCAGGTTCGATGGCGGACGACCCGTCCAGGGAGAAGCTCGACGTCCGCGATCTGTCCGATGCCTGCCAGAAGACCGGTTGCAAGGACTGGACGCCGGTGACCGACTCGCAGGCACAGGCCTGGCAATGGTGAGCTATGGAGAGAGGCTGAGCCATGGATAAGCACAAGAAACATCTTCTGTGGTCGGCCGCGGCCTTCACCTTGGGCTTGGTGAGCCTGCCGCCGGCCTCACAGAGCATGGCGACCGAGGAAGGCAGAGCCATCGATCGCCTGCCGGAGATTCGTGCCGTGCTGCGCGATGCGCTCGAAGAGGGCAGGGACGTGCTTCCGCCCTCCGCTTCGACGAAGCTCGCGCAGGACTGGCCGAATTGGGCCAACTGGGGCAACGGATGATCCCGGTGCTGAGCCCTGAGAGATTGCGCGGGCGCACCAAGCTGCTCGTCCTCCAGGGCACGCCGTTCTGCAATATCGACTGTAGTTACTGTTATCTGCCGGACCGCGCGGTGAAGGCGCGCATGTCCGTTGCAACCATCAGCGCCGCTGTGCGCTGGGTCTTTGACAACGGCCTGGGCCGCGACGATCTCACCATCATCTGGCACGCGGGTGAGCCGCTCACGCTGCCGCGTGCCTGGTATGAGGAGGCTTTTGCCGCGGCGCGCCGGGCAGCGCCGTCTTCCTGGCGGCCGCGGCACGCCTTCCAAACCAATGGCATGCTGATCGATGACGCCTGGTGTGCGTTTTTCGCCGGGCATGGCGTGCGTGTCGGTGTCAGCCTCGATGGCCCGGCCGCGTTGCACGATCTCCATCGCAAGCGGCGTAACGGCACCGGCAGCCACGAGGCGGCGATGCGCGGTGTCGCCGCTCTGAAGCGCAACCGGATTCCCTTTCACGTCATCTGCGTCGTGACCGAGGCGACATTGGCGCGCCCCGACGAGGTCATGGAGTTTTTCGCCGAAGCCGGTGTCACCGATGTCGGCTTCAATATCGAGGAGATCGAAGGCATCAATACCGGGTCGACGCTGGCAACGCACGGAAGCCGGGCCCGTTTTCGGACCTTCTTCGAGCGTGTTCTCGACCGCGCCGCGTCCTACGGCATCGGCATACGCGAGGTGCGGGGTATCTTGGGGGCGGCCGCGACTCTCCCCGACAAGGCGTGGCCGGGCAACGACCAGAACATGCCCTTCGCCATGGTGACTGTCACGCATCAGGGGGCCATTCACACTTTCTCGCCTGAGCTGGCGGGCATCGCCCATCCGCAACTCGGCTCGATGGTCCTCGGCCATGTGGGCGTTGACAGCCTCACGGACATTGTCGATGGCCAGGTGTTTCAGACCTTGTGGGCCGAGATCTCCGCAGGGCTTGACGCCTGCGCGCGCCGCTGCGCCTATTTCCCGATCTGTCGGGGCGGCGCGCCGTCGAACAAGCTGGGCGAGCTTGGCACCTGCGCCGGCACCGAGACCATGGCCTGCCGGCTCGGCCAGCAGGAGATCGCCGAGGCGGTGCTGGGGCGTGTCCTGAAAGAGATGAGACGTGAGGTCGTATTGGCCAAAGCATCATGAGCAATTCTTCTCTGCGAGGAGGCAGACATGGCGACAACGGGCTCTTCCATCCTTGAGCCGAMGAAGGTCGGTCAGCGCCGGTTGCTCGCGCTTGACGGCGGCGGTATCCGCGGACTGATCACGCTCGGCATTCTGGAGAAGATGGAGGCTGATCTGCGCCGCATCCTCAAGAAGGATGCGAGCTTCCGGCTTGCCGACTATTTCGACTTCATCGGCGGGACCTCGACCGGCGCCATCCTGGCGGTCGGCCTGTCGATCGGCCTGTCGGCCGCCGAGCCCACCAAATTCTATCTCGAGG
>NNBT01000016.1_pt1 | contig 20523 bp, 14 predicted proteins | sample 1173831 | NCBI WGS metagenome assembly NNBT01 (sample SAMN07173936, study PRJNA388173) | plant metagenome | isolation source: symbiotic tissue sample KVJ10 | place: Norway: Troms, Kvaloya island | reverse complement strand
CACAATGAACTTTTGGCAGAAGGTTTAGCTCCAGACGATCTAAGTTCTACTCTTAAACAGCGGCTACGCTGGGCACAAGGAACTATCCAAGTGCTAGTGAGAGAAAATCCACTGACAAAATCAGGGCTAACGTTTTGGCAAAGGTTGCAATATTTCAAGACGATGTATAGTTATTTCTCTGGTTTTGCAACTCTGGTTTTTATTTCTTGTCCAATTATCTATTTTTTTACGGATATTGTTCCAGTTAAAACCTACGGGTCTGACTTTGCCATACACTTCTTCCCAGCTTTTATTATTAACCGTCTGACTTTCCTTACAGCCACTTGGGGCATTCCAGCTAGAGAAGTATGGCGTTCTGAACAATATGCGATCGCTTTATTCCCCTTATTAATCCAAGCTGTATGGAGTGTGTTAACAGGACAAAAGCTCAATTTCCAAGTCACACCTAAGCAGCGCCAATCCGGGATTTATCTCCGGCTCGTTTGGCCACAGTTGGTTGTTTTTATCCTTACCATCTTGGGAATGCTATGGAGCCTTTACCAATTCGCAATTGGCCATTTAAATAATCCTGATGTTCACCTACTTAATGGTGCATGGGCCATCTATAATTTATTACTTTTGTGGGCGATCATCCGCGCATCTGTTTGGCAGCCTCCAAAAGAGGTTTAAAAGGTAAGTAAGAGGAGGAGCAGAAGGAAGAATGACTACTGACTTATAAATCCAGTCTAGAAAGAAAACAGCTATGAACACTCATTCAGACTCAAAAAACTTTGGTCAGCGAAGTGTCTTAACAATTTATGCTCATGCTGATGATGAAGTTCTACCTGCTGCTGGTACTCTCAGTTTGATGTCTCAAGCAGGATGGAATGTTCATTGCTTAATTTTGACTGATGGTGGTCTTTCTAGTTCGCCTGTTAAGGGTACACGTCATCAAGAAGCAGATGCGGCTGGTAAAATCATCGGTGCAACTTACGAGTTTCATGCTCTTGAGGAGTGTAATTTCTCAACACAAGCAGTGATTAAAGTTACTGAAGAAGCTCTTGGACGTTGGCAACCCGATCTGATTATTACTCACGCACCACAACCTGAAAAATATGGGCATAGAGATCATGAAGTGTGTGCGATCGCAGTTTCTAATGTTGCTACCCGCAAAAATATCCCTTTATGGTATTCAGCACCACCTGTTTTTTTGCGGGGTTTTGAACCCAACTTTTTTGTAGATATTACCTCTGTAATTGAGGAAAAAGTCGCAGCCATCGGTTGTTATGAATCAGAGTTAAATAAAGCATTTATGCAACTTGATGCCATACTTGTTCTGTCTCGCTTTTGGGCGCGAGAGTTAGGTCAAAAAGACGGCTATTTTGAAGCTTTTGAAATTTCTCGGCAATGGGTTGACGCTAGCTTTTTTACTGCTATAGCAAATAATAGTAATCAGCAAGTATTAAAACAAAACTAATTGTGGACTTTATCTCTTGCAGTTTGCATGAAGTCAATGCCAAAATATAACTATCCAATAGGCAAATAAAACTATGAACTTGAGTGTAAAAGTACTAGAAATATCTGGGATTTTAGATGGTATTAGAGGTAACGAACTACGTCGTGAAGTTAGAGGTATGCTAGCAAACGGGGCCGATATTTTGTTGATCGACATGAAAGAAGTAAAGTTTATTGATAGCTCTGGTTTAGGTGCTTTAGTATCAGCGATGCAAATGGTACGAACTGCTAATGCTAAACTGTTTGTTTGTTCGATAAGCGATCAAGTCAGGATGTTATTTGAACTAACTAAAATGGATAGGATTTTTCAAACATTTGCTGACAAAGATGAATTTCACCGCCAAATATTGGCAACACAATAATCTCTTATCAAATCCAAACTTAACTATGCATATTTGACTATTCTAACCAAAATTCACTTTTACTAAAGATAAGTCATCATCAAGATTGTCTTGAGCATTTAAGGTGAGAATCTTTGCTAATAGTTGATTGAGGTTGCAAGTATGTTTCTGACTATATTTGGTTAGTAATTCAATGAAAGCATCGATCCCCCAGATTTTACCATCTGACTGATTAATTTCATAAGCACCATCACTAAAAATGTATAAAGTGCTGTTTTCTTTGACCTCGAAAACAGCATCCTCAAATTGAACTTCCGGTAAAAAGCCAATTGGTAAATCTAAAGAAGTTAGCTGTTTAACTTCGATGTTGTTCGTGGAGGTATTAGATAACAGTAAAGCTGGTGGATGTCCGGCATTGGCATAAATGAGTTGACGTTTAAGGCGGTGATAAACTCCATACCAGATTGTAAAGTATTTATCACCGTGCTTACTCATTTGGAAGGCATGATTGAGAGCTTTTAGGACTTCACTTGGTTGACAAAAGTTAGTGTTTGGTAGAGATTGCGATCGCAAAACATTCAACACCGATACCGATAGGAGGGCTGAACCTACCCCATGACCTGATACATCTAACAAATAAATTGCCAAATGATCTTCGTCAATCCAATGATGGTCGAAACAATCACCACCTAGCTGTGCTGAAGGAATAAACAGATTTTCTGTAGTTACCAATCCTACAAGCGGTGAGGGTAAAAGCGATCGCACATAATCAGCGGCCTCAGACAATTCTGCTTCCAAAATTTGCTTTTGAGTTTGCAAATCCTGATTTAGTGTCTCCAAAGCTTGCTTTTGACTTTGTAAATCCTGATTTAGCTGGTGTAACCTTAGTCCTGCTCTTACTCGTGCTTTCAATTCATTCATCTCTATTGGTTTGGAAATAAACTCATCTGCTCCAGCGTCAAGTCCCCTAACTCTATCTTCCTCCTCTCCTCGAGCTGCTCCCCTAGCCGTCAATAGAATAAAAAAAGTAGTTGCCAACTCTGGATCTGTTCTAATTCGACGACACACTTCTAGCCCATCTACCTGTGACATCATCCAATCACAGATAATCAGGGCAGGATGTAGCAGTTGTGCTTGTCTAATTCCTTCTTCGCCATTGCTGGCTACAGTAGTCTCATAACCCTGCCTTTGGAGTGTAGTTTTCAGTACAGCTCGTACTGTCGGGTCATCATCAATAACCAGAATTTTAAACATAGATTACAATTTATTAAGTAAAATGTTCGGTAAATAGTTGCTTTAATTTAAGTTATATGCAATTTAGTTTTTAATGTATAGTAAAAATACTCAAATTAAATAAACTAATTAACGAATATGATGTTTAAAAACATTTTCTTAGTTAAGAAGTGAATCAGAAAATTTATCTCAAAGTCAATACAGACCTGACAGCTTCACCTCAAGTTTTGTCTTGGTTCGAGCAGATGAATCAACCACCTATTCCCGATCAAGAAATTTGGTGGCAATGTCAAACGCTGATGATAGAAGGCTTTACTAACATTGTTGAACATGCCCACAAAAATTTACCTGTTGAAACTCCAATTGAGATAGAAGCTGTGCGGTTAGATGAATCTATAGAAATCCGCATTTGCTCTCAAGGACAGCCCTTTGATTTAGAGCAGAAATTACGGCAAACATCTGAATTTGAGAATAACGATCGAGAGCGCGGGCGGGGTTTAAAAATCATGTCTGCCATTGCCGACAAGTTAAGTTATGAGCCGACGGCAGATAATCGTTACTGTTTATTTATTATGAAATATTACAAAAAATGCCTATGATTGGAATAGGGAGATAGGAACTACTTACTCATGATTAAAAACTCTTGGATGCGTTTAATAAAATTTTCTAACTCTACAATTAAGTTAATAGTACCTCGACGCTCTTGATTTATCGCTAATTGTTCTAGTTTTTCTGCTGCTAGATGCATGGTTGTAACTCCTATATTGGCACTAGAACCTTTAATTTGATGGACTTGAATGGCTAGTTGATCAAAGTTACAATCTGCGATCGCTATTTTAATGGCCTCTAGACGAGGTTGAATATCTTCAACAAATATTTGTAGTAGTTCTAATTCAAATTCTAGGTTATTTTCTGAAAGTTGATGCAAGCGTTCCCAATCAATTGGGAGTTCAACTGAACCGACATCTGTTGTCGAAACAGTCTGCTCTGTGGTAGCTGTTTCTTTTGCCTTGAATATTACATTTCCCCAATACTCTAGCGTCGCAGCCAAATTTTCTTTCATCACCGGTTTGCTCAAATAGTCGTCCATTCCAGCATCTAAACACATTTGTTTGTCTTGTTTCATTGCATTAGCTGTCATTGCAATTACTACAGGACGACGACCACTAGCAAAGCTGCTTTCTGGCCAACGATGAATTTGTTTTGTGGTTTCTAAACCGTCGAGCATCGGCATTTGACAATCCATCAGAATTAAATCATAAGGAATTTTTTCTAATAGTTGCAACGCTTCTTTTCCATTATTAGCGATATCAGCACTGTAGCCTAGACTTTTGAGTTGCTTCAAGGCTATTTTCTGATTCACCAGATTATCTTCAGTTAAAAGAATTCTTAATTTATATAGGTCAGGAGACGGGGGGACGCTTAATAACTCCTGACTTCTGAATGCCAGTTGCTCCACTTTGGGGGACTCGATCGCTTTTGGTATCTCCTGTTGAGAGAAGACCACACTGGCTCCTGCTGACTCCTCTGGAATAACAGAAGCGGCAATCGTAAAGTAAAATGTACTACCTGCATTCAGTTCAGTTTCAACCCAAATTCTGCCACCCATTAACTCGCACAGTTGCTTGCAGATAGCAAGACCTAAGCCAGTACCGCCATACTGTCGAGTAATGGAGGAGTTAACTTGACTGAAAGCTTTAAATAAACGCTCTAGGCGATCGCGTGGAATTCCAATGCCTGTATCTTTAATACTAAACTGAATTTCGTCAGGATTTGCAGCAGAATGATTAATATCGCTATTCTTGCGGATTATAACTGAAACTTCTATACTTCCAGTTTCGGTAAATTTAATCGCATTACTGATTAAATTAATCAAGACTTGGCGCAGTCTGGTGATATCCCCCACAATCGTAGTCGGAAGTTGAGGACTATCTAAAAATGTGAGTTTTAAACCTTTTTCTCTAGCTGTAGGTGCAAGTAGATAAAGAGTCTCATGAATGCAATTTCGTAAAGCAAAAGGTTCCTCTTCGAGTTCTAAGTTACCCGATTGGATTTTGGAGAAGTCAAGGAAATCGTTAATAATTTTGAGTAAGGAATTTCCACTGGTGTAAATAGTTTCAACAAAATCTTGCTGTTCAGCAGTTAATTCAGTATATTGCAACAAACCGGCCATACCAATTACCGATGCGATCGGAGTCCGAACTTCATGGCTAATCATCGCTAAGAATTCCTGTTTAGCAAGTTCTGCTTGCTTTCGTTCAGTCATGTCTCGCAAAATGTAAACATAACCTTGAAAATGTTCAATTTCTGTCTTGACAATTGAGGATGAAAAAGCTATTGGAATGGTTTTACCACTTTTGGTATAACAAACGGTTTCTACTTCTTTTACTAAAAAATTTATGTCTTGACTGTGGGATATATCAATATCATCAATTATCAATGGATATTTATTGGCTTCTCCAATAACTTTTGCGATCGGTTGACCGATCAATTCTATTTCGTTGTATTGCAATAAGATTTGTGCGGCATAATTCATTTTTTTGATCTCGCCTGATAGCGTTGTCACTAACAAGGCATCCGCCATTGATGTCACAATTTGGTCAATGTATTGTTTAGAAGCCTTTAAGTTGCGTAATAAAAGATTTGCTTCATTTGCACCTTGAAATAAAGATTGCTCAAGCACCATCCGTTCTGTCGCATCTTCGACAACAATGGTTAGTCGATTCCTAGAATGGTCTTCTTGGAGATTATTAGTAATACGAATATCAATATATAAAGGAGAAGCCGTATCTTGCGATCGCATAATTCCTTTTAATTCAAAATTATCTTGTTCTCCCTGGAGAATTGCATCAAAAATATCTTCCAGTCCCTCTAATTCTGGAAACACAATCCGAACATCCTGACCTAGCTTTACTTCATTAAGAATATCGGCAAAATGATTTAATCCCAAAGACATCTCTAGAATCTTGAAGTTTTCATCAATTATCAAATATTCAATACCACATACAGCTAATAGGTTTGTAAAAAATGAATTCATCTTAATTAAATTAAACGAGTGGCTAAAGCTTGAAATATTTTATCAACATTATTGCCAGTTTTAGCTGAAGTTATATAAGTGTCTAATATATTAGCTTGATTAGTGAATTGATACATCTGCCGAATTTTGTCTAAATATTCGGCAGCAATCATATCTGATTTGTTCAGTGCAACAACAATATAGCTGTTAGGATTAACATCTAAAAAAGTTTGAATATGCTCATGGATATGATTGAGCGTTTCTGCTTGTGTCACATCACCGACTATTACAGCACCTTTAGAACCTTGAAAATAATTTTTAGCAACTGCTTTAAACTTATTACTACCTTCAATATCCCAAATTATTAACTGTAACTTTTGTTCAAAATGTGGGTCTTTTTCGGAAACATAAACCAATTTACGAGAGATTTTTACTCCTACAGTTGAAAGGTATTCATCACTAAAATGACACTCTACAAATTGGCGAATTAGACTAGTTTTACCAACACCAAAATCACCAAATAAGCATATTTTTTTAGAAATTGTAGACATAGTTGCAGGAAAGTAGAGAATATTTTATCAAAATCATAACTACTATAAACTTAAAATTCCTTGTTGATCGCTTCGAGAGCGACACAGCGGCTTAACCACAAGGGTTGAGTTACATCAATTCCTGGTGGTAAATTTGTCCTCCCAATGACCTGTAGGCGAGATGGCTTGATGCCTAATTTAATCAGTGCTTGTTGTACAGCCTTTGCTCGCGCCAGTGCCAATTTTTGAGATTTGTTCGCGCCAGTACGGTCACTATAACCAATAATTTTTAAATGCTTATTTGGGTGCTGATTAAGGAAAAATTTAACCTGTTGAATCTTGTGTGCTGTATCTGCTTTCATTAAACTCGCTGAGTCGGGTTGAAAGTAAAATCGAACTTCAATCTGTGGGGGTTCTACTCGCACCGCACTAGACACAGATTTTACGCCGGGAATTTGCGCAAATGCATTCGCAATAATCTGAGCATCTGCAATTCGGTTGACAGTTCCTTCAACAGCTACTTTACCAGCGATATATTGAGCGGAAATTGCTATATCGTTAGTCTGATTTAAAACTGCTGTGACTCGTTTGACTTCAGCAGCAGCTAATACGGGATCTGCTGGTACTTCTACTAATAAAATTTGATTGTCAATCAACCAATTAGGAGAGGTGATTTTGACAGTTTGCTCGGCTTTCTGGCGAAGAAGTTGATTAGGTAATCGTCCTGTTAGTTTTATTTTGTTGTGTTCTACTTGTACAGTGAGCCGATATACGGCTAGTTCTGGAACAGAAGTTAGAGCTAACGAAGTTTGATTTTCAATGGAATGTATAACTCCACTACGGTATTGCCAAATACCCCAAGGAATGAAAATGCTACTGATAACTGTTAAGACTACTAGCTGTATTGGCGATATTTTCGCTTTCTTTTTATCCTGAATACCTGAATTTTTTAGCTCCTCCAGAAGTGTATGGATTTCAATAGGAACCAAATCTGGATCGCCGTCAAATTTCTCAATTAAATCACCATGTTTTTTAACAATTGTGCTGAAGACTTGCCGCATTTTCCAAATAAAGTTTTTGCTTGGCTCTCCTCGTACAACAATCGCTAAATAACAGTATCCTGCAACTTCTAAAATTATTTTTGATGTTCCATATTCAATTGCATCTAATTCTGTTATGTTTCCAGATTGATTGATACAATCATTGGCAAAGCTACGAATTGCTGTCAGCATTCCTGCTACCATTTCAGCCTCTAGCTGCTCTACATGAGAGTGCTGAATATCTGACATAACTAAACCAGATGTTTTATGAATCAAGAAAATGGCTTGAATTTTAAATGGCAGAGCTTCTTTAAGAATTAATTCTGCTTCCGAAACTCCCTGTAGCTTGGCACGAATTTTACGTTTAACACCTTCAACACTAAGGGTTTCTTCAACTTGTCGGTTAATGGCACGGATTGTCTCTGCCATATATTTGGCTATGGTACTACCAATAATTGGATAGAGTGCATCCACCACAATATTCTGCTCAATTTCAATTTGCTTTTTTATGGCTCGTCCCATTGCCGGAGCGATCGCATCTGAAACTTCTTCTGGAGCTATAATAATTTGCTGGGAAATAGCTAGAGGAATTACAGGTGCGATCGCAGTACTCATGCTAACTTTATCTTGTTCAGTGCGACTGCGGATAGTCTCATCAATGATCGGAGCGATTATTTGGACAATTTCCTCTCTCGACTCTGTAATCTTCAGCCTTAAAAGTTCAGAAATCCACGGTAGTAGTAGGTTTATTAGCTCTTTAGGGTCATAAATTTGATGCTCTATTTTTGTTAATTTTTGTTCCAACTTATCTGTAATATTGTTTATTTCTGTTAGTTCATATCCGACTAGTATCTCCCGTAATTTTTGCAATGCATCTTCTGAGTTGTCTAATTTTTCCTCAAATTCTGTAAATATTTCAATAGATTCTTCTAATTCTTCTTGAGTAGTTTGTGAGTAATTAGATATATCTTGAGGAAAATTAAAATCAGACTCTAAATAAGCTTCACATACTTCTAATGTCACTGGAGGAAGTTGCAGTAATTCAATTTCTTCTGGAATATACTCATTACTATTATCATTTTCTGATGCTAATAAAGGAGATTGCTCAGGTGATTCGATAATTTTGAGATCGATAAGCAAATGCAGCAAATTTTCAAGCTGCACAGCTGTTTCTGACTTCAACTCAACAGATTGAGAAACCGAATTTTCCACCTGAGTTATCCTTGTTAGAGTGCTGAGTTAGGGGTTATGAGTTTGGAGTCATTATCTCCTTCATCTCTCTTGACTTTCTGACTTTATTATGAATGTAATTTTGCTGTACTATTAAAGTGAGTTAACACTTAATTTTGACAACTTTGTAGTTTCTAGGAGCGGTACAGCAGTATATTCGTCGCTGCGTTCATTGGCTGCTTCTCGTAATTTAGGAATAAATTCAGTTTCTTTCAAACGCATTCCCAAGGCAAACAAAGTTTCAGCCATATCATCTTTAGAAACTTTCGTGTCTGTCAACTGTGAGAAACGTCGATCTATTTCTTCTAAAATCAGATCCCGTAATGCCGTAACATCATCTTGTAATTGGACTTTAGTTTGAAAGATTTCATCTCGAATCGAGGTAGTTTGGCTATCTAAGGTTTCATCAAGCGACTGAACGCTGCTAGAGAACTTTTTATTAAGTCTATCAACCTGTTGCCGTAAGTCAAGAGTTTCTTCTTGAGTTGCGAGGTTCAGTGATTTCAGCTTTTTATCCAGCGACTCAAATCCTGCTTTTAGTTCGGCCGAAAAGTTGGACTTGAGTTGCTCGACATGCAATCGCGTCTGTTGTTGCAGGAGAGATATATCTGACTCCAGCTTGGTAAATCGATTTTCGTACTCTCTTAGCTGTGTTCCAAGAATAATATCGCGGATCTGATCGATATTACCAAGTCTTTCTCGTACATCGTCTCTACTCATCTGACTCATTAGGAAAACCTCACTTTTTGGGAATCAATTGGGAATAATAGATGATGCATTTAACTGACATTTAGGCTAGAAATTCTTAGCTGATGATGTAGCTAACTCACCGAATGTACTTTGTTATTATTCCCAATCGGTTACAATTTCTATCTGTAATATAGAAAATGAGAGTGTTTTTTATAACTTACTCAGAAAAAATGCTTCAGTTAATTTTTTAATAAATATTCTTATTTAAGGTTGTGGCATTACTATCTTTACAGTTCAAAAACTCTTGGATGCGTTTAATAAAGTCTTCTAACTCTACGATTAAGTTACTAGAACCTCGACGCTCTTGCTTATAAGCTAGTTGTTCTAGTTTTTCTGCTGCCAGATGCATGGTTGTAACTCCCATATTGGCACTAGAACCTTTAATTTGATGACCTTGGAGTATTATTTGCTCAAAGTCATGAGATGCGATCGCTATTTTAATTAACTCTAGACGAGGTTGAATATCCTCAACAAATATTTGCAGTAGTTCCAATTCAAATTCTGGGTTGTTTTCCGATAGTTGGTGTAAGCGTTCCCAATCAATTGGGAGGTTAACTGCACCGACATCTGTTGTAGAAACTGTTTGCTCTGTGGCAGTTGTTTCTTTTACCTCGAAGATCGCATTTCCCCAACGCTCTAGCGTCGCCGCCAAATTTTCTTTAATTACTGGCTTGCTCAAATAGTCATCCATTCCGGCATCTAGACACATTTGTTGGTCTTCTCTCATGGCATTAGCTGTCATTGCAATTACCACCGGACGATAACCACTAGCAAAGCAGCTTTCTTGCCAACGGTGAATTTCTTTTGTAGTTTCTAAACCATCGAGAACTGGCATTTGGCAATCCATCAGAATTAAATCGTAGGGAATTTTTTCTAATAGCTGCAAAACTTCTTTCCCATTCCCAGCAACATCAGCACTATAACCCAGGCTTTTGAGTTGCTTCAAAGCGACTTTCTGATTCACCAAATTATCTTCGGCTAAGAGAATTCTTAATTTGTGGGAGTTAGGAGGTGGAAGCTGCAAACTAGAAGAATAATAGTTGAGGTTGTTTTCAGAATTTTGCAGTTTTAAATCCTGACTTCTAACTTCTAACTCCTGAATTTTGACTTCAGACTCCTCTTGCATCTGTGTTCCTAAAATAGTCATAATGGTATCGAGGAGCCGCGATGGCTTAATAGGTTTGACTAAATAAGCCGCAAATCCTATTTTTAGCGCTCGTTGAATTTCATCGCGTTGATTAGTAGAGGTAAGCATAATTAAAGGTAGCCCAGCGATCGCTGAATTTGCTTTAATTTGTTCTCCTAAAGTCATGCCATCTATTTTTGGCATCTGCATATCAATCACAGCTATGTCATAGAATTTTTTTTGCTTGGCAGCTTCCTGAATAGCTTTGAGAGCAACACTAGCCGAGGCAACCTGATCCACCAGCATCCCCCAACGGGTAGCTTGATGGTAGATAATTTTGCGATTAGTAGCATTATCATCCACCACTAGCAAGCGGCGATTGACCAAAAGTTCGCGTTCGCCTTCTAAGGAAATAGAGTCAAGTTGCTTGGCAAAAGTTACTTCAAACCAAAACTTAGATCCTTTCCCCAAGCGACTTTCTACGCCCATTTCTCCTCCCATCAAGCTTACTAGTTGCTTGCAGATAGCTAATCCCAAACCTGTGCCGCCATATTTACGGGTGGTGGAAGCATCTACTTGGGTAAATGGCTTAAAGAGTTTGGATTGATCTTCAGGAGTAATGCCAAGACCGGTATCTAAGATCGCAAAATAGATGGTGGCTGTAGTCAGGGAAAGCGATCGCAATTCTGCTCGTAATACTACCTCTCCTTTGCTGGTGAACTTGATCGCATTGCTAATCAGGTTCATAAGAATTTGCCGCAGACGGCCAGCATCGCCTTGGAGGTGGGTAGGAACGTTGCTGTAAATTAATCCTGCAATTTCTAATCCCTTATGATGGGCAGAGGGAGCCAATAATTCCAACACCTCTTCTACACAGGTAGATAAGTTAAAATCTAGAGTTTCTAGTGCCATTTCCCCAGCCTCTAGTTTGGACAGATCCAAAATTTCGTTGATCAGGCTTAACAGAGCATCGCCACTAATGCGAATTGTCTCCATAAAATCCCGTTGCTCGGAATTTAGAGGAGTTTCTAGCATTAAGCCTGTCATGCCTAATACAGCATTCATCGGAGTCCGAATTTCATGGCTCATGTTGGCCAAAAAGGCACTTTTGGTTTGAGAAGCTAATTCAGCTTGGTGACGAGCAATTTCGAGTTCTCGTCGTTGTTGAGTTTCTGCATCTAACATTTGGGCTTGGGCTAAGGCAATACCTACTTGGTCAGCTATTTGCCGTAAAAGATGAGTTTCAAAGCTAGACCATTGGCGGGAACTGCCGCACTGATGGACAATCAGTAAACCGCAGAGTTCTTCTTTGACAAGAATGGGTATGACTAAATTACACTGGACTCCAAATTGTTGCAGTAATTCAAGATGGTTTTTTTGGACTTCTGCTATATCCAAGTCAGCAAGACCTAGATTCGGTTTTTGTCGGTACTGCTGTAAATAGTACTGCTGTATGTATTCAGCTAGAAAATAAGCATCGACTAGCTCTTTATCTTTAATTGCCAGCCAGCCAGAAATTACTGCCTCAACTATGGTAGCTCCAGAGCCATCTGCCAAAGGCTGATAAATCAAAACTCGGTCGCTATGGAGAATTTTTTGTACCTCGGTGACAGTGATTTGGAGAATTTCTTTGATTTGCAAAGACTGACGAATTTTGAGGGTGATTTCAGTAAATAGTTGCGATCGCAAGTTTTGACGTTGGAGTTGTTCTTCTGCCTGCTTGCGCTCAATAAACTGCCCTACTTGCTCGCCAATCAAATTCATGACTTTTGCCAAATCTGGGTCAGCTTGCTGGATTTCATGGCTAAAGCAGGTAATGACACCGATGATTTTTTTACCGCTACGAATCGGAAAACCGAAAGCTCCGTGCAGTTCTGCTTGGGCAGCCATTTGAGAGCGGATGAAACTCCGATCTTGAATGACATCAGCGATCCAAACAGGTTCAAGACTAGCCCAGACACGACCAGGCAGCCCAATTCCTGGTGTAAACGTAATCTGCCGACTGAGGATGTCAAACTCTTGCATCTCGAAGGAGATTTTATACCATGAATTTAGCAAAGACAGTAGATTTGCTCGCCGATCTAGCATCCAAAATTCACTTAAATCCCATCCCAAACTTTCGCAGATTCCTTGCAAGATTTGGGGCATGGCTTCATTAATTGTGGTTGACTCTGCCAAGACACGGGTTGTAACATACTCTGCTTTCAAATGCTGTTCAGTTCGTTGGCGTAAGCGAAGTTCCTCAAAGACATCGCTGATATCAATACCTGTAGCAACAATATATTCAACGTGCCCCTCATAGTCTTTCAAGGTGGTGTTAGTCCAGGCAATCAGCCGCCGGCTGCCATCCTTAGTTACCCAATAGTTTTCGTATTCTTTGGGCGCTTCACCAGATCGCAACTGCTCAAAAACTGCTTTAACCGGCTCTACCTGTTCAGGAAGTAGAAACAGGTTCCAGAAATGCCTTCCTTTCACCTCATCAAATGAGTAACCAGTAATTTGTTCGCAAGCTTGATTGAAGCGAACGATTTGCCCTTTTGGGTCAAGAACTATTACTAAAGCGCTGGTTGTATTAAGGACTGCTGAAATAAAACTGCGTTCTTGATTCAGTATTTCTTCTGTTAATTTCCGCTCTTTTCCTTCACAGTAAATAAAGTAGTAGACTATAGCCAGAATCAAAAAACTTAAACAAATAGCGATCGCCAGTGTCAAAACTGTGTTGTTAGCACTGGCTTTTGCAGCTTGTGACTGCTGTTGAAGTAACCCTCTATCCTGATTTTGTATCTCATGGACGATCTTGCGGATATCATCCATGAGATGTTTTCCTTGATTTGTCTGGATTACCTGCAACGCCGCCTCAAATCCCTGATTTTGACGCAGGTATATAGTCTGCTTGAGTATGGCAAGTTTTGCAGCTATCAGAGATTCAAGAGTTGTGAACTGCTTTTGTTGGTTAGGTTGATCTGCGATTAAATCTTTTAGTTCTACAATTTTGCGATCGATGTTTCCAATTACTGCTTGATAAGGTTCTAGATAACTTTCTTGTCCAGTAAGGATGTAACCGCGTTGTCCAGTCTCAGCATCCTTTATCTCGGACAGTAATTCTTCTAGTTTATTGATTTTCTCTTGGGTTTTTTGTACCTGATTATTATTATCAATCAATATGTGTGTATTCTGATAAGAAATCACACCAATCAAAACTAAAATTGCCGATGCTAACCCAAACCCTCCGGCTATCTTTTGAAAAAATTGTTTGCGTCCCTTCTGGGCTTGTTTGCGTGTATCACTTGCCAATACCAAACTTGCTAAAGTGCGCCGCATTTCTAGTTGTTTAATTACCTGGCGACCGAGAATTCGTAATGCTTCAAGTTGTTCTGGAGAGAGGTCTCTTGGTACACGATCGATTACACAAAGTGTTCCTAGTGCATATCCTTCAGGGTTAGTCAGCGGGACACCAGCATAAAACCGAATATTTGGGTCAGAAGTGACTAACGGGTTTGTCGCAAACCTTTCGTCTTCTGTGGCATTAGGTACAACAAAAACTTCAGGTTGCAGAATAGCATGGGCGCAGAATGCCAAATCGCGGGGTGTTTCCAGACCATCCAAACCAACTTTTGACTTGAACCACTGACGATTAGTATCAATTAAACTGATTAAGGCAATGGGAGTTCCACAAATATACGAGGCTAAACGGGTGAGGTCGTCAAAGGCTGCGTCTGAAGGAGTGTCGAGTATTTTATACTGCAAAAGAGATTCGATTCGCTGTGTTTCGTTATCAGGTAATGGTGCTTTCATTCTCCAGCCTTATACCATTTTGGATTTTAAAAACAGAATTCTGAATTTAGGAGTTAGGAGTTAGGAGTTAGGAGTTAGGAGTTAGGAGTTAGAAATTAAAATTAAGAAGACTTTGATAGTCAAAGTTTATAATTTGAAGAAAATCAAAAAATCAAAAATATATAGCGCACTTGATTTTATATTCATTCTGAATTCTGACTCCTGTTAGCGGTAGCGGGGCGTTTAGCCCATTCTGACTCCTGAATTCTTTTTTGTTAAAATTTGACCCGCAACTGTCCTGTGAAGGAATTGCCACCGTAGGCGCTTCCGCCGGTTTCTTGATTGCGGACATTACTAAAGCTATAGCCCAAGTCTGCTTCTATACTGGGCGACAGTTTTACCGTACAGCGCGTTTGATAAGTATTGGCGTTGTCAAATTCTCCTTTAAGTCGCTGCCTTCCTAAGTTGGCAGCAAGGCGACAGCGTAAGAATTGAGCAATATCTCCCTCCCAAGCTACCTCACCGTTGTAAACTAAGAAATCTGGTGGAGAAAAATAACCACTTGTGCGTTCTAAATCGCGATCAAAACTCCAAGTGAATAAGTTAGCTGCCAAAGAAAATTGTCCGAACTTGCGCTCTAACCTACTAAAAGACTGCACCTCAGAATTACCATCGTTGTAATTACCCAAACGCAATGACGAAAATAAGCTGGTATTACGGTCAATCTGCCAGTATAAATCAGGCCCAAATCGCCAAGCAGTAATTTGATTGTCTAAAGTTCGAGCATTGGATTTAGAGGGCCCTTGTTCTAAATTACCTGATATTATTACTGCCGATAGCAATCGACCTGATGACGAAACTCGCGGCGGCGAAATGGGAGCATCCACCTTAACATTGAGATTGATCGCTGTGGGTAAACGATTGAACACATCGACTCCGGCTGCTGTTTGTAGAGTCAATTGTCCAATTTTGCCTTGCCATCCAACTTGCAAGGGAAAATTGGTAATTGATTCAACACCGCGTTGCTCAAAGAAGTTAAAACCTGTCTTGAAAAATATTTTATTGCCATTTCTCAATCGAAACTGAACTGTTGGTTCTAAGAAAAAATTAGTTTGACCAAAGTTGTCTGTCTCATAGTGATAGTCTGTATGAATACTTTCCAGAACTGCATCCGGCGTTTTTGCTTCGGTGGCAGTTGTTGGTGGGCTAGAATTCTGCGGTGGTGGTTCAGGTAGCGGTGGTGGTTTGGGTAGCGATGGTGGTAATCGCAAATCAGGATTGAAGTTTTCGGGTGCTGCCATCAAAATAGGTGTTGGCTTTAATCGATAGGGGAGTGGTTTTGAGTATTGCTCTGCTGACTCAGGATTTATTGTGGTGACTTGCTTGGTCAATTCTGAAGGTGATTTCCAGGTCTGATGTGCTTGGGCTGCTTGTAACTTAGCTTCTGATAATACCCAAATACCTACGCTACAGATTACTCCCAACTGAATCTGTAGGCATCCCAAAAGAAATACAGCGTACAAACTATATCGAGAAACAAAGAGATAAGGTCTAAAACTATATACCATCGGTTGATACTATATTTATAAATGAAAAACTTGCTGCCAAATAGTTTTCTGGCTGCTAGCTGATGTATTCGGACTGGGATTATGATGCCCATAATCGATGCTTGTTAAGACATAGGAAAGGCAAAAAGCGTAAAAGCGTTTATTTGGCGGGATATGAAAGTTCCCAGGTGCATGAAGTACATATTAAAACCTCACCCCCAACCCCTTGATAACAAGAGGGGATTGGGGGTGAGGCTAAGTTGTACCTCATTCTGATAGGAAACGCTATATTCGAGTCGATAGTTAGTGTGATTTTGACGAGATGCCAACAGTGATTTTCGAGTCTGCTGTTCCTATCTCAGAGTTTTCAGCATTGTCAACCTCAAGACTTCGGAGCAATTCTCGAATTACATCTGTTGCTGGTCTTCCTGTGAGAGTACAGTATTGTTCAAGTTTCTTCATTTCCTCAGTTGTGAGATTTACTGTCAGTCGTTTAACAGCCCATTTTTTCTTCATAATTTTTTTGGATCTTCAATATTTTGCTTTTTCTCGAAATCACCACGTTATTACGATTACTCCCGTAGTGCATAGCCTACACCACGGACTGTATGAATCAAACGTTTTTCATTATTTTCTTCTAACTTAAGTCGCAAATAACGAATATATACTTCAATAATATTAGAATCACCCATGAAATCGTAACCCCAAACTTTCTCTAAAATTTGATCTCTAGTAAATACTTGACGGGGATGTGAAAGGAGATATTCTAATAAGTCAAATTCTTTTGCTGTTAACTGAATGCTTCGTTTTTCCCGAAATACTTCACGAGTGCGCCTATTTAAGCTTAAATCTTCAAATTGCAACAAATCCTCGTCTGTTTCTTGCGTGCGCCGGAGATGAGCGCGAATTCTAGCTAATAGTTCCTCAATGCTGAATGGCTTAACTACATAATCATCGGCTCCTGCATCTAATCCGGCGACGCGATCGCTCACTTCATCTTTTGCTGTCAACAAAATCACTGGTACTGTACTGCCTGTTGTTCTCAAACGGCGACAAATTTCCAAACCTGTCAACCCTGGAAGCATCCAATCTAGAATCGCTAAATCTGGTGATGAGTCTCGCGCCAGAGTCAAGCCCGCGATGCCATCATGGGCGACACTTACCCGGTATCCTTCGCTATTAAGTTCTAATTCGACAAATCGCGCCAGTTTGACTTCATCTTCCACCAAAAGTATATGTGCTGTCATATTTTTGCTCCTAAAGCAGTTAATGTGAGAATAAAAGTGCTACCATAACCTGGCTTTGAAAGGATGGCAATTTTGCCTCCCATACCTTCGGTTAGGTGTTTCACAATCGATAAACCCAAATCTGCTTTGCCAGTTAAACGAGGGCTGCCTTTATTCTCACAGGAAACGGGGTGACTTCCAAATAGATTACCCGATGCTTAAATTTCTGGCATGAAATCACGCAAAATCATTTTCATCCTGGAATTCAGCAACGCCAAATTTCTCTGTCATCTGTACTATGTCTGCAATCAAATCAATAAACTGGGGATCTGAGTCTTTCAAATTTTACAAATCAGATAGAACTACTATATGTAGGTAAATTGATTGTAAACACACTCCCTTCTCCTAACTTTGATTCCACACTGACACTACCTCCCATACCTTCTACAAGAGTCTTAACAATCGATAAACCCAAACCACAACCCCCAGTATTATGAGAGCGAGATTCATCTACACGGTAAAATCTCTCAAATATCCGTGCTTGCTGTTGTAAAGGAATGCCATAACCTTTGTCACAAACTTGAATAATAGCCCGATCTTGAAGCTGGTTTAACTTAAAATTTATGGGTGAATCAGCGTCAGAATACTTAATGGCATTATCAATTAAATTTAATAACACTTGTTTAAAGCGACTATAATCTGCTTTGATCTCAATGGGATAAATTTCTGACTCGATTGTAATTGTGCGATCGCTATATTTTTTTGCCATCATGACAACTTCTTCAACCAAGTCATTCAGCACATAAGATTTCATTTGAAAATATAGGTATCCACTATCTGCACGTGCTAAATCAAGTAAATCTTGTAGCAGACGAATTGTGCGTTCAGCTTCCGATGCCGCAGTTTCTAAAGCTTCTTGTTGAGTTTGGGTTAAGTTATTCTGCCTTCGCAAGACGCTTTGTAAATATCCATGTACAATCGTTAAAGGTGTGCGTAATTCGTGAGAAACATTACTCACAAATTCTCGCTCTTGCTCCCATGATTGGGAAAGGCGCGATAACAGCATGGTTAAAGTTTGAGCTAATTCTTTAACTTCACTGGGTGCATTATCAAGATATAGCTGCGCTTGTCCTAAATCTTCAGCAGAAATCATAGAAGCCATTTGATTTAGCTGACGCAGAGGTTGCAGAGAACGCTTAATATAAAATGCGATCGCAGCAGTTAAAACAATAATTGCCAAAATACTAGTAATACCTAAACTCTGCACCATTACCACAAACATTCTCTGTTCGCGGGTAATATCCTTGACTACAAATAACTCACCCAATAACTTACCCTGCACTTGCACAGAACTACCACATAAAACAAAATAGCTTTGGTTCACTTTGTAAACTTGTGGTTTAATCGGCATCTTAGTCAGGGTCATTAACTCACCTACCGTAGTATCAGATAATAAATCCAAAGTGGTAGATTTTGCTATAATTTTATAATCGGGACTTTTTAGCCATAATAATGTGTTAGTACTTGCCAAATTATTAATAGCTTTTTGCAATCCAGTTTCAGGTCGCATCATTTCACTATAAATTTGCACATCTTGCGGCAAGCGCTTGGCAATTTTTTCTATATTATATTTATGACTATCAACTAAAATTTGCTGCATTTTCCAACTAGTCCATGTAGCAAAGCTACCTAATACTAAAGCTGAAAATGTTGCAATACCAACCGTGAGGCGTGACTGTAAGGAAAATGGATCTATATTTATCCCAACTTTTATGATTTGCTTCACTGTTCTGGTTGCGCTGAAGGTGTTTAATAAGGCTCGATCAATAAAAGAAGACTGCTGAATATCAAATTATTGTTAACCACTACATCTTTAGTTATAGCTGATTTGAACTTACCTCTGTTGCATACTTACAGGGAAAAGTGCAGCCATTCCAAAAAGATTGCTAAACTTTTTATTTAATTGCCATCTTAAGTCTGCGAATTATTGTCTAATAATAATCTAAATGCATTTACTAGTAATTAAATTAATTTCTGCTGAGAATTACCTTAAAATTTTTAATCCTCGAAATTGATTGCGAGGCAGGGTAGTAACAACAAGCCTTTTCACTCTTTAGAGAGAATTAGATTTAGATGTTGTTATGTTAAAGCGATCGCGTCTTTATCCTTCTCTATTTCTGATTCTTAATACTGTGCTTCATATTCACAAAATTGCTGGATTAATTTAACATCTTCCCCATGATTTACTTCGCTACCAGTTAGACCAAAAATTCTTTCTTTGAGAATAGAATCTTCGCCATTCCAAAGTGCGATCGCAAGTTGAAAATAAGCAGACGAGAGCGACACTATAGCGTGTCTATAAACTTTTGAGGATTACTTCAGCATTACGTCTTTCCTTTTCTGAAGGATGTTAATTTCTTAAAAATTCTTGACAAAATCGACTTTGTAGATAAAGCAGGGTTCGGCGTATCAACTCGTTGTCGCTAACCAAGCACGTAAAACCTCTGCTACTGTCCACGCTTGGGCAATACATCCCCGTGGAGTCATCGGGGCATCACCATCAAAAATTTCGCTGAGACTGCCAACACCGTGTGCAGTCAGATGATTAGCCATTGGTTCCAAAAATTGACGAGCCTGCTCAGGATTTTTGTAGACGCGCAGGTGTGCTAACACAAACGGCCCCAACAACCAACCCCAAACGGTTCCCTGGTGGTAAGCTCCATCCCGTTGATACTGATTGCCACCGTATTCTCCCTGGTATTGAGGACGATCGGGGGAAAGCGATCGCAATCCATAAGAAGTCAGCAGCGATCGCCCGCAAGCTTCCACCACACCCCTTTGCTGGGTAGGTGTAAGCGGACTTTCTGGTAATGACACAGCAAATATTTGGTTAGGACGTAACGCCGCATCATCACCATCAGGACTGTCTAAAACGTCATAGCAATAACCAGTCTCGTCATTCCAGAAGCGAGAAAATCTATACTTGGCACGCTCTGCCATTGCCTCATATTCTTGGTGTGGTTTACCAAGTTGACGGGCAAACTTTGCCATTGTCCGTAAAGCATTATACCAGAGAGCATTAACTTCAATCGGTTTGCCAATTCGGGGTGTAACTACCCAATCGTCAACCTTGGCATCCATCCAGGTCAGTTGTACGCCTGCAACGCCTGCATAAAGTAAGCCATCGGCGGCATCAAGATGGATGTTGTAGCGTGT
>NNBT01003165.1_pt1 | contig 20541 bp, 19 predicted proteins | sample 1173831 | NCBI WGS metagenome assembly NNBT01 (sample SAMN07173936, study PRJNA388173) | plant metagenome | isolation source: symbiotic tissue sample KVJ10 | place: Norway: Troms, Kvaloya island | reverse complement strand
GCCCGGCGCCCGCCCGCCGCTTCCTCGCCCAACATCGCGGCGTCGCCGTCGCGGCGGCGGTGTTCCTCATCCTGCTCGCGGTGGTCGATCTGATCAGCGCCGGACCGCTCAGCTATTTCGACATCTCCTTCCTGGCGAGCGGCGGCGCCACCTCGGCGCTCGCCGCCATCGGCCAGACCATCGTCATCCTGTCGGGCGGCTTCGATCTTTCGGCGGGCGCCGTCATCTCGCTCGTCAATGTGGTGCTGGCGCAATCCATGGATCCCGCCGACATGGAAGCCAGCATCGTGCTGTGGACCGCCGTCGGGATCGGTATCGGCATGGCGACCGGCGCCGTCAACGGCTTCTTCATCGCGGTGCTCAGGCTGCAGCCGATCGTGGTGACGCTCTCCACCATGTTCATCATCCAGGGTGTGACGCTCCTGATCATGGACAAACCCGGCGGCTTCGTCTCGCCCTCGCTCGGCACCTTCTATCTGGGTGACGCGATCACGGGCTACCTGCCGATGCCAATCGCGGTGATCGGCGTCGTGCTGCTCGCCTGGGCCTGGCTCAAGAACACAAGGCTCGGCACCGCGATCTATGCGGTCGGCAGCGACATGGAGGCGGCCGCGGCGGTCGGCGTCGCGACCGTGCTCACCCGTTTCCTCGTCTATGTGATCGCCGGCGGCTGCTATGGCCTCGCCGGCGTCTTCATCAGCGCCCAGACCGGCAGCGGCGATCCGCTCGTCGGCAATCCGTTGCTCTTGTCGATGTTCGCCGCCGTCGTGGTCGGCGGCACGAGGCTCGGCGGCGGGCGCGGCGGTCCGCTCGGCAGCGCCATCGGCGCCTATGTGCTGATGATCGTCGTCAATATCCTGCTCGTCCTCAATATCTCGGCCTATTATTCGACCATCGCGGAGGCGACCATCCTGCTGCTCGCGGTGCTGGCCGGCTCGATCTCGGAAAGCTCGACGCTGGCGCAGCAGCTGCGCGCCTTGAAGACCCGGCTCCAGGCGCGACGCGCCGGCACCCTCGTCTCGCAGCTGCCGCAGCAGGACCGAAGGCTGGCCCTCGCGCCGTCGGCCAAGGCGTCGCCGGCAGGGACGCCGCCCTCGTTCTTCACCCGCAATGCCGAGACCTTGCGCTACGCGCTTCCTGCTTACATCTGCTTCGCGCTGGTGGTGCTGGTCACGCAATTCTGGCTCGGCAATACGGTCCTCAATCCAGGCTACTGGAATTCGCTCATCGTGCTGTCGTCCTTCCTGGCGATCCTGGCGCTCGGCCAAGGCACGGTGATCCTCACCGGCGGGCTCGATCTGTCGGTGCCGTGGACCATCGGCCTGTGCGGCATCATTCTCGCCGGGATGGTGAAGGGCTCCGATACGGCGCTCCTCTATGCGCTGCCCGCCGTGCTGCTGCTCGCCGGCCTCATCGGCCTCATCAACGGTCTCGGCATCGTGTTCCTCGGGCTATCACCGATCGTGATGACGCTCGCCACCAACGGGCTCCTGCAAGGCGTCGCTCTCCTCTATTCCAACGGCACACCCGATGGTTTCTCGTCGCCGATGCTGCGCTGGTTCATGACCGGAAAAATCTGGATCTTCACACCGGTCGTGCTGTTCATGGTCGCCTTCGTCATCTTCGCCGTGGCGCTTTTGGGACGCACCGCCTTCGGCCGGCGCATCTATGGCATCGGCAATGGCGTGCGCGCGGCGCAGTTGTCCGGCATCGCGGTCGGGCGCCATCTGGTGCTCGTCTATGTCCTGTCGTCGCTCTGCGCCGGTCTCGTCGGTGTGCTGCTCACCGGCTTCTCGGGGCAAGCGAGCCTCGGCATGGGCGACGACTATCTCTTGCCGTCCATCGCCGTCGTGGTGGTGGGCGGCGCCCTCATCACCGGCGGCCGCGGCCATTATCTCGGTATGCTGGGCGGCGTCCTGCTGCTCACCGCCTTGCAGACCTTCCTCGCCGGCACGACACTGCCCTATGCGACCCGCGCCATATTGTTCGGGCTCGTGGTCTTAGGCGCCGTGATCGCGCTGCGCGACAAACGAAGTTAGGAGACTCCATGAGCAATAAGGCCCCCTCTTCACCCGCGGATTTCCTGTCAGGCCTCAAAGGCCAACGCGTCCTCGTCACCGCCGGCGCCTCCGGCATCGGTTTCGCCATCGCCAGCACCCTCGCGGCGCTCGGCGCCCGCATCGCCCTGTGCGACATCGCCGACAACGCCATCGCGGAGGCAAAGAAAGCCTTGCCCGACGCGATCACCGCCAAGGCCGATGTCGCCAAGGACGAGGATGTCGAGAGTCTGTTCGCCCTCCTGGCCAAGGAATGGGGCGGGCTCGACGCACTCATCAACAATGCCGGCATTGCCGGGCCGACCGGCGGCGTCGACGAGATTTCGATCGCCGACTGGCGGCGCTGCATCGATGTGTGTCTCACCGGCCAGTTCCTCTGCGCCCGCCTCGCGGTACCGATGCTGAAGGCCGCGGGCGGCGGGTCGATCGTCAACATGTCCTCGGCTGCCGGCCGCCACGGCTATGCGTTCCGCACGCCTTACTCCTCGGCCAAATTCGCCGTCGTCGGCTTCACCCAGAGTCTCGCCAAGGAGCTCGGCCCGCATCGTATCCGCGTCAATGCGATATTGCCCGGCATCGTCGAAGGCCCGCGCATCGACAAGGTGATCTCCGACCGCGCCAAGCAGATCGGCATCAGCCATGCCGAGATGGAGAAGGATTATCTCCAGAAGGTATCGCTCCGGCGCATGGTGAGCCCGTATGACGTCGCCAGCATGGTGACCTTCCTGCTCTCCGATGCCGGCATCAATATTTCAGGACAATCTTTGGGAGTGGATGGAAATGTCGAAACCCTCTGACCGGCCGGCGACGGCCGTCATCGGCTCGGGCTTCATCGGGCGCGCCTGGGCGATCAGCTTCGCGCGCTCGGGCTCAGCCGTCAGGATCTGGGACCAGGCCGACGGAGCGGCCGCGAAGGCGCTCGATTATATCGCCGGCGTGCTGGAAGACCTGGCGCAGAACGATCTGCTCAACGGGGCCGCGCCTGCAACAGTCCTCGCCCGCATCACGCCCGCCGCGACCCTCGCGGAGGCGGTGGCCGACGCCCAGCATGTGCAGGAGAACACGCCGGAAGTGCTCGCCACCAAGATCAAGGTGTTCGAGGCGCTCGACGCCGCGGCACGGCCCGACGCGGTGCTGGCGAGCTCGACCTCGGCGATCCTGCCGTCGCGTTTCACCGAAGGCCTCAAAGGCCGGACGCGCTGCCTCGTCGTGCATCCGATCAACCCGCCCTATCTGATCCCCGCCGCCGAAGTGGTGCCCGCACCTTGGACCTCGCCCGCGACAGTCGAGCGCACGCGGCAGTTCCTGCTGTCGGCCGGCCATGCGCCGCTCGTCATGAAGAAGGAGCTCGACGGCTTCATCATGAACCGCATGCAGGGTGCGCTGCTCGAAGAGGCCTTCCGCCTGGTCGCCGATGGTTATGCCAGCGTCGAGGATGTCGATATCGGCATTCGCGACGGCCTGGCATTGCGCTGGTCCTTCATGGGCCCGTTCGAGACCATCGACCTCAATGCGCCGGGTGGCGTGCGCGATTATGCCGAGCGCTACCAGGGCATCTATGAAAATCTGTTCCCGCAGATGCAGCGGCGTGTCGACTGGGCCGGCGAGGTCATGAATGTGGTCGAGCCGGAGCGCCGCAAGCGCGTGGCGAAAGACAAGCTGCAGGACCGGCAGGTCTGGCGCGACAAGAGATTGATGGCATTGGCCGCGCATAAGAAGCGCGCCGCGAAGGAGATCGGAAATTGACGAAGGATATTAAGGGCAAAGTCATCATCACCTGCGCGGTGACGGGCGCCATCCATACACCGACCATGTCGCCTTATCTGCCGATCACCCCGGATGAGATCGCCACAGAAGCCATCGCCGCGGCGGAAGCCGGCGCCGCGATCCTGCATCTCCATGCGCGCAACCCCGAAAACGGCAAGCCCGATCAGACGCCGGAAGCCTTCGCCCGTTTCCTGCCGCGCATCAAGCAGGCGACCAAGGCCGCCATCAACATCACCACCGGCGGCAGCCCCTATATGAAAGTCGAGGAGCGGGTGAAGCCCGCCGCGCAATTCAAGCCGGAAGTCGCCTCGCTCAATATGGGCTCGATCAATTTCGGCCTCTATCACCTGGTCGACAAATACAAGACCTTCAAATTCGACTGGGAGAAGCCGCATCTCGAAGCGACGCGCGACCTCGTCTTCCGCAACAGCTTCAAGGACATCGAATACATCCTCGAAACCTGCTACGGCAACGGCACACGCTTCGAGTTCGAATGCTACGACATCGCGCATCTCTATAACCTGTCGCATTTCCTCGATCGCGGCATGGTCAAGCCGCCGCTTTTCGTGCAGTCGGTGTTCGGCCTCTTGGGCGGCATCGGCAGCCATCCGGAAGACGTCGCCCATATGAAGCGCACCGCCGACCGCCTGTTCGGTGACAGCTTCCGCTGGTCGGTGCTGGGCGCCGGCGCAGCGCAATTGCGCATCGCGGCGCAGGCGGCCGCACTCGGCGGCAATATCCGCGTCGGCCTCGAGGACAGCCTGTGGGCCGGCAAAGGCAAGCTCGCCAAGTCCAATGCCGAGCAAGTGGCGCTGGCGCGCAAGATCATCGAGGGCCTTGGCATGCAGGTGGCAACGCCCGATGAAGCGCGCGACATCCTCGCGCTCAAGGGCGGCGACAAGGTTTCATTCTAGGAGGCGCACTCATGCTGCGCATCGAAATCTTCAGCGCGGAAAGCGACGCACTCGGTGAAGGCCCGCTCTGGGATGTCGCCGAGCAACGGCTCTATTGGATCGATTCTTATGGCCCCGCTGTCTATTCCGCCGACGTGAAGGGTGAGAACCGCCGCCGCTGGCCATTGCCCGAGCCCGTCGGCTCGCTCGCTCTGCGCGAGAAAGGCGGCGCCATCGTGTCGCTGCGCAGCGGCTTCCATGCGCTCGATTTCGCCACCGGCAAGGTGACGCTCATCGCCGAGACCCAGCCGGGCGAGCTGACGCCGCGCATGAATGACGGCAAGGTCGACCGTCAGGGCCGCTTCATCGCGGGCTCGATGGATTTCGAGGAACGTAACGGTGTCGGCAAATTGTTCCGGCTCGATCCGGATCTCACAGTGCATGAGCTCGACCGCGGCATCATCTGCTCCAACGGCCCGTGCTTCAGCCCCGACGGCAAGACGCTTTATTTCGCCGATACCGGCAAGAAGCTGATCTATGCCTATGATTATGACACGGAGACCGGCAAGGTCCGCTCGCGCCGCGTCTTCACCAGCTTCGAGACTTTGCGCGGCCTGCCCGACGGCGCCACCGTCGATGCCGATGGCTATGTGTGGAGCACCGAGGTCTATTCCGGCCGCTTGATCCGCTTCGATCCTAACGGCGTCGTCGACCGCATCGTCGGCCTGCCGGCGCAGTCGACCACCAGTCTCATTTTCGGCGGCCCCGATCTCGATATCGCCTTCGTCACCTCGATGGCGCGGCCCTTCAACAACCAATATCACCGCGAACGCGAAGCAGGATGCGTCTTCGCCGTCCACGGCCTCGGCGTGCGCGGCCTGCCGGAACCACGTTTCAAGGGATGACACAGGAGGAAACAAGATGAAGATCGACGTTCTGGTCGATGTGAAGACGACGCTCGGCGAAGGCCCCTTGTGGGATGTCGAGCAGCAGCGGCTTTATTGGATCGACGCGCCGGGCATGCGGGTTTTCCGGGCGACGCCTGAAGGTACCGAGATCCGCGCCTGGGACGTGCCGTCGCGCGTCGGTTCGATCGCCATCCGCAAGGACGGCAAAGGCGCCATCTGCTCTTTGGCGAAAGGTTTCCACGCACTCGATTTCGCGACCGGCGACTGTCCCCTCATCGCCGCGATCGAGCCGGACCGCCCCGCCAACTGGATCAATGACGGCAAGGTGGATCGCGCCGGCCGCTTCTTCGCGGGCACGATGGACAGCCAGGAATCAGGCCCCAATGGCGCGCTCTATCGTCTCGATCCGGATTTCAGCGTCACCAAGGTCGATACCGGGATCATCGTGTCGAACGGCCCGTGCTGGAGCCCGGACGACCGCATCTTCTATTTCGCCGATTCCTGGTCGGGCGAGATCTGGGCCTATGACTACGACAAGAAGACCGGCTCCGTCTCGAACCGACGGACCTTCGTGAAGCTCGACACCTCGACGGGTGGTGCCGCCGACGGGTCGACCGTCGATGCCGAAGGGCACTTGTGGAACGCGCAGGTCTATGACGGCAAGCTCATCCGCTACACGCCCGACGGCAAGGTCGAGCGTGTCATCGACATGCCGGTGAAGAAGGTGACGAGCGTGATGTTCGGCGGCCCCAATCTCGACATCCTCTATGTGACCTCGATGGCCAAGCCGCCTTTGCCGCGCTTCCCCGGCGATGGCGTTTTGCGCGGCAGCCTGTTCGCCATCACCGGCCTCGGCATCAAGGGCATTCCAGAAACGAGATTCGGAGGCTAGGCATTTCCCGCCGCATCGAGGATCCAGGAACTGAAAGCCTGGATTTTCGCCCGTCCCTGCGCGAGCTCGGGATAGACGAGATAATAAGCGAAGACCTCGATCTCTTTCGCTTCGGCGAGCCGCACGAGCCGGCCTTCCTGCACGTCCGTTTCCACCATCGCATCCGGCAGCAGGCCCGCGCCCTGGCCGGCGATGAGGGCGCGCAACAAAAGTCCCGGATCATCGAACGAGGGACCGCGTGTCGGTCCTGACTCGGTGAGGCCTTGCGCTTCGAACCACAGAGCCCAGCCTTTGCGATCGGCATCCTGCACCAGCGGCCAGACGAGAAGATCGGCGGCACTCGCGGGTTTTCCCAGACGCGCGACGAGCGCCGGAGCGGCCACCGGAATCATTGCGACCGCCAGGACGTGCTCGCTCTTGAGCCCCGGATAACGGCCGAGTCCGTGACGGATGGCGACATCGACGCCGTCGCGGGTGAAATCGGCGAGACCGTTGCCGGTGAGAATGCGGAGATCGATGTCGGGATAGGCCGCACGGAAGGAGCCGAGCCGCGGCACCAGCCAGGCGGAGGCGAAGAACGGTGTCGTGCTGACCGTCAGGACGCCCGTTTCCTCCTCCGCGGCGACGCGCCGGGACGCTTCCGCGATCTGGCGGAAGGCATTGCGGACCGGCGGCAGGTAATTGCGCCCCGCTTCAGTGAGAACGATGCCGCGATTGACCCGGTCGAAGAGCTGGCGGCCCAGATGCAATTCCAGCGTCTTCAGCATCTGGCTGACGGCGCCCGGCGTCACCGACAATTCCTCGGCCGCCGCCTTGACCGAAAGATGCCGGGCGGCCGCTTCGAAAGCCTTGAGCGCGTTCAGAGGCGGCAATCTATTCATTTAGAAATTCTAACTCAAAAAGAAGAGAAACCATGGTTTGAATTAGCCATTAATGAGAGAATATAACCATAACACAAAAATCTATGCGGCTCACATATTCTAAAGGAAATATCGTGCATTATCTGGACCTCACCGAGCTCGGCCGGCATATTGCGCGGCGGGAAATCTCGTCGCTCGAGGCGACAGAGGCCCTGCTCGCCCGCATCGCGGCGCTCGATCCTAAACTCAGCGCCTTCGCGCTGGTGACGGCGGACATGGCGCTCGACCAGGCCCGGACCGCCGATGCCGAGATCGCCCGCGGCATCCATCGCGGGCCCCTGCATGGCGTTCCGATCGCGGTGAAGGACCTGTGCGGGATCGCCGGCACGCCGACCGGCGCTGGCATGGCGCCCGGCCTGCGCCGGATCGCCAGCGAAGATGCGACACTGGTGCGTCGCCTCAAGGATGCGGGCGCCGTGCTCGTCGGCAAGACCGAGCTCAGCGAAGGCGCCTATTCAGATCACCATGCGGCGATCACGCCGCCGGCCAATCCCTGGAACGCCGATTACTGGACCGGCATCTCCTCCTCGGGCTCAGGCGTCGCAACCGCCGCCGGCCTCTGTTATGGGGCAATCGCGTCGGATACCGGCGGCTCGATACGCTGGCCCGCCGCCGCCAATGGCGTCACGGGGCTGAAACCCAGCTGGGGGCGGGTCAGCCGTCATGGTGTCGCCGAACTCGCCGCCTCACTCGATCATGTCGGCACCATGGCGCGCAGCGCCAAGGATGCCGGCGTCCTTCTCGGCGTGATCGCCGGCGGCGACGACCGCGATCCGACGGCGTTGCGCGATACGGTGCCCGATTATCTCAGCGCATCCGATGACGGCATGAAGGGCTTGCGCATCGGCATCGATGCCAACTGGAACACGACCGATATGAGTGACGCGACAGCCGCCATGATCGCCGAGGCCATCTCGGCCTTCACCACGCTCGGCGCCGAAATCGTCGCCGTCCAAATGCCCGACGTCACGCAGACGATTGCCGACTGGACGCCCAATTGCGCCATCGAGGCGGCCGTCGCGCATGAAGCCACCTATGCGAAACACAAGGATCAGTATGGCGCGATCCTCAGCACCGTCATCGAGACGGGGCGGACGCTCTCTGCTACGGATTATCAGAAGATCCTGCTCCGGCGCATGGAGTTCCGTGGCCGCGTGACTGCACTTTTCGGGACCATGGACCTGCTGCTTACGCCCGTTCAGCCTTACGCCGCTCTGACGCTCGCCGATATCCGATCGCTCGGCGCGCAGCCGGCGCTCATCGCAAAATTGCAGCGTTATACCTGCCCCTTCGACATGACGGGTCATCCGACCATCACGCTGCCTGGCGGCTTCACCGCGCAAGGCCTGCCCATGGGCTTCCAGCTCGTCGCACCACATCTGGGCGAGGCGTCGCTGGTGCGCGCCGGAGCCGCCTTCCAAGCGGTCACGTCCTGGCATCAACAGCATCCCATCGCCTGACATGACCGTGACCTCCGCTCCCCAACGCTTCTTCTATGGCTGGGCCATCGTCGGCGCCGCCTTCGCCGTGACGCTTCTGGGTTTCGGCAGCGCCTATACGTTCAGCGCCTTTCTGAAGCCGCTCGAACAGGAATTCGGCGCCTCACGCGGCGAGGTATCGCTCGTCTTCTCACTGGCGGGCTTCCTCTATTTCGCGCTCGGCATCATCAGCGGGCCGCTCGCCGACCGCTATGGCGCGCGCACCATGGCGGTCACCGGCATGCTGCTGGTCGGCGCAGGGCTGGTCTTTGCCGGCCTCGCGCGCACCATCACCGAGGTCTATGTCGCCTATGGGCTCGGTGTCGGCATCGGCGTCGGCTGCGCCTATGTGCCGGCGGTCGGCGCGGTGCAGCGCTGGTTCGTGCGTCGGCGCGGCTTCGCCTCGGGCCTCGCGGTCAGCGGCATCGGCCTCGGCACGCTGGTGATGCCGCCGCTCGCGGCGTGGCTCATCGCGCTCATCGGCTGGCGCGACGCGTATATCACCCTCGGTCTCCTCGCCGCTCTGCTCGGCATTGCCATGTCCTGGCTCCTTGTGAACGATCCGCGCGACAAGGGCCTAGGGCCAGACGGCGATCCGCTCACGGCCGCAAGCGCCGGTGCCCGTGCCGGCAGCACGGTCGGCGAGGCGGTGCGGAGCCGGCAATTCATCGGGCTTTATGCCGCGAGTCTCGCTTGTGCCTTCGGCGTCTTCGTGCCCTTCGTTCATCTCGTCCCCTATGCGCTCGATCTCGGCATCGAGCAGACCTCGGCGGTCTTGCTGCTCGGCATGATCGGCGTCGGCAGCACCGCCGGACGCTTCTTTCTCGGCGGCCTCGCCGACCGGATGGGCCGGCACGCCTCGCTCGTCGTCATGCATGCCGGCATCGCTTTGTCGCTCATCATCTGGGCGCTGGGGGCAAGCTTCTGGACGCTGGCGCTGTTCGCTTTCCTGTTCGGCGTCTTCTATGGCGGCTGGGTGGCGATCATCCCCTCCGTCGCCACCGATTATTTCGGCGGGCGCCATATCGGCGGCATTCTCGGCGTGCTTTATACCAGCGTCGCCTTCGGCACGCTGATCGGGCCCAGCGCCGCCGGCTTCGCCTTCGACATCAGCCACAGCTACCGGTTGCCGATCCTCGCCAGCATCGCGGTGAGTTTTATCGCCGCCGCCTTGGCACTCTGGGTGGCGAGGCCCGCCAAACCACGGAGTCAGGCCAGTTGAACCAGCTCGATGGTGAAGCCGTCGGGATCACGCAGATAACAGGCGAGGACCTTGCCGGCCACCCCGTCAAAGGTGACGGGCTCGGACACGATGGCGACGCCTGCCGCCTTGAGCCGCGCATGATCGGCCTGGATGTCGGTGGTTTCCAGCGCCAGATGAGCCGCCCCCGTATCACAGGTGCGGACATCGAGCTTCACGCCTTTGGGATGACGGTATTCGATCAGCTCAAGATGGTGACCCGAGATGCCGACCGGCGCGCCGGGAATGCGCAGGAAGGCCATGCGCAGATCGGCTTTCGGGAAACCGACGACGGTCTCGATCGCCGGCCCCTGCCGCTCGCGCCTGCCGATGAGCTCGAAGCCCAGAAGGTCGCGATAGAAGGCGACGGAGCGTTCGAGATCATCGACCGTCCAGGAGGTGTGAAAGACACTTTTGATCATCGCTTGTTTCCTCAGATCACCAGATAACCGCCGTCGACCGGCAGCGTCACGCCATTGACGAAACTCGCGGCCGGCGAGACGAGAAAAACCACAGGCCCACCGATCTCCTCGGGCCGGCCGAAGCGCTTCATCGGGCAATGCCAGTTGAGCCAGTCGACATAGACGGGATCGCTCGGCCCGCCCATCGCCGTGTCGACATAACCCGGCGCCACGGCGTTGACGCGAATACCGTGTGGGGCGAGATCACGGCACATTTTTTGGGTCAGCGCGCGCACACCGCCCTTGGACGCGACATAGCCCGCATCGGCGAAGCCGCTGGTGAAAGCCACGACAGACGAGATGTTGACGATCGAGCCCCTGGTCTCTTTCAGCGCCGGCAGAAAGGCGCGGGATACGTTGAACACACCGGTTAGATTGACGGCGATCGTATCGTCCCACACTTTCGGCGCCTGATCGTCATCGAGCGGCATGTTGATACCGATGCCGGCATTGTTCACCAGGATCGCGATCGGCCCCCTGTCGGCGCCGATCCGCGCGGCGAAGGCGTCGACGACATCACGGCGCGTGACATCGAGCTCATCGCCCAGGCAGTCGAGGCCTTGCTCCGAAAGCTCGGTTGCCGCCTGTCTTGCCATTCCGGCGCTGATATCGGCCATGATCACCCTGGCCCCCGCCGCCGCCAAAGCGCGGGAAATGGCCTTGCCTATGCCCTGCGCGGCGCCTGTCACCAGCGCCAATTGTCCCTTCAGCACCATGCTCTCCTCCTCGGCAATCTCATTCATCGGCAAGCAGCACCGCATCATCGGGCGCGAAGGCCAGGGTCACGCCCTGGTCGATACGCATGACCGACGTCGCGGCGGCACGATGCTCCTTGAACTTGATCAGCGCGCCATCGGCAAGACGGGCCGAATATTTGATCACATCGCCGAAGAAGAGGATTTCGGCAATGGTGGCGTCGAAGGCGATACGACCGGGGCTGTTCGCCTCGCCGACCTTCAGCCGCGCGATCTTCTCCGGCCTGATCGACAGGGCCTGAGGCGCCGGCCCGGCAGCCGCGGGAGATGCGAATGGCCGCCGCAGTTCCTCGATTACCCAATGCCCGGCCCGGCCATTGGGCTTGAGGGTCAGAATATTGTTTTCGCCGATGAACTCGGCAGAGAAGCGGTTGGACGGCTTATCATAGATCTCCTCCGGGCCGCCGATCTGCACGATCCGCCCGTTGTTCATGACCACGATGCGGTCGGACAGGGTCAGCGCCTCACCCTGGTCGTGGGTGACATAGATCATGGTGCAGCCGATCTCGTCGCGATAACGCTTGATCTCGAGCTGCATATGCTCGCGCAGTTTGAGGTCGAGCGCACCCAACGGCTCGTCCATCAGCAGGACACGCGGCGCAAAGACGATGGCGCGGGCGAAAGCGACACGCTGGCGCTGGCCGCCGGAAAGCTGGTTCGGCATGCGAGCCGCGTAGTCGGCGAGATGGACGAGCTCAAGCGCCTTCTCGACCTTTTCCTTGATCAAGCTCGCGGAGGCATGGCGCATCTTCAGCGGAAAGGCGACATTGTCGAACACGCTCATATGCGGAAAGAGCGAATAGTTCTGGAAGACCATGCCGACATTGCGCCGCTCGGGTGGCAGGCTGGCGATCGACTTGCCGTCGATCAGAATGTCGCCACTGGTCGGCTGCAGGAAACCCGCGATCATGTTGAGCGCCGTCGTCTTGCCCGAGCCCGAAGGCCCGAGCAAGGTGAGAAACTCCCCGGCTCCAATCGAAAGGGAGAAGTCCTTCAGCACATCGAGCTTGCCGAAGCTGCGGCCTACTGCCTGGAAGTCGACGGTGGCGCCGGACTGGATATCTGCCTTGCTCATGCTCATTCTTCCATCGTGATCAATTGGCGGCGCGCGCCATCGCCCAGCGCCGCAGGAGCTCGCCCGCGGTGATGCCGATAAGGGTGATGGCAATGAGGATGGCGGCGACCGCCGCTATGGTCGGGTCGATCTCGAGACGGAGATCGCTCCATATGCGCTTCGGCAGCGTGTCCCAGCGCCCGGTGATGAACAAGGCGATGACCAGCTCATCGAAGGAGACGAAGAAGGAGAAGATCGCCGAGGCGAGTGCGGCCGGCGCCAGATAGGGCAGCGTGATATGGAGGAAGACCCGCAAAGGTGTGGCGCCGAGAATGCGGCCGGCGCGTTCCAATGTGGTGTCGAACTGCTCCAGCGCCGCCGAGACGATGAGCACCGGAAACGGCAAAGCCAGCACGACATGTGCCAGGATCAGGCCGGCGACACTGCCCGTCATCTTCAGCTGATTGAACAGGATGAACAGCGCCAGAGCGAAGATGATGATCGGGATGATCATGGGCGCAACGATGAAGCCATACAGCAGGCTCTTGCCGCGGAAGCGGGCGCGGGACAGACCAAGCGCGGTCACGGTCCCGATCACCGTCGCCAGCGCCGACACGACACAGGCGATCCAGAAGCTGGTCAAGGTCGCGGCGATGAAGCCCGGGTCAGAAAAATAGCTCCGATACCAGCGCAGCGACAGCGAAGTGGGCGGGAACTGCAGCCACTGATCCTCGCCGAAGGACACCGGGATGACGATGATAAGCGGCAGCAGCAGATAGATGAGAAGCAGGATAAAGTAAGCGGTGAAGGCCATGGACCAGCCTTTGCCGGTCCGGCCGGGATCGTCAGACGGATGCATGGGCGAACCTCCAGCGCATGACGGCCCGGAACAGCATCACGACGGCGACGGTGGCGGCGAGCAGCAGCAGGCCAAGGGCTGAGGCAAAACCCAGATTCACCGCCTGATTGATCTGCGTCTCGATCAGATTGCCGAGCATGATATCCTGACGGCTGCCGACCAGAGCCGGCGTTACGAAGAAGCCCATGGCCAGAATGAAGACGATGACCGCGCCGGTCGAAACGCCGGCGAGGCTCAAGGGGAAATAGACGGTGGCGAAAGCGCGCCAGGCCGAGGCGCCGAGAACCCGCGCGGCGCGGACCAGACCGGGGTCGATCTTGATCATCACGCTGTAGCAGGTGAGGATCATGATCGGCAGAAGGATCTGCACCATCGCGAGATAGACGGTGCCGGTGGTGTAGAGCATCTGCAGCGGCTCGGTGATGAGGCCAAGCTGGATCAGGCCCAGGTTGATGACACCATTCTTGCCGAGCACGACGATCCAGGAATAGGAACGGATCAGGAGGCTCGTCCACATCGGCAGCAGGATGAGCAGGAAGAGATAGGTCCGCAACCGCGGCGGGCAATGCGCGAGATAATAAGCGGCGGGATACCCCAGGAGGAAACACAGCACGGTCACGATCAGCGACACCTCGACGGTACGGACGAGGACGGTGAGATAGATCGGGCGATCGAGAAGGCGCAGGTAATGCGCCAGTGTGAAACCCGGATCGAGAATGCTGGTGATCAGCACTTTGAGCAGCGGATAACCGAACAGGGCGACCAGCAGCAGCATGGCCGGAACCAGGAGCCAGAATGCGCTGCCTTCTGATCTGGCCTGATTTCGCTCATTCATCATCATCGGCTTTTCCTTGACGAGAAGCGCGGCCGCGCCGGGCGGCCGCGCTCAGAGACGACGATACTGCGCTTTATTCGAGCAGCCAGGCGTTCCAGCGCTCGAGCAGGGCATCGCGGCGGCTATCCCAGAAGTCGCTGTCGGCTGCGAGTTGGATCGACGCATTGGCGCTCGGCAGATTGGCGGCGACCTCGGGCGGCAGGAACTTCTCGACGCCCGGAACAAGATTGGGATAGGGCGTGACCTTGGCGAATTCGGCGATGCGCTCGGGATGGTTCCAGGCGGTCAGATATTTCATCGTCTCCTTGGCCAGCTTGTTGCCCTTTGGGATGGCCATGATGGCATAGTCGATGATCCCCTGGTTCCACACCGCCTTGACCGGCTTGGTCTTCGCCAGATCGAAGATACGACCGCTCCACGAGGTCGTCATCGTCACCTCGCCCTCGGCCAAAAGCTGCACCGGCTCGGCGCCGGCGGTCCACCATTTCACGACATGCGGCTTGATCTCGTCGAGCTTGCGGAAGGCACGGTCGATGCCCTCATCGGTGGCGAGCACCTTGTAGACATCATCCTTGGGCACGCCATCGGCCATGAGCGCGAATTCGAGATTGGTCGTCACCGAATTCTGCATCGCGCGTGATCCCGGAAAATCCTTCACATTCCAGAAATCGGCCCAGCTCTTCGGCTCCTTGCCGGCCGGAAATTTATCGGTGCGGTAGCCGAAGATCGTCGAGAAGGTCGAGAAGACGACGCCGTGACTCTTCTTGGCCTCGGGCGGCTGCACATTCTCGGGATCGGCGAGGCTGTAATCGATCTCCTCGAGCCAGCCGTTCTTTTCGGCGGTCACATATTCCTGGGTGCTCAGCTCGAGGGCCTCGTAGATCATCTCGCCGCTCTCGACCATGGCCTTGAGCTGGGCGAGATTGGGCTGGGTCGTGTTGACCACCTTGACGCCCGTATCCGCCGTGTAAGGCGCATGGATGTATTTGGCGATGGCGTCCCATGACGACCCGCCATAACCGTTGATGGTCAGCGTGGTCTCGGCAAAGGCGCTCGCCGATCCGAGCGACAAGGCCGCCCAGACGAGCACGGCACGGCACGTCGGAAACTTGAAACGATGCTGCTTCTTCATGGTTTTCCTCTCCCGGGCTTTTTTGAACTTGCGGATGCGGCGCCTGATTGCCGCCTCTTCACCTCGCTTTCGGCGAGTGCGTGGATCATATGAATGAGCTAAATAGTGTCAAGTAAATTTATAACCATCAACTAATGATGAAATTTGACAACAGTTCGCCGATTTCGGACTATATTTCATCAATACCTGATGATTACTCAAATATTTGACATGTACAAGATTTTTCCGCTAGCGTTCGGCGCCGAACCGCAACCGCCCGTGCACGGAGAAGACCTTGAAGCCCGATCTGATCGATAAGACCGACGCCGATTTCGCCCGCGGCATGCTCGCCCGCATGAGCTTCATCCGCGCCTTCGAGGCAAAGATCCTCGCCCTCACCCAGACCAGCCCGCCACAGCTCATGGGCTCGACTCATCTCTGCGCCGGCCAGGAAGCGGTGCCGCTCGGCGCCGTCGCGGGAATGCGGCCGGACGACCAGATCCTCGCCACCTATCGCGGGCATGGCTGGGCGCTTGCCGCCGGCCTCGATCCGCAAGCCGTGATGGACGAGATCTGCCATCGCCGCACCGGCCTCAATGGCGGACGCGGCGGCTCCGCCTATTTCATGGCGCCCGGGACCCGCTTCATCGGCGAGAACTCCATCGTCGGCGCCGGCTTTCCGATCGCCTGCGGCATCGCCATGGCCAATCTTCAGGCCGGCAACGGACGCATCGTTCTCACCTCGATCGGCGACGGTGCGATGAATCAGGGCTCGGTGCATGAGGCGATGGCTTTCGCGGCGGTGCGCAAACTGCCGATCCTCTTCATCTGCGAGAACAATGGCTGGTCGGAGCTGACCGCGACGTCCGATATGTTCCTCATCGACCGGCTCGCCAAGCGCGGATCGGCCTATGGCATTCCCGCGGCCACGGTCTCGGGCACCGACCCCATCGTCGTGCGCGACACGATCGCCGTCGCCGCCGCGCAATGCCGTTCGGGAGAGGGTCCACGGCTCATCGAATTCCGCGTGCCGCGCCTGTGGGGCCATTACAACCGCGACATCGAACACTATCGCTCCAAGGCCGACAAGCAGCAGGCGCAAGCGCAGGACCCGATCACGCTCATCACGGCACGCCTCATCGAATCGGGTCTCATGACGAAGGAGGAAGCGCATGCGGTCATCGACCAGCAGGAGAGCGCGGTAGCCAACATTGCCGAGGCCGCCCTCGCGGCCCCGCTTCCCGATCCATGCGAAGCGCGCCTCCATGTGACGGCGCCGGCGCGACTTTCTCCCGCCAGCACGGAATCCGCCGAAACGCGCGAGATGACCTATATCGAAGCGGTCAACGCGGCCTTGCGCGCCGAGCTCGAAAGCGATCCCGCGACCGTCGTCTATGGCGAGGATGTCGGCAAATCCGGCGGCATCTTCGGTGCGGCACGCTATCTGCAGCGTGATTTCGGCGCGACCCGTGTCTTCGATACGCCGATCGCCGAAAGCGCGATCCTGGGCTCGGCCGTCGGCGCCGCTCTGGCCGGCCTCAAACCCATCGTCGAGATCATGTGGGCAGATTTCGTCTTCGTGGCGCTCGACCAGATCGTCAACCAGGCGACCAATGTGCGCTACATCACGCAGGGCCGCCAATCGGTGCCGCTGGTGGTGCGCATGCAGCAGGGCGCAACACCCGGGTCCTGCGCGCAGCATTCGCAATCGATCGAAGCGGTCTTCGCGCATTTCCCCGGACTCAAGGTGGCGCTCGCCGCAACGGCACAGGATGCCTATGCGCTGCTACGCGCCGCCGCCGCCGACCCCGATCCCTGCATCGTCATCGAATCGCGCGGCCTCTATCAGACGCGCGGGCCGGTCACCTTGTCGTCAGCTCCCGAACCCGCCGGCCTCGCCCGTTTCCATCGCAATGGCAAGGATGCGGCGATCGTGACCTGGGGCACCATGCTCAAACCGGCTCTCGAAGCCGCGGCACTCCTCGGCCAGGAGGGGCTGGATGTATCGGTACTCGATCTGCGCTGGCTTTCTCCTCTCGATGAGGCCGCGCTCTCCAAGGCCGTCGCGCAATCGGGCGGGAATATCCTGATCGTGCATGAGGCGGTCAAAACCGGCGGCTTTGGCGCCGAGATCGCCATGCGTATCCGGGAGCTGCATCAAGATGAAGCCCGCTTGCGCATCAAGCGGCTCGCGGGCGCGGACAACCGCATGCCCGCCTCCCCCGTGCTACAGGGGGAACTGCTCCCCAATGCGGAGCGGATCGCCGCTGCTGTCCGGGAGCTGGTCGACGGCCGGCGAAACACGCTGAACACTTCGTCCATGATTCACGCGGCACAATGAGAGAGCGAATAACATGACCCTGACAGCCTTCCACACCGGATGGACGGTCGCCGATCTCGACCGGTCGCTGCATTTCTATGTCGATCTTCTCGGCCTGGAAGTCGTCTACAGCAACACCCAGAACCATCCCTATATCCAGAGGCTGGTCGGCCTTCCCGGAGCCAATATCAGATATGCGGTGCTCAAGCTGCCGGGTGACCCGTCCGGCCACATGATCGAGCTCCTGCAATATCTGAGCCCACCCGGCGCCAAAGCAACGACGCGCCCGTGCGATGTGGGCTCGGCGCATTTCGCCTTTCATACCGATGATTGCCAGGGCCTGTATGAACGCCTGTCGCGGCACGGCGTCACCTTCATCAGCACGCCGGTTGCCATCGCCGCCGGCAAGAACAAAGGCGGATTCGCCTGCTACTTGCGGGATCCGGATGACTTCATCCTGGAATTCCTGCAAGCGCCCCAGAATTGAAAGGACTTCTCGATGTATGATCTGAAAGACCGCGTTCTGCTCCTCACCGGCGCCGGCGGCGGTATCGGCAAGGCGATCGCAGAGCACTTCCACGAGTTGGGCGCCCGCCTCCTGCTCGCCGATCTGGATGGCGACCGCCTCGCCGCCCTGGCCCGGACGCTCGATCCGAGCGGTGAACGGGTCGCCGCCCTGACATACGATGCGGCGGTTCCTGAGGATGCGACGGCTGCCGTCGAAACCTGTATCGGCCGGTTCGGACGGCTCGATTTCGTCATCCCGGCGGCAGCCATCTATGAAGATCACCCCTTCACCGAAATGACCGATGCGCAATGGCGCAAGACGCTGGCGATCAATCTCGACGGCGTCTTTTACATCTGCCGGCGCGCCGTTCCGGTCATGGCCGACAAAGGCTCGATCGTGATCATCGCCTCGGATGCGGCGCATGAAGGAGCTTCCCCCGGCCATGCGCATTACGGCGCCTCCAAAGGCGCCGTCCTCGGCCTCGCCAAGGCGCTGGCCAAGGAACTCGCGCCGCGGCTCAGGGTCAATGCCATTTCCCCCGGCTGCATCGACACGCCGATGATCGACGGCTTTATGCGCAGATGGGGAGAGAGTATGCTCGCCGCCACGCCGCTGAAGCGGCTGGGATTGCCCCGGGAAGTCGCCACGGTGGCGGCGTTTCTATGCAGCGATGGCGCGGCCTTCATGACCGGCCAGGCGTTGCATCCCAATGGCGGTTCTCATATTGGCGGCTGACATGACCCTGGAAGACGATACGACAGACAAGAAACCGCGGGTGCAGACCGCGGCGCGAACCATCTCCGTCCTGCTCGCGGTGGCGCAAAGCACCAAAGGGCTCAAGGCGATGGAAATCAGCCAGAAGGTCGGCCTGCCGCGGCAAGTGACCTATCACCTGCTGCACACGCTGTGCATGACCGGCATCCTGCGCCGCAACGACAGGAACTACTATGTACTGGGCCTGTCGGCCGCGACGATCGCCGACGGATTCCGGCGGCAGCTGGCGCCGCCCGAGCATCTGGCGCCGCGCGTGCGCGCCGCAGTCGCAGCCACCGGCGAGACCTCTTATGCGGGCGGGTGGATCGACGGCCGCATCGCCGTGCTGGCAACGGCCAGGGGCAAGTCGCCGGTGCAGGCTGCCGAAGTGCCGCATGGCTATAGCGAGCATGCCCATGCGCGCGCCGCCGGCAAGCTGCTGCTGGCGCTGGCAAGCCCGGAACGGCGCATCGAATATCTCGACGGCACGGCGCTGGTGGCGCTGACCCCCAACACCATTACCTCGCGCGAGCGCCTCGACAGTGAGCTGCAGCAGATCGCACGCCAGGGCTACGCGATGGACAATGAGGAGTTCTGGGACGGGCTATGCTGCCTGGCGGTTCCGCTGGAAGGCCCGCATAGCGGCTTCGCGCTCGGCATCTCGGTGCCGACCGAGCGCTTCCACGCCAATTTCGACAAATATCTCGCGGCTTTGCGCAAGGTGTCCGGCATCGGCGCCGATGCCGAGGCCTTTGCCAATATTTAGAAATCTTCCGGGAAGATCGACCTGAGATAGAGGAAGCAGGCGTGGCGCGCCTGTTTCTGGCCGAGCAGGCCTGAGGCCTGGACCTGGTTGGCGATCCAGAAGCCGTCGACGATGGCGTTCAGCGTGCTGGCGATCACCGCGGCGTCGAGCTTGAGCTTGCGTTTTTTGGCGAGGGCCGCCACCTCGGCCTTCACGAAAGCATGGTAGGTCGCTTTCAACTCGACCAGACGGCGGCGATAGTCGGGATTACGCGCCGATTCCGCCCAGAAAGCGCTCCATACCGCCACATGCTCGGCATTGGAAATCTTGGGATCGAAATCGAGCAGCACCATCGCCTTCAACCGGTCGGCGGGCGCCTCGTTCTCGGCGCCCGGGCGGTTGAGCGCCGTGTCATATTCGGCGACGAGATGGTCGAGCGCCGCCTGGATGAGTCCGTCCTTGGACTTGAAATGGAAGGCGGCGACGCCATAGGAGCAACCCGCCTCCTGCGCGATGTCGTTCATGGTGATGCCGGTCAGGCCCTTGCGCGCGATCACCTTGGCGGCGGCGTCGAGCAGCGAGCGCCGGCGTTCCTGAACCTGATCCTCACGCGAGGCGATGCGGGCTTTGATGGCCACGTCCGTTTCACCTTTGTTGACGAAAGCTCCCGATATGCGGGGCCGGTCCTAACGTCAAGCGGCGACCGGCTCCTTGAGGTCGGCGGCGGCCTTCAAGATGCCCTGGCGCAGGATGCCGATCATCTGGTCGATCTCCGCCTTGGTGATGATGAGCGGCGGCGACAGGACACAGATATTGCCGAGCGGGCGCACCAGAAGGCCCAGCTCGAAGCAATGAGTGTCGATGCGGCCGCCGAGCTTCTTGTCGCGGTCGGTCACTTCGGATGAGGACGTGTCGACCAAGACCTCGACGCAGCCGACAAGGCCTGAGACACGGATATCGGCGACATGCGGCAGGCCTTTGAGAC
>NNBT01004211.1_pt1 | contig 20543 bp, 16 predicted proteins | sample 1173831 | NCBI WGS metagenome assembly NNBT01 (sample SAMN07173936, study PRJNA388173) | plant metagenome | isolation source: symbiotic tissue sample KVJ10 | place: Norway: Troms, Kvaloya island | reverse complement strand
ATTTCAGACCGAGCGCCCAGAGATCGATCAGAACGGTCGCCCCGACACCCATGGCGAAGGAATAAGCAGCAAATTCAAAAGCTTCACTCATATCATCGCAATCATTCAATTATTTAATTGTATGATTGAAGCAGAACGGCTAGGCTTTTGTCAATGCGTGAAGCGCCGTCCCTTCCCTTCTTTGCCGAGCTCGCCGACCTGGCGCGTAGTCTCGGCCATGCGCATCGCCTGCTGCTGCTCGATCACATCGCGCAGAACGAGCATCCGGTGGAGCGGCTCGCCGAGCTCTCCGGTCTTTCGCTCGCCAATGCCTCGCAGCATCTTCAGCATCTCAAACGCGCCGGCTTCGTTGCGACGCGGCGCGACGGAAAACGCATTTTCTACCGGCTGAGCGATGGCCCGATCGCCCCGCTACTTGCCGCACTGAAAGCGCAGGCCGAGTTCAATCACGCGCAACTCACCACCTTCATCGCCGACAGGCGCTCGCGGCCCGACCGGCTCGAAGCGATCAATGCCGACGAACTTCTGCGCCGCATGCGCGAAGACAGCGTCACGTTGCTCGATGTGCGCGCCGAACCGGAATATGCGGTCGGCCATGTGCCGGGTGCACTCAACATACCCCTCCCCGAGATCGAACATCGGCTCGCTGAATTGCCCAGGGATCAGGAAGTCATCGCTTATTGCCGCGGCCCGCATTGCGCGCTCTCCGCCGAGGCGGTCCGCGCCTTGTCCGCCAAGGGTTACAAGGCCCGGCATTTCGACGGCGGATTGCCGGGTTGGCAGGCCCTCGGGCTCGCAATATCCTCGCTTCAGTCCGCGGGCAGCAAGGCCGGATTGTAGACGATTTCCCACAGGTGATCGTCGGGATCCTGGAAATAGCCGGCATAACCACCCCAGAAGGTCTTCTGCGCCGGCTTGACCAGACGCGCGCCGGCGGCGAGCGCCTGGCGCATCACCTGATCGACCTCGCTCTCACTTTTCACATTGTGACCGATGGTCAATTCCGTCGGGCTGCGCGGCGTCTCTTTTATCCCGGCATCATGAGCAATATCGCGACGGGCGAAGATCGCGAATTTCAAACCATGCGCGAGGTCGAAGAAGGCAACCTCGCCATGCTCGAACTCCTGACCGATGACGCCTTCGGTCGGCAGGCCAAGCCCATCGCGATAGAAGCGCAGGGACGTCTCAAGATCATCGACGCCGAGGGTGAGGACGCTGATTCTGGGTTTCATGATGTGAACTCCTTTGCTGTCGCGCCATTCTGGCCCGCACCACCCGGCATTTCTTGAATATTCCGGCCAATGCTACACTGCCCTCATGATCGCGCATAAACCAATGGAGGCGCAGCCCGCCGCCGTCGTGGGCGAGTTCCAGGAGCGGCCGGTCGCTCCAGCGCTGCGCAGTGTTTTTTCCACGGTGTGGAGCCATCGCATGCCCGAGACCGCCGCGCCGCCAGTCATCGTGGCGCCCGACGGCACGATCGACCTGCAATGGATCGGTGGCGTCCTGCGTATCGCCGGTCCCGATAAGGAGCCACAGACGGAGATCATTCCGGCGGGCACCGAGATCATCGGATTCCGTTTCCACCCCGGCGCCGCCCATGCCTGGCTGGGCCTGCCGGTGTCGGAGATCACCAGCCAACGGGTGGCGCTCGAGGATCTGTGGGGCGCACGCGGGCGGCGTTTCGCCAGGCGCATCGACGATGCCGGAGACATCGAACGCGGATTGATCGCGTGCGAGCTCGGACAAACATCCGTCGACCCTGCCATGCGTGCCGCTTTCACCTTGATCGCACAAGGCCCGCCGATGGGCGTGGCGCTCATTCCGTGGCTCGGCCGCGCCCTCCATATGAGCGAGCGCAGCCTCAGGCGCCGCTTCGACGAGAATTTCGGTTACGGGCCCAAGACGCTCGACCGCATCCTGCGCTACCAGCGCTTCCGGCGCTTGCGCGGCGCCTCGCCCAAGACACCGACCGCGCTTCTCGCTCTCGATGCCGGTTATTCCGACCAGGCGCATCTGGTGCGCGAAAGCCGCCGCCTCACCGGCCGCACACCCTCGGCCGATCGCTTTCAAGTGGATTGATCTTTGCGGCCGGGATTGGCCTTGCTCCGGCCGCCGGTCCCCTTTATCCCCAGCTCGTCCCGCAAATCATTGCAGCTATGGCAAGGCGCTGTCCAAGCGGGTAAGTGTACATAATTGACAGGATCGCGGCTGAATCGCCTCGTTACGATGCCCATTGCTTCAGGAAAAGATATCCTCACCCCGCAGGCGCTGGCGGCGTTGCGCGCTCATCCGCGCTTTGGGGAAGCGCTCAGGGCCTCTGCCCAGGGGTTGATCGCTCTCCATCGCCGGAGCCGCGTGATGAGCTGGTTCCTCAGCGACCGGCCGCTGGCGCTCATCGGTCATGCGGTCATCTATCTTCATCTCGAAGGGCGTGGCGATGATCCCCTGTCCGGCCTGACCCCCAGCCGGTTCCGCAACTTCTGCCGGACCAACGGACTGTGCAGCCCGGGGCGGGCCAGCGCGATTCTGGCTTTCATGCGGTTGACCGGACACATCGAATCGGTTCCGCATCCCGGTGACCGGCGCGTCACCCAATTGCGTCCGAGCGAGAAGCTGATGGATATCGCGCGCACCCGCCTCGCACGCCAGTTCCCGATCATTGCCCTGCTCCGCCCCGAAGTCGGACCGGCCGTCCACGCGCTGGGTGATCCGGATTTCGAGGCGCCGCTGTTCCGGGCGCTCGGCACTTGGTTCATATCCGGCAGCCGCATCCTCGATCATGCGCCGAAACTGCATCTCTTTTCCGGGCGCGATGCCGGCATGCTGATCCTCTACAGCCTGATGCTTGCGGGCGGTTCCGACGACGAGCCGGTTTCACTAGCACCTCTGCCAATCTCGATCTCGGCGCTCGCCAAGCAGTTTCAGGTTTCGCGCACCCATGTCTTGCGGTTGCTCCGCGATGCCGAAGCGGAGGGCCTCCTGACCCGCGGCACCGATACGATCAGCTTGAGCGCCGGTCTCGCCGACGACCTTCAGAACATGCAGGCCGGCTTGTTCCATCTGCTCGCCACCTGCGCGGCGGAAGCGCTCGCCGCCCTGCCCGACCGCGCGATGCCGGATCGGATCGCGGTATAGGCGCCGGCTCAACTGGCCTGAGGCATAGATGCGCAAGTGGACAGCCAGCCGCGTCCGCGGCCATGTTATGATCGGTACGACGCAAGCCGGAAAGCCAGATGATCGCCACCGAGACAATAAAAACGACCTGCCCCAGAGACTGCTACGACGCCTGCGGGATGATCGTGAACAAGCGCGATGGCGTCATCGCCAATGTGCTGGGCGACCCCGACCATCACATCACGCGGGGCGCGCTTTGCGGCAAATGCGCGATTGCCTATAACGGCGCCTGGCGCGACCCGGCCCTCAGGCTTACCACCCCCTTGCGGCGCGTCGGCGCCAAGGGCAGCGGCGAATTCACACCAATCACCTGGGACGAGGCGCTGAGCGAGATCGCCGCACATCTCAACCAGCTCCTGGCCCAGGGCCATGCGCGCAGCATCGTCCACACGCACTATACCGGCACCGTGGCGCTTCTCGCCGGCGCCTTTCCAAGCCGCTTCTTCAACCGGATCGGCGCCACCGAGGTCGATCCCGACACGGTCTGCAACAAGGCCGGCCATGCGGCGCTGGAGCTCGTCTTCGGCAACTCGCTCGAAGGTTTCGACCCGCGCAGCGCCAGCCGTACGCGCGCGCTCATGATCTGGGGCGCCAATCCCTCGCATTCGGCGCCGCATCAGGACAAGTTCTGGCTGAAGGAGGCGCGCGCCCAAGGGGCCAAGCTCATCGTCGTGGATCCGATCGGCCACGACACGGCGCTGGCCGCCGACCTCCACCTCAAGCTCCGGCCCGGCAGCGACGCGGCGCTCGCTTTCGCGCTGCTCAATGTGCTCGACGCGCGGGGCCTCGTCGATCATGCCTTCCTCGCCCAACACACGATCGGCTGGGAAGAAATGATGCCGGCGATCCGGGCGATGACGCCGGCGCGCGGCGAAGACCTATGCGGCGTGCCGGCCCGGCTCATCGAAGAGGCTGCCCTCCTCTATGGGCATGGACCTTCGCTCCTGTGGCTCGGACAAGGCGCGCAACGGCAGCCGCAGGGCGGCAATATTTTCCGGGCGATCTCCGCCCTCGTCGCCTTTACCGGCAATCTCGGCAAGGAGGGGGCCGGATTCTGCTACATGAACGGCGGCGGCGCGCGCGGCATCGACATGGCCATGGTGACCGAGCCGTCGCTCGCCCGCGACGGCACCGGCGCGGTCAGCCATATGGACCTCGCCGCCACGCTCGAAGACAGGGAGCGCGCCCGCGCCTTCATCAACTGGAACAACAATCCGGCCGCCTCCTCGCCCGAGCAAGGGCGTCTGCGCCGGGCGCTCGAACGCGACGATCTCTTCCATGTCGCCATCGATCTCTTCCACACCGACACGACACGGTATGCCGACATCGTGCTGCCGGCGGCGAGCTTCCTCGAATTCGACGACCTCGTGCTGCCTTATTTCGATCTGACGTTGTCGGCGCAAGTGAAGGCGGCAGAGCCGCCGGGCGAAGCGCTCTCCAACCAGGAGATATTCCGCCGGCTTGCGGCGGCAATGCGGTTCAATGAGCCGGCGCTCTTCGAAACCGACGCGGCATTGATCGCCCGCCTCCTCGCGACAACACCCTATCGCGGCACCTTCGCCGATCTCACCAAGGCCGGCACCGTCACCTTGTTTCCGGAGCCTCGCATTCAATTTGCCAACCTCATCTTCGCCACGCCATCCGGCAAGATCGAGCTCGCCAGCGCGCGGGCGGAAGCGCAAGGCTTGCCCCGTATGGCGCTGCCCGAGGCCGATGCACCGCCCGCCCCCGGCCACTTGCGCATCCTCTCACCGGCCTCGCTCTGGCTGATGAATTCGAGCTACGGCAATGACAAAGTGATCCGCCGCAGGCTCGGTCCGCCGACAGTCATGCTGCATCCAGAGGACGCGGCCGCAAATGGCTTCGCCGAGGGCGACCAGATATTGCTCGCCAATGAAACCGGGCGGCTGTCTCTGACCGTCGCCTTGTCGGACGCTGCTCAGCCGGGTGTCGGCATCGTCCATAAAGGCCGGTGGCCGGGTACGTCGCCTGACGACGTCAATGTCAATGCACTGGTTTCGGCACGCAAGAGCGACATGGCGGAAAGCACCGCCGTGCATGGTACGGAAGTGCGCCTGCTGCATCCGGGGCACGCGAAGCCCTGACCATCACCCCCACAATTTGTCGCCGGCTTTGTGGCTTTCCGCACATTCGCCGTTTTTCCTCAGCGTTACAGTTGTGACCCAGAAACCCTCGGCGGTAATCATAAGCAGATAAATTACCCAAAGGCACTTCCGTTTTTGTCGCTTTTGTGCGATTTATCTGACAATTCCGCGAGGGCATGAGAGGGTGACATGGCTGATCTCACGATCACTGCCGACCTGCTGACTCGTGCCGCAAAGCGAAACTGCTATGCGCTCCCGTCCACGGGACTGGTATTCTTCGGTATCCGCGGGCTCAGGCCGGAACTGCCCATCGACACGACCTTCGGCCAGAGCCGCGCCGGGCAGTTCGCGTCGATCGACTTTCAGCACATGAGCTGCACGCTCGGCCAGTGGAAGGTCGAAAGCGGTGAGATCGCGATCTTTCCCGGATCGACGGTCCCCTCGATGCCCAACATCGTGCGAGCGAAGGAAAGGGGCGGCACCGGCACGAACATGCTCATGCTCGGACGTTATGAGCACGAARAGGGCATTCACAAAGCCACGAAGCCAGGCGGCCACCGGGCGTTCCGGCAAGCGACGTTCTTTCCCGTCTGGCGCACGATCGACAATCTCTCATACGACCTCTCCGACAAACTCGATCTCGGCAGCGATGCCGGCTCATTCGTCTGGGACAATCTCCATTCGGCCTATTCCGACAGTCTCGACGGTTATAGCAGCGCCGGCTGCCAGGTCGTGTGCGGCCTGCCGCGTTCGCCGGCGCGCAACAACCAGCCCGAAACCGGTCCCTGGCGGACCTTCGTCGACAACGCCTATGGCGTCAGTCAGAACCGCTTCGTCTATCTCCTGTTCTCCGCCGAGGAGCTTGCCTTCCTCGACAAAGCCGAGATCGCCAAGGATGTGACGCAGCTCGTCCGTTTCGGGTCGTCAGGTCCGCCAGTCAAGGATATCCAGGCGGCCCTGACCACGAAGGGGCTGCTGCAAGGAGAACCCGACGGCGATTTCGGCCGTAATTCGCTGCGCGCTCTGATGGCGTTTCAGGTGAGGTCCATGGGCCCGTCGGCCGCCGACGGAGTCTGCGGCGGCAACACCGCCTCGATGCTCGGCGTCACCTTGCCGGCCCTCACAAAGGCCAAGCCGGCGCCGCAATCGAGCCAGCCGGCGCCGGCCGCCACCGGCGACAATCCAGAACTCGAGGACGAAAGCGATCTCGATGACGCGACACTGCAGCGGCTGCGCGTCATCATCCTCGGTTTGACGGGCACACAGCCCATCCTCACCACAACCACCCCCAGCATCACGGTCCCTGCTCCCATGACCACTCCCCAGCTCGACGCCGAGCGCTCGCGCGCCAATTTCGAGCGCGCCCAGGCTCTCATCAAGGAATTCGAAGGCGGCTTCGTCGACGACCCAAAAGATCCCGGCGGAGCGACGAATTTCGGTATCACGCACAGGACCTTGGCGAACTGGCGCAAGAAGCCCGTCACCAAGCAGGATGTCTTCAACATGTCCTATGACGAGGCCAAGGACATCTATTTCGCCGAATATTGGTCGAAATCCTCCTGTGGCTCGATGCCCGGCCCACTGGCGCTGCCGGTTTATAATGTCGCGGTACATGCCGGTCCCGGAACCGCAGGCAACTTCCTGCGCCGCGCGCTCAATCAGAACGGCGCGACGCTGAAGCCCGACGGCATGATCGATGGCGACACGCTGGGCGCCCTGGCCAAGGCTCCGCTGCCCGACCTGACAAGCGATTTTATCGATCTCTACGAAGCCAAACTTCGCGCTCATCCCAATTTCGCCCATTTCAAGAACGGCTTCCTCAGGCGGGTGGCCAAGCTGCGGATGGAAGCGGACAAATGGCTCGCCGAAACAGGCGGCACAACACCCGTCACGCCCCCGATCGAACCTGACAACGAAGGAGTGTCAGCCGTGTCCAACAAGGAAGACTTGATTGCCGAACTCAAGAAGCTGCTGCCCGCCATTCTGGCCGGTGGCGCTGTCGCAACAGGAACCCCCACGCCATCCACGGCACAGCCGGGCGTTGCGACGCCGGGATCGGCCTTGCCGCAGGATCAGGCCGACGCCATAGCTGCCATTCTGCGTCAGATCCTCGAAAGCAGTGCCGGCAAGCCGAGCCTCACGCCGGTGAACGGCGCCCTCGGCCAGACCATCGGTAAGCTTCTCGATGGGCGCAAGAGCTTCATCGGCATCGTCGGCGCGGTGCTGAGCTCGCTCCTCTCGCCCACTGCGGGCGTTGGCGGGGCGTCCGTGCTGGGGCCGCTTGCCGCCCTGCTGCCGGGCGCGCTCGGAACGTTCCTCTCGGGCGTCGCCCCGGTGCTCCTGCCGATCTTCCTGGCGCTGACAGCCTGGGGCGGCCTCGGCAAGCTGGATAAATACGCAGCGCAACAGAAGTGAACCGTGGCGCAGCTCGCGCGGTGAGAAGAAAGAAAATCGGGCTGCAGTGAATGGGGAAAGCGCGGACGCATATGTTCCGCGCGCCCCGAATGACGAGGGCGTGGCCGGGACGACCGGCAATGGGGATGGGGAACGTCACATGGGCGGCAGGAATCTTGTCGTCTTGGCCGACGGCACTGGCAACAGTGCCGCAAAGGCTTTCAAGACCAATGTCTGGCGCCTTTATGAGGCGCTCGACCTGAACGGAGCCGATCAGATCGCCGTCTTCAGCGATGGTGTCGGCACATCGAGCTTCAAGCCCTTCCAGGTCATCGGCCTCGCTCTCGGCTTCGGCGTCAAGAAGCGCGTGCTGGCGCTCTACAAATTTCTCTGCCTCAATTACGAGCCAGGCGACCGGATCTACGCCTTCGGCTTCAGCCGCGGCGCCTTCACGATCCGGATGCTGGTCGGCCTCATTCATCGCGAGGGCCTGGTCAAATTCGCCTCGACCCAGGAGCTCGACCGCAATGCCGTCGCCGCCTATCGCGCCTATCGCCAGAAGGCCTTTCCCGGCCGGATGTGGTGGACGAGCAGCTCGCGTCGCCTGCGTGACCGGTGCATAGAGGTCTGGAACAAGTTCACGCGCGGCAAGCCTTATTCGGATGTGCGGCCGGCTGCGGGCGATCCGCGCGCCGGAGAGGAAGTGCGAGAGCTCGCAGGTGATCCAAACCTGCCGGCCGGCGTAAAGGTTCACTTCCTGGGCGTATGGGATACCGTTGCGGCCTATGGCCTTCCCGTCGATGAACTGACCCAGGCGGTCGATCGCTGGATCTGGCCGATGTCCTTCGGGGCGACCAAGCTCCTCTCCTCGGTCGAGCGGGCGCGGCAGGCCTTCAGCATCGACGATGAAAGGCGAACGTTCTTTCCGATACCCTGGCTCGAGAATGAACCCAAGGACATGCGGTCGGAGAATGGCGGACCACCGCGGCTCAGGCAAGTCTGGTTCGCCGGTGCGCATGCCAATGTCGGCGGCGGTTATCCCGATGACCGGCTGGCTCATATTCCATTGTGCTGGATGATCGGCGAAGCCGCGGAAGCGGGATTGCGTTTCGATGCCGAGATCGTGGCCGACTATTGGGACAACGCGTCGGAAAGCGGACGGCGCTACGATCCGCGCTCGGGGTCGGGTGTTTTCTATCGTTATCACCCCCGTTCCGCGCACGACCTCATGAACAAGGCGGACGACCCCGGTGCCGTAAAACGCACGCCTCTCGTCGATGCAAGCGCCATCATTCGCATGGCGAAAGGTTCCGACCAGTATGGACCAATCGCTCTGCCGGAAGATGTCGACGTCTTGACGCACTATGACGATATTGTCCCTCTGGCCCAGCTCGGCAACGTCACCAGGCTCGCCCCTCCGCCCAGACGTCCCGACAAGCTGCCGCTTCCCGTCGGCCGGACCCGCGACCTGCAGGCCATGCAGCAAACGCTGTCCGATGTCGCTCACAAGATCGTGTCGGCCCAGGGTCCGCTCCGTTCGCAGCGCGCCGACCTGATGCACGATACGGTCTGGTGGGGACGCGCTCTCTATTATGTGACGCTCGTGCTTTTCGTCCTCGCGGGACTCTATCCGGTATATGCCGGCTACCCCGCCGGCAGCGTGATCGCGGATCTCAACGATATTCTCGGCGGCATCATCGGCCCCATCCTGGAACTGCTGCGCAGCTTCCTGCCTGCTTTCGCCGCACCGTGGCTGCAGGCGATCGCCGACAATCCGGCGGGTGCCGTAGCGCTCGGTATGGCGATCGGGTTGTGTCTGTGGATCGGCAAGTTCCTGCGCATCCGCATCCACGATCGGGCGCGCGCGGTTTGGAACATCGATCACGAGGTGGAGAGCGCCAACAGCGACGAGACTCGCAAGGACGCGCAACGACGGATGCTCTGGAACACCGCCCTGCTGGGCCTGCTCGGCGCGTTTCTAGCCTTGATCATCTCGCCGCCTCCGACATTCAAGACTCTGATCACTGCCGCCATATTGTTCGGCATTGCGGCAATCGCCGCCCTGGTGGCCGCCCGGCTTGGGCGCACTGTAACGACGACACAGGTGAATACGCCACCCGCGACATTGCGTTTTGCGCGCGCCGTCCGAACCAACAAGGGAGCGACAGCCGTCTATCGCTTCTTGAAAAACACCGGCCTGCCATTCGTCTTTTTGATCCTCACATCGCTCCTTCTTCTCATTGGACTCAATAAGGCGTCCTTCGAGGTCGCGGGCTCCATCGGACAGATATGTCCGGAACCTGTCCCGCAGAGTTCGACGATGACAGGCGCGTTCGATTTACGAAATATGTGCACGGATACCGGCATCGACCTGATGAAGGGGCAGAGCTACAAGATCAAACTCGAGATCCCTCAGGGACAGGTGTGGAAAGACGCATCCCATTGCGCCGGGGTCTATGGCGTCAACGACAAGATCGCCTGGCCGGCTTCTCTCCCCTTCTATCTTGGGGCATCAGCCAAACGCTGGTGGTCGGAGCCCTATTTTCGGCCAATCGCGCGTATCGGCCGGCGCGGCAACGACGAATATGCCCTCGTCCCGATCAAGGCTCCGGAGTCGAGCGACAAGTGCGAGGCACGCAGCCTGGAAGCTCTCATCACCGCACGGAAAACCGGCCGGCTCTATCTCTATGTCAACGACGCCATCGTCTCCGTGCCGGGGCTGCATAACTTCTTTTACGAGAACAACGACGGTTCGGCGATTTTCTCGGTGGAGAAGTTTTAGAGCGTCGGGCATCTCTGCCCGACGCTTTATCATATCAGCTTCTCCAGCGTGATCGGCAGGTCGCGGATGCGCTTGCCGGTCGCGTGATAGACCGCATTGGCGATCGCAGGCGCGACGCCGACAATGCCGAGCTCACCCACCGCCTTGCCGCCCAAGGCCGAGGCATGGAAATCCGGCACGCCGACCGAGATGACCTCGATATCGGGAATATCGGCATTGGTGGCGATGAGATAGTCGCCAAGATTGTTGTTGATCACCCTCCCCTTGCGGGGATCGACGAGGCCTTCCTCGAGCAGCGCCTGGCCGATGCCCATGATGATGCCGCCCTTCCATTGGCTTTCGGCGAGCTTGGGGTTGTAGAGGCGACCGGAATCGAGCGCCGAGACCACGCGCGACACCCGGACCGTGCCGAAATCCTCATCGACGCGAACCTCGATGAAATGTACGCACCAGGCATGGAGCGAATAGTCGCCCTCTGTCGGCGAGCGCATGCGCGTGATGGTCGTGTAGGTCTTGTGCTTTTCGGCAGCGCCGTTGTTGGTCTCCGGCAGCGTATCGCGCAACACTTCGATCTTGTCGCGGCCGAGACGGCGCATCAACTCGGCGATCGTGATTTCTTCGCCGCCGCGCGGCGAGGAGATGACGCCGTCCGCGACGCTGAGCGTATTGGCCTGCAAAGCACGGAAGGGCGAGCTGGGGTCGTTGATGGCGAGGCCGATCAGCTCGTCGCGGGCCGCGAGCGCTGCCTTGTGGACGGCGCCGGTCATCAGATTGGCGAGCTGCGATCCGCCGGCCACGGGTGCGCCGGGCAAGGCCGAGTCGCCGAGCCTCACCTCGACCTGCTCCACGGCTAAGCCGATCGCGTCGGCGGCGGTCTGGGCCAGGATCGTGTAGGTGCCCTGCCCCATGTCAATGCCGCTGCTCGCCACTTCGGCACGGCCATCGGCGAACAGTCTGACCATCGCCTCGCCGGCGGTGCGGCGCACCGGATAGGTGCCCGCCGCGACGCCCCAGCCGATCAGATGATGGCCATCTCGCATCGACCGGGGCTCCGGCTTGCGTTTCTCCCAGCCGAAGGCCTTGGCGCCCGCTTCATAGGCCTCACGCAATTGCCGCGTCGACCAGGGCTTCTTCGCATGCGGGTCCGCCTCGGCATAGTTGAGAAGCCTGATTGCCACCGGATCGATCCCCACTTCGTAGCTCAGCTCATCAATGGCGCATTCAATGCCGAAGGCGCTCGGATTCTCGCCCGGCGCCCGCAAGGCGCTGGGCAATACCGTGTTCACCGGCACAACCGTCTGGCGGGAAGCGAGATGGGGTGTCGCATACATAAGTGCGGTGACCGAGGCCAGAGGCTCACCCCATACACCATCGATCGACGTTTCATTGGCGCCCGTTTGGACGATCGAGACCAGCTTGCCCTCCTCCGTCGCGCCCAGCTTCAAGGTCTGGCGCGTCGCTGGACGGCCACCAAAGGCCGTAAAAGTCTGCGGCCGGGTGAGCGCCAGCTTCACCGGACGGCCTAGCATCCTGGCCGCACACGCGGCAATGGCGCCATGCGCCAGCGCAAAGGCTTTCGAGCCGAAGCCGCCGCCGATAAATGGCGAAACCAACCGCACATTCTCATAGGGAACGCCGAACCATTCGGCATAGGTGCGCGCCATGCCGTTGATCCACTGGCTTGGCTCCCAAACGGTGAGCTTGTCGCCGTTCCACTGCGCCACCAGCCCGTGCGGCTCGATCGGAACATTGTATTCGCGCGGCGTCCGATAGGTCGCTTCGATCCGGACCGGTGCGGCGGCCAAGGCCTCCCCGGCCTCACCCCAGGAAACCGCCAGATGGTCGAGCGCCATGCCGTCGCCCGAACGCGGATCGTCATAGGTGGCGATGGCGTCCGCTTCCTCATAATAAACTTTGACGAGCGCCGCAGCGGCGGTCGCCTGCTCGAAAGTCTCGGCCACCACCGCGGCGACATGCTGGCCGATGAATCTGATCGTATCGGTGAGCGGCAGATAAGGCCCTTCGGGTCCCGGCGTATCGAGCCACGTCGTCGCCGATTTCAGCGGCATGATCCTGTCGGGGGTGAGCACCATGAGAACGCCAGGTGCGGCGTCGGCGGCACTCGTGTCGATGACGCCGATCCGGCCGGCACCGACGGTGCTCTGCACGATCACCGCATGACAGAGCCCCTCGGGGTGATATTCGAGCGCATAACGCGCGGCACCGGTGATCTTGGCCGGTCCGTCGATACGGGAGAGGCGACTGCCGAGAGAAGCCCCACCGTCGGAAGCGTCGCCGCGTTTGACTTTCGCAGGCAGAATATCCGTCGTCATGCCAGGCCTCCGACTTTCAGGATGGCGCGTGCCACGACACGCGGTGCCAGGTCGATCTTGTAGTGATTGTCGCCCTGCGCCACCGCACTCGCCATGGCGAGCAGGCTCGCTTGCCGCACCGTCTCCGGCTCCAGCGGCTTGCCGATGAGCTCTTTCTCGACTTCACGCGCGCGCCAGGGTTTGGTGGCGACACCGCCCAGCGCCACGCGCAGATCGCGAATGGTCTTGCCGTCGGGCTCGAGCTCGAGTCCGACCGCGGCGCTCGCGGCCGCGAACTCATAGGACTGGCGGTCGCGGATCTTGAGATAGATCGAACGCCGCGCTGCTCCTGTAGCCGGTATGGTCACCGCGGTGATCACCTCGCCCGGCTCCAGCGCATGCTCGCGCTCGGGCGTCATGCCGGGCAACAGGAAGAAGTCGTCAACGGCGATGCTGCGGTCGCCCAGATGTACCACCGCATCGAAGGCGGTCAGCGCCACCGCAAGATCGCCCGGATTGGTGGCGATGCAGACTTTGCTCGTGCCCAATACCGCGTGATTGCGGGTGATGCCGCCCAAGGCGGCGCAGCCCGAGCCCGGATCGCGCTTGTTGCAAGCCGGAAAGGCCAGGGGATCGCGGAAATAGGCGCACCGCGTCCGCTGCAGAAGATTGCCGGCAATCGTCGCCATATTGCGCAATTGCGCCGAGGCGGCCTGCCAGAGCGCCTCCGAGACAGCCGGGAAATTCTCGCGGATGTCAGCGTCGGCGGCGACATGACTCATCTTGGCGAGGGCGCCGATATGGACGCCGGCCGCACCGAAGGTGATCGCGTCGAGGCCCTCGAGATGGGTGATGTCGATCACCTTCGCCGGCGCGGCGACACCACATTTGGCGAGATCGAGCAAGGTGGTGCCGCCGGCGAGCAGCATGGCGCCGGGCTCGGCAGCAAATCGTCGGGCTTCGGCCAGCGATGCGGGGCGGGCATAGTCGAAATCTCTCATGACATGGCCTCCTTCGCCTGGCGCACCGCCGCGACGATATGCGGATAGGCACCGCAGCGGCACAAATTGCCGGACATGTATTCGCGGATCTCGGCATCAGAGCCGGCATGGCCCTCCTTGATGCAGGCGACCGCCGACATGATCTGGCCAGGTGTGCAATAGCCGCATTGGAAAGCATCCTGGGCGAGGAAGGCGGCCTGCACGGGATGCAGATCGGCGCCTTTCGGCGTCAGCCCCTCGATGGTGGTGATGACCCTACCCTCCGCCTGGGCGGCGAGAGTGAGACAGGCGAGGACACGCTCGCCATCGACATGCACGGTGCAGGCGCCGCATTGGCCCTGGTCGCAGCCCTTCTTCGAGCCGGTGAGGCCCAGATGCTCGCGCAGGGCATCGAGCAAGGTGACGCGCGGCTCGACGGTCAGCTCGTGCGACGCGCCGTTGACCGCAAGCTTGAGAGTCAAGGATTTGGACATGAATTCGGCCTCACTCTGTCTTCCGTAATAGGCATGACATTTCGGATCCGGATGGGGTAACACATCGGAGGTGTCGCGATATAATCGGAGGCACCTCCGGTTAATACTTAGAAACACGCCGGCGGGAATTCAAGCCCCCAATTGTGTTGGGTATGTGAAGTGAACGCGAAGCGGACGGTAAAAAGCAGCAAGACCACCCCTGCCGTGGCGGAAAAGCCGATGCGCGCCGATGCTCTGCGCAACCGCGAAAAGCTCATCGAGGTGGCGAGCAAGGCCTTCGCCGAGCATGGCATCGVGACATCGCTGGAAGAGATCGCAGCACGCGCCCATGTCGGCATCGGCACCCTCTACCGGCATTTTCCGACGCGCGAACATCTGGTCGAGGTGGTCTATGGTCACGAGGTCGAAGCGCTGTGCCGGGCAGCAGAGGAGCTGGCGATCAAATATCCGCCCGACAAAGCGCTCGCCGCCTGGATGCAGCGTTTCGTCGACTATATCGCGGCCAAGCGCGGCATGGCCAACAGCCTCAAGCTGCTGATCGCCAGCAATTCCGAATTCTTCGCGGCGACTTCCGGCAAGATCCCGGCCGCCCTGCAGCAACTCGTCGATGCCGCCATCGCGCATGGCACCATCCGGTCGGATATCGACAGCTCCGACGTCCTCCACGCGCTTTCGGGCATTTACAGCCTCCCCCAGACGCCGGACTGGCGCGAACGCTCGCGCCGTCTCATTACCCTTCTGATGGACGGTCTCAAGGCCGGCGCCAGAACGGCCAGCCTCTCCTGAGGTGAGCGAGAGTGGATGCGTCCACGACAGACTGCCGCAATGTTTCGGCGTCATTTCCGACGTGACGGGACGCCGCCCCGTTCCAGTCACAGTCCTGAGGCATTTGAGTCGCAAGCAAAGCGTCAGCCAACCGCCAAACGTGATCCACCGTAATTGACAGATCCCATGTCCTCGCTTGAGCTTACTTCGACCGTCTCGACCACGGTCGCCTATTTGTTGAGCTTCGGACTGGCCGGCGCCGGCTGCCTCGCCGCCATGGAGAGATTTGCGCCTCTCCTTCCCTCCTACATCCTGCTGATGTTCCTCGGCCTCGCCGTACCCGACAGCACGACACTGGCTTTGACCATTGGCGTTACGACATTCGGATCGCTGATCGGCGGGCTCGGCTGGTTCGTGATCGGATGGGCGCTTGGCCCCGACCGGGCACGCGCGGTTGTCGCCAGATACGGCAAATTCATCCTCCTGAAGATGCCGCTCTATGACCGGCTGACCGACGCCTATCGCCGCCATCATTTCTGGGTCACGCTTTCAGGACAGATCATCCCGGCGGCCAGGCTCTATTTGCCCTTGCCGGCCGGGGTGCTCCGACTCGATCCGCGCATCTTTCTGGCGGCGACGACGATCGGCTGCCTGATCTGGAACGCCCCCTTCGTGTATCTGGGCTACAGCTTGCGAAGCGGCGGACGCGATCCCATCCAGACCGGTTTCTGGGCCTCGATCGCTCTCCTCGCCGTCGAAGGCGCCATTCTGTTGCTGCTGCGCCTCCGCAAGAAGGCTTCGCCCTGATCAGGACGAAGCCATTGGCTCCCGCAGCGACCAGTTGCCGAGCGTGTTGTAACGCGAGCGGCCTTTTTCGCTGTGAATCAGCGAGAAGTCCTCGACGGTGAGGCGGATCGGATCGATCGTCCGCTTGAGCACGACCTTCGGGCCGTAGAGGAGCGTGACATGCGGGGTAAAATGATCGGCCGCCTTCAAACCCCAGTCCCGTAGGGCCGAGCCCAATGAGCGGTGCAAATCCACCAGCGGCGCGCTTTCACCGAGCAGAACCAAAGCATGCCTGCTGGGCTTGCCATGCTTCGGGGACTTTACCTCGAAGCTCCGAATATGGTTGAGTGTCACATCGAAGGGCGGCAGCTCCACGCCCTGACAGGCTCGCCTCGCGCCATGGATGATGGCCGAGGGCAGTCGCGCGAAGTCACCGATGAAATGCAGGGAAATATGCAGCAGTTCCCTCGGGCGCAGGCTTCCCTCGACATCATGGTCCGCGCAGAAGCCGCGGCGGAAGCGCTCCACGCGTCGGGCTGTATCGCCATCAAGGCGAACGCCCAGAAATAACCGCTCCGAACGCGGCGGCGACTTCTGAACGCTGACGCCCGTACCAAGATTGAATGCAACCTGTACCATAACCACCCTCACGCAACTGACTAACCTCCACAGCCATAGAACAAAATAAGAACATACGCAAGTGGGTTTTAGAATTGCTCGTCACGCCAGCGGCCGATAGGCCGGCCGGTAGACTTTCTCCGCCATGTAAGCGGCGAGATCCGGCGGCGGCGCAACACCCGCGAGCCCATGGTCGAAGATGTAGCGCGCCACGGCGCGGGCGACATTGAGCGACACGTCGAGGATCATCGACTGCGGCGGATAGATGAGGCCAGCGGCGATCTGCGCCGGCGTCACCTGCTCAGCCAAGGCGCGGGCGGCGACGATGAACATCTCGTCGGTGACGCGCGAGGCCTCCGTCGCATAGATCGCCATGCCGACCGCCGGGAAGATGTAAACATTGTTGCCCTGGCTCGGCAGGAATGTCTTGTCGCCGAGATAGACCGGCTGGAACGGGCTGCCGCTGGCAAAGACCGCCCTGCCGTCGGTCCAGCGATAGGCCTCTTCCGCCGTGCATTCCGAATGCGAGGTCGGGTTGGAATAGGGAAAGATGATCGGCCGCTCGTTGAGACGCGCCATCGTTTCGATGACGGTCCGGTCGAAGGCTTTGCCGACGCCCGACACGCCGATGATGGCGGTAGGTTTCAGCGCCTCGATCGCGGCGGTGAAATTGTCGAGCGGCGCATGCTCATGCGCAAAGGGCTGCTGGAACGGTGTGAGGCCGTCACGCTTCGACTGAATGAGGCCACCGATATCGAAGAGCCAACAGCGGCGGCGGGCTTCCGCCTGGGACAGTCCGTCCTGCTCCAGCGCCTTGGCGAGGAGCGCCGCAATACCGGTCGCCGCCGTGCCGGCACCGAGGAACAGGAAGCGCTGATCCGTGAGCGCGCCTCCGACGATCTTCGAGGCAGCGATGAGACCCGCCAATGCCACTGCGGCAGTGCCCTGTATGTCGTCATTGAAGCAGCACACCTTGTCGCGATAACGCGCCAGGATGGGTGCGGCATGCGGCAGCGCGAAGTCCTCGAACTGAATGCACGCCCGCGGAAACACGTCTTGGACAGCCATGATGAATTCATCGATGAACTCGTCATATTCGGCGCCGGTGATGCGCGGCTCGCGCAGGCCCAGATAGAGCGGGTGTTTAATGAGCGTCTCGTTGTTGGTGCCGACATCGAGGGTGATCGGCAGCGTGACCTTGGGCGGCACGCCGGCGCAGGCGGTGTAGAGTGCCAGCTTGCCGATCGGAATGCCCATGCCGTTGATGCCGAGGTCTCCCAGACCCAGAATTCTTTCGCCGTCGGTGACGACGATGAAGCGCACATCCTTATGTGGCCAATTGCGCAGGAGGTCGCGCAGTTGCCCCTTGCGCCGGATCGACAGATAGACGCCCGCCGGGCGGCGCAGGATCTGGTCGAATTTCTGGCAGGCCTCGCCCACCGTCGGTGTGTAGACGAGCGGCAGGAAACGCGCCGGATCGGACATCAGGGCCTTGAAATAAAGCGTCTCGTCATTGTCGCGCAGCGAGGACAGGAAGATGTAGCGCTCGAGATCGGTCGGCTTGTAATCGAGCTGGACCAGGACGCGCTGCAGACGCACCTCCTCGTCCTCGACCCGATCCGGCAGCAGGCCGACCAGGCCGAATTTCTCGCGCTCGGCTTCGGTGAAGGCGGTCGAACGGTTGAGCGCCGGATCGCGCAACAGCGCCACGCCGGTCGGATGATTGGTGAGCGGTGTCGGTTTGGCGGTCATATCCAATTCCCCCGTACGAATCCTGAGGGCCTGTCGATTCCCTTACGTTCCAGATATAAAAGATAGCGGGGGCCGGAGACAGGCAAATGAATGAAGTGATCAACTTCGGCAGCATCAATCTCGAATTCTTCCACACCAAGGAAACGACGGCCGGCAGTCTCGACATGTTCCGCATGACGGTCCAGCCCAGAGGCCGCGTGCCGGTGCCGCATTACCATGAAAGCTGGGACGAAGCCGTCTACGGCCTGTCCGGCACCTTGCATTTCACCGTCGACGGCAAGACCGTCCCGGTCGGCCCCGGCGACACACTCTTCATCAAGCGCGGCGTCGTCCATGGTTTCAACAATGTCACCGAGGAACCTGCCACGTGCCTTTCGGTCCTCACCCCCGGTGTGCTCGGACCCGGCTATTTCCGCGAGATCGCCGCCCTCCTCAGCGCCGGTGCGCCCGACCCGCAGCGCATCAAGGAGATCATGCTGCGTCACGGGCTGGTGCCGGCGCCGCCAAAGGCCTGATCATTCTCCGGCGAGCGCCTTCAGGATGCGCTTGCTCGGCCGGCCATTGGGCTTCATGCCGGCCTTCTTCTGCGCTTCCTTGATCGCCGCGACGGTGATCGGCCCGATACGGCCATCGGCTTCGCCATCATAATAGCCGCGCTGGATCAGCAGTTCCTGCAGGCGCTTGCGTTCAACCCGGCTCAGGCCCGGATCATCGGTCGGCCACGGCGTCTTGAGCGCGGCCTTGCCGGCCAGGCGGTCAGAGAGATAGCCGATCGCCAGCGCATAAGACTCCGCCGCATTGTAGGAGAAAAGCGCATCGAAATTGCGTGACACGAGGAAGGACGGCCCCGAAGGCCCGGCTGGCCGGATGAGTCCATAGGAGCCGCCGGACGGCAGCGCCGAACCATCGGCACGGGTAATGCCCTGCTTCGCCCAGGCCGACACCGGCGCCTTGCGCGAGCGGCCGACCGGGCCCTTATAGGACGCCGGCACCTTCACCTCGAAACCCCAGGGAAGACCCGACTGCCAACCAGCCTTGTCGAGGAAATTGGCGGCGGAAGCGAGCGAATCAGGAACCGAACGGATGGTGTCGCGGCGGCCATCACCGTCGAAATCGACAGCGAGACGGCGATAGGTCGACGGCATGAACTGGGTCTGGCCAAAAGCGCCGGCCCAGGAGCCGGTGAGGTCGGCGAGCTTGATGTCGCCCGCCTGGACGATACGCAGAGCCTGGATGAGCTCGGCCTTGAACACGGCCGGCTTCTTGCCGCCGCAGGCGACATTGGGCAACGCATGCGGCAGGAAGAAGTCGCCCCTGTCGCGGCCATAGTTGCTCTCGATGCCCCACAGCGCGGCAAGAATGAAACGGTTGACGCCATAGGCACGCTCGACCGAACGCAACGTCTTGTCATGGGAGCGCATCATCTTACCCCCATCGACAATCCGCGCCTCATCGACCAGGAAGGCCATATAGTCCCAGATGGCAAGACGATATTCGGGCTGGGTACGTGAGAAACGCACCGCTTTCTCGTCGAACGCGATGCCCTTGAAGGCGGCATTGACGATGTCGGGCTTGATGCCGGCTTTCAGCACCTCGGCGCGCACGCCTTTGACGCAGGCTTCGAACGAGGCCAAGGCAGGGCTCGCCCAAAATCCCGTCACCAGCGCAACCGTGCCGATCAACCGGGGAAGAAAACGAGTCATGACGCCATCCTGAATATGAGGTCGCAGATTACCAGCTGGCCTCGCCAAAGTGAATCGGTTTGGCATCAAACTTTGTTCAGAGCATGTGCAGCCAGTCATGACCCGGATGGGCGGTCGCCAGGCATGTTTTCAGCCAATCCCGTTCGGTCCGCTCCAGCTTCGGCACGGCATTGGCGAAGTCGGTCTCGTCCTTGCCGCGCCTGTGCTTGGCCTTGAACAGCAATACCGCCGCCGGCTTCAGATAGGGTAGCCCGTCCCCCGTCATGCCGACCATTTCGCGGCGTGGCCGTGCGATGGCCGGATCACGCTTGTACTTCCACATATCCGCCGTACCCGGCTCGATCATCATGTCGACCCGCCAGCATTGCGCCGCTGTGTCCTGACACCAGATCTGCCAAATTGCCGTCGGCGGCTCCTCATCAACCGGCAAATACTGAACGATGCCATCTCCGGCCGTGTAGAAGTCCAGGCCGGTCAGGACCTCGCGGAAGACGGCCACGTCCTCGCGCAGGATCGTGAACTCAAGATCCTCGTGGTCGCGGGTCTGCTGACCATGCCAAAGGTCGAGAGCCCATCCGCCCGCTATGCACCATGGCCGCGCGACAACTCTCAGCCGGTGGGCGAGCTCGGTCGGATGCCATGCGCGCCATGCGTCATGTGCCAGCGATGATTGAG
>NNBT01002556.1_pt1 | contig 20592 bp, 19 predicted proteins | sample 1173831 | NCBI WGS metagenome assembly NNBT01 (sample SAMN07173936, study PRJNA388173) | plant metagenome | isolation source: symbiotic tissue sample KVJ10 | place: Norway: Troms, Kvaloya island | reverse complement strand
TGGCGGGGGCGACGGTGTTGGCGAGGGTGCGGCCGGTGTCGAAAAAGGGTGCGACGCCCGGGACCCGCGCGCCGGCATCGTTGGAGCCACAGCGGGCGTATTTGTCGGGGTGGGGTCCCTCGCCGGGGTAGCGGACGCTGGGCATGGCGTTCCACCGTGCGAGCGCGGCGGCGGCGCGGTCGTCGGCGTTGGGATCGAGGCCGTCGAAGCCGCGCCAGCGAGTGTTGGGCACGTCCTCGGGATCGGGGCGCACGGGTAGCGTCGTGGGCACGGGGCGCGCGCCTTCGTCCGGCGGCATGGCGCGGAAGGGATGGTCGGCCGCCTCGCTGCGGCGGCCCATTTCGCGCATTGGCGGGCGCTGATGCGCGGGCATCGCCTCCACCTGGCGTGCGACATCGGCGCGCGTCGATTGCGACCAGCGCTTCTCAACAGGCGCAGACGCATCGCTGCGCGCCCAGCGCGCGCCGGGGCGCCAGCCGGTGTTCTTCGGCGCGTCGCATTGCAGCACCTGTTCCTCGGCCACCGCCGCCGTCAGCGGCGCGAGATCGAGCGGCCCTGAATCGAGCGAATTGCCCGGTTCAGGCCGCGGCGTTGGTGCGCGGCGACGCTCGGCCCGGCGCACGCGATCGATCGCCCAGTGCGGCAGGTAGAGCGAGACGACCCGTGTCATCGCAGGCCTCCAGCAAAGTGTCGAAAAGGTCGCCGCCGCGTTGCCGCACCAGCGAGACGGCCCAGCGCGGGCGGCCCATGCTGCCGCAGCGCAGGGGAACGGAGGGGGCGGAAGCGATCCGCCAGCGGGTGAGCGCCGCGGAGGGCGGGGCCAGCGGATCGGCATCCTCGCGCGCATGGCGGCGCAGGAGGAGCGCGATCGTGCGGCCCCCTTCGGCGGCGAGTTGCAGCCGGCGGGTGGCAGACATGGCAGCGCGCTTCACCTCGCCGATCACCGCGCCAAGACCGCGGTGGCGCAGCCCTTCCTCCATCAGCGCGAGCACTTCGGCATCGTCGCGCGCCTCGGCATAAAGGACGCGTTCGGGGGATAGGCCCGCCTGGTAGAGGCCGGGGGCGAACAGATCGCGCCGGCGCACGACCCACAGGATCGGACCCCAGGCGCGCGCGGCAATCCCCGCCATGAACAAGGTGGCGGCCGAATCATCGCACATGTCGGCGCCCTTTGCCGCAACCTCGTGCAGCCCATCGAGCCGCAGCCCGCCGTCGGCGAGCCGCGAGTCCATATCCGCCACACCGAAGGGCAGCGTCTCGCGCCGGCGATGGCCGTCGCCCTCGATGGCGCGGAGCGTTTCTCTCAGCTCGGCAATGGTGGCAGGGGATGGCACGGGCACGACTCACTCAAAACTTACGTTCCTCTTTTGTTCCTACAACCGGCGGAGTCAATCGTGCGACTCGAAACCATGATCCATGGCGGTTTCGGCGGACGAAAAGGTCGTGTCACATTTCCTTGCATCGCAGACGCTGGCGCTGTGCGTTGAAATTTTATAACAAGGGTTCGATCTGCTCACCGGCGCGTTGTCCGGTGCAACAAGTAACCGGAGAAACTATGGCGGACGCCGCCCGCAGCAATCTGCCCCCGCTCGCGCTGCATGTGCCCGAGCCCAAGTTCCGCCCCGGCGACACGGTCGATTTTTCGGATGTGGAGATCCCCGCCGCGGGATCGGTGCGCCGCCCGGACACTGCCGAGGACGCCCGCGGCTTCACCGACCTCGTCTATACGATGGTCCGCGTGCTCGATGACGACAATCGCGCGGTCGGCCCGTGGGATCCCAAGCTGTCGCCCGATACGCTGCGCCGCATGCTGCGCCATATGGCGACGGTGCGCGCGTTCGACGAACGCATGTTCCGCGCGCAGCGGCAGGGCAAGACGAGCTTCTACATGAAGTCGCTGGGCGAGGAGGCGGTGGCCGTGCCGCAGGCCTATGCGCTCGACGCCGACGACATGTGCTTTCCGTCCTATCGCCAGCAGGGTCTGCTGATCGCGCGCGGGTGCCCGCTGGTCGACATGATGAACCAGATCTATTCGAATGCGGGCGACAAGCTGCAGGGCAAGCAGCTGCCGATCATGTATTCGGAGAAGCGCTTCAGCTTCTTCTCGATCTCCGGCAACCTGACGACGCAATACCCGCAGGCGGTGGGCTGGGCGATGGCGTCGGCATCGAAGGGCGACACGCGCATTGCCGCCACCTGGTGCGGCGAGGGATCGACGGCGGAGGGCGACTTCCACTCCGCGCTGACCTTTGCCACCGTCTATCGCGCACCGGTGATCTTCAACGTCGTCAACAACCAATGGGCGATTTCGAGCTTTTCCGGCTTTGCCGGCGCGGAGGCGACGACCTTTGCCGCGCGCGCGGTTGGCTATGGCATCGCTGGCCTGCGGGTCGACGGCAATGATGCGCTGGCGGTCTATGCCGCGACACAATGGGCGGCGGAGCGTGCCCGGACCAACCAGGGTCCGACACTGATCGAGCATTTCACCTATCGCGCCGAAGGGCATTCCACGTCGGATGACCCGTCGCAATATCGCAGCGCGGGCGAGCCGACCGCATGGCCGCTGGGCGACCCGATCCGCCGGCTGAAGGATCATCTGATCACCATCGGCGAATGGGACGAGGAGCGCCAGGCGACGATGGACAAGGAAGTCGCCGACGAGGTGAAGGCCGCGCAGAAGGAAGCCGAGAAGAACGGCATCCTTGGCCATGGCCTGCACCAGCCGCTCGACACGCTGTTCGACGGCGTGTTCGAGGAGATGCCGTGGCATCTGCGCGAACAGCAGGCGCAGATGATCGCCGAGGAAGAGGAAAGCGGGCGACCGTGGGCGCGCAAGAAGTGAGCGCTGCGACGGTGAGTGCCGCCGCCCCGACGGCGAACAGCCACGGCCGCGCCCCCGGCGGCTCTTTCGACATGATGCGTTTATGGATCCCCGCCTGCGCTGGGATGACGGAGTTGGCCTGGTGAGTGACGTGATCGAGACGAACGCGGAAAATACGGCGGTGGAGACTGACGCCGCCGGCGCCACCCAGCGCATGAACATGATCCAGGCGATCAATTCCGCCATGGAGGTGTTGATGGCGCGCGACCCCGACGTCGTGGTGATGGGCGAGGACGTGGGCTATTTCGGCGGCGTGTTCCGCGCGACGGCCGGCCTGCAGGCGAAATATGGCAAGACGCGCGTGTTCGATACGCCGATCACCGAGATCGGCATCATCGGCGTCGCGATCGGCATGGGGGCCTATGGCCTTCGCCCGGTGCCCGAGATCCAGTTTGCCGATTATATCTACCCCGCGCTCGACCAGCTGGTGAGCGAGGCGGCGCGGCTGCGCTATCGTTCGGACGGGGAATTCACCGCGCCGATCACGGTGCGCTCGCCGTTCGGCGGCGGCATTTTCGGCGGGCAGACCCATTCGCAGAGCCCGGAGGGGATCTTCACCCACGTTTCCGGCCTGAAGACGGTGATTCCGTCGACGCCGTACGACGCCAAGGGGCTGCTGATCTCCGCGATCGAGGACAATGACCCGGTCATCTTCTTCGAGCCCAAGCGAATCTACAACGGCCCGTTCAACGGCCATTGGGATCGCCCGGCGGCGAACTGGTCCAAGCATCCCGCAGGCGAGGTGCCGACCGGCTATTACAAGATCCCGCTGGGCAAGGCGGCGGTCGTGCGCGAGGGCCAGGCGGTGACGATGCTGGCCTATGGCACGATGGTTCACGTCTGTGCCCAAGTGGTTGAGGATACCGGTATTGACGCCGAGATCATCGACCTGCGCACGCTGGTGCCGCTCGACATCGAGACGATCGAGGAGAGCGTGAAGAAGACCGGGCGCTGCCTGATCGTGCATGAGGCGACGCGCACCGGCGGGTTCGGCGCGGAGCTGTCGGCGCTGGTGCAGGAGCGGTGTTTCTATCACCTGGAGGCGCCGGTGGAGCGCGTGACCGGGTTCGACACGCCGTATCCGCACAGCCTGGAATGGGCGTATTTCCCCGGCCCCGTTCGCATCGGCATGGCGCTGAAAAAGATCATGAAGGACTGACACCCAGTCCCACCCGCCCCGTCCGTCCCGCGCGAAGTCGAGGGGCGGGGCTTCGCGAGACAGTGTCTCGACTTCGCTCGACACGAACGGATTTGGATCAGGCTATGGCGCGTTTCACCTTTAAGCTGCCCGATATCGGCGAAGGCATTGCCGAGGCGGAGATCGTCGGCTGGCATGTCGCGGTGGGCGACCGGGTCGAGGAAGACCAGAATATCGCCGACATGATGACCGACAAGGCGACGGTCGAGATGGAATCGCCGGTGTCGGGCGTCGTGGTCGAACTGGCCGGCGAGGTCGGCGACCAGATCGCGATCGGCGCGATGCTGGTGGTGATCGAAACCGACGCCGATGCGTCGGTCGAGCCGGAGGGCGAGACCGCGGCGGAGGTCGAGCAGAAGCTGGGCGGCGCGCACGAAGCCGCGGCATTCGAGGCGGAGAATCCCGGCGTCGAGGACGTGGTGGAAGCGGCGCCGGCCACTCCGGCTCCGGCTCCGGCTCCGGCTGCATCGGTGGCTGCTGCGCCGGTTGCCGAGGTGGCGCCTGCCGCGGCGTCGGCGGCTCCTGTTTTGGCCTCCCCGGCGGTGCGCGCGCGGGCGAAGGATCTGGGCGTCGACCTCTCGCAGGTGAAGGTGTCGGAGGGTGACCGCATCCGCCACGCCGACCTGGACGCCTATCTGCGCTATGCCGGCGGGCAGGGCTATCATGCGCCGCATGCCAGCCGCGCGCGCGAGGACGAGCAGGTCAAGGTGATCGGGATGCGCCGCCGCATCGCCGAGAACATGGCCGCGTCAAAGCGCAACATCCCGCACTTCACCTATGTCGACGAAATCGACGTGACCGCGCTGGAGGAGATGCGCGCCGACCTGAACGACAATCGTGGCGGGCGGCCGAAGCTGACCATGCTGCCGTTCCTGATCGTCGCAATCTGCCGCACCTTGCCGCAGTTCCCGATGCTCAACGCGCGTTACGACGACGAGGCGGGCGTGGTGACTCGGTCGGGCCGGGTGCACCTGGGCATGGCGGCGCAGACCGATGCTGGCCTCACCGTGCCGGTGATCCGCGATGCGCAGGACAAGAACGTCTGGCAGCTGGCAACCGAGATCGGCCGCCTGGCGGAAGCGGCGCGGACGCAGAAGCTGAAGCCCGAGGAGCTGGGCGGCGGGACGATCACCGTCACGTCGCTTGGGCCGCTGGGCGGGATTGCGACGACTCCGGTGATCAACCGGCCGGAAGTGGCGATCATCGGGCCGAACAAGATCGTCGAGCGGCCGGTGTTCCGCCCTAATGGTTTTGGGGGCGACGACATCGTCCGCGCCAAGCTGATGAACCTGTCGATCAGCTGCGACCACCGCGTCGTGGATGGCTGGGATGCGGCAAGCTATGTCCAGGCGGTCAAGAAGCTGCTCGAGACGCCGGTGTTGTTGTTCGCCGACTGAGGCGCGGATGCGTCACCCCGGGGACGGACCCCGGGGTGATGCCACCCGATCTAGACGCGGCGGCCGGTGAAGAGCTGCACCAGCCCGACGATCAGCGCGATCACCAGCAGGATGTGGATCAGGCCGCCAGCGACATGCAGGCTGAAGCCGAGGAGCCATAGGACCAGCAGGATGACAACGATCGTCCAGAGCAAAGCGCGTTCCTTTCCCAAGTGATATATGGTGAACGATGCCGCGGGCGGCCCGTTCCGACCTTCTTGGCAACATTTTGAAACATTGCCGGCGCCGATGATCCGGGAAGGACAGTGGGGGATTGCCCCTCATCGCATCCCGATCTATATTGACCGTGCTTTCTCTTACATCGCCAGATGCAAGGGGTCGCGGGGCAGGGCTCCGCGGCGGCAACAACCTGTGTGTATGTGGAGACCCGATGGCGGATTTGGCCGCGCTGACCCAGATGATCGAGACCGAGGCCAAGGCACTCGGGTTCGACCTCGTGCGTGTCGCGCTGTTCGGCAAGGGTGACGAACGCACGCTGCAGGTGATGGCGGAGCGGCCCGACACGCGGCAGCTGACGATCGACGATTGCGCCGATCTGTCGCGCCGGATCTCCGACGTGCTCGACGCGCTGGAGGAAGAGGGGCGGGACCCGATCGAGGGCGCCTATCGCCTGGAAGTGTCGAGCCCCGGCATCGATCGCCCGCTGACGCGCCTGTCGGATTACACCGACTGGGCCGGACATGAGGCGAAGCTGACGCTGGACGCGCCGCTCGACGGGCAGAAGCAGTTCCGCGGCGAGATCGTCGGCGTCGAGGGTGAGGACATCACCATCCGCAATCGTACCGGCTCGGTGGCCAACGTTCCCTTCGCGCGGATCACTGATGCGAAGCTGGTGCTGACCGACAAATTGATCGCTGCAACCGTCCCGCTCTCCGTCGAGGGCGCGGAAGAAGAAGAAATCGAAGCAGAGGAAACCGAGTAATGGCTACCGGCGTCACCGCGAACCGTGCGGAACTGATCGCGATCGCCAACAGCGTCGCCAGCGAGAAGATGATCGACAAGGCGATCGTGATTGAGGCGATGGAGGATGCGATCCAGCGTGCGGCGCGTACCCGCTACGGCCAGGAAATGGACATCCGCGCAAAGCTGGACCCCAATAACGGTGACCTTCGCCTGTGGCGTGTCGTCGAAGTGGTCGAGCAGGTCGACGACATCTACAAGCAGGTCGACGTCAATGGCGCGCAGAAGCTGCAGAAGGGCGCGACCGTCGGCGACTTCCTGGTCGATCCGCTGCCGCCGATCGAATTCGGCCGCATCCAGGCGCAGGCTGCCAAGCAGACGATCTTCCAGAAGGTTCGCGATGCCGAGCGCGAGCGCCAGTATGAGGAATTCAAGGACCGCGCCGGCGAGATCATCACCGGCGTCGTGAAGCGCGTCGAGTTCGGCCACATCGTCGTCGACCTGGGCCGCGCCGAGGGCGTCATCCGCCGCGACCAGCAGATCCCGCGCGAAGTGGTGCGTGTGAACGACCGTATCCGGTCGCTGATCCTGAAGGTGGTGCGCGAGAACCGCGGGCCGCAAATCTTCCTCTCGCGCGCACATCCGGACTTCATGAAGAAGCTGTTCGCGCAGGAAGTGCCGGAGATCTACGACGGCATCATCGAGATCAAGGCTGCCGCCCGCGACCCGGGCAGCCGCGCGAAGATCGGCGTCATCAGCCACGATTCGTCGATCGATCCGGTCGGCGCATGCGTCGGCATGAAGGGTAGCCGCGTTCAGGCCGTCGTGCAGGAAATGCAGGGCGAGAAGATCGACATCATCCCGTGGTCGCCGGACATCGCGACCTTCGTCGTCAACGCGCTGCAGCCGGCGAACGTCAGCCGCGTGATCATCGACGAGGAAGAAGAGCGGATCGAAGTGGTCGTTCCCGACGACCAGCTGAGCCTTGCCATCGGCCGCCGTGGTCAGAACGTGCGCCTGGCGTCGCAGCTGACCGCCAAGGCGATCGACATCATGACCGAGACCGATTCGTCGGAGAAGCGTCAGCAGGAATTCGTCAGCCGGTCGGAAGCATTCCAGAACGAGCTGGACGTCGACGAGACGCTGGCCCAGCTGCTGGTGGCCGAAGGCTTCACCGAGCTGGAAGAGGTCGCCTATGTCGAGCTTGACGAGCTGGCGGCGATCGAAGGGTTCGACGAGGATCTGGCGCAGGAGCTGCAGAGCCGTGCCGCCGAGGCGATCGAGCGTCGCGAGCAGGCCAATCGCGAAGCGCGCCAGGCGCTGGGCGTCGAGGATGCGGTGGCGCAGCTGCCGCACCTGACCGAAGCGATGCTGGTCACGCTGGGCAAGGCCGGGATCAAGACGCTGGACGATGTTGCCGACCTCGCCACCGACGAACTGATCGAGAAGAAGCGTGCCGAGCCGCGCCGCCGCAACGAGGACGCACCGCGCCGTCCCGAGCACAAGGGCGGTGTGCTGGGCGAATATGGCCTGACCGAAGAGCAGGGCAATGAGATCATCATGGCTGCCCGTGCGCATTGGTTCGATGATGAGGAGGCCGCGGCGGCCGATGTTGCGACGGAGGAGTCGGAGGCCTGATGCCGTTCGTGTCGATCAGACTGGCAGGCTCCGCATCCAAGGAGCAGAAGGCGGGGATCGTGGCTGACGTCACGTCCTCGCTGGTCACGCGGCTGGGCAAGAATCCGGCCGCGGTCCAGATCGTGATCGAGGAAGTTTCGACGGAGAATTACGGTGCCGGCGGCGTGCTGATCGTTGATCGCGACTCGCCTGCCGTACCGAAAGAGGGAGACGCGCATGCGGAACCCTCACAATGATCGGCTAACGATCCGCAGCGCCAACCAACATCAGGCCGGCAGCCACCAGGTTGCCGGACGGGAGGCGCGCGCATGAGCGATCCTGTTCGTACCTGCATCCTGTCGCGCGAGGAAGCACCGCGCGACGGCCTGATCCGGCTGGTGCTGGCGCCTGACGGGCGCGTGTTGCCCGATGTCCGTGCCAAGGCGCCGGGGCGCGGGGCCTGGATCGGCGTGACCGCGGCCGAGCTTTCCGCCGCCCAGGCGAAGGGCAAGCTGCGCGGGGCGCTGGCGCGGGCGTTCAAGACCGGCGAGATGATCATTCCCGATGATCTGCCCGGGATGATCGCCGCCGCGCTGGAGCGCCAGGCGCTCGACCGGCTGGGGCTGGAATCGCGCGCGGGCACCGTGCTGACCGGATCGGACCGCATTGCCGAGGCGGCGCGCGCCGGCCGGCTACACGCATTGTACCATGCCGCGGACGCGAGCGAGGACGGGCGGCGCAAGCTGGCCCAGGCGTGGCGAGTCGGGTCCAACCGCGAGGGCAGCGGACTGGGGGGCTTGGTTCTGCCGATACCACGCCCCATATTGTCGATGGCGCTGGGCCGCGAAAACGTGGTACATATCGGCGTCACCGACCGCATGGCGGCCGGCAGGTTGAGCGACGCGCTCGATCGCTGGCGCCGCTTTATCGGCCCTGATAGCCCAGAAGCTCATCAAAGTGATACTTTGGTGGGTGGTCTGACCTCCGCACCTTGCGCAACGGCCGCGCAAGGCGCATCGGCGCCCGAGCTTTCCGGGCATGTACCGGCCGTGACGACACACGAGGAATTTGAGTGAGCGAGACCGACAACGATAAGCCGAAACTTGGCATGCGCGCGCCTCTGGGCGTCCGACGCACCGTCGAGACCGGCAAGGTGAAGCAAAGCTTCAGCCACGGCCGCTCCAATACGGTGATCGTGGAAACCAAGAAGGCCCGCACCTTCCGCAAGCCGGGTGACCCCGCGCCGACGGAGCAGGTTGCCGCGCCGGCACCGGCGGAAGTCGAGGCGCCCGCCGCGCCCGCACCGCGCGCCGAGCCGCCCGCACCGCCGCGCGCGCCGTCCAACGAGACCCCGCAGGAGCGGCAGGCCCGCCTGCTGCGCGAGGCCGAGGAGCAGCGCATGCGTGCGCTGGAGGAACAGCGGCACCGCGAGGAGGCCGAGCGTGCCCGCGCGGCCGAGGAAGAGAAGCGCCGCGCCGAGGAGCGTGCCGCTGCTGCCGCCGAGGCTGCGCCTGCGCCCGAGGCTGCTCCGGCGGCACCCGAGCCGGTGGCTGAAACCCCGGCGGCTGCACCGCCGGCGCCCCCGGCCGAAGAGCCGCTGATGGTGCGCACGGGTGCGCCGATCATGTTCCGTCCGGTGGCCCCGCCGCCGCCTCCCGCGCCCGAGCCCAAGGCACCGGTCGTCGAGACGCCGGCTGCGCCGACGCCGGCACCGGCCGCGCCGGTAGCGGCCCCGCCGCCGCCGCCCGCGCCCAAGCCGACCCCGGCGCCGCCGCCTGCACCCCCGGTGCTGGGCCGCGACCCGTCGATGCCGGCCCCGCGCCGCTTCTCGCCGGTGGCACGTCCGGAGATTCCGAAGCCGCAGCCAAAGCCCGAGCCGAAGCCGGCGCCGGTCGCGGCAGCAGCCTCGACGGCCAGCGGATCGTCGGCCGGATCGTCCTCGCCGCAGCAGCGCAACCTGCCGTCGGGCCAGGCGACGCCGCGCAACAATGCGGCGCCGGCGCGTCCGCAGCAGCGCGATCGCAAGGGCGACGAGCGTCGTGGCGGCAAGCTGACCGTCACCCGCGCGCTCAATGAGGATGGCGCACGCGCCCGCTCGCTCGCCGCGCTGAAGCGTGCGCGCGAAAAGGAAAAGCGTGGCTGGACCGGTCCGCGCGAGCCGCAGGCCAAGCAGGTCCGCGACGTTCAGGTGCCGGAGGCGATCACCGTCCAGGAGCTGGCGAACCGCATGGCGGAGCGCGGCGCTGACCTGGTGAAGGCGCTGTTCAAGATGGGCTCGCCCGTCACCATGACGCAGACGATCGACCAGGATACGGCCGAGCTGCTGGTCACGGAGTTCGGCCACAATGTCGTGCGCGTCAGCGACAGCGACATCGATCTGGTGCTGGATACCGCGCCGGACGCCGAGGCCGATCTGAAGCCGCGTCCGCCGGTCGTGACGATCATGGGCCACGTTGACCATGGCAAGACCAGCCTGCTCGACGCGCTGCGCGGCACCGACGTGGTGCGCGGCGAGGCCGGTGGCATCACGCAGCATATCGGCGCCTATCAGGTGACGCTGAAGGACAAGTCGAAGATCACCTTCCTCGACACGCCGGGCCACGAGGCGTTCAGCGCCATGCGTGCGCGTGGTGCCGACGTCACCGATATCGTGGTGCTGGTGGTTGCCGCAGACGACGGGCTGATGCCGCAGACGATCGAGGCGATCAATCACACCAAGGCGGCCGGCAAGCCGATGATCGTGGCGATCAACAAGATCGACAAGCACGATGCCAATGCCCAGCGCGTGCGCGAGCGCCTGCTGGAGCATGACATCCAGGTCGAGGCGATGGGCGGCGAGACGCAGGACGTCGAGGTCTCCGCGCTGAAGAAGACCGGCCTCGACGAGCTGATCGAGAAGATCCAGCTGCAGGCCGAGCTGATGGACCTGAAGGCCAACCCCGACCGCGATGCCGAAGGCAGCGTGATCGAGGCGAAGCTGGACAAGGGCCGTGGCCCGGTTGCCACCGTGCTCGTCACCCGCGGCACGCTGAAGGTCGGCGACGTGTTCGTCGTCGGCGCGGAAAGCGGCAAGGTGCGTGCGATGGTCGACGACAAGGGTCGCCAGCTGAAGGAAGCGGGCCCGTCGACGCCGGTCGAGGTGCTCGGCATTTCGGGCACGCCGTCGGCTGGTGACCAGCTGCAGGTGGTCGAGAGCGAAGCGCGGGCACGCGAAGTGGCGGAATATCGCCAGGGCGTGCTGACGCAGAAGCGCACGACGGCTGCGCCGGCGAGCCTCGAGAGCATGTTCTCTGCGCTGGCAGCGAACAAGGCGATCGAATATCCGCTGGTGGTGAAGGCGGATACGCAAGGGACCGTCGAGGCGATCGTCGCTGCGATCAACAAGATCTCGACCGACGACATCCGCGCGCGCATCCTGCATTCGGGCGTCGGCGGCATCACCGAGAGCGACGTGAACGCGGCTGCGGCCTCGGGCGCGCCGATCATCGGCTTCCACGTCCGTGCCAATGCCAAGGCGCGCGAAATCGCCGAGCGGCACAAGGTGGCGTTGAAATATTATGACGTCATCTATGACCTGATCGACGAGATCCGCGCCGGCATGGCGGGCGAGCTTGGCCCCGAGGCGTTCGAGACGGTCGTTGGCCGCGCGGAAATCCGCGAGGTCTTCTCGGCCGGCAAGCACGGCAAGGCCGCCGGTCTGCTGGTGGTCGAGGGTGTCATCCGCAAGGCGCTCAAGGCCCGCATCACGCGCAACGACGTCATTATCTACAATGGCGAAATTGCCTCGCTGCGACGCTTCAAGGACGACGTGCCGGAGGTTCGCGCTGGTCTGGAATGCGGTGTGACGTTCACGCAGAACTTCACCGACATCCGCCCGGGCGACTTCCTCGAAACGTTCGAGGTCGAGCTGCGCGAACGCACGCTGTAAGGACATGAACCCTCTCCCCCAGGCGAGGAGAGGGGAGTCTCACGATGACCGATCAACCAGAAAAATCCGTCCGTACCCTGCGCGTTGGCGAACAGGTGCGTCATATCCTGTCGGAGATCCTGCAGCGCGGCGACGTGCATGACGACGTGCTGACGACTCACCTGGTGAGCATCACCGAAGTGCGCATGTCCCCCGACCTGCGCCATGCGACGGTGTTCGTGAAGCCGCTGCTGGGCAAGGACGAGGAAGCGGTGCTGAAGGCGCTGCGTACCAACACCGCCTATCTGCAGCGCGAGGTCGCGCGGCGGGTGAAGATGAAATATGCCGCGCGCCTGAAGTTCCTGAGCGACGAGAGCTTCGACGAGGGCAGCCATATCGACCAGCTGCTACGATCGCCCACCGTGGCGCGCGATCTGGACGCCGGCGGGGAATAAACCGCCGGCTGCCGCTCAGCAGCCGAGCTTCTCCGCCAGGTCGATGAGGCTGTCGGCGGACCATTCCCAATCCTGCGCCAGCTTCGCATCGGGGGCGGGGCGGCCGCCATATTCCATCGGGCGTGACACGAAGGCGGTCTTGAGCCCGCAGGCGCGCGCGGCCGCGAGGTCGCTGTGATGTGCAGCGACAAGGCACACGTCGTTGGGCGCTAGGCCGAGGATCTCGGCAGTGCCGAGATAGGCGCGCGGATCGGGCTTGTAGGCGCGGGTGACCTCAGCTCCCATGATCGCATCCCAGGGCAGGCCGCCACGCCGCGCCATGTCGAGCATCAGCGCGATATTGCCGTTCGACAAAGTGACGATCGGGAAGCGGTCCTTGAGGTGCGTCAGCCCCTCGACCGAGTCGGGCCACGGCGCGAGGCGGCGCCAGGCGAAGGTCCAGTCCTGCAACAGGCCATCGTCGAGCGTGGCGGGATCGACGCCCGCGTCCATCAGCGTTTCGTCCAGCATCTCGCGGTGGAGCACGTCGAGGATGGTGAAGTCGCGGCCCGACTTGGCATAGGCCGCCATGCCGGTGAGATAGCGGCGGCGCCAGTTGTCGGTGAAGGCAGCGGGATCGAGGTCGGCGCGGCCGATGCGTGCGAGGAAATCGGCGGATTCGGCGGTGATGCTGGTGCGCCAGTCGACCACCGTTCCGAACACGTCGAACGCGAGCACCTTCGGCAAATCGGACCCGGCCATGTATCCTCCCGTCTGTTTCGCCGGGTGCTACGAGTGATGCCCCCCGTGGACAAGCCGCGTTGATCGGGCCACTCACGCGACCGGCAACAGCAAGGCGGTGCGGCATGGCGTTCACGGCAACTATCCTTCTGCTTGGTTCGGGCGAGCTTGGGCGCGAGTTCGTGATCTCGGCCAAGCGGCTGGGCTGCTACGTCATCGCTTGCGACAGCTATGACGGCGCGCCGGCAATGCAGGTGGCGGATGCGCGCGAGATATTCTCGATGCTCGACGCCGACCTGCTGCGCGCCGCGGTGGAGAAGCACCGGCCCGATTTCGTCGTGCCCGAGGTGGAGGCGATCCGTACCGAAGTGCTGGCCGAGCTGGAGGCGGCGGGGACGACGATCGTCCCGTCGGCGCGCGCGACGATGATGACGATGAACCGCGACGGCATCCGCGAAGTGGCGGCGGTCGAACTGGGGCTGCGCACGTCGCGCTATCGCTATGCCGAGACGCTGGACGAGGTGCGCGCGGGCGCGGCGCACACCCGGCTGCCGTGCGTGATCAAGCCGGTCATGTCCTCATCGGGCAAGGGGCAGAGCACGGTGCGCGAGGAGGGCGCGCTGGAGGCGGCGTGGGACTATGCCGTTGCCAATATGCGCGGCGACCGGGCGCGGGTGATCGTCGAGGAGTTCGTCGATTTCGATTATGAGATCACGCTGCTGACGGTGCGCACGCGCGACGGGGTCGTATTTTGCCCGCCGATCGGTCACCGGCAGGAACGCGGTGATTACCAGGAAAGCTGGCAGCCGGCCGCCATGTCGGACAAGGCGATTGCTGACGCGCAGGACATGGCGCGCAAGGTGGTCGATGATCTGGGCGGTTATGGCCTGTTCGGCGTCGAATTCTTCGTCAAGGATGACGAGGTGATCTTTTCCGAATTGTCACCGCGCCCGCATGACACGGGCATGGTGACGCTGATCTCGCAATCGCTGAGCGAGTTCGACCTGCACGCCCGCGCGATCCTGGGCCTGCCGATCCCGACGCTGACCAGCTACGGCCCGTCCGCCTCCGCGGTGATCCTGGCGGATCGCGCGTCGGACACGGTCCGCTATGACGGCATTGCCGAGGCGCTGGCGACCCCGGGGGGCGACGTGGACGTGCGTATCTTCGCCAAGCCGACGACGCGGCCCTATCGCCGCATGGGCGTGGCACTGGCGCGCGCCGCGACCACCGACGACGCCCGGCGCATTGCGGCCGAGGCGGCGTCGAAGGTTCAGCTTAGCTACGATCCGGCTTAGGTGGCGCGCTTGACGAGGCGCGGGTCGGCGGCGGCAACGCCGGTGGCGAGCACCAGCGCATCCTCGACGAAGCCAGTGGCGGTCTGGCCGTAGCGGCGAAGCGCGGCCATGCGGATGCGCCAGCCGATGTAGGAACTGGCAAGCGCAGTGCCGAGCGCGACGGCGGCTCCGGTCACCCGCTGTCCCTTGGGCGCCAGCGCCGCGCCGGCATAGGCGGAGGTGACGCTGCGCACGGCAAGGCCGATCGGCACGATGCGGTCCGGCGCGGTCTTCTGCTTGTCGCCAGCCATTTCGGCGGCGCTGAAGGCGACGGCGCCCCAGGCGATCAGCGGGTTCTTGAACAATTTGGCGAGCGGCATGTCATCGGGCAGCGCGCCGCGACGGCCGGCGGCGGCGAGCGCGGCGAGCGGCACGATCCCGCGCTGACCCGCGGCCAGCCCGATGAGGTAGGAACGAAGCATCGGCGAATTCCTCGTGTGGTTCGCGCGAACAATCGCTGGGAGCGGTTTCGTATCCCGCGCGAGCTGCAAAACGGGCGGCAGGAAAATAGTGGCGCGGCGCGCGCCGATGGGGAACAGCAACGCGATGGCCAAGCTCTATTTCTATTATGCCAGCATGAATGCGGGGAAATCGACCAACCTGCTGCAGGCCGATTTCAACTATCGCGAGCGCGGCATGGCGACGATGCTGTTCACCGCGGCGATCGACGATCGCTTTGCGGCGGGCACGATTACCTCGCGCATCGGCCTGTCGGCGCCGGCGACGATGTTCGACGCGAGCACCAACATCGCCGCCTGCGTGCTCGATCGCCATGCCGAGGAAACGGTGGCGTGCGTGCTGGTGGACGAGGCGCAGTTCCTGACCGCGGCGCAGGTCGACCAGCTGGCGCGACTGGCGGATGTCGATGGCATCCCGGTGCTGGCCTATGGCCTGCGCACCGATTTCCAGGGGGCGTTGTTTGAGGGATCGGCGCGGCTGTTGGCGCTGGCCGACGCGCTGATCGAGATAAAGTCGGTTTGCGAATGCGGGCGCAAGGCGACCATGAACCTTCGGGTCGACGCCAAGGGGCGCCCGGTCGCGGCGGGGGCGCAGACGGTGATCGGCGGGAACGACCGCTATGTCGCCTTGTGTCGGCGGCATTTCACCGCTGCGCTGGAATTGGGCGCTGCGGGCCAGGCGTGACACGCGGGGGCGCTGGCGCTCGCTCGCCCGCCCCCCTATCTGGCCGGCATCATGACACCCGACAATCCCATCTACGCCGCGGCGGTGTGGATCATTCCGCTGATCATCGCGATCGTCTTTCACGAGGTGGCGCATGGCCTGATGGCGCGCGCTCTGGGCGATCCGACAGCGGCGCAGCTCAAGCGGCTGTCGTTCAATCCGCTTCGCCACGTCGATCCGATCGGCACCGTGATCCTGCCGCTGGGCCTCGCGCTCGCCAAGGCGCCGGTGTTCGGCTGGGCCAAGCCGGTGCCGGTGGATGCGCGGCGGTTGCGCAACCCGCGCTGGGGCATGGTGGCGGTGGCGCTGGCTGGGCCGGGGATGAACTTCGTGCTGGCGGCGGTCGCGGCGATCGCGATCGGTGTTCTTTACGGGCAGATGAGCGGGCCGCCGGAGGGCGTCAGCCAGTTCATCTTCGCGAATCTGGTCAACTTCCTGCTGATCAACATCTTCCTCGCGGTGTTCAACCTGCTGCCGCTGCCGCCGTTTGACGGTGGGCATGTGGTGGAAGGCGTGCTGCCGCGGCGGCTGGCAGTGGAATGGGCGAAGCTGGCGCGTTTCGGCTTTCCGCTGATCATCGTCCTCCTGGTGGTGGTGCCAATGATCTGGCCGAGCGCGAGCATCGTCGGCAAGATCGTCGGTCCGCCCGCCGACTGGCTGGTGCGCCAGTATCTCGCCTTTGCGCAGCTGTTCGCCTGAGGACCCCTGACATGCATGGATGGCTGATCCTCGACAAGCCGCTGGGGCTTGGATCGACGCAGGGCGTGAGTGCGGTGAAGCGGGCGCTGCGCGAGGGCGGATATGGCAAGGCGAAGGTGGGGCACGGCGGCACGCTGGACCCGCTGGCGTCGGGCGTGCTGCCAATCGCGCTGGGCGAGGCGACGAAGCTTGCCGGGCGGATGCTCGACAGCGACAAGGTGTACGACTTCACCATCCGCTTCGGGGAGCAGACCGATACGCTGGATGCGGAGGGGAAGGTGATCGCGACCAGCGATGTGCGCCCGACGCGCGAGGCGCTGGCCGCCGTGCTGGCGGACTTCACCGGGCCGATCGAGCAGATGCCGCCGGCCTTCTCCGCGCTGAAGGTCGACGGGCAGCGTGCCTATGACCTGGCGCGGGCGGGCGAGGAGGTAGTGCTCAAGACCCGCGCGGTGACGGTATTCGCGCTGAGCGTCACCGAGGCGGCCGACGCAGGCGCGCTGGAGGAGGCGACGCTGAGCGCGCATGTCTCCAAGGGCACCTATATCCGCAGCCTCGCGCGGGACATTGCGCTGGCCGTTGGATCGGTGGGGCATGTCACCTATCTCAGAAGGACGAAGGCGGGGCCGTTCGGCCTTTCGCAGGCGATATCGCTGGACAATTTGAGCGAAGCCGCTAAGGGGCGCACCCTTGAACATATTCTCCTGCCGTTGAGGGCGGGGCTGGACGACATCCCGGCTCTACCCCTCACGCCCGACCAGGCAGGGGCGCTCCGCCAGGGGCGTGTTCTGGCCGGGATCGTTGCCGACGATGGCCAGTATTTTGCCTGCCTGCACGATGTGCCGGTGGCGCTGATCGAGGTCCAGGCCCGCGAGGGTCGTGTCGTCCGCGGCTTCAACCTGTAAAGATGTCGAAGGAAAACACATGTCGATCACTGCGGAACGCCGCCAGGAACTCATCAAGGATCACGCCCGCGCCGAAGGCGACACCGGTTCGCCGGAAGTTCAGGTCGCGATCCTGACCGAGCGGATCCGGAACCTGACCGAGCACTTCAAGGGCCACGCCAAGGACAACCATTCGCGTCGCGGCCTGCTGATGATGGTCAACAAGCGTCGTTCGCTTCTCGACTATCTCCGCAAGAAGGACGGGGATCGCTACCTCGCCCTCATCGCGAAGCTCGGTCTTCGCAAGTAATAACGGAAGGGCGCCCTTGCGGCGCCCTTCTCGCATATGCGCTTCGCGTGTGACGCGAGCGTCCAACGCCAGCGGGCAATAAGGCCCGACTGGCACGAGCCAAGACTGGCTCAAGCAGGCCCCGGCTGCATAGGGCGGCCGGAGTGAAGGAAACGAAATGTTCGACAAGAAAACGGTAAGCATCGAGTGGGGCGGCAAGACCCTGACGCTCGAGACGGGCAAGGTTGCCCGCCAGGCCGACGGCGCGGTGATCGCGACGCTCGGCGAGACGGTGGTGCTGTGCGCCGTCACCGCGGCCAAGACGGTCAAGGAAGGGCAGGATTTCTTCCCGCTCACCGTCCACTATCAGGAAAAGTTCTCCGCCGCCGGTCGTATCCCGGGCGGCTTCTTCAAGCGTGAGCGCGGCGCGACCGAGAAGGAGACGCTGGTCTCGCGTCTCATCGATCGCCCGATCCGCCCGCTGTTCCCGGAAGGCTTCTACAACGAGATCAACGCCATCGCTCAGGTGCTGAGCTATGACGGCGAGAACGAGCCGGACATCCTGGCGATGGTCGCCGCGTCGGCCGCGCTGACGATCTCGGGCGTGCCGTTCATGGGCCCGATCGGCGCTGCGCGCGTCGGTTACATCGATGGCGAATATATCCTGAACCCGACCGACAAGCAGGTCGAAGAAGGTCAGCTCGACCTGGTCGTCGCCGCTACCTACGACGCGGTGATGATGGTCGAATCCGAAGCCAAGGAGCTGTCGGAAGAGATCATGCTGGGCGCCGTGCTGTTCGCGCACGATGCCTGCCGTGAGGTCGTCAAGGCAATCGTCAAGCTCGCCGAGCAGGCCGCCAAGGATCCGTGGGAGCTGGCGCCGGTCGACGACAAGTCGGCGACGCTCAAGAAGCTCGAGAAGGCGATCGGCAAGGATATCGCCGCCGCCTACAAGCTGACCGACAAGCAGCAGCGCCAGAATGCGCTGAACGAGGCGCGCGCCAAGGCGCGTGAGGCATTCGCTGACCTGAAGGAAAGCGATCCCGCCCAGTATCTCGGCACGCTGAAGCTGGTGAAGAAGCTGGAGGCGAACATCGTCCGTCAGGCAATCCTGAAGGACGGCAAGCGCATCGACGGCCGCAGCACCACGCAGATCCGCCCGATCGAGGCGGAAACGCACTTCCTGCCGCGCGCGCATGGCTCGGCGCTGTTCACGCGTGGCGAGACGCAGACGATCGCAACCGCGACGCTGGGTACCCGCGATGCGGAGCAGATGATCGACGGCCTGAACGGCCTGTCGTACCAGCACTTCATGCTGCACTATAACTTCCCGCCGTACTCGGTCGGTGAAGTGGGCCGCTTCGGCGCGCCGGGCCGCCGCGAAGTCGGCCATGGCAAGCTGGCGTGGCGTGCGCTGCACCCGGTGCTGCCGACCAAGGAAGAGTTCCCCTACACCATCCGTCTGACCAGCGACATCACCGAGTCCAACGGTTCGTCGTCGATGGCGTCGGTGTGCGGCGGTTCGCTGGCCCTCATGGACGCCGGCGTGCCGATCAAGCGCCCGGTCTCGGGCATCGCGATGGGTCTGATCCTGGAAGGCAAGGATTTCGCGATCCTGTCCGACATCCTGGGTGACGAGGATCACCTCGGCGACATGGACTTCAAGGTGGCCGGCACGTCCGAAGGCATCACCACGATGCAGATGGACATCAAGATCGCCGGCATCACCAAGGAGATCTTCGAGGCGGCGCTGCACCAGGCCAAGGAAGGCCGTGCGCACATCCTGGGCGAGATGAACAAGGCGCTGGGTGAAACCCGCACCGAGCTCAGCGCGCACGCACCGCGCATCGAGACGATCACGGTCGACAAGTCGAAGATCCGCGACATCATCGGCACCGGCGGCAAGGTGATCCGCGAGATCGTCGCCACCACCGGCGCCAAGGTCGACATCGACGACGAGGGCGTGGTGAAGATCAGCTCGTCCGATCACTCGCAGATCGAAGCCGCGATCAACTGGATCAAGGGCATCGTCGAAGAGGCGGAAGTCGGCAAGATCTACACCGGCAAGGTCGTCAACATCGTCGACTTCGGTGCGTTCGTGAACTTCATGGGTGGCAAGGACGGCCTCGTCCACGTCTCCGAAATGAAGAACGAGCGGGTCGAGAAGCCGGGCGACGTCGTGTCCGAAGGCCAGGAAGTGAAGGTCAAGGTCCTCGAGATCGATCCGCGCGGCAAGGTTCGCCTGTCGATGCGTGTCGTGGACCAGGAGACCGGCGCCGAGCTGGAGGACACCCGTCCGGCCCGCGAACCGCGCGAGCCGCGTGGTGACCGTGGTCCGCGTCGCGACGGCGGCGGTGATCGCGGTGGCCGTGGTGGCGACCGCGGCGGCGACCGTGGCGATCGCGGCCCGCGCCGCGACCGTGGCCCGCGTCGTGATCGTCCGGAAGGCGGCAACGGCGGTGGCAACGATGACGGCCCCGCGCCCGAGTTCGCCCCGGCGTTCCTGACGAACGACCGCGATCGCGACTAAGCGATCCGTCGCCTTCGGGTGATACAGGAAGGGCCCCGGCAGTGATGCCGGGGCCCTTTCTCTTTGTCCGTGCGGGCGGATGGCCGGTAAGGGAGCCGCCGCTATCGTCCCCGGTGCCCCAAACGACATCACCCCGGAGCATGGCCCCGGGGTGACGGTAGATCAGCGCTGCTGGCGCGTATCGATGCGGCTGGCGCGTCAGGCGCCAACAGGATGGATCAGGCGGCGGCCTTCACCTTTTCGACCGCCAGCGCCATGCGGTTCGACACCGGCTGGGCGACCTCGCCCGCCAGCTTCAGCGCCGATTCGGTCGAGCGCGAGGCATGCGCCATGAACGCGTCGAACGAGGTGCGCGCGAATTCGTTCTGCAGCTTGAAGAAGTCGGCCGGCGAGGTCACCGAACCGAGCGAGCGGACCGCGCCGGTCGCCTGTTCGTAGGACGACTTCACATAGGCCGCGGCGTCCTGGCCCATCTGCTCCAGGCCCTTCGCAGCGATCTTCGAGGATTCCACGACGGAATCGACATTGTCGAGCTG
>NNBT01003212.1_pt1 | contig 20609 bp, 17 predicted proteins | sample 1173831 | NCBI WGS metagenome assembly NNBT01 (sample SAMN07173936, study PRJNA388173) | plant metagenome | isolation source: symbiotic tissue sample KVJ10 | place: Norway: Troms, Kvaloya island | reverse complement strand
GCGCCGGCGAGCGCTCGGACTTCGACGATGCTCTGAAAGAGCTGCAGTTCGATCCATTGCGCAGCCCGAACTTTCCGAAATCGCTCCGCGACGTGCCGGCCAGATCGATCCGCGAGCTGGGCAGCCGCTACATGGCCAGCATCGGCCGCGGGGCGCGCGACGCCAAGCGCGTCGTGAACAAGCTGCCGCACAATTTCGAATATCTGGGCCTCATCGCCCTCAGCCTGCCGAAGGTGCGGATCGTCCATTGCACGCGCGACCCGATGGACAACTGCCTGTCCTGCTTCATGCAGTCTTTCAACAAGTCGCATGGCTATAATCGCGATCTCGAGACGCTCGGCCTCTACTATCGCGAGTATCGCCGCCTCATGCGGCACTGGCAGGCGGTGCTGCCGAACCAGATCTTCGAGCTTCCTTATGAGGAAATGGTCGCGACGCAGGAAGCCACCAGCCGTAGGCTCATCGCTTTCATGGGACTGGAATGGGATGATGCCTGTCTGGCCTTCCACGCCACGGACCGTTCGGTGAGCACGCCAAGCCGCTGGCAGGTGCGCCAGCCCATCTATCAATCATCCGTCAAAGCCTGGCGCGCTTATGAGAAGCATCTCGCCCCCCTCAAACAGGCGCTGGGAGATCTGGCCGCCGCGTGATCTCACGGATTGAGCTGCGGCAGGGCGGCGGGAGCCGACACTTCGGCCTGCCGCGCGAGCCAGATTCGGCGGGCGTCTGTGATACCGGCCAGGAGCTTGCCGGTATCACAGGGAGCCGGACCGGACGCGCCGGCGAAGAGCGAGGCTTCGAGCTGCTCGTAATTCGCAAGCGCTTCCCCTTTCCCGAGCCAGTCGCGCAAAGGCGCCACTTTCGCGCGCCCTGACCAGGACTGGAGCGCAGCATAGACGGCGCGCGCTTCGCCGCCCCGACAGGCGGCCGAGAATTGCCGGAAGGCATAGGCTTCGGACTGTTGGTAGCGGATTCGGCGCGCTTGCCGCCATGCTCGGAGCGCGCGCCACAGACGCGCCCCGAGCCAGGAGAGGACAGCGAGCCCGACAAGTCCAGCCGCCACACCGGCCAGCAGCCGAACATTGACCGGTTCACGCGGCTCAGGCTCGACGATCTCGGGCGGCTGGATCGCCGGCGTGAAACCCGCTGCGGCGGCGACCGTCACGGCAATCTCCGGCGCCTGCGCCACCTCGTTCTTCTGCGTCTTGGGATCGTACCAGGCGATCTCGATGGCGGGCAGCGTATAGATCCCGGCTTTTTCGAACCCATAGGTCACGCGGTCGACGCGCGTGCCGCCGATGGTTCCCTGCGCCTGATCGAGCTTGTCGGTGAGCACCGGATCATGCGGATAGAGCCGCACGCCCGCCGGCGCGGTGAAATCCGGCACCGGAATCATCATCGCCTGCATGCCTTGCGCGGTCACGGTGATCGTCCGCACCAGCGTATCGCCGGCCTTCAAGGTTTTCGGATCGCCGTCGACGTCCTGCGTGACGATGACCTTTTGTGCCGCCGCCCCACCGCCCGCCGGCGCGCCGGCGACGGTGAAGGTCTGTGGCGGCAGTGTCACCGACCCTTCCGCGCCCGGCTGGCCCGGCACGGCCGCGAAGGTGAAAGGGATCACGGCCGGAGGCAAGGTGAAGTCGCCGGCTGTCTGCGGCGTCACCACGTAGCTTCGCCTTATGCCGGCATAACTCTCGCCATTGATCGTTTCGGTCAGATTGACCGCCCGCTCGTCCGGCAAAGTGACGACCGCGTTCGGCAGGTCGAAAAGCGGAAATTTCGGCGGCGACAGGAAGAAATTGGGCGCCAGCACATCGACCTGGATCTGCACCTGCTGACCCGGAACGATCGGCGGCTTGGTGAGGATCTCGACCCTGAGCAGAGGCTCGGCCGCCTGAAGTCCCGTCGTCATCGCCAGCAGAAAGAGCAAAAGAAGGAAGAGGCGCCGAGTCATGGCTTCGCCCCTTCGGCCTCGATGGCGAATTTGCGGGCCAGGAGATCGGTCGGCGTAATTTGGATGTTGCGCATCCACATATCGGCGGTCTGCCGGGCGAGATCGACCTCGGCGGATTTGCCCTTGCCGCTCTTGTCATCGAACTGGATCTGGTCCGGCTTGAGATTGGGTCCTTCAGCCGCCTCCTCTTCGTCCTCCTTGCGTTCCTTGATGAGCTTCTCGATGAGCGCCAGATTGGCCTTCGCCTCGGGCCAGTCGGGACGCGCCTTCAGCGCTTCGCCGTAGCTCGCCGCCGCATCGTCGAGCCGGTCGAGATGCGCCAGGGCATTGCCCTGATTGTAGGAGCTCTCAGGACTGCGTATCTGCGCAAAGGCATCGAGAGCGGCGCCATATTGCCCGGCCCGGTAGAGCGCCACGCCGCGCCACATCGGATCCACGAAATGCTCCGCTGCCCGGGCAAAATCGCCCTTCTCGAAAGCGAGCCGGCCCTGCTGGTCGGGCGTCAGCCACAGATCGATAAAATTTTTGTCCTGGGCCTCGGCTTTGCCCGGCAGCAGCGCGCCCAACAGCACCGCGGCGAACAGCCATTGCACCGACCAGCCGCGCCGGAACCAGAAGGCGCTGAGCAAGGTGAGCGGAAGGGTTAGCCACCAGCCGGCGTCGCGCCAGCGCGTCTGGCCTTCCGCGAGTTTCGCCTCGAGATGGGTGCGGATGCGCTGGGTGATCCAGCGCACGTCGCTGTCATCGGGTGTGATCGTGGCGACCGCTATGCCGGTGTCGCGGCCGAAGTCACGCAATTGCGCGACATCGAGCTTCGCGAGGACGCGGCCGCCGCCATCGCTGAGATATTGTCCCTCGCCGGTTTTCACCGGCCCGCCCGCTTCGGTGCCGACGCCCAGCACCAGGATTTCATTGTTGCCGGCGGGACGCTTGAAGGCGTCGACCGCCGCGGGCTCGATGCCGTCGGTGAAAAACAGGATGGTGCCCGGCACGTCTTCGCGCGCCAGACCCTGCGCGGCCGCTTCCAGCGCCTTGGCCGTGTGCTTGCCGGCGACCGGCATGATGCGCGTCTGAAGCGCCGCCACATAGGTGTTGACCAGCGACGCATCGTCGGTGAGCGGCAGCACCATATGGGCGCTGCCGGCATAGACGAAGACGGCGGTGCGTGCTCCGGGCCGCTGCTTGAGGATGTCCTGCACCTTGAGCTTCACCCGCTCGAGACGCGACGGCGTGACGTCGATCGCATCCATGGTCGCCGACAGATCGATGACGAAAGCGAGCGGCGCCTTGTCCGCGACGAAGGGCGGCTGCTGGCGCTGCCAGGCCGGTCCCGCGGCGGCAAGTCCGCCCAAGGCGATGACCAGGGCCACGAAATGCACCGGCTGCCAGCGCCGCCGGCTTTCCTGATCGATGAGCAGGCGATCGAGCAGATGCGGCGCGATGAGGTCTTTCCAGCGCGTGCGCGCGTCCCCCCGGCGGGTGATGAGGAAAACCAGGAGCGCGGCGCCGACGAGCGCGAGCAGCCACCAGGGCCTGAGAAAATGAAAATCGCCGATCATGACGCGGCCCGCGCCCGTGACCTGAGGCTCGCGGCGAGCCAGGCCAGCAGGTGATAGACGAGCGCCAGGAGCAGAGCGGCGCCCAAGGGATAATGGAAAAGCTCGATCACCGGACGCCAGGACAAGGTCTCCTGGTTGGCCGGCGTGATCTCATCGAGCGTCGCATAGATCTGGGCGAGCTGCGCCTGATCCTGCCCCAGGAAATAGCGCCCGCCGGTGGCCGTCGCGACCTTCTCGAGCACGGATGTATCGAGCCGGTCCTCGCCCTCCCCTTGCGGATCACCGATGCCGACCGTGTGGATCACGATGCCGTTGCGCTTGGCGATGTCGGCGGCGCGGTCGGGCGGCATGCGGCTCGCCGTGTCGTTGCCGTCGGTGAGCACGATGAGCACTTTCTCCGGCGCCTTGCTGTCGGCGAACATCTTGATGGCGAGCCCGATGGAATCGCCCAGCGCCGTGCGGGGCCCCGCCATGCCGGGCAGCGCGCCGCCGATCATCATCTCGACGGTCGGATGATCGAGCGTGAAGGGCACCAGCGGATAGGGCGCGTCGCCGAAAGCGATGAGGCCGATGCGGTCGCCCTGGCGCTTCTTGACGAAATCGCCGACCACTTGCTTCACCGCGGCGACCCGCGTCTCCATCTGGCCGGCGGGATCACGGAAATCGCGCGTGTCCATCGATTGCGAGAGATCGAGCGCCAGGAGGAGATCGCGCTGCGGCTCGGTCTTGGTAACCGGCGGCTCGACATATTGCGGCCGCGCCAGGGCCAGCACGATGAGCAGCCAGCAGAGGGGCGCGATCAGCCATTGCGCCCAGTTGCGGCTGGGCACGATCGAGCCCTCGGTCGGGGTGACGCCGGCGGCTTCCGCAACTTCGTCGAAGAAGGGAATGCGCAAGGCCGCGACCGTCTTGCGATAGGCCGGCACCAGCCACCAGACCAGCAGCGGCAAGGGCAGCACCGCCAGAAGCCAGGGCTGGTCAAGCTGATACATTGAGCCTCTCGATCCAGCGCCGCGCCTCTTCAGCGAACCGGCGCGCATCGCCTTCGGCTTGATTTTCACCGGCGTGATATTCGAGATCGTCGAGGATCCGCGCCGCGGCTTCGCCGGAGAAACCCTGCCGCTTCAGGAAGGCCAGCCACGCCGCTCCCGAAAGCGAAGCCGTTTCGGCGCGCGGCCACGCCTTGAGCGCGACCCGCTTTAGCACTTCGGCAATGCCGGCCGCGGTGCCCGGTGTTCCCGTGAGCCGATCGATCTCGGCCAGCGCCTCGCGGCGATACCGATTGGCGACATAACGCCGATGCCGCCGCCACAGCGCCCAGGCGACAAGCGCCAGAAGCAGAAGCGCCAAAGCGAGCCAGCCCCAGGTCTGAGGCAGCCAGGAGACCGGTTGCGGCGGCACGATGTCGTTGAGCTTCTCCAGCGCCAGCGCGGTGAGCGGATCAGGTCCTTGAGGAGCCGACGGTTCCATGATCAGCGCCGTCTCTGCCGCCAGGCGAGCTGGCCCAAAGTCCGGCGCAGTTGCGGCGCGGTTTCCTCCGCCGCCGAGACCAGCAGCATCGGCAGACCGAGCTCCTGCTGCCAGGCGAGCAGCGCATCGCCATGGCGTCTGGCGAAATCGGTGATGCCGCTTCTCACCTTCCCGTGTCCCATGGCGAGCTCGGCCTGCAGGTTGCCGCCCGAGACGACGATGTCGCCCTTTTCCGGCAAGTCCAGCATGAAGGGATCATAAACCAGCATCGCGATGACATCGTTGCTGACGGTGAGACGCAGCAGGAGATCGCGGGTGCGCGGTCCGTGACCTTCGAAGTCGCTGATGACGATGACCAGATGGTCGTGATGCGCCACCGCCGCCACCTTTTCAAGCACGCGGTCGAGCTGCCCGGTGCCGCGCTCGACATCGAGATCGGCGGCGAGCTCGCCATTCTGCTTGGCCAATACGCCGGCAAAGCCGATGACGGCGGCGCGGCTCCGATGCGGCACGATCTCGTCGATCCGCCTGTCATTGAAGATGAAGCCGCCGACCCGGTCGCCGAGACCCATCACCCGCCAGGCGCACAGCGCCGCCACCTCAGCGGCGCTCACCGACTTCATCTTGAACCGGCTGCCGAAGAACATATTGAGGCGCTGATCGACGACGATCAGCGCCGGCCGGTCGCGCTCCTCGTCATAGATCCGCACGAAGGGCTTGCCGCTGCGCGCCGTCACCCGCCAGTCGATGCTGCGGATGTCGTCGCCCGGCAGATAATTACGCAGCTCCTCGAAAGCGAGGCCGCGCCCCCGCATATGCGAGGCGTGCCGGCCGGCGAGCAGTCGAGAAACCGGCCGTTTGGCAAGGAAGCCGAAATCGCGTGCCTGGCCTTCGAGCGCGACCAGATCCTCCGCCGTGACATGGACGCCCTTGTCCAGCCCCCCGGCAACACTGTGCGCCCGCGTGATGCCTTTGGACCGTCCCAATGCCGATAGCGAAAGAGCCATGAGCCGGCCCCCCTTTAACTCACCGCCACGAGCTCGACGACGCGGTCGACCACCTGATTGGCGCTCACCCCCGCCGCATGCGCCTCATAAGAGAGGATCAGCCGGTGGCGGAACACGTCATGCACCACCGCCTTCACATCGTCGGGGCTGACATAATCGCGTCCGGCGAGCCAGGCTTTCGAGCGCGCCACCTTGTCGAGGCCGATCGAGCCGCGCGGGCTCACCCCCACCTCGATCCATTGGCCGAGCTCTTCATTGAGCTTCTTCGGCTCGCGTGTCGCATAGACGAGCGCCACGATGTAATTCTCGACCGGTTCGGCGATGGTGATCTTGCCGATCTCCTGGCGCGCGGCCAGCACCACCTTGGGATCGAGCTTGGGCGGCGGCGTCTTCTTCTCGGCCCCCTCCCCCTTCTCGTTTTCCTCGCCGCGCACCAGCCGCATGATCTGCGCTTCCGCCGCGCGCGCCGGATAATCGACCTGCACATGCATGAGGAAGCGGTCGAGCTGCGCCTCGGGCAAGGGATAGGTGCCTTCCTGCTCGATCGGATTCTGCGTCGCCATCACCAGGAACAGCTCCGGCAGGCCGTGGCTTTCACCGCCGACCGTCACCTGCCGCTCCTCCATCGCTTCGAGCAGCGCCGACTGCACCTTGGCGGGCGCCCGGTTGATTTCATCCGCCAACACCAGATTGGCGAAGACCGGTCCCGGCTGAAACTTGAATTCACCCTTGCCGCCTTCGCTGTAATAAATCTCGGAGCCGGTGATGTCGGCAGGCAGCAGATCCGGTGTGAACTGCACACGCGACAGCTTGGCGTCGAGATTCTTGGCGAGGCTCTTGATGGCGCGGGTCTTGGCGAGACCGGGCAGGCCTTCGACGAGGAGATGCCCGTCGCTCAGGAGGCCGAGCAGCAGGCGCTCGACCATCGCCTCCTGGCCGATGATCGACTGGCCGATCTTCTCGCCGAGCGCTTTGATATCGTCGCGTGCCGTCATGGCGCCCCTCCGCTGCCGAACCATTCGTAATAAGGATTGCCGCTTTGGGCCGCGGCAACTTTGTCCATCTGGATCCGCCAGCCCTTGCGGTCACCCTCATAGGCATAGACGCCGGCCTGATAGAAGGCATCGAGCAGATCGCGCTCGCGGCGGAACTCCGCTTCGAACGCCGCATCCGTCCCGGTCACCGGCGGATCATGGCGCAAGGCGAACAGCTCGATGAGTACCGGCACGAAGGCATCGGGCCTCACCCAGGGCGCATATTCGATGCGCGGCCGGTCGTCGGTGACGGGCTCGGCATTGCCGGCAAAGGCCACGAGGCTGTCGCGGCCGGCGATCCAGGTCGCGAGCAAAGCGGCGGGCGATGCGATGCCGACCTCGGCCAGCGCGGCTTTGATCGCCGGCTCGGCAAATCGCCGCGAGATCGTTTCAAGGTCGAGCGGCATCGGCTCGAAAGAACCGATCAGCAGCATCTCATGCAGCTCACTCGTCCATAGAGTGGCATAGGGAAAGACCTCGACGAAGCTCTTCACCAGTGAGCGCGTGTCGTCGCCATTCTGGGTCGGCAGTGGCAGCCATTGCGCGACCATGCCGCCGGGTTCGAGCCTGGATGCCGCAAGCCGGTAGAAATCGCTCGAATAGAGATTGGCGACGCCGGCCGCCGAAGGTGGTGGCGGTTCCAGCGTGATGAGATCGTAGGCGTCGGCGCTTTGCAGCAGCTCGCGCCGCCCGTCGCGCAAGCGGATGTCGAGCCGCGTATCGCGAACCGCATCGTAATTGCCGGCGAACACCGCCGCCGCCCGCGCGACGCCCGGCAACAGCTCGGCGACCACCCGCCGCTCGAGCCCGGCATAGTTGAGCGTGGCGCCGGCGGTGATGCCGGTGCCAAGGCCGATCACCAGGACCGATTTCGGATGGTTTTTTCGGATGACCAGCGGCAGCAGCGCCTGCAGGCGCATGTAACGCAGCGACGGCAGTGAATCGCCGCTATTGGAGACGCCCTGAATGTAAAGGCGGCGGAAGCTGCCCGTGCCGCCCCTCTGCTCGACCACCGCCACCGTGGCGCCACGGCCTTCTTCGTAGAAGACGATCTCGCCTTTGCCGGCAGCCGGCAGCAGCGTGGCAAGCTTGTTGACCGGGATGAGCACCGTCAGGAGGCAGACGGCGCCCAAAGCGGCGATCGTCACCACCAAGGCTGCGTGACCTTGTCGCCGCCACAGAACCGCGATCAGGCCGATCGCGCCGGCAATGAGCGCGAGCAGCGCCAGCGTGCGCATCAGCCCGAGCTCAGGCACCAGCACGAAGCCGGTCAGCACGGTGCCGGCGATGCCGCCCAGCGTATTGAGCGCCGCCACGATGCCGACCCCTTGGCCGACATGCCCGTCGGCGACGATGAGGCGCAGAGCGGCGGGAAAGGCGGCGCCGAGAAACAGTGTCGGCACGAAGACGACGGCAAGAGCCGCGACGGCGAAGCGCGCGCACATGCGGGCGAGATCATTGCCGGTCAACATCCAGACGGTGCGTTCGGCGATCGTCTGGAGCTGGATCAGCCAGCCGCCGAGCAGCGCCATCTGCAGAAGGGCCGCGAGCCCGGCCAGCGCGATCAGGAGACCGAAGGCGCTCCACGGATCACGCGCACGGTCGGCCCGGCGTGCGAAGAGCGCGGCCCCAAGTGCTAGACCGGAGAGATAGGTCGCAAGCACCACCGAGAAAGCGAAAGCCCGCGTGCTCATGAACTGCACGATGGCCTGCGACCAGACGACCTCGTAGCCGAGCGCCACGCCGCCCGCCAAAGCGTAAAGGGCGATGGCGAGTTTCGCATCGCGTGAGAAGCGGGCTGGCGCCGCGGCCGGCAGAGCCTTGCCGGCAAGGGCGCCACGGTCGGCGAGCATGGCGCCCAGGGCCGCGATGAGCCCGATCGCCGCCGCGGCGAAGGCCGTGCCTCTGATGCCGAGGCTCGGAATGAACAGGAAGGAAGAGAGCAAGGCGCCAGCTATTGCGCCCAAGGTATTGGCGGCGTAGAGGCCACCACCTTTTCGACCGATGGCGGCAGCCGATGCGGTCAAGGCGCGGACCAACACCGGCAGCGTGCCGCCCATCAGAAAGGCGGGGACACCGACGAGCGCGAAGACCATCGTCCAGGCGAGGACGCCGCTGCGCATCTCGAGCGCGGCGAACCAGGGCGGCGCGGCCGCAAGCAGGAAGGTCGCCGCGACCCCCAGCACCGCGACACCGGTCTCGAGCCCGGCATAGAGAAGATAGGGCCTGGCGCTCCGGTCGATCAGGCGTCCCAGTGCCAGGCCGCCGAGCGCCAGCCCGGCGAAGAAGGCGCTCACCCCCGCCGTGACGGCGAGGATGTCGATGCCAACGACCAGCGACAGCTGCTTGATCCACAGGATCTGGAAGGTGAGCGCGGCAAGGCCCGAGCCGAAAAGCAACAGTGCCGGCCACAGGAGGCCCGCGTGCGCAACACGCAGTCCGCCTGCGCGATCACCCTTCCCGCTCATGATCGCAGTTTTCATGCCGGCTGGTCCTGTCGTCAAGCCGGGGACGCATCGATTTCACGTCGCTGCGTCCCCAAGAGTCGTCGCGCGGACTTCGCTATTGTTTCTGGTCGAGAGACTTCATCATCTCATCCACCAGTTGATCGACGCTGAAGCTTGCCGGACGCTGGCTCGGCGGATAGTCCTTGAACGTCGTGAGGAAGGGCGCCACGCGATATACGCCATATTGAATCAGATAGGCGTTCTTCGCTGTCCAATCGTAATATTGATCGGAAACGACATCGGCGCGTTCATAGGGGTCCATCCGAAGATTGAAGATTTTCGGCGCACGCAACGGGGTGAACGGGTTAGCCCAGACTTCGAAGCCGCCCGGAACGCGCTGTTCCTGGAAGACGATTTTCCAGTCATTGTAGCGATAGGACACCAGCGCACCGTCATCGTTGAAATAGAAGAATTCGTTTCGCGCCGACTTCGGCTGCTCACCGGTGAGGTAGGGCAGCTGGTTATAGCCGTCGAGATGCACCTTGGCATCCTTATCGCCGAGCTTGGTGCCCTTGAGCAGCTTCGCCTTGATGTCCGGATCGCCGCCCGCCGCCACCAGCGTCGGGAACCAGTCGAGGCCCGAGACCATCTGGTTCGACACCTCGCCCGCCTTGATATGGCCTGGCCACCTGACCAACGCCGGCACGCGGAAGGCGCCTTCCCAGTTGCTGTTCTTCTCGTTGCGGAACGGCGTCGTCGCCGCGTCCGGCCATGACCACTGATTGGGACCATTGTCGGTCGTATAGACGACGATGGTGTTGTCGGCGATCTTGAGATCGTCGAGCGCCTTGAGCAATTTGCCGACATCGCCATCATGCTCGACCATGCCGTCGGCATATTCATTGCCGGGCATGCCGCTCTGGCCCTGCATCGATTCGCGCACATGGGTGAAGGCATGCATGCGCGTCGTGTTCATCCAGGTGAAGAAGGGTTTGCCGGCCTTGGCCTGCTTCTCCATGAAGGCGATGGCCGCCGCGGTGGTCTCATCATCGACGGTTTCCATGCGCTTGCGGTTGAGGGGCCCCGTATCCTCGATCTTGCCGTCGGCCGTGCTGTGCAGGACGCCGCGCGGCGCATTTCCCTTGACGAAGGTGGTGTCGTCCTTCGGATAATAGGGCCGTTCCGGCTCCTCTTCGGCATTGAGGTGATAGAGATTGCCGAAGAATTCGTCGAAGCCGTGATTGGTGGGCAGATATTCGTCACGGTCACCGAGATGGTTCTTGCCGAACTGGCCGGTCGCGTAGCCCAAGGGCTTCAGCGCTTCCGCGATGGTCACGTCACGCGCCTGCAGGCCGACGGTCGCCCCTGGTATGCCGACCTTGCACAGTCCGGTGCGCAGGCAGACTTGCCCGGTGATGAAGGTCGAGCGCCCGGCGGTGCAGCTGTTCTCGGCGTAATAGTCCGTGAACATCATGCCTTCCTTGGCGATCCGGTCGATATTCGGTGTCTTGTAGCCCACCACGCCGAACGAATAGGCGCTGACATTGGTCTGGCCGACATCGTCGCCGAAGATGACGAGAATGTTCGGCTTGGCGTCCTGTGCCTGAGCTTCGGAAACCGGCACCAGTGCCGAAGACGCCAGCATGGAAGAGATAAAGACCGCGCCGGCGAACAATCCGCCGGCGAGACGATCGAGCGTGCACTTCTGCATGATCAGCCTCCTGGTTACAGACGCTTTTGTCTGATCATTCCCAGTCGAAGCGAAACATTCTAGTTGGACCTAGGGCCTACAGCGCGGAGCTGAAAGGAAGGCCGGGCCCCGCTTTGCAAGCCGGGAGGGATCAGCCCGGACCGGATGAGGGTCGGGGCCCGGACAAGGGCGCGGTCGGGGGAAGGATGGGAGACCTGCCCTCGCAAAAGCTGCGTGAAGGCGAATAGAATTGCAGGACCGGAAAGGGTACGCAATTGCCCTTTGGTCCAACCTCGATCTCTGTTTCAAATTTGCTACTTCGCGCGCGCTTTGGCCCGGCTTTCGGCCTTGTCGGCGCCGCCGCGCGTCACCTGGCCGAGCACGCGGCCAAGCCGCTTGGCGAGGATATGGACGGAATCGGCCTCCACCGCGCGATAGGCGGCGATGAGATTCTCGCCGAGCTCAGTGAGCTTGGCGCCGCCGCCATGCGAACCGCCGGTCACCGCGGCGATGACCGGCTCCTTGAACATATGATTCATCTCATCGAGCAACAGCCAGGCGCGCCTGTAGGACATGTCCATGCCGCGCGCCGCCGCCGAGATCGAGCCCGTCTCGGCAACGAGCTCGAGCAGGCGCACCTTGCCGGGGCCGATGCGCTGTTCGGGGCCGAATTCGATACGGAGCGAGGCTTTGGGGTAGGTCATGCCCGCATCATAGAGGGGAATTTTCGTCGAGACGAGCCTCGACGAGACACCCCACCCGGCTCACTTCGCTCGCCACCCTCCCCGTTCCGGGGAGGGAGCAGATCTCCCTCCTCGCGCGAAGCGTGGGGAGGGTGGCGCGAAGCGCCGGATGGGGCCCATTCAGTTCATATTCCAGCCGTGGCTCACCACGATCGACTGGCCGGTCAGCGCATTGGTCTCGAAGGCAGCGAGCGTCAGCGCCACCTCGGCAACGTCCTCGACGGTGGTGAACTGCTGGTCGACCGTGTTGCCGAGCATCACCTTCTTGACCACTTCGTCTTCCGAGATGCCGAGATCACGCGCTTGCTCAGGGATCTGCTTTTCGACCAGGGGGGTGCGCACGAAGCCCGGGCAGATGACATTGCTGCGCACGCCGAAGGGACCGCCTTCCTTGGCCAGCGTCCGGGCGAGACCCAATATGCCGTGTTTGGCCGCCACATAGGCCGATTTGAGCGGCGAGGCCTCCTTAGAATGGACCGAGCCCATGAAGATGATGCTGCCGGACTTCTTCTTATACATATGCGGCAGGCAGGCCTTGGCGGTGAGGAAAGCGCCGTCGAGGTGGATCGAGATCAGCTTCTTCCATTCGGCGAAGGGAAAATCCTCGATCCGGTGCACGATCTGGATGCCGGCATTGCTGACCAGGATATCGACGCCGCCGAATTGCTGGACCACCTTGGCGACACCTTCATTGACCTGCGCCTCGTTCGTCACATCCATGGCGATGCCGATGGCCTTGCCCGGCCCCATTTTGGTGAGCTCGGCGGCGGCCGCCTGGGCCGCGTCTTCCTTCAGATCCGCGATGGCGACGATGGCGCCTTCCGCCACATAACGTTTGGCGATGGCGAGGCCGATGCCGCTGGCGGCGCCGGTGACGATGGCGATTTTCTTGTCGAGCTTCATGAAGCGACTCCTTGCGATGCGGTATTTGCGGATTTCCGGGTGAGATCGAGCACCGTGACGCCAGGCTTTTGCGCCAGGCAGGTCTTGAATTCGTCATGGGCGAGCGTCGTCAGCACGTCCCTGCGCCCCTGCTCCCAATGTTCATTGACCGACACGCGGGAAAACTCATAGTCGCGCGCCTGCGTCTCGTAAGCGCGGTCGCGCAGGATCAGATGAACGATGGTGACCGCCGGTTCCTCGCCGATCTCGGCCAAAAGCTTCGCGTCGGCATCCCCCTGCAGCGCTGCCGGCAGCTTGCGCAGGAGCCTGGCCAAAGCGGCGCGGTATTCGATGCGTTTCGCCGCCATGTCGGTATTGAAGCGGGTGCGGCTCGAATAGCGGATTTCCTTCTCGCGTTCGGCCGCTTCCAGGAGGTTGCCGGGTATGACGCCGCGGGCGCTGAACAGATCGACCTGGAAGATGAATTTCCGTGGGTCGGCGGTTTCGTCCAGCACATATTGCAAGGGCGTGTTGGAGACGAGGCCGCCATCCCAGTAATAATCGCTGCCGATCTTGACCGCCGGCAGGCCGGGCGGCAGCGCTCCCGATGCCATGACATGGGCGGCCGTGAGCTTCTCTTTGTCCTTGTCGAAGAACTGCAGATTGCCGGTGGCGATGTTCACCGCGCCGACGCTGAGACGCGGACCGTCGCGATTGAGGAGATCGAAATCGACCAGTTCGTTCAGTGTCTCGGCCAAGGGTTCGGTCGAATAATAGCTGACCGATTCCGGTCCATCGGCGGCCATGAAGACCGGTGCCGGGAAACGCGGGGTGAAGAAGCCATTGACGCCGAATGCGAGGCTCGAAAACGCGCTCGCTTCATTGAACAAGGTGCGGTGCTGGCCGTCGCCGATGAGTGGAATGCCGAGCACGCCCGAGGAGACACGGTCCCAGAACTGGCGCAGGCGCGGCACCCGGTCTTCCGGCCGGTTGCCGGCGATGATCGCCCCGTTGATGGCGCCGATCGAGATGCCGGCGATCCAGCCGGGGGTGAAGCCGTTTTCGCTCAAGGCTTCGAAGACGCCCGCCTGGTAGGCGCCGAGCGCGCCGCCGCCCTGCAGGACGAGGATGACATTGTCCCGCTCGATCGAGGATTTTGTGGCCATGAGGGAGTGTAGCCCGGCCTTATGTTGCATTGCAACATGACCGGCGTGAATTCGTCGTAAGGGAGGGCTGGTGGAACTCCGCGATTGCTGACAATCTGATTTCAACGGAATTCCGGAATCACAGGGAGACGGACCATTATGAAGAAGACATTTGCGATCGCGGCTTTGGGCCTGGGCGCGGCCATGGCCTTGGGCCAGGCCGCCATGGCCGGCGAGACGCTCGACCGGGTCATGCAGAACAAGATGATGGTCGAGACGACCGACCGCGCCTATCCGCCCTTCTCCTATATCGACGACAAGGGCGAGGTGATCGGTATGGACATCGACATCGCCAAGGAATTCGCCAAGCGGATCGGCGTCGACATGAAGACGGAGACGCCGTCCTGGGAGATCATCACCGCCGGCAACTGGAAGGGCCGCTGGGACATCTGCGTCTGCTCGATGACGCCGACCAAGGAGCGCGCCGAGGTGCTCGACTTCGTGCTGCAATATTATTCGGCGCCCGCCGTCGTGGTGGTGAACACCGACAATACCGACATCAAGGGCGCCGCCGATCTCAACGGCAGGAAGGTCGGCGTCCAGTCGGGCACGTCCTACGAGAAATACATCATGAAGAGCCTGGTCATCGACGTTCCGGGCGCCGAGCCCGTGACCTATCCCTTCAACGAGCTCACCCCGGCGCCGTATGACTCCGAGGACACCGCCTTCCAGGACCTGGCGCTCGGCACCGGCAAACGCCTCGACGCCATCGTCTCGAACTACATCACCGCCATCGACCGCGTGAAGAAGGCGCCGGACAAGTTCAAGATCGTCGGCGATCCGGTCTTCGGCGAGCCGATCTGGGTCTCGGTCGACAAGGGCGACCCCGAATGGCAGGCCAAGATCAAGGAGGTCTTCAAGGCGATGTCGGATGACGGCACGCTCAAGCAGATCTCCGAAAAGTGGGTCGAGCGCGACATCACGACCAAGCAGTGAACGACACGTCATCGCCTGAAGCCGAAGCCGGGACAACCCCGGCTTCGACCTTCCCTAAGACCGCGAACGCGAATTTCCGGCTGCGCGTTTTCGCCGTCTGGGCTTCGCTGTTCGTCCTCTTTGTCTTCTTCTTTCTGAGCTTCGATCTCAAATTCGAGTTCATCCTCGAGAAGTTGCCCTTCCTCACCGGCCTGACGCTGACGCGCGACGGCTTCATCCAGGGCGCCGCCCTCACTTTGTTCGTCTGCTTCTTCGCCATCATCGCCTCGATCATCTTAGGCTTCGTCTCGGCGCTCGGGCGGCTGTCGAAAAGCGCCGTCTTCTACGGCATATCGACCTTCTACACCTCGTTCTTCCGCGGCACGCCGCTGCTCGTGCAGATCTTCCTCATCTATCTGGGCCTGCCGCAACTGGGGCCAGTGCCGGCCGCGGTGCCGTCGGGCATCATCGCGCTGTCACTCAATTACGGCGCCTATCTGAGCGAGATCTTCCGCTCCGGCATCATGTCGGTGCCCAAGGGCCAGCGCGAGGCCGGCGCCTCGCTGGGGCTTCACCAATGGGTGGTGATGTGGCGCATCGTGCTGCCGCAGGCGATGCGGGTGGTGATCCCGCCGACCGGCTCGCAATTCATCTCCATGCTCAAGGACTCGTCCCTCATCTCGGTCATGGGTGTGTGGGAAATCATGTTCCTGGCCCAGTCCTTCGGCCGCACCGCCTATCGTTATATCGAGATGCTGGTCACCGCCGCGGTGATCTACTGGATCCTGTCGATCTGCTTCGAGATCATCCAGGCCCGCCTCGAGGCGCATTACGGCAAGGGGTTCAAAGAGCGGCACTGACGGCGAAGGGGCGCTGATGCAATTCGACAAGGGAATATGGGCGGCCGCGTGGGACGTCTACCGTGCCAACTGGAAGACGGTCGTCTGCGCGATCGCGGCCGCCTCGGCGTATGATCTGTTCATGGAATATATGGGGGAGTCTGGTGGCAGCGCGTTTTTCATCGAGATCCTGATCTGGAGCACGGTTGCGATATCGGCCCATGGCACGGTGCTGCTCGGCGGCACAGACCTCGCTTTCACCGATAAGAAGAAGCTGCTCATGCCTTTTGTCTCGCGGTCCATGGTTCTGGCGCTTCTGAGCCTGGTCCCAGGCCTGATTGCCTTCCTTGTATTTCTTGATGAGCGGAACATCGGCTTCAGCATGTTCATGGCCGTGCTCGCCGCCGGGCTCGCGGCTCTCATTTTCTTCGCGCTGCTCGGAACGTGGCTGCCGGCGGTGGTGGCCGGGGGCAACCGGCGTATCGGCACGGCCATCGATCGCGCCGAACGCACCTTCTTCTATTCGGCGTCACGCCTGCTCCTCGGGCCGGGCCTTCTGCAGGCCGTCTTTCTCGGTGCCGGCCTGTTTCTCCTGACTGTTCTGCCCAATGCTCTCACCGGCGAGGTCTTTGGTACGGCGGGGTTCAGTTTCGTCGATCTTCTCTCGCTCCCCATCATCTATGCGGTGAAAGCCTTCACCACGACTCTCCTCGCCGTCATCCTGTCGCGCGCTTATCTCATTGCGGAGCACAAGATGGCGCAGACGAGCCCAAGCTGAAGCGTCGGCTCACCTCCCGGTATGATTTGGTCGAACGGCTCAATGGCTTTGCCGGATCGGAACAAGGCCAAGCGGCGAGGCTGGCCATTCGAGCCGGATTCCTCAGTCTTCTCAGTTGCATCGCAGTGGCGGCCATCACCACTTGGGCCCTGATAACGAAACGTAACGCATTTGCGTCGGCCCGCGCCCGCGCCTAGCGTCACGGCAAGAGCGCTTGGAGGATTTCCGCCTGACTCGTTTGCAGGTCGTGATTGCAGCGTGTGTTTTCGCCATCATCATCTTCGTGGCCTCTCTGGCCGCTGCCATTTATTTGTCCTGGCAACTCGCCATTGCCGACGCGCTCGACGAGCTGACGCTTCTCGATCGACGCGTGATCGCCCGCGCCAACGCGACCTATGCGGGCGCCGTCAATACGATGCGCGCGATGGGCAGGAGCACGCTGCAGCCATGCTCGGACGCCCATATCGCGCAAATGCGCCAGGCCGCCGCGGACAACCGGCACATTGCCGGCCTCGGCTTTTTCCGTGACGATATATTGCTGTGCTCGGCATGGGGACCGTCGAAGATTCTCGTCAAGAAGGCGCATGTCGACTTTGCTGCCGAGGACGGCGTCAGGATCAGCATCAATGTGCGTCCCGAAATTTCGCGCAGCTCGCCCAGGATCGGACTGTATCTCGACAATTACGGTGTCCTGATCGATCCTAACGTACTCCTGGACAGTTTCACCGATCCGGACAACCAGTTCGCGGTCGCGATGAACGAAACGGTGGTGGCGAAGCGGAATGATCCGGATCAGCACCTGCTGGAGACGCTGATCGCCAGACCCGCCAGCGGAATCGATCGGCAGAATCTCTATTCCGCCGTGCATGAAGCAGGCCTGACGGCGGTGGCGATCAAACCCCGCCGCGACATCGCCGCTCCCTTCGGCCGGCAGACCGTGTTTTTTGTGCCCATTGGTCTGGGCGCCGCCCTCCTTTTGATCGCCGGCCTCATCCAGATGACACGCCGCCGGCTGTCGCCTCTGGGTGAGCTGAAAGTGGCCGTGCGCCAGCGGCGTTTCATGGTGCTCTATCAGCCGATCGTCGAAATCCACACCGGCATCTGTGTGGGAGGCGAGGCGCTCGTGCGCTGGCGGGCTCGGAACGGCGACATCATACCGCCGGCCACATTCATGGATCTGGCCGAAACAAGCGGATTGATCCTGCCCATCACCGATCAGGTGATCGATTGCATCCTGCGCGACCTGGGGCCGGTGCTGCGGGAAGAACAACGCCTGCATGTCTCGATCAATACATGCGCCGCCGACATATCCACCGGCCGCCTGATCGACGTGCTGGAGCATAAGTTGAAAGACACGGGCATTCGCAAGGAGCAGATATGGCTCGAAGCGACCGAGCGCGGCTTCATCGATGTCGGCCGCGCGCGTGATGCGATAGCGCGCGCCCGTGAACAGGGTTATCTCATCAGTATCGATGATTTCGGAACCGGCTTTTCATGTCTGCAATATCTGGAGAGCCTCGCCATCGACGCATTGAAAATTGATAAATCCTTCGTCGACACGATCGGCAGGGTCACATCCAAGAGCCCGATGCTGCCGCATATCGTCGACATCGCACGGTCTCTCGACATCAGCTGCGTCGCGGAAGGCGTCGAGACGGAGGAGCAGCTCGATTACCTGCGCGGCAAGGGTGTCGGCATGGTGCAGGGATGGCTGATTTCCAAACCGCTGCCCGCAGCAGAATTTCTGGCGTTCTACCTGCGCCGAAAACCCAAGCCCGCCCCCAGTGACCGGGAGGCGTTGGCGGCGCAATAACCGTCCTGGGCAACGGAAAGGGCCTGATTGGCAACGCGAATGCGTCCCAGATCAAGAAACACCTACCGTATTCTGTGGGCGACAACGTGCTGTCATTCTATCGAGCGGGGGTAATTGAACAATGTTGAAGAGGCTGATTATTGTGGTTGGGGCCTCCATCCTTCTGGGAAACGCGGTCAAGGCCGCCGATCTTGCGGAGCCGGCAACTTTCGACTGGTCGGGGCCGTCGATCGGACTCCAGGGCGGTTATGCGTGGAGCGGCGATGATGACACCAAGGTGAAGTGCGACGGTGGCGGCGGCGGCGGTGGTGGTGGCGGTAGCGGTAGCGCCCTCCTGGCCGTTCCCAGTGACTTCTGCGGCGGCGGCTCGGTCGGAGAGCTCTTCGCCCGTCAAAGCTCGGACGTGACCTTGAACTCCGGAAAAGGGTCGATCGGTCTCGGCGGTTTTGTCGGCGGCGTGAATGCCGGCTATGCATGGCAGATGGAGAATGTCGTCCTGGGGATCGAAGGCGACATCGAATTCGCCGGCCTGAAGGGTGACACCGATCTCGTTGACGACGCGGGCGCAAAGATCGGCGAAGTCGAAAAGGAGATCGACTGGCTGGGCTCGCTCAGAGTGCGGGCGGGTTATGCCTTCGACCGTGTGCTGCCCTATGTCACCGGCGGCCTCGCCGTCGGCGGCGCGGAGCTTACGCTCCACGATCTGAGCGAGAAGGTCGCCGAGGAGAACGAGACCAAATGGGGCTGGACCGTCGGCGCGGGCCTCGATTATGCGCTGACCGACAATCTCACGGCACGCCTCGAATATCGTTACACCGACCTGGGAAGCATCGAAGCGGGCGATCCGCTGACGAGCGGCGAGGTCGAGTCCGACCTGTCTTTCCATGCGGTGCGCGCCGGTCTCGGATGGCATTTCTGAACGCTGTCAGGGCGACCAACTAATCTCACTCTGCCGGGGGCGGTGGGAGGGACGTGTCGCCAGGAAGCCCGGTTGCCATTCAGGCGGCCGGGCTTTTCATATTGTCGGGGACGATGCCCAGAGCCCGCCAGACATTAACCTGGTATTGGGTCGGGGTCTGCTGAAAGCGCCGTCGAAAGGCGGTGCTGAAATGGCTGAGATCCTTGAAACCATGCATCAGCGCGATCGCTTTGACCGGCTCGCTACGCGATGGCGGCTTCGCGAGCGCCAATGCCGCCCGGTCCAGCCGCTGGGCCCAGATATAGCGGCTGAGGGTCGTCGCCTCGATTTCGAAGAGCTTGCTCAGATAACGCTCCGACAGTCCGAGCCGCTCCGAGACCGTGCGCACCGTCAGATTCATGTCGGTGAGATGCAGATCGACATAGGCCTTGACGCGGTTGAGCGTCGCGCGCTTGCCCGCGACCGGCAGGACATGCTCATCCGCTCCGGAGAGAACGTCGCAGGCCGTGCTCAGCAGCGCGGCAAAACTTTGCGCCAGCCGGCCAACGATATGCGCGTCCATGGCGCCGGGCTTGTCGCAGAGCCGGATGGCGAAATCGAACAGGAACTTGCCGACGTCGCCAGCCTCGATCAGAGATCGCGCGATCACGGGCTCCAACGCGGATGACGCTCCGAGAAGGATACGGGGAAGGCGAATGGCGCTGGCTTCATGTGGCCCTTCGACCTGAATCGCATAAGGACGATCGGCAACGACCGCGACCGCATCGCCAGGCCCGATGACGGTGGATCGCTTGTTCTGGTTCACAATAAGCCGACCGGTCTTGATGAAAAAGAGAAGGACGGAGTCGTCAACCGCATCCAGGCTGCGGTCCGGGTCGCGGACCACATTGAAGTCGGTGCATCGAATGCTGGACAGGCCCAGACTGTTCTGGATCAGCCCGGAAGCTTCGATATCGAATGCGGCGGGAAGGCGCGCCGAGACTTCGCAGCTGACGATTGCCCGGCGCGCCATGTCCCGCCAGAAGTCGAGCTTGTCATTCATATGCAAGGTGGATGTCGACACATCGAAGCTGATGCGCTCTGCGGCCGATTTCGCGTGACTGGCCTCTTCCGCCACCTCTGGCTGGTCTCGGTTGGACGGGGATATGGCAGTCAACTCCAGGTCGAATTCGGACGAAGAGGTATCAGCATTGGCGCCCACCGCAAAACCCAGGATTGTCATGTTCCGATACAGCAAATCCTATGGGCCGCTTCACACAATTGGCCGACGACATGATTTGCTGGCCCGCCAGGACAGTCAGCCTACGGAATTTGGCATTAGATCACAATCACTTCAGGTCGAATCGACCTGAAG
>NNBT01001874.1_pt1 | contig 20693 bp, 5 predicted proteins | sample 1173831 | NCBI WGS metagenome assembly NNBT01 (sample SAMN07173936, study PRJNA388173) | plant metagenome | isolation source: symbiotic tissue sample KVJ10 | place: Norway: Troms, Kvaloya island | reverse complement strand
AAKTGTTTAAATTGTATAAACTGGTTAATTGTTAGATTGATCGATCAAACAATTGATCGGTTTAACGAGTTTGAAATTTGTGGCTGGCCTTTGAGCCGGTTAACCGATTAAAACAATTAACCAGTTAACCATAAACCTGTATGCTTAAAAAAGAAACGCTAAATTTTATAAAAGATGTTGCGGAAAATAATAACCGCGAATGGTTTGCAGCCAATAAAGATGTTTACGAAACAGCAAAAGCCGATGTGCTTGAGCTTGTAGCCACACTTATCCCCGAACTGGCTAAGGTAGATCCGTTACTTTCTGCAGAGGCAGACCCTAAAAAGAGCCTTTTGCGTATTTACCGCGATGTACGTTTCAGTAAAAATAAAGATCCTTATAAAAATAACTTCGGTATCTGGTTTTCGGCAAAAAGCAAAGGAGGCAACGAGCCTGGTTATTACCTGCACATTCAACCGGGCAAAGGGTTTCTGGCAGGTGGTTACTGGATGCCCGAAGCAGCGCATTTAAAACTGATCAGACAGGAAATTGATTATAATATTGGCGATTTTAAAGAAATTATCAATGATAATGATTTTAAGAAAAGCTTTAAGCTAGGTGTTGATAATGCCCTTAAAAACGCCCCGAAAGGTTATGATCCGGCAGATCCAAACATCGAATTCTTAAAGTTGAAAAGCTTCGAAGCCACGACGAAAATCAGCGATGAAGAATTTTTAAAGCCGAACCTCGTTAATAAGTTGATAAGTTCTTTTAAAACGGTACAACCTTTAGTTGCATTTTTACGAAACGCAATAGAACAATAAACAAACAATGACAAATTAACAATAATCAATAACCAAGTAGCAATGACCAAATTTCAAACAGAATACGCTCTTGATACTTGCTACTAAATACCTGCTACTAGATAATTGCTACTAAATACCTGCTACTGAATATCCAACCTAATACTAGACTCTTGAAACTTTAAACATGAAAAATACCTTTCTTGCCTTTGCCGTTCTACTCTTTTTTTCTTCGCTAACCTCCTGTGTGGTATTATCTCCAAAAAAGTATAAAGCTTTATTGGGAACCAAAGATTCGCTTTATACCGCTTTTAATGAAGGTTTAATTAAAATCGAAAATCTCGAAAAAGAAGTTAACAAGCTTAAAAAAGATACCACTTTAATGGCCGAAGAGCTTCGCGACCTGCAAAATAGTTACAATACCGTTGATGCAAACTACAAAAAACTTAAAAATAACTCTTCTACAGAGATCACCAAACTATCAGGCGATTTAGCTGCCCGCGAGAAACGTTTAAAAGAAGTAGAAGAAGTGCTGCGCAAACGCGATGAAGCCACCAACTCACTTAAAGAAAAATTACAACAGGCTTTATTGGGCTTTACCAAAAACGGTTTAACTGTCGAAATTAAAAACGGTAAGGTATATGTTTCTTTAACCGATAAACTTTTATTTCCTTCGGGAAGTATCATCATTGATGAAAAAGGTAAACAGGCTTTAACGCAATTGGCTAATGTATTAAAACAGCAGCCTGAAATTAATATTGCAGTAGAGGGGCATACCGATAACCAGAAAATAAATAATCTGGGCCAAATAAAGGATAACTGGGATTTAAGTGTGCTCAGGGCAACATCGGTAGTGCGTTATTTAACCGAGAACGAAAAAGTAGAGAGTGTAAGGATGACCGCTACTGGTAAAGGTGAATTCCAGCCATTGGGCACCAATGCAAATGCGGATGGAAGAAGCAAAAACAGAAGGATTGAGATCGTGCTTTCTCCAAAACTGGATGAACTTTATAATCTGATTAAATAAGGTAATCAATAATTAAAGAAGCACCTGTTAGAATAATCATGTTTTTATGATCAGGAAATGAAGGTGCAGCAGTTCTTGGCATTTTGCAGTCCCGCCATTCGCTTCAATCTTTTTGTGCTACTGGCAGCATATTCAGGGTAGCTGCAACAAAAAGTATTTTCGCTGCTGTCGGGTTTAGGAACAAAGGTTTAAGCACCCTGCACCCTCAAAAATGAAAAGCTGGTTTGGCCACATAATCCCGGTTGAAGCGTTATCCCACCGTCATTAAGTTAAGGGTTTTTAACCACAGATGTACACAGATAAACACGGATTTTTACATCTGTGTGCATCCTTTTTATCTCCCGAATAATCGTGACAAGTAGTGGTTAAATTATTATTAAAGGGCTTTTTTTATTTTATCAGGAAATGAACCGGGTTTAGAAATAAGGGGTAAGCAGCACCCTGCACCCTCAAAAATGAAAAGCTGTTTTGGCCATATAGCCCCGGTTGAAGCGTTACCCTGAAGCAACGAGGCATTCCGAAATTTTCGGGAAAGCGTAAAAGCGAAAAACGGGAAGAAATTTATTGTTTTATACAGGCCTTGCGCTCCAAAAAAAAATGTTTAACACCAGGAGATGAGAGCTTATGTTTTTTAAAGATGAAGACCTCTTTTAAAGGTTTTGGTGACGGCGGTAAGATTTTAAAATTTTAAAGGTATGTTCAAATTCAGTGCCGCTTAAGTTCGAATAATCAGGCATAGAGAGTTTGTGTAGGGTTAAAAAATTAAGCAGTTCTTTAATTACGTTCGATACTTCTTCCGATTCTTCAGTATGTTTTAAGCTGTCGATTTTACTTAATAAAAGCGAAATCTCGAACATCTTAAAATCATTTCGGTGTGTAATTTCTAAACCAGCGTTGGCTTCTATCAGTGCCTGTTCATAATTGTTTGTGGCGTTATAAAAGTTTGCCTTAAAAATCCTAACACTGGCCAGGATGAAATTGGTATGGTAACTATAATCGCTGCTGATAATCTTATCTACAAACTGCATAATGCGCTGCGCCTTTTTAAAATAATTGAGCTTAATGTAGGTTTGGCCTAAATGAAGCAATAGGAAGGGCGAAAAAACGGAATGCCTTACGTAAAAGATATTGGGGTATTTACTTAAAATAGCCATAATAAAACGGTGGCATTCAGCATAACTTTTCTGCGAGAAAAGGGCAATCAGTACCAAACGGTAGGATAATATCTCAGTGGCCGTAATTTCTTCATTTTTCCGCGGATTGCTCCTGTCTATATCCTGGCAAAGTTTGGTGATTTTATCTTCAAGAGTTTTGCTTTCGGTGGGTTTGTTAACGAGGTTATTGTAGAAATATAAAATTAAGTCGTACGGATTGATTGGAAACAGTTCATTTAACCTTTTGTAATTCCTTTTTAGGAGTTGCATGGTGTTTGCCAGCGATATTTTATCTACATCGATCAGGTTTACGTTGCACTCTATTACATGCAGCATAATCTGGATATCTTCGTTAAGCACGTTCTCCGAAATGGTTTTGATCGTTTCTTTGTAAAGCGGGCTCATCGTTCTGCCAGAAGCCATAATGTCGATAAAATCGACGTCGATACTTAACTTGTTAAAGTTGGAGTTGGGCTTGGCAAGCTCGAATTTTGATACATAACAGATAAAATCGAAAGCACTGTTTTTCTCCCTGTTGGTAAAGGGAAGTTTAAAAATATTTTTTAAGGCTGCAATTTCATTCCTGTTGATACAAAACCTGATCGACCAGTTTAAAATATGGTCTCTGCGCGAGTTTTGTGCCGGGAAACTATTTAAAATATACTCAAAAAATGATTTTCCGGGTTTGTATTCAAACTTATCAGTAATCTGTATAAAAAGGAAATAAGTGTAAATATCGTCGCTTAAAAAACGGACAATTTCGGTAGGAATAGTGGTGCTCAGTCTTTTTTCTTCGATAATGATGCCCGAATGCAAAAGTTCTTCATAAGCATCGGGATAACAATTGATGTAGCTTAATATTTTTTCTTTGGCTACCCTTAACTTTTTGTTGCCTTCAGAAATACAATCGCTTATTTTTTTGAGCAGGAATATTTTTTCAGTACTTTTCTTAGCAAGGAATACCCGTTTTTCTAAGAAATAGCTGATTAATTCGTAACATAATAATGGATTACTCAGCTCAAGATGGTGGTTCTCATCTTTGAGCTTGAAATAAACCTGTAGCCAAAACGGCGTTTTAAACTGGGCCAACAGGTTAGGGCTTACATCAGACCTGTTTACAATTTTGTTCTCAATGTGGCTGAGGGTGTATAATACTTCCTCGGCACTTAAGGGGGGCACATTGCTTAAAGTATCCTCATCATAAAACAACCCGGTGTACCAGGCCTTTGTTAAAGATGCTGATCCGTAAATGGCAGGCTGTAAATTAATCCAGCTGTTGGTACGCAGTCCAAAAACAAGTTTAACAAAATTATTTTCTTCTATGCTGTATAAAAAATCGATAAAGGTTTTAAAATAATTGCTTTTGCCCAGCAATTCGTCAATGCCATCAACAATAATGATAAAGCGGCCTTCGCGTTTCTCGGGATTTTTCTTAAAAAAGCCTATCAGTTCACTTAAACTTCCAAACTTAAACTCTTTTAAAAACCAATCTTTTAAAGTGGCCCCATTTTGTATTATGGTATTAATGCTGGTAGAGTTAACCATTAAAACAATATCGTTTTTATAGAGCGCATTTTCTGAAAAGAAGAAATATTCCACCATGTGTGCCAGCAAAATTGATTTACCCTGACCGGGCTGTGCGCTTACCGTAGTAAACTGATAATTGTTTTTGAGGAAGTAATCGAAATCGGGATAGAAAAAACTTCTGTTGGCTGTGGCATTAAACGGAACACCTGAATTATTTTTTTTTGCAATTAACGATACCTCGGTAATGGCTTGTGCTTTTAGCTTTAAATCCTGCCATACACTCTGAACAGAAGTGGTCTGGTTTTCCTTGTCTTTACAAAATGCATCCCAATCATTGTAGCCGATATACTGCGAAAGGCTGTTCAGTGTGAACAATGAAAATTTATGTAGGGTATTGGCGAAACCGAAGAAGCGCTTTATAGTAGTTTCACTTACGTAGTTCTTGGTTTCTTGAAATACATACTCGGAAATGATCTTACAATGGGCTGGGTCGATGTTTCTCAAACCAGATTTTATAAGGACAAATTTCCTGAGTTCGATAAGGAGATCGTTAGCGTTCATGAATTGACTGATGGGATGACTAGCGCTAATGTCATCATAATTTCACAATTGAAGAAATCTATTCACGAAGAATGGTCTGTATGAATAAAATGAATGAAACGTCTTTAGGGAAAATGAATAGCAATGGATAGGATAGCTTGCTATTCTAGATATAGATTTGTCATAATTATATAATGCCCCTGAAAAAAACATTTACCTAACAGTAGCATCCCACATAGTAAGTCTTCTAAATAACGCCTGACATGATGAAAACTCCTACTTTTTCTTCCCAAATAGGGATAATCCGCAATACCTGTGTTGCAGTCATCATTCTATTAACGCTCTTCTACTCGAAATCGTATGCACAAACAAAAGTTTTTGCAAATACCGTTTCTGCACAAAGCAGGGTCGACAATGCGAACAACGCTACACTGAACGATAATACCTTTGCAACGGTAAATTCGTACGGTGGGCTTGCGCTTGGCATTGGCGCTTATAATGGTGAGCTGGAATTAAAATATCCGGCTGCGGTTAATGCAGGAACAACATCCTTCATCAGAATAGATTTTGACGGAGACATCCTGAACAGGTTACTCGGAGGTAGTTTGGGCGGTTTGCTGGCTAATGTGGGCGGTACCGTAATTCTTGGAAATCACTCGTTTGAAGTGGGCGCGAGAAACGGCGCTTCAACTGTACTCACAGGAAGCAGTACAGCGGCTTTTTCAACAGATAATATCAGGATCGTAAAAGATGCCAATGGGTTCTTTTATGTGGCCATAACGCCAACACAGGCTTATGACCGTATATATATTAAAGACGTTACCAATGCGCTTTTACTTGGGGTTAGCAACAGTACCAAAGTTTACAATGCATTTTACGTTTCTGGTACCGACCCTTGTGCACAGGCGTTTAGTACAGGTTATGAAGGAACAGGAATAACACTCGATGCTTTACAACTGGGCAGTTCGGGTGTTACCAATAGCGAAAGGGCTATTGATGCTGATCCAAATAATTTTTCTACTTTAAGTTTAGGCGTACTTGGCGTGACTTCATCCATCAGCCAAAATTTTTATTTTACAACGCCTTCTAATCCTGGCGACGATATTAACCTTAGGTTTAGCACTACACCAGCTTTATTAACTGCCGGAGTTTTACAGAACATTTCGATAACGGCTTATAACGGAAATACCCAGGTTTACACCGGATCTGTTCCAACTACATTAAATCTTGATTTACTCGGCTTATTAAATAGCGGTCAACCCGTAACCATACCTGTTTCTCCGGGAGCCGGAGTGGTATTTGACCGTGTGAAAGTTACTTTGGGATCGGTTTTAACTTTAAACCTTACCCAAACGCTTAATGTGTACGGTGCAACACGTTCAGCACCAAGGCCAACCTTTACTGCACCGGCAAGTAATGCCATTGCTGCTTGTTATAATACTACAGTTCCTTTAACTGCAACAACCTCTAGCGCCAACCAATTAATCTGGTACGATGTGGTAGAAGGTGGAACAGCTTTACAAACAGTTGCCTACAATGGTACATTTACTACACCGGCATTAACCGCCAACAAAACTTATTATGTTGCTGCCAGAAGAATTGGCTGTACAACAGAATCGACAAGGGTACCGGTTGTAATTACGGTTAACCCACAGATTATTTTTAACGGAGCTACCTTAACCAATGCTACTCCAGGTTTTGCCTACTCTAAACAACTGGATGTAGCAACAGGCGGAACAGGGCCTTATACTTATGCTTTAGCCGCAGGCAGTACATTGCCAGCAGGTTTAACTTTATCATCAGCAGGTGTAATTACCGGAACACCAACGGTGGCCAATGCTTATACTTTTTCGGTTGTAGCAACCGATACCAAAGGATGTAATGCCACCGCCAACTATAATTTAACGGTTACTGCGGCTTTGGTACTTACACCAGGTGCATTGCCAAATGGCATCACAGGAACAGTTTATCCAACGCAGACTATTCCGGCAGCTACTGGTGGAACAGGGCCCTATACTTATACTGCAACAGGTGTTCCTCCTGGTTTAGCTTTTAACCCAACTACAAGAGAGATTACCGGAACACCAACTCAACCCGGAAATTATAATATCCCGGTTACCGTTGTTGATGCAAACGGTAATACCATAACCTCAACCTATACGGTAAAAATTACTGATCCATTATTGTTGCCAACTGCCACTTTAGCCGATGGAACAACAGGAACAGTTTATACTACGCAGATTATTCCAACTGCTACTGGTGGAACCACGCCTTATACTTATTCGGCAACGGGGCTTCCTCCGGGTTTAGCTTTTAATCCGGCTACCAAAGCCATTACGGGTACGCCAACAACTGCCGGAACTTATACTGTGCCTGTTACAGTAACCGATGCAGACGGAAAAACAGTAACCACCAATTACAGCATCACGATAAACAACCCATTGGTATTACCAGCGGCAACTTTACCGGATGGAACTGAAGGAACGGTTTATGCTACACAGACTTTACCAGCTGCAACAGGTGGTGTTGGTCCGTACACTTATGTGGCTACTGGTGTTCCTGCCGGATTATCATTTAATCCTGCTACAAGAGAAATTACCGGCACGCCAACACAGGCAGGTAATTACACAATTGGTGTAACCGTAACCGATAGCCAGGGCAAAACGGCCAGCAATAATTACCCAGTTAAGGTAAACGGAACGTTAACCTTGCCAACAAAAACATTACCTAACGGCATTGTGGGTACTTCTTATCTGCCACAAACTTTACCAGCGGTAACTGGCGGAACTTCTCCTTATACTTATGCGGCAACTGGTCTTCCTCCGGGATTATCGTTTAACCCAACCACGAGAGAAATTACAGGAACGCCAACACAAGGTGGTAATTATACCATTTCTGTAACGGCTACCGATGCAAATAATAATAAAGCAACTACTACTTATGCATTAGCGGTAACGGTAAATGATCCGGTTGTGGCTTCTGCAACGGTTTGTACCGGAAGCACGGCTACCTTAACCGTAAGCAACCTTCAAACGGGCGTAACTTATAACTGGTATGCTTCTACCGGAAGTACACCTTTGGTAACAGGCAATAACGGTACTTTTGTAACGCCTGCGGTTACCTCTGCAACTGTATTTTATGTAGAAGCTGTTTCTGGAACAGCAGTAAGTGCAAGAACATCGGTTACCGTTTCGGTTAACCCACCGGCAACTTTAGCTACGGTTACCACCAATAACCAGGTAATCAACTCTGGCCAAACTACAACTTTAACAGCAACTGCTGATGCGGGAAATACCATTGCCTGGTTTGATGCACCAACGGCAGGTACTCAGGTAGGAACCGGAACTTCGTTCACTACACCAGCTTTAACAGCAACCAAAACTTATTATATAGAAACCACCAGTACTAACGGATGTAAAAGCGCAAGTCGTGTTCCGGTAACAGTAACCGTAATTAACGGTGGTGGTGCTACTGCTTGTAACGCGGCTAACAGTCAGAATACTGGTATAAACGGTATCTGTTTATTGTGTGCTATAAACGGAGCGGGTAACTCAACCGATGCGGACGCGAACAACTTCACCAGAATTTCTCTTGCTGTGGGTGTTGCTGCAAATGGTTACCAACAATTGATTTTCCCTTCAGTTGGCGTAGCTACTGATAGTATCCGTTTAGATTTAGCTTTACCAACGGGTTTAGCTGATGTTGGACTTTTAAATAACGTAACGGTTACCGTATTAAATGGTACCACAGTGGTAAGAACCGTACAATTAAACGGTGGATTATTAAGTCTTCAACTTTTATCAGGCAACCGTTTTGCAGCGACTGTTTTGGCAGGTGGTGCTTACGATAGGGTTCAGGTAAGCTTTGGTGCCTTGGTTTCGGCAGTAACCAGTTTGGATATTTATGGTGCAACCGTTGTTTATCCAAATCCAACTTTTATCGCCGGTGCACAATCGATTTGTTCGGGAAGTACCGCAACGTTGAGTGCAACAGCAAATGGCGGTACAACCTTAGCCTGGTTTGATGCGCCAACAGGTGGCAACCAGGTGGGTACTGGTGCAAACTTCACTACTCCGGCTTTAACCGCTACCACTACTTATTATGTTCAGGTAAGCAAAGGCACTTGTTCTAATACAACAAGGGTTCCTGTGGTTATTACTGTTAATCCGGCAATTGTATTTGCAGGTACAACTTTAACCAATGCTACAATTGCTTCGCCTTACAGTAAACAACTTCCTGTAGCAACAGGCGGTACACCGGGTTATACTTATGCTTTGGCTTCGGGTAGTACTTTGCCGGCTGGTTTAACCTTATCAACAAGTGGTTTGGTAAGCGGAACACCAACTGCAACAGGCAACCCAACATTTGATGTTGTGGTAACTGATACCAAAGGCTGTAGCAAAACTGCGACTTTTACATTAACAACCACACCAGCTTTGGCGCTTGCTCCCGGAGCGTTGCCTAATGGTGTAACAGGTACAGCATATACTACAAACGGAATTCCAGCTGCAACAGGTGGAACTGGTCCTTATGCTTATTCTGCTACTGGTCTTCCTCCGGGATTGGCTTTTAACCCGGCAACAAGAGAAATTACAGGTACGCCGACTCAAACCGGAACCTTTACTATTCCAGTTACCGTAACAGATGCCAATGGCAATACGATTACGGCTAACTATACCCTTAAAGTAACCGATCCTTTGGTTTTACCACCAGCAACTTTAGCTGATGGCACCACAGGAACCGTTTATACCCCTCAAACCATTCCTTCTGCAACAGGAGGATCAACTCCTTATACTTATTCGGCAACTGGTCTTCCTCCGGGGTTAACCTTCGATCCGGCTACAAGAACAATTACCGGAACGCCTACACAGGCAGGAACCTTTACTGTACCAGTAACTGTTACAGATGCTGATGGAAAAACAACCACCAGTAACTATACTATAAACATTGTTAATCCTTTACAGTTACCGGCGGCAACTTTGCCTGATGGAACAGAAGGAACAGTGTACGCTACACAAACTTTACCGGCGGCAACCGGAGGTGTTGGTCCTTATACTTATGTAGCAAGCAATCTACCAGCAGGATTAACCTTTGATCCGGCCACCAGACAGGTTTCGGGCACACCAACACAGGCCGGAAATTATTCGATCGGTGTTACCGCTACGGATAGTGAAGGCAGAACAGCAAGTAACACTTATGCACTTAAAGTAATTGGTGTATTATCGTTACCAGGTGCAACTTTACCAAACGGTATTGTAGGTACTGGATACCCTACGCAAACTTTACCAGCGGTAACCGGTGGAACAGCCCCATATACTTATCTGGCCACTGGTCTTCCTCCGGGATTAAGCTTTAATACTGCAACAAGAGAAATTACAGGAACACCAACTTTAGGTGGAACCTATACCATCTCTTTAACTGCAACAGATGCAAACGGCAACAAAGCGACAACCGCTTATAGCTTAAACGTAACGGTTAATGCTCCGGTAGTTGCTGCAGCAACTGTTTGTTCGGGAAGTCCTGCAACGTTAAGTGTAAGCAACCTGCAGGCTGGCGTAACTTATAACTGGTATGCTTCTACAGGAAGTACACCATTAGTTACCAATAATACTGGTGTTTTTGTAACGCCTGCAGTAACCGCACCAACTGTATATTATGTAGAGGCGGTATCCGGAACGGCTGTAAGTAGCAGAACGGCTGTAAATGTTTCAGTTAATCCACCAGCAACAGCTGCAACGGTAACCACCAACAGCCAGGTAATAAATGCTGGTCAGTCTACAACTTTATCTGCCACTGCTGATGCGGGCAATACCATCCAATGGTACGATGCTGCTACGGGTGGAACACAGGTAGGTGCAGGTACTTCATTTACTACGCCTGTACTTAATGCAACTACTACCTATTATGTAGAAACTACAAATGCGAGTGGTTGCAAAAGCGCAAGCCGCGTACCGGTAACCGTTACTGTATTAAACAACGGTGGTGGTACAGCTTGTAACGCTGCTAGCTCACAAAACTCTGGTATCACCGGTATCTGCTTATTATGTAGTGTAACCAACCCTGGAAACTCTACTGATGCAGATCCATCTAACTTTACCAGAATATCACTTTCAGTAGGTGTGGGTGCTTCGGGTTATCAACAATTAATTTTTCCATCAGCTGGAACGGCTACTGATAGTCTTCGTTTAGATTTAGCCTTACCTGGCGGTTTATTAGATTTAACCGCATTGGGTAATGTTACCTTAAATGTAATGAACGGTGCTACAGTTGTTAGGACAGTTCAGTTAAATTCATCATTATTAAATCTTCAGTTACTTTCGGGCAACCGTTTCGCTGCTACCATATTGGCAGGCGGTGCTTATGATAGGGTACAGGTAAGCTTCGGTGCATTACTTTCTGCCGTAACCAGCTTAGATGTTTATGGTGCAACCATCATTTATCCTAATCCAACTGTAACAGCAGGAGCACAAACAATCTGTGCCGGAAGCACTGCAACTTTAAATGCAACTGCAAACGGTGGTACTACTTTAGCCTGGTTTGATGCGCCAACCGGCGGAACACAACTGGCCGCTGGCGAAACCTTTACTACGCCAGCATTAACTGCTACAACCACTTATTATATCCAGGTAAGCAAAGGAACTTGTGCAAACGTAACCAGGGTTCCTGTAACAGTAACCGTTACCCCGGCATTAGCCACTCCGGTATTGGCAACTATTGCCAATGTTTGCGAGGGATCATCAGCCACTTTATCAGTAGCTAATCCTGATCCGGCGGTAACTTACAAATGGTACGATGCTGCAACAGCTGGCAACCTGGTATTTACCGGTTCGGTATTCCAAACTCCGGCCTTAACAGCTGCCACTACTTATTATGTAGAAGCATCGCAAGGAAACTGTTCAAGTACTGCACGTGCTGCAGCAGCAGTATCGGTTAATCCTCGTCCGGTGTTGCCTGTAGTAACTGCAAGTTCATCAACAGTGAGCGCAGGTCAGACCGCAATTTTAACAGCAACTTCTGCTGATCCAACCAATACTTTCAATTGGTATACTTCTAATACTTCAACAACACCAGTTTATGTAGGAGCAACTTATGTTACACCTCCATTATTGGCTACTACAACTTATTATGTAGAATCGGTTTCTACAAATGGTTGTACTTCAGCAAGCCGCGTTCAGGTGACTATTACCGTTGACGGTAACGGATCGCCAAATCCGGTTCCTTGCGAGGCAGCAACCACACAGGTTAACGGTGTTACTGGTGTAGCCTTGTTATCAGGTGTGTTTAATCCTGCTTTAGCTATTGATAACGATACACAAACAGCATCTTCACTGGTTATGCCGGTTGGAGCACTAGGTGCGTCAGTTTATCAGCGAGTTGGTTTTGGATCACTATCTACAGTGGGCGATACCGTACGTGTATTGGTATCATCGCCAGGAAAACTATTGTCGCTTTCATTATTGGGTAATGCGGCCATCACCACTTATGTTGGAACGAATAGCAATGGTGATTCGCAACTATTAAACAATAACTTATTAAACGTTCAGTTGTTGAGCGGTAATACACAGGCTTTAATCACTTTTGTTCCAACCAATGTTTTTGATGGGGTAGAAGTAAGATTGAATTCAGGTGTATTGGGAGCTTTAACCTCGATCAACTTAAATTACGCGCAACGCATTTTGGTTGCGCCAACAGTAACCTCGGCTAATGTTACCGCTTGTGTAGGCTCAACTGCTCAATTGCAGGTGAATAATCCATCAGCAGGTTTAACATACAGGTGGTACGATGCTACCGGTACTTACTTAAGCGGTAAAGACGGTGTTATATTTACTACTCCTGTTCTAACAGGCGATACTAAATTCTATGTAGCCGCAGTTTCTGCAACAGGTTGTGTAAGCTACAAAACTGTAGTAAACGTTACTACCAACCCTGCTCCGGTAACGCCTGATCTACTTTCGGCATCGGTTAATACCTGCCCTAATACATCGGTTACCTTCCAGGTTAAAAACCCGGTTGCAGGTACTACTTATAACTGGTACGATACCGCAACCTCAACCACTGTATTATTTACCGGTGATAACTTTACCACACCATTAATTACGGCAGACAGAAGTTACTTTGTAGCTGCGGTAAACAGCTGCGGTACTTCATCAACCAGAACTGAGGGTAAAATTGTGCTTGGAACCATTGATGTTCCGGTGATTACGCCGCCATCGATCACCATTAGTGAAGGTTCGGTTGCCGTATTAAAAGCAACTTCGAGTACAGCAGGAGCAACCATTAACTGGTATACTACTGCAAACGGAACAGTTCCGGTATATACTGGCGAAACTTATGTAACGCCACAATTAAGCACCACAACAACTTATTATGTGGAGGCGACTATTCCAGGCGGATGTACTGCAACGAGCAGGGCTACTGTAACAGTTACGGTAGTGCCTAACGGTAATCCGGTAGTTACTCATTGCGGCGCAGCAACTACAACAGTGGCAAGCGGTGTAACAGGTGTGGCATTATTGGCTGGCGTTTATAACCCAACATTCGCGGTTGATAACGACATCAATACAGGATCAAGCCTGGTTATTCCAGTAGGTTTATTAGGTGAATCTGTTTATCACCAGGTTGGTTTTACAGGTTTATCAAATGTAGGCGATACCTTAAGGGTGAAAATTACCACGCCAGGAGCATTGCTTTCGGTAGGGGTGTTAACTAACTTAACGGTAACTACTTTCCAGGGTACAACCAGCAATAACGATGCGGTTTCTATATCCAACCCATTAATTAACTTACAATTATTATCAGGCGGAACATCGGCCATATTAACTTTCGTACCAACCAGCAGATTTGATGGTGTAGAATTGAGGTTAAACTCAGGGCTCTTAGGTGCATTAACTTCTGTTAATTTAGATTATGCACAAAGGGTAATTACTGCGCCAACAGTTGCTGCTGCTACAGCAAGCGCTTGTCAGGGTTCATCTGCAACATTAAGCGTGCAGAACCCACAAGCAGGTGTGGTATACAAATGGTACTTAGGCGCAACTTATCAGGCAGGAAAAGACGGAACAACTTTCACAACCGACCCAGCCTTAGCTGCTGGTACTTATACTTATTCGGTAACGGCAACAGCTAATGGATGCGAGACTTTAGGAACAAAAGTAACGGTAACGGTATTGCCTCCGGCAGTAGCACCTGTTCCGTCAACTACTAATCCCACAACCACTTGTATCGGTACATCTGCTACTTTAAGTGTGCAGGCAGTTGCAGGCATTACTTACAACTGGTACGATGCAGCAGTTGGCGGAAACATGTTGGTAACCAACAACAGCAGCTTTAATACCCCTGCAACACTTGCTGCAGGAACCTACGATTATTATGTAGAAGCCGTGAGTGGAGCAGCTTGTTCAAGCTCAACCCGTACCAAGATTTCAATCACGGTTAACCCATCTGCATTAGCTACCGATTTAACTGTAGCCGGAACAACTTCGTTATGTGCTTCTGGCACGGCAGTACTTACTGCAGCCAGCACAACCGTAACCAACCCGGTATTTACCTGGTACAGCGATGCGGCCTTAACACAGGTTGCTTTTGTAGGCGCAGTATTTACTACACCAGCCATTACAGCAACAACCAAATACTATGTTACAGTAGGCGGAACAAATAAATGTGCTAACACAGCAGGTAATGCAAAAGAGGTTACCATTACGGTGAATCCTGTTGCTGGTCCAACTGACATCAATTTGGCTGGAACAAGCACTGTTTGTGGTGGCTCTTCAGTTACTTTAACTGCAACCAGTACAACGGTAACCAACCCGGTATTTACCTGGTACAGTGATGCTGCCTTAACAACTGTAGCATTTACGGGAGCTAGTTTTATTACGCCAACACTTAATGCCACAACCACTTATTATGTAACGGTTAAAGGCGATAACAAATGTGAAAACACCGCAGCAACTGCAAAATCAATTACCATTACGGTTAATCCTGCTGCTACTGATGCTGATATTACCGCAAGTGGAATTACGTCAATCTGTAAAGGATCAACTGCGGCATTATCTGCCTCAACAACCACAGTAATTAATCCGGTGTTTACCTGGTATAGCAATGCTGCTTTAACTACAGTAGCTTACGTTGGACCAAACTTTACTACTCCGGTACTGAATGCAACTACTACTTATTATATAACTGTAAGAGGTGATAATAAATGTGAAAATTCACCAGCCAATGCTAAAGTAGTCACCGTAACTGTTAAGGATTTTGCTACCGCTGCAGACATTGCAGTAAGCAATGCCCAGATCTGTTCGGGTTCTACTGTAATGTTAATGGCTTCGAGCACCACCGTAACCCAACCAGTATTTACCTGGTACAGCGATGCTTCATTAACCAGTGTGGTATTTACTGGTCCAACCTTTACTGTAACCGGTTTAACCGCCACTACCACTTATTATGTAAGTGTTAAAGGAACCAATAAATGCGAAAATGCTGCTGCAGATGCTAAAGCGGTAACGGTAACAGTTAATCCTTTAGCAGTTTCTACCGATATTATCCTTAGCGGAAGCACAACAGCTTGCGCAGGTTCATCGGCAGTATTAAGTGCAACTTCGGCAACCGTAACCAATCCGGTATTTACCTGGTATAGTGATGCCGCCTTAACCAATGTAAGTTTCATTGGCGCAACATTTACTACACCACCATTAAATACGACCACTACTTATTATGTAACCGTAAAAGGTGACAATAAATGTGAGAACGCACCTGGTACTGCAAGGGTAATTACGATCACCGTTAGTCCGGTGGCTACCGCTTCTGATATCACCGCAGCTGATGCAACCATATGCTCAGGATCGGGTACTACTTTGGTAGCCAGCACTACAACAGTAACCAACCCAACCTTTACCTGGTACAATGATGCTGCCTTAACCTCGGTAGCTTATGTGGGTGCTTCTTTTGTAACGCCAACATTAACCGCAACCACTAAATATTATGTTACGGTTAAAGGTGATAACAAATGTGAAAACTCAGGTATTACAGCTAAAGTAGTTACGGTTAACGTGAACCAGGCTGCAACAGCTGCTGATATTACCTTATCAACACCAAGCTTGGTATGTGGATCGGGAACGGCAGTAATCAATGCCAGCTCAACAACGGTAACCAACCCGGTATTTACTTGGTACAACGATGCTTCGTTAACCAGCGTGGCCTTTACCGGACCAATATTTACCACACCAGTATTAACCACTACCACCACTTATTATGTAACGGTTAAAGGAACCAATAAATGTGAAAATAGTGCAGCAAATGCAGCAGCTGTTACCATTAAGGTTAATCCAATAGCAGTTGCTACTGATATTGTGGTAAATGGCTCAACAAATGTTTGCGGAGGATCTGCAGCAGTATTAACTGCTAGTAGTACAACCGTAACAAACCCGGTATTTACCTGGTACACTAACGCAACGTTAACTAATGTAGCATTTGTAGGTGCAGTATTTACTACACCAACATTAACCGCTAATACCACTTATTATGTAACGGTTAAAGGCGATAACAAGTGTGAAAACAGTGCTGCAACAGCTAAATCTGTAAATGTTGTGGTTAATCCGGTAGCTTCGGCAAGTGATGTTACCGCAGCCGATGCAACCATCTGCGCAGGCTCATCTGCAAGTTTAGTAGCCAGCACTACAACTGTAACCAACCCGGTATTTACTTGGTACAGCGATGCGGCCTTAACAACGCCGGTATTTACAGGTGCTACTTTCAATACACCGGCATTAACTGCAACCACTAAATATTACCTGACTGTAAAAGGTGATAACAGGTGTGAAAGTTCTGCTGCAAATGCAAAAGTGGTTACCGTTACGGTAAATGCAGGTGCAACAGCTGCTGATATTACCTTATCAACTCCGGCAATTGTATGTGGATCGGGTACAGCAGTAATCAACGCCAGTTCAACAACAGTAACCAACCCGGTATTTACCTGGTACAACGATGCTTCGTTAACCAGTGTGGCTTTTACCGGACCAATATTTACCACACCGGTTTTAACAGCTACTAAAACTTATTATGTAACCGTTAAAGGAACCAATAAATGTGAAAATACTGCTGCAAACGCAGTAGCGGTAACCATTAAAGTTAATCCGGTTGCCACTGCAACAGATATTACAGTGAACGGTTCAACATCGGTTTGTGCAAATGCAACCGCAACATTGGCTGCAACCAGCACAACGGTAACCAACCCAATATTTACCTGGTACAGCGATGCCACTTTAAATACAGTCGTATTTACTGGTCCGGTATTTACTACCCCGGTATTAACTGCAAGTACAACCTATTATGTAACCGTTAAAGGTGATAACAGGTGCGAAAGTTCTGCAGCAACAGCAAGGGCAGTAGCCATTACGGTAAATGCATTGCCAAACAACCCTGTGGTATCTGCTCCAAACGGAGGCATCTGCGCAGGTGATGGTGCAACATTAACCGTAACCAATGCACAGGCAGGCGTTACTTACGAATGGTACAACGCAGCAACTGGCGGTAACTTATTATTTACCGGTACAAGCTACAATGTTACCGCTTTAACTGCCACAACAGATTACTATGTATCGGCAATCGGTACAGGTGGCTGTAACAACAGCGGTGGCCGTGTTAAAGTAACCGTTACGGTAAATGCTAAACCAACCGTACCAACAGTGGCTTCATCATCAGTGAGTGTATGTACAGGAAGCCCTGCAGTATTAACCGTTACCAGCCCTCAAACGGGTGTTACTTATAACTGGTACAGTACAGCGGCAGGTGGTGCACCGGTAGGAACAGGTGTAAACTTTACAACGCCAGCCGTTACGGCAAACACTACTTACTATGTAGAGGGTGCAAACGGAAGCTGTGTATCAACATCAAGAACACCGGTAAATGTAATTGCACTACCAGTACCAGTTGCACCAGCTTCGGTAACAGCTGCAAACGGAACACTTTGCGCTGGCAGCTCAACCATATTAACGGTTAATAATCCGGTAACAGGATTAGTATACAGATGGTATGCTGCAAGCTCTAATGGTCTGGTATTGGCAGAAGGTATAACCTTTACCACACCTAACCTGAGTGCTACCACCATCTATTACGTAGAAGCTGTAGCCGTAGGTGGTTGTGCAAGTCCAGGCAGAACAGCTGTTACGGTAACCGTACTTCCGGTGTTAGATAAACCGGTGGTAGTGGTACAAACCTCAACTCCAAATAGCATCACCTTTGCATGGGCTGCAGTTGCAGGTGCTACGGCTTACGAAGTATCGTTAGACAATGGTTTAACATGGATCAACCCAACAAATGGACCAACCGGAACAAGTTACTTTGTTACAGGCTTAAAACCAGATCAAAGTGTAACCATCTCGGTTAGGGCCAAAGGACAGATTGATTGTCAAACCAGTGCAAACGGTTCAGTTTCGGGCAAAGCAACCAATCCACTTGGAAATCAGGTGTACATACCAAATGCATTTACACCAAATAACGATGGTAAAAACGATGTATTCTTAGTGTATGGCAATACCATTGCCTCAGCTAAAATGAGCATCTACACACAATGGGGTCAGTTGATCTTCCAGTCAGATAACGTGGCAAATGGATGGGACGGAACCTTTAAAGGTGTAAATCAGCCGATTGGGGTTTATGTGTATATGGTTGATGTAACCTTTACCGATGGAACAACTACATTGAAAAAAGGTACAGTAACGCTGATCAGATAAGAAGAGGATTAATAATTAACAGATAAAATCAAAGACCATGAAAATACTATCGGCTTTAAAAATATATGTTGCGGTGCTGGGGTTACTGCTGTGTACAGCTAAGTCTTTTGCACAAACTGATCCGCATTTTTCGCAATATTATGCAAACCCCTTATACCTTAATCCGGCATTAACGGGCGTAATAGACGGCGATTACCGTGCAACGGTAAACTTTAAACAACAATGGAGCGCACTTAACAGCTCGTTCTTAACCGGTGGTGCATCTTTCGATCTTGCCCCGAAAAAGAACTTCGCATTTGGTGCAACCATTTTAAACCAAAGGGCAGGGGAGTTAGATTTTAACTACCTCTCTGCCCTGGTATCAGGTTCGTATCGCTTAAGGTTCGGTGCCGAGGGTTTGCAGATGGTGAGCTTTGGCTTACAGGCCGGTATCATTAACCGCAGTTTCGATTTTTCTCAGGCCAGGTTCGGTAACCAGTTTAATCCTGTTACCGGTTATGATGGCGGCATGATGAGTGGCGAAACGCTTTCATCGCAGTCTTCACTGGTGCCGGATGTAAATGCAGGTATCATGTTCTTTGATGGTAACCCCAATAAAAGTGTAAACGTTTTCTTAGGCGCAAGTGCAGCACACTTAACCCGTCCGATGGATCGTTTCTCGGGTACTAATTCGCGTATCCCTGTTCGCTTTACCGCGCATGGCGGTGCCAGGATCAAAGCTTCAGAACTGCTGGATATTGTGCCAAATGCCTTATTTATGTACCAGGGTAATACCAATGAGGTTTCGTTGGGTGCTTATGCCCAGCTTAATGTCAACTCATCAGCAAATATTTTATTTGGTGGTAACTATCGTAATAAAGATGCTGCAATTGCCTTTGTGGGTTTACAGTTAAAAAATATGGTTTTCGGGTTGAGTTATGATGTGAACACCTCTACTTTCAACCGGGCATCAAATAGTAATGGCGGTTTAGAACTTTCGGTATCCTTAATTGGCCGTAACGGAATTATTGGTCCAAACTTCTTTTGCCCACGTTTATAATCTTCATCACCAATGCAAACAAACCGAGCTAGCACGTTAATTAATACCCTTAAAAAACGATAGCAAAACGATTAATAATTTATAAAGATGAAAAAAATATTACTCATTTTATTAGTGGCACTTGGCGGTTTTGCTAACGCTCAGTATGTGGTTAATTATAAAAAGGTTGCCGATACTTATTTTGAAAATAAGGATTATTATGCAGCATCTACCTTTTATAAGAAAGCCCTTAAAATTACTGGCGATAGTACCCAGGCCATTTTACCTTATGGCAAGGAAAGAAAATCAGCCACTGATGATAAAGTGATAGAAGATTATGAAGGATCGATTTACAACCTGGCCGAGTCGAGCAGGCTCTACAGGGAGTTTAACGAGGCCGAGAAATATTATGCCATAGCTGCTACTTTTACCAATACCCGTTTTAGAAAAGCATTGTTCTATTATGCAGAAAGCTTAAGGGCCAACAAAAAATTTGATCAGGCCATTGATGTTTTCCAGCAGTTCATCCAAAAGAACACTGGCGATCCTTTAGCTAAAGAAGCCCAGAAAGAAATCGAATCGTGTAAGTTTGCCATTGAAGAAATGCGTTTCCCACGTATGGTACAAGTAAAAAAAGTGCCAACCAACGTAAACGGTTTAGGATCTAACTATGCTGCGGTAAAAATCAATAACGAACTGTATTTTACTTCATCACGCCCCGTTGCTGTAGGCAGTAAAAAAGATATGGTTAAAACAGAGGCCGGTGGCGAAGTTCAGGTATCAACAAAAGCCAATCCATTTATCAACAACCTCTATTCAGCCAAGGGTAATTTAAATACAGCAGATATTGCCGTTAAAAAACTGGATATCAATTTTCCTAAAGGTACAGAGATTGCCGCACCTGCTTTTACCCCAGAT
>NNBT01002013.1_pt1 | contig 20767 bp, 17 predicted proteins | sample 1173831 | NCBI WGS metagenome assembly NNBT01 (sample SAMN07173936, study PRJNA388173) | plant metagenome | isolation source: symbiotic tissue sample KVJ10 | place: Norway: Troms, Kvaloya island | reverse complement strand
TTTTCTTCCTGTCTCTTGGCCTCGGAGATGTGTATCAGCGACAGACCTACACCATCCGGCGATCGACCGTTCTGGCGGGTCTCGCCTGGCTCGCGCTGACCACGGCGGGCAGCGGCGCTGCCGGATGGTACATCTTGAGCAAGGACGACCTCGCGGCCCGGCTGATCGCCCGCGAGACGACGCGGCAATATGCCTATGAAGACCGCATCGCGGCCCTGCGCGCCGATGTCGACCGTCTCGCCAGCCGCGCCCTGCTCGACCAGGACGGCGTCGAGGCGCGCGTGGACGAACTGGCGACACGGCAGGCCGAGCTCGAATCACGGCAGTCGCTGGTGACGGCTCTCGCCGACACCCTCCAGGCCGGCGGCATCGTGACGGCGCCGAAGGCTCCCTTGCGTCCCCGCATGATCAAGCCGGAAGAGCCAGTCAGGGCCTCGGGCGTCACGAGCTTTGCGCCGATCATGCCGACGAAGCCGACCCCTGCCCTCGATTCGCCGCTGCTTAGCGGCGCCGGCCAAAACCAGACCTCGCCATGGAAGTCTGGCGAGGCCGAGGCCCAGCCTCCGGCGAAGCGTGTCGATACAGCTCTCGATCGCCTCGATCGCGCCATCGCGAACACGTCGGGCGCGCAGATCGCCGCGTTGAAGGACATGGACGAGACGCTCGCGCAGTCGCAGAAACAGCTGCGCGGCGCCCTCTCAGAAACCGGGCTCGACACCGACCGCATGGCCGCCCAGAGCAGCATCGCCAAGGGCGTGGGCGGGCCGTTCGTGCCATTCAAGCTCGATCCGGCCGCCGGGCCGTTCGAGGCGACGCTCAGCGCCCTCCAGCCCCGGATCGCTTCTGTGATGCGTTTGCGCGGCCTCGCCGAACAGTTACCGCTCGCCAAGCCGATGTCCGGCGACGTCGACTTCACATCGAACTACGGCTACCGCGTCGACCCGTTCACGCGCGGACCGGCCATGCACACCGGCGTCGACTTCCGCGCCGAGACCGGCTCCCCGATCCGCGCCACGGCGCCCGGCAAGGTCATCACCGCCGAATACTCCGGCGGTTATGGCAACATGGTCGAAGTCGAGCACGCCAACGGCATCACCACCCGCTATGCCCATATGTCGGCGATCCTCGCCTCTGTCGGACAGAGCGTGACGACGGGCACCGTGCTTGGCCGCGTTGGCAGCACCGGCCGCTCGACCGGGCCGCATCTTCACTACGAGACCCGCATCAACGACGAGCCGGTTGATCCGACCCGCTTCCTGCGCGCCGGCGGCAAGCTCGCCAACCTGCGCTGAGGCGAACTGCCTGCTGTTTTCGGACGGTTTCGACTGCTCCTTCGCCAAGATGCCTTGCAAGGCGTCGCTCGCTTGCCTATCGCTCCCCGCCAACGGGTTTCAAAGGCGAAGACCAGATGAGCAAGCCGGGCGGCAACGGACTGACCTACGCGCAGGCGGGCGTCGACATCGACGCCGGCAATGCGATGGTCGACGCCATCAAGCCGCTGGTGCGGGCGACGCGCCGGCCCGGCGCCGATGCCGAGATCGGCGGCTTCGGCGGGCTGTTCGACCTGAAGGCGGCCGGCTTCAGCGACCCGATCCTGGTCGCGGCGAATGACGGCGTCGGCACCAAGGTCAAGATCGCCATCGAAAGCGGTCTGCACTCGACGATCGGCATCGACCTCGTCGCCATGTGCGTCAACGATCTGATAGTCCAGGGCGCCGAGCCGCTGCTCTTCCTCGACTACTACGCCACCGGCAAGCTCGACCCGAAGGTGGGCGTCGAGATCGTGCGCGGCATCGCCGAGGGCTGCCGTCAGGCCGGCTGCGCGCTGATCGGCGGCGAAACCGCCGAGATGCCCGGCCTGTATGCCGAGAAGGACTATGATCTCGCGGGCTTCGCGGTCGGTGCGGCCGAGCGCGGCGCGCTGCTGCCACGGGCCGATCTCCAGCCCGGCGACGTCGTTTTCGGCCTGCCCTCCTCGGGCGTCCACTCGAATGGCTATTCGCTGGTCCGGCGGATCGTGGCGATGTCGGGGCTGGCCTGGGATGCGCCCGCCCCCTTCGCCCCGGAGACGAGCCTGGCGCAGGCCCTGCTCGTGCCGACGCGAATCTACGTCAAGCCGCTGCTCCAGGCGATCAAGGCCACCGATGGCATCAAGGCGCTCGCCCACATCACCGGCGGCGGCTTCCCCGACAACATCCCGCGCGTGCTGCCCGACGGATTGGGCGTGGCGCTCGATCTGGCGGCGATTCCCGTGCCGCCCGTCTTCGGCTGGCTCGCCAAGGTCGGCGGCGTCGCCGAGCGCGAGATGCTACGGACCTTCAACTGCGGCATCGGCATGATCGTCGCGGCCGAGGCGGCGAAAGCCGACGAGGTGATGGCCGCGCTGACGGCGGCCGGCGAGGCTCCCGCCAGGCTGGGCGAGATCGTGCCCGTGGCGGATGGCGAGGAACAGGTCGCCTATCGCGGCAAGCTGTCGCTGTGAGCGCTGCCGCCCGTCCGCGCGTGGGGATCCTGATCTCCGGGCGCGGTTCCAACATGGTGTCGCTGGTCGAGGCGTCACGGGCCGAGGGTTTTCCCGCCGAGATCGCGCTGGTCCTGTCCAACGTCCCCGGCGCCGGCGGGCTCGACCGCGCCCGGGCCTTCGACATCGCCACCGCGACCGTCGATCACCGCGCCTTCAACAAGGACCGCGAAGCCTTCGAGCGCGCCATGGACGAGGTGCTGCGCGTCAACCAGATCGATCTCGTCGTGCTGGCAGGCTTCATGCGGATCATGACTCCCTGGTTCGCGCGGCGCTGGGAGGGCCGGTTGATCAACATCCACCCCTCGCTGCTGCCGCTGTTCAAGGGCACGCATACGCACCGCCAGGCGCTGGAGGCCGGCGTCACCGAGCATGGCTGCAGCGTGCATTTCGTGGTGCCCGAGCTCGATGCCGGCCCCGTGATCATGCAGGCGCGCGTGCCGGTGCTACCGGGCGACGACGAGGACACGCTGGCATCCCGCGTGCTCGTGCAGGAGCATCTGCTTTATCCGCGCGCGCTGGCGGAGATCGCCTCGGGGCGTGTCGCGCTGGTCGACGGGGCGGTCGTCCGGCGCTGAGCCTCTTCTGTCCCGGCGGATTGCTGACGCCGGTTGGCGTCGTCGAGGCAGCGCGCCTCCTCCTCCTTCTGCCAGCGACGGAACAGGTCGGCGCGACGTGCGGGATAACGCTCCTCGCGCGCGACGAGGTCGGTGATCCGGTCGGTGCGGAAGTGGCGGAAATCCTGGCGCAGTTCGCACCAGGCGATGACGATGCGGACGCGGTCGTAGAAGGTCATGCCGATCGGCCAGATCATGCGCTGGGTGTCCTGGCCGCTTTCGTCGCGATAGCGGACCTCGAGCTTGCGGCCCTGACGGATCGCCGCGCGTACGGCGGCCACGTCGACCTGGTCGACGGGGGCGTCGCGACCATAGGCGGGAGCAAACAGCGCCCCGTCGAGGAGGATCGGGCGCAGATGCGGCGGCAGCACGGCGGCTATCTTGCTAACGACATCCTCGGCCGCACGCGCCAGAACGGGGTCGGCCCGCTCGCCGAGCCAGCGCATGCCCACCAGCACGGCCTCGATCTCGTCGGGGGACAGCATCAGTGGCGGCAGGTCGAACCCCGCATCCAGCACATAGCCTATTCCCGCCTCGCCGCGTACCGGCACGCCCTGGCGCACCAGCGCGGCGATGTCGCGGTAGACCGTGCGCACGGAGACATCGAGTTCGGAGGCCAGAGTCTCCGCCGTGACCGGCCGGCGCCGACGGCGCAGGCTCTGGATCATGTCGAGCAATCGTTCGGCGCGCTGCATCTCGACGGTTCCCGCTGGGCCTTGGACGCTCTCATCATGCCTTACCGCTGCTGACAGGTTTTGTCAGCAGCGTGTCAGGAGACGACGGGTCGCAGGTGTAGGGTCCCGGCGAGCGCCGATGAAGGCGCAGCTAACGTCAGACCGGGCGCTTGAGCTTGCAGCGATCGATGAAACCAAGCCCCTTCTCACGCGCCGAATCGTTGAAATAGCCGGTGTCGCGGAAGGCCTGGAGCTCGTCCTTGGTCATCGCGCCGACGGTGCCCTTGGCGTAGCAGCTGCAGGGCGTATGGACGGCCTCGCGCGTCGTGCTCATCAGCCGCGACTGCGTCACCAGGCAGGCGTCGAAGGCGCGCAGCTGGATCATGTAGGGCGTCAGGTTTTTAGCCGTGGGGTCGGGCGGCGGCAGGGCGCTCGACCCGCTCGCCGCCTGGGCGCCGAGCGCCGCCAGCACAGACAACCCACCGGCCAGAAAGACCGCACCCATCCGCCGCATGATCATAATTTCGTTCGTCCTTCGAGAGCAGGCGCACCAGCCCCATGGAACGGGCCCGGCTGCGCGAGGATGGTCCATAGCACCGTGGGAAAATCAAGGGCGCGCGGTCACGCCTTTTTGATCCAGACCTTATTGTCGTGGAAGGCGGCGCCGCCGAACGGCGCCGGGCCATCCGCGCCCGTGATCGTGTTGATGCCACGGCCATGCCGGTGCGCCGCGTTGGGCCAGATCGATTCGGCGATGACGACACCGCGCACCAGGCCCGCGAACAGCACGGCGGCGAGATGGACGCTGCCACGACTATTGCCGACGACGACCTCGTCGCCAGCGGCAATTCCCAGGCGGCCGGCGTCGTCGGGATGCAGCATCAGGGTCGGGCCGACCTCCTTCTTCACCGAGCTCGGGGTTTCCGTGAAGGTCGAGTTCAGGAAGCTGCGCGCCGGGCTCGTGGCCAGACGGAAGGGGTGGTCTGCATCGACATTGTCGAGCACGTCCCACTGGTCGGGCAGCGCCGGCATATCCTGCCAAGGACCGACCGGACCGGCATTGGCGTTGGGCACCTTCGGCCAGTCGGGCTTGAAGCGGAACTTGCGGTCGCGATAGCCGAAGCCGTCGAGATAATGCGCGGTGCGAAAATCCGGCTGCACGTCGAGGAATTCGTTGGCGATCAGCTCGTCGAGCGTGCCGCGGCCGCTCTCGCGGATCGTCCAGTCGACGATCTCGCGGGGCGTCATCGCGAAGCCGCGATGCTGCGCCCCGAGCCGCTCCGCCAGCGCGCAGATCAGGTCATGGTTGGAGCGGCATTCGCCGGACGGCTCGACGAGCTTGCCTCCCCACATGATGTGCTGGTGGCCGCCGCCCTGGTAGATGTCGTCATGTTCGAGGAACTGCGTCGCGGGCAGCACGATATCGGCCATCTGCGCCGTCTCGGTCATGAACTGCTCGTGCACGACGGTGAAGAGGTCGTCGCGGGCGAAGCCCTGCTTCACCAGTTCCTGCTCGGGCGCGACGGAGACGGGGTTGGTGTTCTGGATCAGGAGCGCCCGCACCGGCCCGCCCTGTCGCAGCGCCTCAGAGTGGCCGGTCAGGATGCGGCCGATCTGCGACTGGTCGAGTTCGCGCACGCTGCGGTCGCGGACATCGAGCCCCTCGATCAGGCTCTTGCGCCAGTTGTAGATGCCGCTGTTGCTGTGGAAGGCGCCGCCGCCCTCATACTGCCAGGCGCCCGTGACGGTCGGCACACAAAGGGCGGCATGCATCGAGACGGCGCCATTGCGCTGGCGAGCGAAGCCGTAGCCCAAGCGGAAGAAGGTCTTCTTGCGGGTGCCGACGAGCGCGGCGAACTCTTCGATCTGCGCGACGTCGAGCCCGGTGATCGCGGCCGCCCATTCGGGGGTGCGGCTCTGGAGATGGGCCTCGAGCTCTTCGGGCGCATCGGTGTGGGCGGCGAGATAGTCGCGGTCGGCATGGCCGTCGCGGAAGAGGATGTGCATGACGGCGCAGGCGAGCGCCGCATCGGTGCCCGGCCGCAGCACAAGCGCCAGATCCGCCTGGGCGAGCGTCGCATTGTGATAGATGTCGATGGCGACGATCCTGGCGCCGCGCGTCTTCCGCGCCTTGATGGCGTGGTGCATCACGTTGACCTGTGTGTGCACGGCGTTCGTGCCCCAGATCACGATGCAGTCGGACTGCGCCATCTCGCGCGGATCGGGCCCGGCGAGGCGCCCCGTGCCAGCGATGAAGCCGGTCCAGGCCGTGGTCGTGCAGATTGTCGAGTACTGGCCGGAATAGCGCTTGGCATGGCGCAGGCGGTTGATGCCGTCGCGCATGACGAGTCCCATTGTGCCGGCATAGTAATAGGGCCAGACGGCGTCCGCTCCGTGCTCCGCCTCGATCGCAAGAAACCGCCTCGCGATCTCGTCGAGCGCCTCGTCCCAGGAGATGCGTGCGAATTGCCCGGAGCCCTTGGGGCCGGTCCGGCGCATGGGATGCAGCAGCCGGTCGGGATGATGGATGCGCTCGGCATAGCGGGCGACCTTCGCGCAGATCACGCCGTCGGTGTAGCTCTGCCGCTTGCTGCCGCGGACGCGGCCGATGCTGCGCCCGTCGATGATTTCGACCTCCAGCGAACACGCCGAGGGGCAGTCATGCGGGCAGGTCGAGGGGTGATGGGCGATGCGTGGCAGTTGCGTCATACCGCTTTGGTAACGCACGGCCCGAAAAAAGGAACCGTATTCAGCGGCGATCGCGTCGTCGATCAGCCGATCTCGGATGAGACGCTCGCGCGGACCACCCCGTCAACCTCGGGTTAATCCTAATGCTTCAACTTGCCCGCATCAGGTCATGCGTGGCGCCGTTGCGCCGGAGTTCAGTTCCATGCGTAGCGTTGCGTTCCTGGCGGGCCTCGTCGCTTGTCTTCTGCTGCCGCCTGCCGGGCCCGCCTCGGCGCAGTCGCCGGAATACAGCACCCTCACCTCCTCGCAGTCCGCCCAGAACTGGACGCTGACGCTGGGTGCGGGCCTGCACCGCCAGCCCGATTATCTCGGCTCCAACGACTACATCTTCCGGCCCAAGCCGATCATCTCGCTCGGCAAGGGCTTGAAGAGCACCTGGTGGTCGGCCGAGGACGACGCGATCTCGATCGGCTTCTTCTCCGGCACCGCCTGGCGCGTTGGCTTTTCCGGAAATCTGCTGTGGGAGCGCAAATCGAGCACCAACCGGGCCCTCATCGGCGTGCCCGACGTTAGGTTCGGGGCCGAGGCCGGCGCCTTCGCCGAGTTCTACCCCGCCTCCTGGCTGCGGGCGCGCGTCGATCTGCGTCGCGGCTTCGTTGCCCATGACGGGCTCGTGGCGGAGATGAAGCTCGACGCCTTCGCGCGGATCAACGACACGTGGAAGCTCGGCATCGGGCCGCGCATGGTCGTGACCAGCGCCGACTATGTCCGGACCTATTTCGGCTCGATCCCCGGATCGGCAGGTACGGGCGGGCTGCTGCAGCGCTTCAACAGCGGCGTGCTATCCTATGGCGCCATCGCGCAGGCGACCTACAACTGGACCGAACGCTTCCAGACGACGGCCTATGTCGAATACAAGCATCTCGTCGGGGACGCGGCGAAATCGCCGATCGTGCGCGGCTTCGGCTCGCGGGACTCGATCACGGTTGGCGTCTCGGCGAGCTACGCCTTCGATCTGGGCTTCTGAGCGCCGCCGAAGCAGGCTCTGCGCAGACAAAAAAAGGGGGCGGGTCCATCACGACCCGCCCCCTTCTCATGTCAAAGCCGACAGGCCGGCTGATCAGCCGACGATCTCGTTGCCGGAGAAGAACTGCGCGATCTCGATGGCGGCCGCCTCGGGGGCGTCCGAGCCGTGGGCGGTGTTCTCACCGACCGACTCGGCGAAGAGCTTGCGGATGGTGCCCTCGGCGGCATTGGTCGGGTTGGTGGCGCCCATCACGTCACGATACTTCGCGATGGCGTCCTCGCCCTCGAGAACCTGCACGACCACGGGGCCGGAGGTCATGAATTCGACGAGCTCGCCGAAGAAGGGGCGTGCGGAATGGACCGCATAGAAGGTCTCGGCCTGAGCCTTGGTCAGGTGGATGCGCTTCTGGGCGACGATGCGCAGGCCGGCCTTCTCGATGACCGCGTTGACCGCGCCGGTGAGATTGCGCCGCGTCGCATCGGGCTTGAGAATGGAGAAGGTACGCTGAACAGCCATCGATGAATCCTCGGGGATTTTCTGGGGGAATGCGGCGCGCTTATAACCGCGCCCTCCCCGCCCCACAAGGCTCGCCGGCTGAACCCGCTGGCGCAATGCCGACTGATCAGTGCCGTGTCAGGAAGCTGCGGGCCTCGCGCAGGGCCTGGGCGACCTGATCACGCGTCATTTCCAGCGCGAGTTCCTGGCGGTGCGCAGCGGCCTGGCTGCAGCCGCGAGCCTGGGCGACGTTGAACCATTTCTGGGCCGTGACGAGATCGACCGGGATGCCGCGGCCCGCCGCGTACATCAGGCCGAGTTCGTAATAGGCCTGCGCCGACGCCTCGCTCGGGACCACCAGCGAAGCGGGGATCGCGCTCATTTCCATGCGTGCCATGACAACCACCCTTGTCGTTTGAAGCACCGGCCACCCGTCCAAAGGTCCCGGCTGATGACGACGAGATTGGGCAGCGGCGCTTAAAGGCGCCGCTAAAATTCGCGATGAATCGAAGCTCAACGAGAGATGAGCGAGCGGTTAAATCAACCGGGGATTCATCCTTCAAATCCAAAAAGCGTCGTGATTTCAATGGTTCATCGCGCGAATGCCGGCGCGGCCGTTGACGGAGGATTCACCTTCCCCTCGGGTCGCGGTCATTTCGCGACCGCCGCGCGGTCTTGGAAGCCGCAGTAAATCCGGCTATGGTTCACATCTGAACCATGCAGCATAGCGTGGTCTGACAGGGAGGTTATCATGCCGATCGGATCGACTATCCGCCGCGTTGCACTGGCCGGTATCGGCCTCGTCGCGCTTGCTGTGGCGCCAGGCGCTCCCGCGCTGGCGCAGGACGTCGCCGGCACCTGGCTGCGCGACAGCGGCGCCTCGCGCGTGCGCTTCGCCAAATGCGGCGAGGCGATGTGCGGCACGTTGGCCTGGCTCAAGGACACGAACGGTCCGGCCAAGGTCGGCCAGCGCATCTTCTACGACATGAAGCCGTCCGGAGACGGCAAATGGAGCGGTAGCGCCTTCAACCCGGAAGACGGCAAGACCTATTCCGGCACGATGACGCTGGCCGGCGACAAGCTCACCACCTCGGGCTGCGTGCTGGGCGGGCTGATCTGCCGCTCGGTGACGTGGAACCGGGCGAACTGATCCCCGCTACAGCTCTATCTTGAAGCCCTCGTGGCTTTGCGCGAATCCGAGCCGGACATAGAAGCGGTGGGCGTCGGTGCGCGCCTTGTTGGAGGTCAGTTCCGCCATGCCCGCCCCCTGCTCGCGGGCGAAGCCGAGGGCATGGGCGATCATGACCCCGCCGATGCCGCGGCCGCGATGCTCCGGCGCGACATGGACGCTCTCGATCTTCGCCCGCATCCGCCCGCGCGCGACCAGACCCGGGATCAGCGTGACCTGGAAGGTGCCGACGACGAGGCCCTCGGCCTCCGCCACGAAGAGCGCGTTGTGGGGCGATGCCTCGATCGCCGTGAAGGCATCGGCATAGGCGGGGTGGCGCGCCTCCGCGGCGATCGCGTCGGGCGACATCGTCTGCGTCGCGGCGCCGAGCATGATGAGTTCGGCGATGCGGGCGATGTCGGCCGCCCTCGCGCGGCGGATCGTGATGGGGCTGGCGGTGTCAGTCATGGCAGGCTTGTCCATCGGGTCGCAGGGTTCAGGCGGCGAAGAGCCGCTTGGCCATCAGAAGCGTATTGGGGGTGTCGTCACGGCCGTCAAAGCGGGCCTGTCGCTGCAGGAAGAAACCCATACGCTCGTAGAAGGCGATGGCCGGCTCGTTCTGACTCTCGACCTCCAGCCGCGCGACCGGCGCCTGCGGGAAGCAGGCCAGCGTCACCTGCAGAAGCGTGCGGCCGATGCCGACGCCCTGATACTGCGGCAGGACATAGAGCCGGGTCAGTAGCGCGGCGCGGTCCGGTTCGATCCGCGCCGAGGATGTGCCGATGATGTCGCTGCCGACCAGAGCGACGAGGAAGGTGCCGCCCTCGCGGCCAAGTTGGGCGGAGAGGTTTTCCAGCGAATGCCAGGCATTGGTGATCTCGGCGACGCGCTGCCAGCCATAGATGCCGTCATAGGTCGCGTGCCAGGTCTCGACCAACAGCGCCCTCACCGCCGGCAGATCGGCGGCCTCGGCGTCGCGGATGATGAGACCGTCGGGGGTCATCGGACTCCCTCGCACCCGATCCATCGCGTCATTCCGGACAAGCCGCAAAGCGGCGTCGCTCCGGAATCCATCGTAGAGCGCGACGCCCTCCGATGGATTCCGGGTCTTCGCTTCGCTACGCCCGGAATGACGAGAAAACTCACTCGATCCCCAGCTTGGCCTTCAAGATCTCGTTCAGGGCCTGCGGATTGGCCTTGCCGCCCGAAGCCTTCATCGCTTGGCCGACGAACCAGCCGAGCATGGTGGGCTTCAGCTTGACCTGCTCGACCTTGTCGGGATTGGCCGCGATCAGCTCGTCGACCGCCTTCTCGATGGCGCCGGTATCGGTGACCTGCTTCATCCCGCGGCTCTCGACGATGGCGCGAGGGTCGCCGCCCTCCGACCACAGGATCTCGAACAGATCCTTGGCGATGCGGCCCGAGATCACGCCTTCGCCGATCAGATCGACCAGGCCGCCGAGCTGGGCGGCCGAGACCGGCGAGGTGGTGACGTCCTGGCCTTCCTTGTTGAGGCGGCCGAAGAGCTCATTGATCACCCAGTTGGCCGCGGCCTTGCCGTCGCGGCCGGTGGCGACGGCCTCGAAATAATCCGCCTGCTCGCGCTCGGCGACCAGCACAGAGGCGTCATAGGGCGAGAGCCCGTACTGCGCGATGAAGCGGGCCTTCTTGGCGTCGGGCAGCTCCGGCAGATGCGCCTTCAGTTCGGCGACAAAGGCGTCGTCGAATTCGAGCGGCAGCAGGTCGGGATCGGGGAAATAGCGATAGTCATGCGCCTCTTCCTTGGAGCGCATCGAGCGCGTCTCGGATTTGGCGGGGTCGTAGAGCCGGGTTTCCTGATCGATCGTGCCGCCGTCCTCGAGGATACCGATCTGGCGGCGCGCCTCGACATCGACCGCCTGGCCGATGAAGCGGATCGAATTGACGTTCTTGATCTCGCAGCGCGTGCCGAGTTCCGCGCCCGGCTTGCGCACGGAGACGTTGACGTCGGCGCGCAAGTTGCCCTTCTCCATGTCGCCGTCGCAGGTGCCGAGATAGCGCAGGATGGTGCGCAGCTTGGTGACATAGGCCCTGGCCTCGTCGGCCGAGCGCAGATCGGGCCGCGAGACGATCTCCATCAGCGCCACGCCCGAGCGGTTGAGGTCGACGAAGCTCATCGTCGGATGCTGGTCATGGATCGACTTGCCGGCATCCTGCTCGAGATGCAGACGCTCGATGCCGACCGTGATCTGCTCGGTCGGCGACAGATCGACGACGATCTCACCCTCGCCGACAATCGGGCTCTTGTACTGGCTGATCTGGTAGCCCTGCGGCAGATCGGGATAAAAGTAGTTCTTGCGATCGAAGACAGAGCGGTTGTTGACCTGCGCATTCAGACCCAGCCCCGTGCGCACAGCCTGGCGGATGCACTCGGCGTTGATCACCGGCAACATGCCCGGCATGGCGGCGTCGACGAGGCTGACATGGGCGTTCGGCTCCGCCCCGAAGGCGGTCGAGGATCCTGAAAACAGCTTGGCGTTGGAGGTGACCTGTGCATGAATCTCCATACCGATCACGACTTCCCAGTCGCCTGTCGCGCCCTTGATCAGTTTCTTCGGGTCCGCGGGGCGGGCATGCGCGTTCATGGTCAGGGTTTCCAGCTCGATTGGTTGCGCTGACGGTTACGACCTCGGCGGGCGGCCGGCAAGCTTCTGTTGCGCTCCCGACACTTCCTGGCGCGATTGTGTCAGATTATGGCTCGTTTCAAGATTGTGAGGGGTGATGGATCTTGACAATCGTCAGTCCTATCCCCTTCTAGCCCCAAACGCCCGCAATCCGCCCGGTTTTGCGCAAGCTTCCGTCATCCGGAGTGCCACCATGTCCGACCGCCGCCCAGATCTGATGCTCGTCGCCCGGTCGTTGGCGGCGGGTGTCGCCTTCGCCGGCCTGCTGCCGCTCGGCGCCCTCGCCCAGGGCGCGCCGCCGGTCCAGATTTCCGCGCCGCTGGCCCAGCGCGTCACCAACTGGGACGAGTTCACCGGCCGCTTCGAGGCGAGCGAGCAGGTCGATGTCCGCGCGCGCGTCTCGGGCTTTCTCGACTCGCTCCACTTCAAGGATGGCGACCTGGTGAAGAAGGGCGACCTGCTCTTCACTATCGATCCCCGGCCCTATCGCCTGTCCGTCGATGCCGCCCGCGCCGAAGTCGCGCGCGCCAAGGCCCAGGTCGAGCTCGCCCAGAACGAAGTCGAGCGCGCCGAGGGGCTGACGCAGAACCGCACCATCACGGCGCGCGACGTCGACCAACGCCGCGCCAACCTCAACAGCGCCATCGGGACGCAGCAGGGCGCCGAAGCCAACCTGAAGACGGCCGAGCTCAATCTGGAATGGACCGAGGTGCGCGCCCCGCTCTCGGGCCGCATCTCAAACCGTCGCGTCGACCCCGGCAACCTGATCGCCGGCGGCCAGTCGGGCGCGACGCTTTTGACAACGATCGTCGCGGTCGATCCGATCTACTTCACCTTCGACGCCTCCGAGGCCGACTATCTGCGCTATCAGCGCCAGTCGACCAATCTGCGTACGAGCGCCTCGCGCGAATCCGGCACGCTCGCCGAGGTCCGGCTGTCGGACGAGCAGGAGTGGAAGCGGCGCGGCAAGATCGACTTCGTCGACAATGCGCTGAACGCGCGCTCGGGCACGATCCGCGGTCGCGTCGTCTTCGCCAACACCGACCAGTTCCTGACGCCGGGCACCTTCGGGCGGCTGCGCGTCTTTAGCGGCGAGGCGGACGCCCTGCTGGTTCCCGACAGCGTCATCGTCTCCGACCAGGCCAACAAGATCGTCCTCACCGTCGGGGCCGACAACAAGATCGTGCCCAAGCCCGTGGTGCTGGGGCAGGTCACCGGCGGACTGCGCGTCATCCGCAGCGGGCTGACGCCCCAGGACAAGGTCGTGATCGGCGGCTTCGCCAACCCGATGGTCAGGCCGGGCGCGACGGTGACGCCGCAGCCGGGCGAGATCAAGACCGCCTCCACGAACTGAACCGCCGCCGTCGACACCACGCCTCGGAGGGCCGCCGGCCCTTCGCCCTGACGTCAGGCCAGGACACATTTTCATGTTCCGTTTCGCCCATTTCTTCATCGACCGCCCGATCTTCGCGACCGTGCTCTCGGTGCTGCTGACGATCGCCGGCGCTATCGCCCAGCGCGGCCTGCCGATCGCCGAATATCCGGAAATCGCGCCGCCGACCGTCTCGATCACCGCGACCTATCCCGGCGCCTCGGCCGAGGTCGTCGCCGCCACGGTCGCGACGCCGATCGAGCAGGAGGTCAACGGCGTCGACGACATGCTCTACATCCAGTCGCAATCGACCGGCGACGGGCGCGTGACGATCAACGTCGTGTTCAAGGCCGGCGTCGACATCGACCAGGCGCAGGTGCTGGTGCAGAACCGCGTCGCCGCAGCCGAGGCGCGGCTTCCGGCGGATGTGCGCGCGCTCGGTATCCAGACCCGCAAGGCGTCTCCCGATCTGATGATGGTCATCAACATGATCTCGCCGGACGGGTCGCGCGATGCCCAGTACGTCTCCAACTACGCGACCTTGTATGTGAAGGACGTGCTCACCCGCATCGACGGCGTCGGCAACGTCCAGGTCTTCGGCGCGCGCGACTTCTCGATGCGGGTCTGGCTGGATCCGGCCAAGGTGTCGTCGCGCAACCTGACGGCGGGCGACGTTGTCACGGCGCTGCGCGCCGCCAACGTCCAGGTCGCCGCCGGTGCGATCAACCAGCCGCCGGCGAATTCGGGCGGCGCCTTCCAGCTCTCGGTCAACACGCTGGGGCGCCTCACCGACGTCGCCGAATTCGAGAACATCGTCGTGCGGGCAGACGCCAATGGCGGCACGATCCGGATCCGCGACATCGCCCGGGTCGAACTGGGCTCGCAGGACTACACCACGAACGCCTATCTCGATAACAAGAACGCGGTGGCCATCGGCATCTTCCAGCGTCCGGGCTCGAATGCGCTCTCGACGGCGGAGACGCTGATCAAGACCATGAACGGGATGGCGCGCGAGTTCCCGTCCGGTCTCGAGCACCGCATCATCTACAATCCGACCGAGTTCATCGGGGAATCCGTCAGCGCCGTCATCCACACGCTGGTCGAGGCGGTCGCACTCGTCGTCGTGGTCGTCATCCTGTTCCTGCAGACCTGGCGCGCCGCGATCATCCCGATCATCGCCATCCCCGTCTCGCTCGTCGGCACCTTCCTGGTGATGAGCGCGGTCGGAATCTCCTTCAACACGATCTCGCTGCTCGCGCTGGTTCTCGCCATCGGCATCGTCGTCGACGACGCGATCGTCGTGGTCGAGAATGTCGAGCGCTATCTGGCCCAGGGCATGACCGCGAAGGAGGCCGCGCACAAGACCATGGACGAGGTGGGCGGCGCGCTGCTGGCCATCGCGCTCGTTCTCTGCGCCGTCTTCATCCCGACCGCCTTCATCAGCGGTCTGCAGGGCACCTTCTACCAGCAGTTCGCCGTGACAATCGCGGCCTCGACGGCGATCTCCTGCTTCGTCTCGCTGACGCTGTCGCCCGCTATGGCGGCGCTGCTGCTGAAGCCGCATGGCCATGACGAGGGCAAGAAGCACGGCTTCCTGTACACGCTCGGCGCGCCCGTGCGCGGGTTCTTCCATTACTTCAACGCCGGCTTCGACTGGCTCTCGCGCAATTACGGCGCGCTGACCTCTCGGCTGATCCGGTTTTCGGTCATCCTGCTCGTCGCCTATGCAGGGCTGATCGCGCTGACGGTCAACCGGATTTCGGTGACACCGACCGGCCTCGTGCCGCAGCTCGACCGCGGCTATTTCATCGTCGCCTTCCAGCTCCCGCCGGGCTCGTCGCTGCCGCGCACCGACGCCGTGATCCGCAAGGCGACCGACGTCGTGCTGTCGCGACCGGGCGTCGCCCATGCGGTCGCCTTCGCCGGCCTCGATGGTGCAACCTTCACGATCGCGCCCAACACCGGCGTCATCTTCGTGACCCTCTCCTCCTTCGAGGAGCGCCAGAAGCAGAAGCTGACCTCGGACGGCATCCTCGCCGATCTGCGCGGACAGATGTTTGCGATCAACGAGGCCTTCGCGCTTGTGATCCCGCCCCCGGCCGTGCCGGGTATCGGCACCGGCGGCGGCCTCAAGGGTTATGTCCAGGACCGGTCCGGCCGCGGGCTGCCCGCGCTCGAGGGCGCGACCTGGATCGTGGCGGGCTCGGCGGCGCAGGTGCCCGGCATCCAGCAGCCCTTCACGCTGTTCTCGACCAAGACGCCGCAGGTCTTCGCCGATATCGACCGCACCAAGGCGGAGATGCTGGGCGTGCCGATCACCCGCGTCTTCGAAACGCTCTCGATCTTCATGGGGTCGGCCTACATCAACGACTTCAACCTGCTCGGGCGGACCTACCGGGTGACGGCGCAGGCCGACAACCCGTTCCGACTCGATCTGCGCGACGTCGCGAACCTCAAGACCCGCAACGCCGATGGCGAGATGGTGCCGATCGGATCGGTCGCCTCCTTCTCGAACACGACCGGCGCCTATCGCGTCCCGCGCTACAACCTCTACCCGGCGGCCGAGGTGCAGCTCTCGATGGCGCGCGGCTTCTCGACCGGCCAGGGCATCGCGGCGATCGAGAAGATCGCGGCCGAGCGCCTGCCCTCGGGCTTCGGTTTCGAATGGACCGAGATCGCGCTGCAGGAGAAGCTCGCCGGCAACACCGCCATCATCGCCTTCGGGCTGGCGGTCGTCTTCGTCTTCCTGCTGCTGGCTGCGCTGTACGAGAGCTGGATGCTGCCGCTGGCGGTCATCCTGATCGTGCCGATGTGCATTCTCGCGGCGATGTTCGGAGTGAACTATGCCGGGCTCGACCGCAATATCCTGGTCGATATCGGCCTCGTCGTGCTCGTCGGCCTTGCCGCGAAGAACGCGATCCTGATCGTCGAATTCGCCAAGCAGGCGGAGGAAGAGGGCATGCACCGGCGCGATGCGGCGATCGCTGCGGCGCGGACCCGGCTGCGGCCGATCCTGATGACCTCGCTCGCCTTCATCCTCGGCGTGCTGCCGCTGACGATCTCGACGGGCGCCGGCGCAGAGATGCGCCAGGCGATGGGCGTGGCGGTGTTCTCCGGCATGCTCGGCGTGACGATCTTCGGCCTGATCTTCACCCCGGTCTTCTACGTGGTGGTGCGGTGGCTGGCGGATCTGCGCAAGAAGAAGCCGGTCGCGCCGCCGCATGGGGATGCATCCGCCGCTCACCCGTGATCAGATCGCCCCCGTCCCGGATTTGACCGCGACGGGGGCATATGATGTTTCCATGGATATTCGGCCTGGTCGTGGTACCGCTGGCGACCCTCCTGATTGCAGGCGCCCTGTTCTGGCCGAGCTATCGACGCCTGCAGCGCGCCGAGTACATCCGAACCTATGAATGGCCGCCCGGGCTGCTCGACAAGCTCGCCGGCCATCATCGCAGCTTTACCCGCAAGGAGAGCGCGCTGGTCGCACAGGGCCTGCGGCAGTTCTTCCTGGCCTATCTCAACAGCGGCCGCGCCTATGTCGCGATGCCCTCGCAGGTCGCCGACGACCTCTGGCACGAGTTCATCCTCTACACCCGAGCCTATCAGGGGTTCTGCCAGGAGGCCTTCGGAGGCTTCCTGCACCACACGCCGGCGGTCGCCCTCGCGCAGGGGCGCAAACAAGACAATGCCGGGCTGCGGCGCGTATGGCTGCATTGCTGCCGGCTCGACGGCATCAATCCGGTCAAGCCGACACGCCTCCCGCTGCTGTTTGCGCTCGACACCAAGCTGAACATCACCGGCGGCTATCGCTACGAGCCCGACTGCGCGCAGCTTCGCCGCAACGGCGACGCCGGCACACAATACGGCGGGGATTTCTCCAGCTCGTCCTATGACGGCGGAACGGACGGGATGGGCGATAGCGGCCGTTCCGACAGCGGATCGAGCGATGGCGATGGCGGCGGTGGCGGCGACGGCGGTGGCTGCGGTGGAGGCGGCGGGGATTAGAGGTGGGTGATCCCGAGCGGAAACACCGCCATCATCCCGGGCCGCAGCAAGCCGTCCCGGGACAAAGGCGTGGTATCATCACCTGAACCTGTCAGGCTTCCATCCAATCCCCCCGCTCAGTGCCCGCTCAGCACCAGCAGCTTGACCGGAAGCAGCAGCGCCTGGATGCGCAGCATCACGGCGTGAACAACGCCGGTGGCGTCGACGACGTGCAGCGCCAGGCTCTTGGCCGTGCCGATCTTGCCCGAGGCGATCAGCTCGTGATTGCTCGAATAGGCGTTGGCGACGCAGCTGGAGCCGGGGAAAACGCCGTCCAGACCGCCCTCGTAGAGCGGCTCGAGGAAGACGAGCAACGTGCCAGGCCGCTGCACCTGCTGAGCGTCGATCAGCTGGTCGCCGGCGCGGAACTGCCCGGCCGCGATGAATTCCTGCACGTCGGTGACGACCATCGGAATGATCGTCCAGGGCTTCGAGATACAAGCCACCTCCGCGGCCATGCCGACCTTGAGCACCTGCGCCTCGAGCTGGCTGAAGCCGGCCTGAAGCGCCTTGCGGCCGGCGGTCGCCGGAATCAGGACGCCGGCCGGGCGCATGAAGGGATTGACGAGGTCGCCGACCTGCAGGGCGAACTGCTCGATATGCCCGGCGACACCGGCCCGCACCACGGTCTTGGCCAGATCGACCTCGGCCTGGGCCAGTGCGGACTCGGCGCTCGCTTTCTCGGCCGGCAGCAGCGCGGCGATGCGCGCCTGGGCGGCCTCGCGCGAGGCGGTAGCGGCCGCGACGGTCGCCTCCCGCCCCTGGACGATGTTCTCCAGCCGCTCGATCTCGCGGGTGGCGACGATGTCGTCATTGCGGCGCTTGAGCTCCTGCTTGGTGCGAAGCTCGTCGAGGGCCTGCTGAAGCGAGCTGCGCGCCTCCTGGATCTTGGCCTCGTTGGCGAGGATATCCACCTTGGCGACGGCGAGCGCCGCCTCGACTTCGCCGACCTTGCGGCGCGCCGTCTCGACCGCAGCCTGCTGCTTGGCGTCGTCGAGCCGGAAGATCGGCTCGCCCTGGCCGACCTTGCCACCCTGCCTGACATAGATCTCGGCCACGCGGCCACCGCTCTCGGGCACGATCGGGACGGTGCGGAAGAACAAGGTCGCATTGGTGGTCGAGGGGTGGTTGTAGAAGATCACCGTGATCAGCGAGACGGTGAGCATCAGGCAGCCGATGATGCCCCAGCGCAGCTCGAACCAGACCGAATAGAGCGTGATCTCGTGGCCGAAGCGTTTGCCCTGGCCGTAACGGCGATAGAGATAGTCCGGCAGGATCGTCAGAAGCGAGCAGATCAGGATCTCAACCATGGGCCGGCGCCTCCGGCTCGGCCGCGCGGGCGGCTGCGGGTGCCACGGCTGCCGCGGGGGGCGGATCACCCCCTCCCTTCGCGACGGGCGCGGGCTCGTCCTCGTCCCGCTCGGGCGGAATTCCGGCGATCTTGTCCAGCGCTCCGGCCATGCGGCGCAGCGGGTTCCAGACATCGGGGATCTCGATCAGGGCAAGCAGCAGGCCCGCGACCCAGAACAGATGGATATGGGTGAACAGCGCCAGCAGCCCGAGCACCGCGACGATCTCGAACTGCAGCTTGTGCGCCTTGTGGGCCATCCGCTCCGGCAGCGTGTGAAGGCGCAGGAAGAGCAGGCCGAAGCCCAGCACCGACCCGACGATGATGACGCCCGCCAGGACCAGCATCGCATCGGTTTCGTTTGGCGCCGTGATGAAGGGCGGCAGGTGGTGCGGAGCGGCGGGGTGGAGTTGTGCGGCCAAGGCTGGTCTCCAGGCAGAACGCGCCGGAGCCGAGCTGCCGAGCCTCAGTCTGGCCACGGCTATCCCGCCACGGCCACCGTCTCGATACGCTCCCCCAACGTTAGGCGATCTCACTCCGATCCGGCGAAGCTGTCAAATGACCGTTTCGCGTCGGTTCAGCCCCACCAGCGCTGCGGCACCGGGAAGCGACCCGCCGCCTGCTCGATGACCTCGCCGAGCGAAAACAGCGTCTCCTCGTCGAAGGGGCGGCCGATGAGCTGCAGACCCAGCGGCAAACCCTGGCTGTCCAGGCCCGCAGGCACCGCGATGCCGGGCAGACCGGCCATGTTCACCGTCACCGTGAAGACGTCGTTGAGATACATCTCGACCGGATCGGCCGAGCCCTTCTCGCCGATGCCGAAAGCGGCCGAGGGCGTCGCAGGCGTCAGCACCGCGTCGATGCCCGCCGCATAGGCCTCGTCGAAATCGCGCTTGATCAGGGTGCGGACCTTCTGGGCGCGGACGTAATAGGCGTCGTAATAGCCGGCCGAGAGCACATAGGTGCCGATCATGATGCGGCGCTTGACCTCGGTGCCGAAGCCGGCGGCGCGGGTGTTCTCATACATCTCGGCGATTTCGCGGCCGGGCTCGCGCAGGCCGTAGCGGACGCCGTCATAGCGGGCGAGGTTGGACGAGGCCTCGGCCGGCGCCACGATGTAATAGGCCGGCAGCGCGTATTTGGTGTGGGGCAGCGAGATCTCGACGATCTCGGCGCCGGCGCTTTTCAGCCAGTCGATACCCTGCTGCCAGAGCGCCGCGATCTCGGCGTTGAGCCCGTCGAGGCGGTACTCCCGGGGGATGCCGATCTTCATGCCCTTGACCGAGCGGCCAACCGCCTTCTCGTAGTCGGGCACCGCCATGTGGACGCTGGTGGTGTCCTTGGGATCATGGCCGGCCATGGAGCGCAGCATCACGGCGCAGTCGCGCACGCTCTTGCCGATCGGCCCGGCCTGATCGAGCGAGGAGGCGAAGGCGACGATGCCCCAGCGCGAGCAGCGGCCATAGGTCGGCTTGATGCCGACCGTTCCGGTGAAGGCCGCGGGCTGGCGGATCGAGCCGCCGGTATCGGTCGCCGTGGCGGCGAGGCAGAGATCGGCCGCCACCGCCGCGGCCGAGCCGCCCGAGGAGCCGCCGGGGACGAGATGCGTGCCTTCGACCGCGCCACCCTGCGCGGCGGAAACGTTCGAGCCCTGGCGGCGCCAGGGATTCACGACATTCCCGAAGGCACTCGTCTCGTTGGACGAGCCCATGGCGAATTCGTCGTTGTTGAGCTTGCCGAGCATGACCGCGCCATCGCGCCAGAGCTGGCCGGACACCGTCGATTCGTAGGGCGGCACGAAATTGCCGAGGATCTTCGAGCAGGCGGTGGTGCGCACGCCCTTGGTGGCGAACAGGTCCTTGATGCCAAGCGGCAGACCTTCGAGCGGCCCGGCCTCGCCGCCGGCCAGCTTCGCGTCGGATGCGGCTGCCTGCTTCAGCGCATGCTCGGGCGTCTCCAGCACATAGGCGTTGAGCGCCCTCGCCTGCTCGACCGCCGCGATATGGGCCTGCGTCAGCTCAATGGCGGAGAAGCTCTTGGCCTTCAGCCCGTCGCGGGCTTCGGTCAGGGTCAGGCGGGTGAGATCGGTCACGGGCAATATCCGAATGAATTCTGTCGGCGGAACGTCATTGCGAGGAGCGCAGCGA
>NNBT01000236.1_pt1 | contig 20771 bp, 14 predicted proteins | sample 1173831 | NCBI WGS metagenome assembly NNBT01 (sample SAMN07173936, study PRJNA388173) | plant metagenome | isolation source: symbiotic tissue sample KVJ10 | place: Norway: Troms, Kvaloya island | reverse complement strand
TGTGCCATCAACGACATCGGTAAGTCAACAAACCGGGCGATCGATTCAATTAAGAGCGGTGCAGCGACTACCTTATAAAGATTCAGAACGCGTCAAATCTGTTGAAGGTGTGGAACTGCTACGAACCCAGCTAGTACTGGAAATTGAGCAAGAAGGAGAACAAGACCATAATGCTTCACCTCTTGCAGCAGATATTGAATTAGTAGAGGATACCGAAGACCCAGAAGTTCAACGTTTACAACTGGTGATTTTGGAATCTTTGGTAATTCGTCGAGACATTACCGCCGATGCCACCCAAGGTAGTACCCAGACGACACTTGAGGTACACGATGGGCTAACCATCGCCCCAGGGTCTGTAGTCGCACGTACCCAAATCTTGTGTAAAGAAGGCGGGGAAGTACGGGGTGTTCAAAAAGGAACCGAAAACGTGCGTCGCTGTTTGGTGTTGCGTGATGTTGATAGGCTCACCATTAATACTAGTACCCAACCCAAGGTAAAAGTGGGTGACTTGTTAGTAGAAGGTACAGAAGTTGCTCCTGGAGTTTTTGCCCCAGAATCAGGGCAAGTAGTGGATGTTAAAAGTGTCGCTGCTGCATCTGGTGGGGAATCAGCTTTAAGTACTAAAAACTACGTTATTACTACCCGTATCGGTCGCCCTTATCGAGTCAGCCCTGGTGCTGTGTTGCAGATAGAAGACGGCGATTTGGTACAACGGGGTGATAACTTGGTGTTGCTGGTGTTTGAACGCGCCAAAACCGGAGATATCATTCAAGGTTTGCCCCGGATTGAGGAACTACTTGAAGCTCGTAAACCGAAAGAAGCGTGCATCTTATGTCGGCGGGGCGGAGAAGTTAAGGTAGTTTACGGTGATGGTGATGAAGCGATCGCCATCAAGGTCGTAGAATCAAATGGCGTGGTGACAGATTATCCTCTGGGGCCAGGACAAAACTTGATTGTGCCAGATGGCTCAATAGTATTAGCGGGACAACCGTTAACTGATGGCCCATCTAATCCCCACGAAATTTTGGAAATCTTCTTTAGCCTGGGTTCCGAAGATGGAATCTATGCTTGTGCTAGCCTTGCTTTACAAAAGGTACAGACTTTCTTGGTGAATGAAGTGCAAATGGTGTATCAGTCTCAAGGGATTGATATTTCCGATAAGCACATTGAAGTGATTGTTCGCCAGATGACCAACAAAGTCAGGATTGATGATGGTGGTGACACCACAATGCTTCCTGGCGAATTGGTGGAACTGCGCCAAGTCGAGCAGGTGAACGAAGCTATGGCAATTACAGGCGGTGCTAGGGCACAGTACACTCCAGTATTATTGGGGATCACTAAAGCATCGTTGAACACCGACAGCTTTATTTCCGCCGCGTCCTTCCAAGAGACAACACGGGTACTCACCGAAGCAGCTATCGAAGGCAAATCTGACTGGCTGCGCGGATTAAAGGAAAACGTGATTATCGGGCGATTGATTCCGGCTGGTACTGGATACAATACTTATGAAGAACCAGGAGCGATCGATGACTATGCTGCTGAAATTACCAGTAGTGTGTTAGATGAAGTTGATGATCCCCTAGATATGGTCTTAGACGATCGCACAGCTCGCACCTATAATTTAGATTCTCCTACTCTTGGGGAATCTGGCTTTGGTAGCAGACGTGCAGAAAGATCCATTCTAGATGAAGAAGATGAATTAATTGCTGACGAAGTAGTAGACGACGACGATTACGAGGAAGAAGAGGAAGACGACGAAGATGATTTCGACGACGAATAGAGACTTGAAATTTCGCGTCTAAAAGATAATATCGAGTCTGCCTAATTACCAGTAATCAAACTACCTCACCTGTTCTAGCGCACCCCTTGCCAAGGGGCGCGCTAGTTCCAGTTTTAACCCTAAACAGCAAGTCGTTATATTCAATTAAAATAAGCGATCGCAATCAATAGACTGAAATTTTCTTTTTCACAGAGTCTAGTTATTTACATCGCTTAAAATCTTGTATTTAGTACTCTTGAGAAGAATTTAGCTATTAGCTTGAGAATTTCTTTACAACCGGGATAGCAACGAAGTGATTAATTGAAAAGATGTTGGTAATCACAACCCTAGAAAAAGAGGGGATTAAGCATTAGCTGTTATTTTGAATTTCGTCTAACTTGGCACGCACTGCCTGGATATCCTGCCACATCAACCATTTCGGTGCACCTCTTTCCTTAGAAGGGTTACGTAGCAAGTAGGAAGGATGAAAAATTGGCATACATAAACGCCCTTCCCACTCCAGCCACTGCCCGCGGATTTTCGTAATCCCCCGTTTATCGCCAGTGATCCCTTTGACAGCAGTTGCACCGGTTAACAGAATTATTTTAGGGTCAACTAAGCGAATTTGTTCTAGTAGGTAGGGCAGACAAGCTGCCACTTCTATAGGAGTGGGAACTCTATTATCTGGTGGGCGACATTTATTGATATTCGCGATATATACATCATCCTCAGTAGTCAGATTCACCGATGCCAAAATTTTCTCCAGCAATTGTCCCGATCTGCCTACAAATGGTAAACCCGTTTCATCTTCATTTTGACCTGGCGCTTCTCCCACAACCATAATTGGTGCTTTGAGATTGCCACGCCCCACAACAGCATGAGTGCGAGTGTCTCCCAACGCACAACGGTGGCAGCGATCGCAATGCTGTGTCAACTCCGTTATGTCAGAATAAGTTCCGGGAGCGATCGAAATTTTCGCGTCTGTAGGAATCAGTTCTCGTTGATTAAAAGTTGAGTCGCCGAAGAGGCTGAGTTGGGTTTCGCTGCTCATGAAAATCAGGATTTTGGCATCAGCGCCAGCTGTTATATCTGATTTAAATAGCCGTCTGGCTGGATATCGATCAGAACAATAAACTTTTGCTGAATACTTAATTATTTATACAAATCTTATTGTATCAGTTAATTTGAGACAAAATTCAGTCATGATAAAAGCATTGCCGTCCTAAGATGCTGGGGGAAACCATGTCATATACCCCACTTTTCGCCGATCGTACCCATGCAGGTGAGTTATTGGCGCGAGTAATTCATGATGTTTTGACTCAGCAAACTATTGATTCTGGGGTAAAACCTGTACCAATTGTTTATGCTTTGCCAAGAGGGGGTATACCAGTAGCAGCACCAATAGCACGTCTTTTAGATTGTCCGTTGACAATTGTTGTCGCAAAAAAGATTAGCCATCCAGAAAATCCAGAGTTAGCAATTGGTGCAGTTACTACTTCTGGAAATGTTCTTTGGGTCGATCAAAAGCTATTTCGCTCTAAACATGATGCGCGGTGGCGAGAAATAGCTTTAAATAAAGCGATAAACCTTGCTAAGTCCCTTGAAGCTCAATTAATTCCTGCTTGCCCGCAAGTGAATTCAGAGAATGCTACGCTCATCTTAGTTGATGATGGCATTGCTACAGGTATGACAATAGCGGTAGCAGCAACTGCTATGAGAGCGCTTTCTCCAGCAGCAGTTTGGTTATGTACTCCATTAGCGCCACAAAAATTGCTACCCTGGTTAGAACAGTGGGGCGATCGCACAATAGTCTTGGAAACACCCGAACCCTTCTGGAGTGTGAGTAATTTTTACGCAGAATTTCCCCAAGTAGATACATTAGAAGTTCTCGTATATCTCCAACAAAAAAAAACAATTGGGGGAATTGATCTATGCGAGTAATTTTGAATTGTTTTCTGGTCTTGCTTTTTAACTATTTGAAGATGTTCCCTGCTGATATTGCATAGCTTTGGCATAATCACCCAAGGCGTAGCAAGCGACTTTCAGACTGGCAAGAGCTTGTTCTTCACTGCGACGATCTTTGATATTTCTAGCTAACAGCAAACGTTCTTCATAATACGTAATTGCTTTGTTATAGTCACCCAAAGCTTCACAAGCAACTCCTAAACTACTTAAAGACTGTTCTTCACTACGCTTGTCTTGAATTTCTTTGGCTAATTGCAACCGATCTTCATAATACTTAATGGCTTTGGTATAATCACCTAAAGCATAACAAGCATTGCCCAGATTCTTTAGCACCTGAGAAGCACTGCGAACATTTTTTAAAGAGCGTGCTAGTACTACACACTGCTCATAATAAGCGATCGCTTTTGGGTAATTGTTCAAAGCATACCAAGCATTACCTAAATTCTTGAGTACCTGTTCTTCGCCCCAATTATCTTTGAGTTCCCGCACAATCTCTAGACTTTGCTGTTGATACTCAATAGCCTGTGTAAAGTTACCTAAAGCTTTATACACTAATCCCAAATTATTGAGTGCCGCGACTTGGCTGCGTTTGTCTTGCAACTGTTGCGTTATTTTCAAACATTTTTCTAGAAACTCAATAGCCTTTTTATGATCGTTCAGATGACGGTATGCATTGCCTAAATGGGAAAATGCTTGCATCTGCAATGCTAAATCTGAGGTGTTATTGAGCAAAGACAGACACTGTTGGGAGTAAGATATAGCACCTTTGTAGTCTCCAGCGCTGTAAGTTACCAATCCTAAAAAAGAAAGTACCTGTGCCTGTTTTTCTAAATCGCCAACTGCCTGAAACAGCCCCAAGGATTGTTGTAAAGATTTCATAGCCGTTATTAATTCGCCGGCTTGCTGCTGTTGAATTCCTTGCCTTAGTAGCTTGGACGCTTCTGACAAATGGTCATCATTTTCTTGTAGAGGTATTATTTCTGCTTGTGAACCAGAGTCAAATTCATGGGTAATTGTATTACGCTTCACTGGTTTTAGGTATGTTATGGGTAATTGCAAGGGAACTGTATTTTTCGATCTGGTTATTCCATTCGCCTTTAGACATCAACTCCTTCCTGTGAAGTCTAGTGCTAAATTTAGTGTTCCCAAAACCAGGATACATCTTTCACCAGTCTGGTTTACCACAGCGTCAGTTTAGTAGAGGTGAGAGTTTATATAGCGATCGCTATATAATTTTAATCGAGGTTTTTAGATTACCACTCATGAAGAGTGATAACTCTATAGCAGTTTTAGATTATTTGCGATCGTCTGCATTTCTTATCTATTCATATTTTCTAAGTGTGGATTATTTAGATTAACAAACTATTTTTCCAACTCATATAGGATTTAGGGTAAGCGCATCTCAAACGCTATTGATATGTGGGTTGAGAGTATATCATCATGTCGGGATAAGCAAGCAGCAAGAATAGTCATGCATATAGTTATTATCCATAGCAGATCGAGAAAGATTTTTGGCGATTACTACGTTTGAAAGTTTGTGTACCCATCGTACCAATGGTAATAATACATCCTGCTATATCTAATAGTTAGAATAGTGCAGAAATTGCTGTAATTTCATTCGATTTATCTGCCACCTTAACTTGCCATAGGAGATTTTGAGGGTTTCTCGTAAAATCGGTAGCAATGATAAATCAATATTGTCAAAAATCCAGGGCATTATTTAAAACTCTATAAATATTTTGTACATCTGTTATATAAGTAAAAAACTTTTCCAGCCAGATAGGGGCAATTCATGAATTGCCCCTACCGTAAAATCAGCTATTGTTTGCGTCTGGAACAAAACAAGGCGGGGAAAGATTTGATGTTCAATCCCCAGACACAGGAAACGATGTAATTATCAAATTATTGCAATTGGTGAAGAGTGAGTAGAAATAGCGATCGCTAATATTCTCATAAAAATAACCCCTATAACAGGGGTTATTTTTAGATAATACTGTTGATAAGTAGACTAAACCACAGCAGATACTTGCTGTTTAAAGAAAGCTTGCAACACTTTCTCTGCTATTTGATGACTAGTTAAACCTAGTTCTGTCTTAGATTCATTGGGTTCAGCATGATCTACCAATACATCTGGTACACCAAATCGCTTGACAGGAACAAGAATATCTGCATCTAGTAAAGCTTCCGCGATCGCAGAACCAAAGCCACCCATTACACAGCCTTCTTCTAAGGTGACAACACGGCCGATTTTCTTCGCTAAAGGTAAAATCAACTCGGTATCCAAAGGCTTAACGAAACGGGCATTAATTACAGTTGCTTCAATGCCATGTTCGCTGAGAATTTCAGCAGCTTGCATTCCTGGATAAACCATTGTGCCATAAGCAACAATTAACACATCATCGCCTGTACGCAGAATCTCGCCTTTGCCGATTTCCAAAGGTTCCCAACCTTCCTCCATCAAGGGAACACCGTAACCATTACCACGAGGATAACGCATTGCAATCGGCCCACTGGTATGCTCAACACCAGTTACTACCATGCTTTGCAGTTCTGCCTCGTCTTTGGGGGCCATAATTACCATGTTAGGAATGCAACGCAGATAGGCAATATCATACATACCTTGGTGGGTGGGGCCATCAGATCCGACGATTCCCGCCCGATCCAAGCAGAAGAATACTGGCAGGTTTTGGATGCAGACATCATGAATTATCTGGTCGTAGGCACGTTGCAGGAAGGTGGAATAAATAGCCGCAACGGGGCGCATCCCTTCAGTTGCAAGTCCTGCTGCTAGAGTAATTGCGTGTTGTTCCGCAATGCCGACATCTATATATTGATTCGGCAGTTTTGCTTGAAGTTTATCTAAACCTGTCCCTGTTGCCATAGCCGCAGTAATGCCGACGATTTTGGGGTTTTGTTCGGCAAGTTTTACCAGAGTGTGAGAAAAGACTTTGGCATAAGCCGGGGGTTTGGGTTTATTAGAAGGAATGGCTTTGCCAGTTGCGACGTTGAAGGGGCTTTGAGCGTGGTAGCCAACTTGATCTAGTTCGGCAATTTCATAACCTTTGCCTTTCACTGTTGCCACATGTACCAAAACTGGGCCTGGTATCTGATGTGCTTGTTGAAAGGTAGCAATCAATTCTTCAAGATTATGCCCATCCACTGGCCCAATGTAGGTAAAGCCGAGTTCTTCAAAAACTGCACCTACCTTCGGAACAGCCAAGCGCTTCATACCTTCTTTGATGCGTCCGAGTTCGGGTGACAGGGATTCACCCACGAAGGGAATTTGCTTAAACTGTTCCTCAAGATTATCTTTAATAAATTGCACCGGTTGGCTGAGGCGCATTTTGTTGAGATAGCGAGGAATCGCGCCGACGTTGCGAGATATGGACATGTCGTTGTCGTTGAGAACAACCAACAGGTTAGTCTTCGGCATGTGTCCCGCATGGTTGATCGCTTCTAAAGCCATACCGCCAGTCAGTGCCCCATCCCCAATCACAGCAACGGCTTTAAATTTTTCCCCTTTCAAGTCTCGTGCTAAAGCCATGCCCAATGCTGCTGAAATACTTGTAGAAGCGTGTCCAGCCCCAAAGTGATCGAACTTGTTTTCACCCCGTTTCAAATAGCCCGCAACTCCGTCCTTTTGTCTGAGGGTGTGGAAGCGATCGTAACGTCCTGTAAGCAGTTTGTGGGGATAAGCCTGGTGTCCTACATCCCAAATCACTTTATCCCGATCTAAGTCCAGTGTTTGGTAAAGTCCTAGTGTTAATTCGACAACACCCAACCCTGGCCCCAAGTGTCCACCATTAACTGCTACTGTTTGAAGATGCTTATCTCGAATCTGACGGGCAATCTGTTGCAGTTGGCGAACAGATAAACCGTGCAACTGATTAGGATGGGTGATTTCGCTCAGATGCATATTATAAGGTTTTCCTCTCTAACTTCGAGTCTCGGTATTTTGATTTTCCCACGGTCGGGTTGTCCACAGAATCAAACTCTTACATTGTTACTAAGTTGTAGTGGAAAGTATAACTTCTTAATTGATAATGGGGAAAAATTTGTTAACCATTAACAATTCGTCAAATTAAATTGCAATCAGTTAATGTTATAACACATTTGGCAATAAGTAATGCTACTTAAAAATTGTTTTTCGTCCGTATAGAAAAACAATTTTCCTAGGAGTAGTTTGCGGTAGTTCCCTAAGCAGATTACTCAATTTTGCTATCTTAAGTTAGTACAAAAGAAAGTAAAATATTTTATTTATAACTATATATCTAGCATAATTGCTGGTAAATATTTAACAATAGTTTCTTCTCTTGTGCGGTGACAATAGCTAATTTTATCAGCGATCGCAAGTTCCTATAGCTAGGAAAATATGTATCTAAAGCTACTCAATTATTTTATCTAATATCATATTTGGGTAATTAGTAGATTTTAACTATAATTCCCTGTAGTGAAGCAGAGTTAGCTGTGTTACCCTACCATAATGGTTAACTACCTGTAAATTGCTGTAATAATATTGACATAACCTGAGACTTTTCAAAATTATTTGTAAACAACAATATTTCCGACTTCTTTAAGAAGCCGGAAATTTAAAGCTTTCGATTTTTACAAATCCAATAGGATTGCTATATCTATATCTCTATTTACTAAAAGCATCTTTGATGTTATCAACAGTACGTTCAACAACATTCTTGGTGTTGTCTACTGCTTCTTTAGTCCGAGATGCATCTTCATTTGCTCTTCTCTGAATTGTAGCAGCATCTTTCTTGGCTTTGCGTTCAATAAAGCTACCATTGTCTGTTGCTTGGTCAACTTTATTGGCATTGCTCTTGGCAGCTTGCTTAACTTTATCTGCCGCATTATCAATGAAATTTTTGGTTCGTCCAGCATCTCTACTAGCTTTTTCTTGAGCGCGATCGCCTGCGTCTGATGATGCAATCAAGGTTGCAGCAGGATCGGCCATTGCTGAGGTATTCGAGAAAAATGCACCTTGCCAAACGAAAGCGATCGCTAACATACAAAACAGCGCTGTGGCCATCCAGCGTTTTACGGTGGAAAGCTGTTTTGCAACATAATTGGATTTCATACAATACAATCTCATGTGATTTAGTATACTATTTCTACTTCATTTAGCTTATTAGCCATATCGATCCCTAGATAGAAGTTCTGGCATCAATAGTTATGAAACGAATTCACTATTTTGATAGATTGAATTTTGAGTAAAGATTATTTTCTGATCGTCAAAGGTGGAATTAAACAGTTTACAGACTTTGGAAATGAGCGATGGAACCCAAGAAAAGTTAGCGATCGCCCTTCAGTTAATCAACTTACGATCGCTTCCAGCAAGCGGTTACGCCATCGCGACTGACTTTTTACGATTGGGGCGTTTGCGTTCTGATTTTTTCTTCAGTCCAATATCTGATGAGTGCTACACCTACTACAAAGCCAATGCTGAGTTTCAATTAGAAATCCCTTGGAAGCGGGGTGCAGAAATCATAGAAATAACATAACCCGCTACCTCGTCAACAACTTCCGGCGCAGATTATCCAACGCTGCATTCGCACTCACATGACGAATGAGAACGCGTCCCCGCACAGTACCAAACTGATACTCAAAACTTGTCACTTCATCCTTTGGCCCGGCTAAACCAATGTAAACTAAACCCACTGGCTTTGTATCTGTCCCTCCAGTTGGGCCAGCAATTCCAGTAATACTCAGTCCCCAAGTTGTTGCAAGGCGGGTTTTGACTCCAACAGCCATTTGCTCTGCAACAGTAGCACTTACCGCCCCAACTTTATCTAAATCTTCCTGGTTAACCCCCAACAACCTAACCTTCACCGAATTGTCATAAGAAATTACTCCACCCCAAAAGTAATCAGAACTCCCAGAAATCTCAGTCAACATTTGCCCTAAACCGCCACCCGTGCAAGATTCTGCCACTGAAAGCGTTTCTTTTGATGCCCGCAACAACTGACCGACCACGGAAGCCAGGGTATCATTATTAACGCCGTAAAAATCCAGTCCGGCAATTTCTTTAAGTTGTTTTTCAATGGGCGCAATTAGGGCTTCTGCGGCTGCTTCTGAATTTGCTTTAGCAGAAACTCGCAATCTAACTTCCCCTTTACCTGCATAAGGGGCGACTGTAGGATTTGGCAACTTTAAATAGGAAGCAACCTTTTCCGCTAAAGCAGATTCACCAATACCCCAAAACTTTAAACTCCGGCTGTAAATAATTTCTTTACCCCAACCTTGACTTTTGAGAAATGGCACAGCTGTTTCTTCCCACATCGCGTGCATTTCACTGGGAACACCGGGAAAGGTAAAAATCGTGACTTCAGGACGGGGTTGCCAAATGATACCGGGTGCTGTTCCAGTGAGGTTGGGTAGAATTTCTGCACCTTGGGGAATCAAAGCCTGCTTGCGGTTACTTGGTGACATAACGCGATCGCGTTGGGCAAATTTCTGCGTTATGTCTTCGATGATGTCAGAACGTTCTACCAACGGGACTTTAAAAAAATCGGCGATGGTTTCGCAGGTGAGATCGTCTGGTGTGGGGCCGAGTCCACCGGTGAAAATGAGAATTTTCGCTCTGGAAATAGCAATTTCTATAACTTGCTTCAACCGTTCTGGATTATCTCCAACCACTGTTTGATAGTAGTGGGGAATACCTAGTTGCGCTAATTGTTGCGCCAAAAATTGAGCATTGCCATTGAGGATATCTCCTAGCAATAGTTCAGTACCAACACAAATAATTTCTGCACTCATTGGAAGGAATAGTTAGGAGTTAAAAGTTAAAAGTTAGGAGTTAGAAGTTAGGAGTTAGGAGTTAGGAGTTCAATATTTAAAACTCATCACTCCTAATTCTTAACTCCTAACTATCATGTCAGGCTAATGCTGGTACAGGAATTTCCAGATGAGGATATAAGGGGAAGCGATCGCACAATGCTGCTACCCGTTGCCGACAATCTTGGGTTACTACGTCGGAATCTGGAGAAAGTAGGCGATCGCTAATAATATTGGCAATCTCAGTAAATTCTGCTACTCCTAAGCCCCGTGTGGTCATTGCTGGCGAACCTAATCTCAGACCGCTGGTAACAAATGGCGACTGCGGATCGAAGGGAATAGTATTCTTGTTAGCAGTAATATTCACGGTACTGACTAGCCGATCTGCCTGCTTACCAGTTAGGCTTACAGAGCGTAAATCTACTAAGATTAAATGATTGTCAGTGCCGTTAGATACTAACTTTAAACCACGGTTTTGCAGTTGTTCGGCCAAAGTACGAGCATTTTCAATTACTTGGGCAGAATAAGTTTTAAACTCAGGCTTGAGGGCTTCTCCAAAAGCTACTGCCTTACCAGCAATAACGTGTTCCAATGGCCCGCCTTGGCTGCCAGGAAAAACAGACTTATCTAGCTTTTTACCTAGTTCTGCGTCGCCAGTCAAGATTAAACCGCCTCTAGGACCGCGTAGAGTCTTATGGGTAGTTGTTGTTACTACGTGACAGTGAGGAATGGGATCGGGATGAAGACCAGTGGCAACTAAACCAGCAATATGAGCAATATCGGCAAGTAAGTAAGCGCCGATTTCATCAGCAATACTACGGAACTTTTCAAAGTCAATTACACGGGGATAAGCGGAATAACCACAAATCAAGAGCTTAGGACGCTCCCTCAGCGCCAGCTCGCGAATTTGATCGTAGTCAAGTTGTTCTGTTTGTTGACTGACACCGTAATGACTAACTTGGAACCACTTACCTGAGAAATTTACAGGGGAACCGTGGGTAAGATGTCCCCCATGAGACAAATCCATCCCCATAATTTTGTCCCCTGGTTCTAGGAGTGTCAGGAACACAGCAAAATTGGCTTGTGCGCCAGAATGGGGTTGCACATTCGCATGAGCAGCACCAAATATCTGTTTAGCACGGTCGATCGCTAGTTGCTCAATTTTATCGATAAACTCACAACCGCCATAGTAGCGTTTACCAGGTAAACCCTCAGCATATTTATTTGTCAGTACCGAACCTTGAGCCGCCAGTACAGCAGCAGACGTAAAGTTTTCGCTAGCAATCAATTCCAAGTGATCTTGTTGACGCTGTAGTTCGTCGTTGATTAACCCTGCGATCGCCGGATCGCTGGAAGAAAGAAAGTCTGAATTAGTCCTAGTCACTTGAATTATCCTTATGGAAATTTGTACAACGGCTGATTTTGCTTGGACGCAGCACCTAAATATACAGTCAAGAGCAATGGTTTTTGACTGCTGTACAGAGGGAATTAATCGTCTCCGTACTCTGGAGGTTTATTTGTGCCAACTTATTTATTATTAGACCCAAGCTTGATTAATGCATTAATTATCATAACGTTGGTTTTTGAAATCCTCACCTTGCTGCCTGTTGTGAGGTCGTTAGACAGTATTCTTTATGAACCTATGTTAAATAATGCTTACTGCGTAGGCGTAGCCCGTCGGAGACATCGCTGCTCTGTGGAATGAATTTCAGAATGATTCGCGAACAACAAGAACCCCAACTTCTTGAATAAGTCGGGGTTCTGCGGGCTGCAATTCTCACAAATCAAAAAATCAAATAGGATTCATATAGCGATTTTGATAGTAAGCCAAAATCTGGTTAACTCGTTGCCGATTTTCTAAGCTAGAGTTTGGTGTCCACGAGAGGCTCAAGCCAGCAATTTGACTTTGATTGTAATCAAACTGTTGGGATGACTGGGGAATTAAATCCACTTCCACCCCTTCGACTTGACGTAAATGAGCTGCTATTTCTCTATAAACAGCTAAAGGCAAACCAGCGAACTCAACTTTTTCCTTAGTCTCCATCTTTATGAAGCTCCCACATTAAAGGTATTTTGGGGGGGCGTTGTCACTGAAATAGCATTGCCGGTAGCAGATGCAGCTGACGACGTTGATTTGACAGTCCCTTCCCCTACCATTTTGGCAACTTCAATACCATATTGTTCCAAAATCACGATGGGGTTGTAGCCCTGATTCATTTCAATACGTTTAATCAGCACGCCATTTGCTAATCGCTGTCCCGCCTGTACATACCTACTTGTCGGCTCATCCGGTACTTTGATAATTGCTTGTGGTTCTTTACTAATTAGAACTACACCAGTCACAATCACCGCCCTTGCTAACTCAGGCTGTGCTGGCGGTGGCAATACAGAGACTAAAGTGGGGTTGGGGACAACTTGAGGCAAAACTTTAGGCAACACTGAAGTCAAGGTAGGATTGAATTTTTTAGGATTGACTTTTTTTGGTAGAGAAGAAACGTTATTTTTGTTTGGATTTAAAGCGATGCTGCGTGTTGGAAGTTTTCGTACTGTTAGTGATGCAGTAGGTAGCTTAGGTAACACGGGAACTGGTCTTCCAGATGTTTTAGACATTCCGATAACAGTCTGCCCGAAAAGTTGTGCAAAAGGATCGCTTCGAGCTTTTGATACCACAAGTTCCCGTGTCCGCTCTGTAGCATTAGTAGATTGAATCAAGCTAACAGATGCAAGATTAACTTGTGAGACCTGTTTAGCCGGTATCACTGGATTCTTAAAGGATTGAGCCGCTGGTGGCGACTTTTTTGCTATTTTGGGAATTGGCACAGGATTGATGGCTTGTGGTGTATCTTCAGAAGCACATCCGGCGATAGCCAAAGTTAGAATAGCTGCAATTGTAATTTTTGAAGTTATGCCCATGAGCCTTTCTCAAAAGCCATTGGAAAATTGAAAAGTGGAAATAAACAATGCCTATAATTTAGATCAAAGGCAAAGTATGTTCCCTTTATAACCTAATTTTTTACATTTTAAGGGTTATTTTTAGCACTGTATACCCAGTATAACTGCGGTTTGTTTTTTGCAGTCAATCTTCTGCCACACCCATAAGCTCTTTCATCAAATCCAGTCCTTTCTTGACTCTACGGGAAACCGTTACTACACTGATGCCCAGATGTTCTGCAACTTGTTTTTGGGTCAAATCTTGCAAAAACACACATTCCAACACATCGCGGGTGCGTTTTTCTAGCTGAACCAACGCTTGTTGTAAGCGAAGTTGGTCTTCTTGTGCCAGTTGAAAGCTGCGATAGTGAGGATCTGGAACCAATTCTCCCAAGCAGGTAGAACCTTCTTCTCCATCTTGGATTGGCACATCAAGACTCAAGGGAGCGCGATTGACCCATGCTAATTTAATTTCTTGCCATTCGTTTGGAGAAATTTCCAGTGCTGCTGCTAATTCCGAATCGGTTGGTTGACGATTGTGTTTTTCACGCCAAGAACGTGATACTCCTATTGCTTGCTGTTGGAGTGCTAACCATCTCCGAGGAATTCGCACGGTGACACCTTTATCTCGGAGATAGTGTTGAATTTCACCCCGAATATAGGGAAGAGCGTAGGAACTGAAGGCATGTCCCTTGGAAATTTCAAATCTTTCAATAGCTCTGATTAAACCCAAACATCCAACTTGGAGCAAATCATCGTAGGTTTCATGACATTGATTTGTCCAATAGTGAGCTTCTTTTCTCACAAGTCCAAAATTGAGTTTTACCAGTTGATTGCGGGTATTTTCTGACGGAGATTGCTGATATTCTCGCAACAACTGCCAAATTTCGTGCTTTAGTTCATTGGTGACTGTGGTAGGCATAGCACCGGGTTTATTGAGCAAATAAAGAATCAATTATTCGCTTTTAAATTCAGCTGCGATCGCACGATATCAAATGAAATATTGCGCTATATTTCATAGCAAATACTATGGTAGATAATAAAGACTTTTTATTAAAGTTCCATAGCTTACTTGATAATCGAGCAAAATTTAAATGGGCGAAATCGTTATTTAGTTGGTTATTTATCTTTGGTATGACCTGTAGCTTTTTTAGAACCACATAGAAATAAAATATAAAATTAATCACTAAATATCAAACCGAGATTGTACTTAACTTGAATTAATTAATGATGAAGTTAATTTGGAGAAACGAAACAACAGTAGTTGAGCTTTTGTTTGACGAGCAAAAGTTAGATTTACAGTAAAATTACGTGCTCATCCCACTAAAATTTATCTAATAATTAAAAATTACTAATAATTTAAAAAAATCTTATGTATATTTACGCAGTCCAATAAAAAAAGGGCATCTCACCCTTTTTTGTACTTAAGTTTATAGTGTTTTAATGAAAGGGAAAAGGTTCAAGGGATGAATCAAGGATCCATAAGACTGAGGGATAAGAATTTTCCCAATTGTCAGAGCTATTTTGCCCCCAATTGTACTCAGATTTAACTTTTCCTCATTTTTGTAAAAAATCTATCTACCCTCTTTAAAGAAGAGGGTAGATAGGTTAACTTTTGCGATCAAGTCTGATATTTACAGAATTGTCGTTTTGATTGCTAGTCAGTTGCCTTACTTTCGAGGATTTAGCCACGAGTAGATTCAACCCGTCCATAAAATAGACCACGAATCTTGACTTCTTTAGGTTCGCCAGCACCTAAATCTGTATCAGATGGCTGTTCGCTCTCGAAAGTGCCAGCAATTTCACCGCTAGAACTGTCTATTTTGGCGATTTGCAAAGAAATCTTGCCATTAAGATTTTCAGCACGCTTGACGTTAGTGCGGGTAAGTTCTTCATCATCTGCTTGGGCGGGGAGAGCTACGGCATTATCGTAGCCACTGACGACACCACGACCTTTGGGATCTAGGAAGGCAGCACCACGATAGGAAGGAACTTTAAAGCTGCCTTCAAAGTCCGTAGAGGTGTTAATACTAGTCAAGCTAGGTTGGCTTTGAGCAACCAAATTTTTGATGGTGAAGAGGAAAGGTACTCGTTCACCACCAGGAAGTTGCACAGTGATAGCTTGGAAGTCAAGACCATCAGTTTCCGTAAAAGTCAGGCTATTATCTGCGTTGACTTTCAGATTACCTTGTACCTGGTCAATGGTGGAAGTGTATCTGGTCAACAATTTGCCAGCAACAAATTCTGCTTCTTGCCGTTTATTAGCAGGTTCTTCTTTAATGAAGAAGCTAGTTGGTTCCAAGCAAAGTTCTTTGATGGTATAAGACTGGCTAGAATCAATGGGAAGGGAACCACGGCTTGTTTCTGCTAGTTGGGGGCATTTGTTTGCCAAGCCAGTGCCGCGAATTTGATCGTAAGTGAGTACATCTCTACCACTACTGGTAGTAGGAGCATCACTACAAGCGGTTATTAGTCCCAGGCACAAAGCCAAGAATGCAACAATTAAAGCGCGATACCTCATGGTCAACCTCAATCTCAAAAATTAATATCTAAGTTGTAAAACTGCATCGAAGCTTTGATCTCTGATGAGAAGCCGCTACTCTGCGAAAAGCTACCTTTGCTCGGACACGGCTTTGCTCTGATTAAGAGAGTTGAAGCAAGTGTTCGGATGTCTAGTTGTCAGACGCGGCTCAAACTTTTCTCTGCTAAACGTAGTTAAACGTGTCGCTCTCTTGAGCTTGGGGTGTAGACCCCAGACTAGGTAGAACACTGCATCCATTTTGGATGTGTGTCATTCGGGGAGCAAAAAACCAGCAGTTTTACTGTTGGTGGCATTTGTTTAGAGTTGGGCAAGTGTATGAGTAAGCCTCACACAGAGAAGCATAAATGCTTGTACCTTGAAAAATGCGAACAGGGGTGTTTGCTTCGCACTTTGCTTTTGCTTATTGCAAAAGCGGCGTCGCCCAAGTCTTTTTGTATCATGTATGTGACGCCACTACATACAGCCCATTGTTAGATGGGTAAATCAGCCAGATCATACGATTTTTTTTAACTCAAAATCAAAGTTCTCAAAATCCAAGAAAGTCTCGTCCCGATCGCATCTAGCTTCTGTAAAGCCTATGCTAAAGGTTACTACGCTATTTTTGGAGCGATCGCAATTGCTTTTGATAAAGATACAAATCTAGTTATATTCACCCCTAACTAGGGCAAGTGAGGAGATGCGATAACAGGGAGACAACTGACAAACTAGGGAAAATTAAAAATCTCCGGTAAATTTGAGTTGACCTCATTTATACGGAAAAGGTGGCATGAACGATCGCAAAAATATTGAATCAGAGAAGTTGTCTGGTAAACTGCAAGCGCTCGCAACTGTTGTGTATGATGCCGCTACAGGTTGTGAAGGCGATACTGTAGCTCTTTTAGCTTTGCTGCGGCAATTAGAGCAGTTACACCGAGAGATCCGGGATGGGGTTTTTCAAGAGAGTTTGCCTGTTAACCGCCGCCAACTTTACTCACTGCTGAAAGATATTGAGTCTGAAGGAGGCTGGCCCTACATTGAGCGCATGAGGCTACAAGCCTTTTTAGCGAATTTGCCACAAGAGGCTCCCGAAGAAAATAGCCATGAAGTTTTGGAGAGGGATCGCTCCTTTGGCTGATTAGCTCGAAATTTATTTCTAGCTCTGAATTAATAACTCCAATCGCCTCATCAACCGCTAAACCAAGAGCGGTTGCTCATTGAGGCTTCAACCTAATTTATAATTCGTAATTAAAAAGGGTTTGTACGGGTTATCCCATCACAAAGAAGGCGATCGCGCTCTTCAAGATTGTGGTTGTGCTTAAGGTAATCACCTAGCCAATCGCAACCACGAACAAGTAGATCGTCAAGATGTAAATTCCACAGAATTATCGTGTTGTCATCACTAGCTGATGCTAGTGTTTGACCATCTGGGCTAAAACTGACACTTAATACCGGAGCGCGATGCCCATTGAGACTTTTAATTAATTTGCCATCACGGCTCCAGAGTTTCACTGTACTGTCCCAACTGGCGGCGGCGAGTAATTCACCATTGGGGCTGAAAGTCACGGCATTGACGCTATCACTGTACCCCTTTAATAAAGTTTTTAACAACGTCCCATCCCGTCGCCACAGTTTCACGGTGTTATCCCAGCTAGCAGAAGCCAGCAACTCGTCAGTGGGACTAAAGCTGACACCCAATACCCAGCTATCATGGGGCGAGAAAGTTTTGAGCAAAGTACCATCCCGCCGCCAAAGTTTCACTGTTTGATCGTCACTGGCAGAGGCTAAAACCTGACCATCAGGGCTGAAATTGACGCTATTTACCCAACCCTGATGTCCCACTAAGGTTTTGAGCAACTTGCCCTCACGATTCCAAAGTTTCACTGTTTTATCTTTGCTAGCTGATGCTAAAAACTGACCATCAGGGCTGAAATTGACGCTCATGACACTATCGCTATGTCCGTGGAGAGTCATGATTAAAGTACCGTCAAGCCGCCAAAGTTTCACAGTTTTGTCATAACTTCCTGAAGCCAGCATTTGACCTTTTGGGTCAAAACTGACGCTAGGAACTTTATTTGTGTGTCCCACCAAAGTTTTGTAAAGTCGAGTTTTGACCTCGCCACTACTGGTGTATCGCTGCCAAAGTTTGACAGTGCGATCGCTACTACCGGAAGCTAGCATCTGACCATCGGGACTCCAAGCAACGCTCAAAACTCGATCTCGATGCCCTTGAAGAATAGACGGTCTTGGAGCATCTAAACTCCATAGTTTAACGCTTTTGTCGAAACTTCCTGAAGCTAGCAATTTGTTTTTTGGACTGAAAGCAATGCTAACGACGGCATCGCTGTGTCCTTTGAAGGTTTTGAGTAAGGTACCAGTGATACTCCAGAGGTTTATGGTATTGTCTTCGCCTGCGGAAGCTAATTTTTTACTATCGGAACTAAAGCTCAAACTCCACACTGTACCGCTATGCTGCCGTAAAGTTTTGTAAGGAAAAAAGTCAAAATCGTTTTTATTATTCTCCCGCCGCCAAAGTTTCACTGTCTTATCTCGACCTGCTGAGGCTAGGAATTTACTGTCTGGGCTGAAAATAGACACAATCACGCCTTGCTTATGTCCCTGCAAAGTTGTAACGAGGCTACCGTCTCGCCGCCAGATTTTCACTGTTTTGTCATCGCTAGCCGAGGCGATGAATTGACTATCAGGACTGAAGTTTACCCAGTTAACCCACCCCCGATGTCCTCTCAGTATTTTTACTAAGCTACCGTCTTTGCGCCAGAGTTTTACGGTTTTATCCTTACTACCAGTAGCTAACAACTCGCCATCAGGACTAAAGTTAACGCTGTAAACCCAATCTTTATGTCCTTTGAGAGTTTTATATGGTTTGGGGTCAAATTCACCTGTAACCGAGTTTTTGCGCCAGATTTTCACTGTTTTGTCGAGGCTGGCAGAGGCTAGGGTTTGACCATCAGGGCTGAAACTTACACAAGTAACAGCATCAGTGTGACCTTTGAGGGTTTGGAGTAAAGTACCGTCAGGATGCCAAAGTTTTACCGTCTGATCTCGGCTACCTGATGCTATCAACTGACCATCTGGGCTAAAAGTTACTCCCCAGACAATATCAGTGTGCCCTTCCAAACGGTTAACCTCCGTTACCCCATAAACTGCCTGTTGCAAGGCTGTTACCACCCGCATTCGGGTATCTGGTTCAACTCCATCTGCTTGTTTAAGTCCTCTCCAAGCCCGCAAACTTTCCAATAGGGCATCAAATTCTTTATTAGATGCAAACAGAGCTTCGCTAGCAGCAGTGATGACACCAATGTTCAAGTTGGTTTCACTGCGTTCAGCTCGTAGAGTTTGACGGACTGCTGCTCTTTTTTGTAAGTCGGCTTGCCACCATAATGCTGCTATTGTTCCCCCCATAATTGCTAGGATTGCACCTGCTATCCGCGCTTCCCGCAGTCGTCGTTGCAATACCAAATTTAGTTGCTTTTGACTCAGTTGTTGGGCTGCTTCCGCTCTAGTTTTTTCAAGTTTGATTTTTTCTAATTCGGCGAGCATACCATAGTTGTTCTTTTGGCGAATTGGTTCAACTAAATAATCGTGAACCAACTGGTAGCGATCGCCTAACTCTTCTCTAACTCGCAATACCAAGCCTGAACCCACCAATATTTCTAAAATCAGTTCTCCAACTTTGTCAAAGCTTGATATTGTATCTATATCATAATTATTAACTAATGCAGCCGCTAAATCAGCTTTATTTTTTAAAGGTCGCGTCCCCTTTTCGTCTGTTAACTCAAATAATAATTTCCAACTTAACTCTTCGTTCTCTTGACCGCAGTCTTTGATAACTTCCCCTAACCAGCGTTCCACCAATTTTGCCGAGCCACCACAAAGCTTATATTCCGCAAGTGTCGTAATGTTTTCTATTTGTAGTTGAGCCCCGACTATTTGTAATTCAATTGGATGTACTTCGTCTAGTTCCCCTGTCAAATCCTGGACTAATCGGTTAATTAATTCCTCACTTAGTTCATAATGTGAACGTTGAGTAAGACTGTGAATTATGGCTTTGGCATCTCGACTAGAGAATTTTCCTAAATAGTAGCGAATGTCTTTATCAAGAATATTTTTATTAATTACTCCTAAATCATATAAGCCAGTACTATTTTTCTGGCTCAAACGTTCAAATTCTAATAAATGATGTAAATAATCTTCTCGTAATGAAAGAATAATTTTTACATAAGAAATATTTAAACATTCACTAAAAAATTTATAAAATTCTATTCTTTGTGTAGGAGGATTACTAACAAAGAAAAATTCTTCAAACTGGTCTAATATGATAACTATTGTATAATTACGCTCACATGCTAACCGAATTCTTTCTAGTATTATGGTGGGTGTAGAGTTAATATTAACCGATATTCCTGTGTATGCTAATGCTTGATTGATACTGTTACTCAAGATTGTTATCCAATCAGTATAAACAGACAAAACAATCGGTATAGGAATACGTTCACCGATAACTTTTCCTTTGAGTGCTGGGACTAAACCAGCTTTGAGAATTGAACTTTTACCTACACCTGATGGCCCATAAATAACTGTGAGTTTGTAGTCAGCGCGGGCAATTCTTTCAATTAAGCGATTGACATCTTGTTGCCGTCCAGAAGCAGATATTTCTTGAGCAATTTCTTCAGGAATAAACGGTATTTTGTGAGGTTCTAGTACTGGGTTGATTCTGGGGCGTTGTGGCTGTAATTGACTTGCTCCGATAAAGGCACGAAAGCCATACTGATGTTCTATTTTAATTTTTTCTTG